>Ga0136617_10000725_pt1 | contig 28534 bp, 22 predicted proteins | sample AntDrymUQ3222106_2_FD_129672 | JGI IMG/M metagenome (GOLD analysis project Ga0136617, IMG submission 129672) | Polar desert sand microbial communities from Dry Valleys, Antarctica - metaG UQ322 (21.06) | ecosystem: Environmental > Terrestrial > Soil > Desert | place: Antarctica: Dry Valley...
CTCACCGAGGAAAGGCTGAACGGTGTCACGGAGGGGGTACCACTCCATGAGGGCATTGAACGCCGGAAGCGAGTGCAGTAGCGTCCGCTTCATGTTGGTCATGCGGGCGTGGCCTCGGACGTGGGCGTCCGCGGCCGCCCGAGCGTCAGGCGGCGCGTTCTCGCTGTCGAGTGGTTCGATACGGGGCATGCTGGAAGGCTCCGTGCGTAGGCGATCCAGCAATTTAGATCGGGAAGGCCCCGGGTGTCAGAGGACTCGCCTGGAGGCCACGTGGCGGGTCAGATACCACTTTCCACGCGGGGTGGAGAGATCGTCATAAACTACTCCACCCGCCCCGGCGCTTGAATGAAGAATACGGTTTTCTCCGGCGTAGATTGCTACGTGGTCTACTCGCCCACCCTTACTCGAGAACAGCATCAGATCACCGGGCCGGAGGGAGGCAACGCCACGAGGCAGCACTCGGCCCGCGCCAGTTTGCTGCCTGGAGGTACGAGGGAGGTCAACGGCATGGCGGCCGAAGACGTATTGTACAAACCCCGAGCAGTCGAAACCGACACCCGGAGTCTCACCGCCGTAGACGTACCGCTTGCCTAAGTAGCGCTCCGCCGTCGCCAGGACTCGAGCGGCGCTGGCACTGGCCGCCCTCCGAGGCACCCGCGCAGCCGTGGAGCGCCTCGAAATTCTTGGTCCGGCGTGCAGGGTGACTCCGTGCCCACTCACGGTGGCAACCAGACTTAGGGGACCCAGGGATGCCCGCACCGCGGGACGCTGAATTTTCGGAAGGGACAGACTGACTTGCGCCGACAGCATGCTCGGGAGCCCCGCCAGGAGCGGCAGGGTACAGGCGAGAAGCTTCATTGTGACCTCACTCACGAATGGCTGGGACCTCCAGTGCATGAGGTATGCCAGGATCCTCCAGGACCAGACCTGCCTCAGTCAGAAAGAGGTTCCCTTGCGCGCCGTAGCCCCCCCGCCGCTCGGCGTGCGTCAGCACCAATCGATGCCGGGCTCGCGTCATCCCCACGTACAGGAGACGACGACCTTCCTGGATTTCCTCGATGCGCTCCTCTTGGATTGCCCTCCACCCCGGTAACACCTGGTTCTCAACGCCTACGATATACACGCGGGAGAACTCCAGCCCCTTGGTCGAGTGAAGTGTCAGCAGATTCACCCGATGGGGGTCGGTTTCCGCCTCGGCGCTGGTCGAGAGTGCCACCAGGCACAACATGTCATCTATATGCTCCGCGACGGTTTCCCCCCTGCTGGCTTCCACCAGCATCCGGAGGCGCTCGACGGAGCCGGGATAGCGCTCGTCCACCGAACGTTCGGCGCGAAGGCGCTCCATTAGAGCATGCCCGCCCAACCGGTCGATCACCTCATCGAGGTCGGGCGCGCCATCAGCCCCGGCCTCCAGCGCCGCGGCGTACCTGTCCAGGGAGTCGCTGTAACGGCCCAACGTGTAGGGCCGGGTGATCTCGCGGAACAGCGCCTCTTCCTTTGAAACAGAGGTCTGTTGGTCCAGCGCCATAGCCAAACCGAGCTGATCCAAAAGGTGCACCAGAGCGATCGTGCGCGAGCGGCGTAACCGCATCTCGCTGAGCGCGGGCACCACTTCAGCCAACATGAGGGCGTCGTCATAAGCGTGATGCGCTCTCCCGACCTCCACATTGAATTTCTGAGCGAGATACCCGAGCTTGACGCTGCCCTCGACCACCGAGCGTGCCAGCGGCAGAGTGTCGTAGAACACAAGCTCGTCGAATCCATCGAAGCCGCTGCAGGCACGGCGTAAGACGGGCACGTCGAACTCCTGTCCGTTGTGGGCCACGAGGAGATCGGCGCCCACGAACTCGCGGAAACGCTGCCAGACTTCGGACATGGGGGGAGCGCCAACCAGATCCTGATCCCGGTAGCCGTGCACCTCCGTGGCTTCCGCGGAGATCGGGCGGGTGCATGCAACCAGGGTATTGAACCCTTCCACCACAACCTTGCCGCGAACCCGCACGGCGGCAATCTCGATGATCTCGGAGGCCTCGAAGTCGAAATCGCTGGTCTCGATGTCGAAAGCCACGAAGTCGTCGAAATCGTTCTTGAGGCTTGCGGTATGGACGAGCTGGAGGGCTTTGAAAACTCGAAGAGGCAGTCCGGAGGCATTACGAACAACAAGATCGTCGGGCGCGGGCACCTCGCCCGGGTTCAGTCGATGCACATTGTTCAGGCCGGCGCCTCGGAACATCGCCAGCAAGGAGATCTCGAGCCCACCACCAGGCTCGACCCATACCCGCGCTCCCGAGGCCACGCATTGCTCGAGGCGCTTCGCCAGGGCCGCGGCCCCAGGGTAGAGTGACGGCTCGGTCAAGTCGTGATGACACTCCTCCAGCGGGTTCCGACCCGCACCAATCGGTCGCGCGAGGAGTTCGTCAACGAGGCCCGACAGCGTTTGGTGGGACCGGCTCATCCCTCGCAGATTCTCGATGTGATAGATCAACCGCCACGCCCGCCTGCGTTCGCCGTCGCCCTTGGGCCGCTGACTGGCGAAGGCCCGGAGATTTCCCAGGAAGTCTCTCTCTTTCGATGATGTCTTCCGAATTTCCTGTCGCAGGGCCGGCGGGAGGGCCAGATCGGCCAGCGCCCCGAGAAGTAACGGGTCGTCGGGGGAGCGGATAACCCGCAGAGAAGCGATCACCCAGCCGACGACCTTGTCGTCGGCCAGCGCCTGGCCCCGAGCCATCCGGCAGGGAATCCCCGCGCAGATCAGTCGCTTTTCTAGGTCTCGTCCCATCCACCGATACCGGTAGAGAACCGCGTAATCGCCCCAGCGGGTTTGTGCCGTTGCGCGATCTCTCAGGATATCGGCGATGAGCCAACCGGCCTCCATCTCTTCGTTATCGAAGCCGTGCGCAACAACCTCGAACGGAGACTGCAGGCGGGTCTCGATCTGCTTTTCGAAGAGCACGGGGTTGCAGGCAATCAGTTGCCTGGCCGCGTCGAGAATTTGAATGGAACATCTGCGGTTTTCGTCCAGGACGATGGGCTCGCGTAGACCGAAGTCATCGCGGAACCGGCCCATGATGCCCGGGTCGGCTCCAGTCCACGAGAAAATGGATTGCTCGTCATCTCCCACGCCGAAGAGGCAGCGATGCGTGTCGGCCAGCCGGCGCACAATACCGTACTGGGTCGGGTTCAGGTCCTGGAACTCATCCACCAGCACGTAGTCCCAGCGTGCACGCAGCTCGGCGGCAGCCCGCTCGTCGGTGCGGAGGAGTTGCTCAGTCAGGGTGATCAGGTCGTCGAAGTCGGCCAGGTTGCGCGCTTGCAGGGCCTCACGGTATTGGGCGTAGAACGCCAGGCCGCGCTCGCTCAGCGCCTTGCCCTGCAGGCGATACAGACTGAAGAGTGTCAGCGCGTGCGAGCATCGCTTTGCCGGGATTCTGAGTCGGCGCAGCAGCTGCTCCTGGTACTCACGGTCCGCTACCCCGAATCCCTCGCGTAGCCCGCAACGTTCGGCGAAGTCGCGCAGGATCATCAGGCAGGTGGCGTGCAGCGTGCCTCGGGTGACATCCGCCGCCGCCACGCCGCGGGTTTCGTGCAACCGGGTGGCGATCTCCTGAGCGGCCTTGTTCGTGAAGGTGACAGCGAGGATCCTGCGCGGAGCGATGTCCCGATGCTGGATCAGGTGCTGGATCCGATGGATCAGGCAGTAAGTCTTCCCCGCACCGGGACCGGCAATGACCAGGACAGGACCCAGCGGCGCCTCGATGGCCTTGCGCTGCTGAGTGGTGGGTACGAAGCTCGTCACCGATCTTTACCAGCGATGACCGACCGGGCCCATTCCACCAGGGTATCGGCCAGCTCCTCACGCACCGCGGAGGGTGGCCGGCCCGAGCGCTTGGGAAGGCCGAAAGAATGATCCGCCCCCTCTAGCAGGTGCAGCGTGGCGCGCGGGCCCAGTCGGCGGCACACAGACGTGATCAGGTCGAGCTGGGCAAAAACGTCACGGGTTCCCTGAAGAAAGAGCAGAGGGAGCTCAATATCGTCGAGATGATCCGCGCGGCTGGTCCCGGGCCGTCCGGGAGGGTGGAGAGGAAATCCGAGAAAGGACAGCCCCAGTACTCCCGGCAACGATTTGGCGGCGGCGCCAGATGTCATACGGGCGCCGAACGACTTCCCGCCGGCGATGAGAGGCAGCTCCGGCGCCAGTTCGCCCGCGCGTCTTACCGCAGCCCGCACTGCCGCTTCGGCGACGTCCGGAGGGTCGGGCCGCCGGGAACCCTTCTCCATGTAAGGAAACTGAAATCTCAAGGTAGCCACGCCGCGAAGCGCGAGTGCCCCTGAGATCGATTCGAGGGAGTCGTGCCGCATTCCGGCTCCCGCTCCGTGGGCTAAAATGTAGAGCAACCACGCATCGGGCGGATGTGCCAGCAGCGCGGAGACGCGGCCCAGCTTGGGCCCGAGGTCCAGTTGAAGATCCATTCCCCCTACCCTCGTGCACCCAGCCGTTCCAATGCACGCCCCAGGTCTGGAGTCGTCGTCAGAACGTCGCGAAGTGGATCCCGCTTCAGCTCACTCATGCGTAGGGGCACTGTCTCGATGGTGAAGCGCCCGATGTCCAAATCTGAATTCACCTCGCTCCAGCGGAGCGGTGTGGAGACCGGCGCTCCGGGGAGTGGACGGACGCTGAACGGGGCCACCAGTAGACGCCCGGCACCAATCTGGAGATAGTCGATATACACCTTGCCCGCGCGGCGAGAGACCTGTCGGGTGACGGTCGCGATCTCGGGCAGCTCGGCCACTACAAGACGCGCCAGGAGCTCCCCCAGACTTCGGGCCTCATCGTAGCGGCACTGACCTCCGAGAGGAATCAGCACGTGCAGGCCGGACGAACCGCTGGTCTTCACGTAGTTCGGCAGCCCGATATCATCACACAGACCGTGGGTGACCTGGGCCACTCGCAGCACATCGCGGAACGGCGCCTCCTTCGGGTCGAGATCGAGTACGCACCAGTCGGGACGATCGATGCTCGACGTACGGCTGGCCCACACGTGCAGCGGGATTGTGCCGAGGTTGATCAGGTAGAGCAGCGACGCTTCGTCGTCACAGATGAAGTAGTCGATCTCACGCTCGGCCTGCTCGCTCCACATTCGTTCGGTGCGAATCCAATCGGGCACGAATCCGGGGGCGTCCTTCTGGAAGAAGGACTTGCCGTTCACACCATCGGGATACCGCGTCAGCACCACCGGCCGGTCTGCGAGGTAGGGTAGCATCCACGGGCAGATGGAGCGATAGTACTCGATTAAGTCAGCCTTAGTGTAGCCATCGTCCGGCCAAAAGATCTTCTCCAGGTTGCTGAAGGCCACCTTGCGTGTGCCAGAATCGGGCTCTTGTCCCTTCGCTGCGCTCAGGGTGACAACCTCGACTGCCTCTTCTCTTCCGCCGTCCCGCTGCCCCGCCGACCCGCTGACTTCCCCGCTGCCCCGCTGCGCCGCTGCCCTCACGCACTCCTCGGGTCTCTTGTCATCCCGAAACCGGAGGAACACGGGCTGCCGCAGAAGCCCCTCGTCGGTCCACTCTGTGAACTCCACCTCACAGACCAACCGCGGCTCAGTCCAGGTAATGCCTCTCTCCGGTGGGATCGGTCCCCCGCACGCAGGGATATCGCGCCGGCTGGCATCCAGGGTTGCCCGCATCTCGGTGAGTTGCTTGTCGCTGAAGCCGGTCCCGGCACGTCCGGAAAAAATGAGAGCGCCATCCACGTACTGCCCCAGAAGCAGTGCTCCGAATCCTGGGCGCAAACCCTTGGACGCGGTGAAGCCCACGACGACGAAGTCGTCCGCCCGGCGAGTACGGATCTTCAGCCATGCGGGCGAGCGGCCCGCGCGGTAAGGAGAGTCCGCCCGCTTCGCGAGTATTCCTTCCAAGCCTAGCTTAAGAACCTGCTCGTAGAGCACCTCGCCCTCACCCTTGAAGTGGTCGAGAAAGCGGATGATGCCCGCCGGTGGAAGCAGCCTTCGGAGCAGATCCTTCCGAACCGTGAGCGGCAGCGGCCGCAGGTCAAAGTCTTCGACTGCCAGCAGATCGAAGGCGAAGAAGGTGACCGGGTTCTCCACGGTTGCCCGGCGGATATCGAGTCCACGGGTGAGCTTCGCCCGCTGCTGGAGACGCTGAAAACTGGGCCGGCCGGTTTCGTCCAGGGCAACGACCTCTCCGTCCAATACCAGACGGCTCACTGGCAGGCCGGCGACGGCGCGGCTCACCTCGGGAAAAGAGGGGGACAGGTCGTTACCGTTGCGGGAAAAAAGGCGCGCTGTTCGGCCCTGCAGCTCCGCCAGCAACCGATATCCATCGAGCTTCAGCTCGAAGAGCCAGGCGGGGTCGGAAAACGGTCCGTCAGCGGTCTCTGCCAACATCAGCGGCGCCGCTTCAGCGTGGACCTCCCGCTTCGGCGCACCCAGGCGGGTCAGGTCGGCTCGGATGCCATCGGCAGGGGTGCGACCGGCCTTCAGGTCTTCCACTGTCAGTCCCGAGAGCACCGACTCTTCGGGAAGAGGCGGACCTGAAGAGGAAGCGTAGGAGTCGCGCTCTTTGATGAGGAGCCACTCCTTGTCCCCTTTCTTGAGCTTCACCAGAGTCCACAGGCCGTGGAGCTTGAGCCCCCGGAGCTCGAATAGCAGCTTCCCAGCCGCTAACCCTGCGACCGGATCTTCGACCGGTACCCACCGTCCCCGGTCCCACACTATAACGGCTCCGGCGCCATAGTTTCCCTGCGGAATCGAGCCCTCGAAGTCCCCATACTCCAGCGGATGATCCTCTACGTGAACCGCCAGGCGCTTATCCGCCATGTCGTAGGACGGGCCCTTCGGCACGGCCCAGGAGCGGAGTACGCCATCCATCTCGAGGCGCAGATCGAAGTGAAGATGCCGTGCGGCATGTTTGTGGACCACGAACAGGCCCCCACCCTGGAGAGCCGCTCCCGGGGGGCGGGACCCCGCCGGCTCAGGGGTACGCTCGAGCGAGCGCTTGGCGCGGTAAGGCGCGAGGGGATCGGATTCGGACCCGGGCATGACTAGGAAGTTGGCGGAGTCTCGCCGGGTAGAGAAGATCCGCAACAGCTTACCACGACGGTCACGCAGGGTCCTGTCTCCCTTGCGGCCTCGGCGTTTGTCGGGTATTTAAACCCCTATGCCTCCACGCCCAATCGGCTCCGCCAATATCTCATTCGGACTGGTCTCAGTGCCGGTCAGCCTGTATTCCGCCAGCGAATCCTCCGCCAACGTGAGCTTCAACATGCTGCACAAGAAGTGCGGCAGCCGGCTGAAGCAGCAATACATCTGCCCCACGGAGGATGTCGTCGTCGAGAAGGACGATGTGGTCAAAGGCTATGAGTTTTCCAAGGGCCAGTACGTCAGATTTACCGCCGAAGAGATCAAGGCCCTCGATGAGAAGGCCACGAACTCGATCGATATCGCCGAGTTTGTGCCGCTCGATGCGGTAGACCGTATGTATCTCGACAAAGTCTATTATCTCGGCCCGGACAAGGGTGGCGACAGGGCTTATCGTCTGCTGGGTGAGGCGCTTAAGGTCACCGGGCGGGCGGCGTTAGGACAGTACTCCGCGCGCGGCAAACAACACCTCGTGCTGGTGCGTTCTCTCGATGGAGTTCTGGTGATGGAGCAGCTCCACTACGCCGCCGAGCTCCGGTCCGCGGCAGAAGTGCCGCATCCGGACACACCGGTAAAGGAAGCCGAGCTGGCACTTGCCCGTCAGCTGATCGAACAGTCCGCCACCGATGAGTTTCGGCCGGAGAATTATCACGACACCGTGCGCGAACGGGTCCTCGAAGCGATCCAGGCCAAGGTCGAGGGCCAGGAGATCACGGCAGAGCCAGAGCCACCTGAGACCAAGATTATCGACCTCATGGATGCCCTGAGGGCAAGTTTGGCCAAGCAGGGCGCAGGCGCCTCCGAGAAGAGAGCGGGCAAGCGTTCGCCAGAGACGAACGACGAGGAGGTGGAAGAGGTCGCGCCAAGAAAGCGGAAGGCGGGAGGACGGGGGTAGAGAGCTGGGAGCTGGGAGCCGGCATCACCATCAATGCACCGGGACACTGATAAACCCCTCGCAGCAAACCTAACTCCTAGCCCCTAGCCCCTGGCTCCAACTCACATGAACATTCTTGTAGGCACCAGCGGCTGGTCGTATAAGGAGTGGAAAGGAAGCTTCTATCCTCCTAAGCTGCCTGCCGACGAGATGCTTCGCTTTTACGCCGACCGTTTCCCAGCCGTCGAGGTGAACAACTCGTTTTACCGCATCCCGGCCGAGCGGGTCCTGGCGAGCTGGGCCGAGCAGGTTCCCGAATCGTTTCGCTTCATTCTGAAGGCCTCGCGCAGGGTCACCCATAACAACCGGCTCACCGACGAGGACGGCTCGCTAGCCTATTTTCTGCGAGCGATCAACCCCCTGGGTGCCCGGCTTGGACCTACGCTGTTCCAACTCCCACCGACGTTCAAGAAAGACATCGAGCGGCTCCGGGGCTTTCTGGGCTTGCTCCCAAGGCTTTGGAGGGCGGCAATCGAGTTCCGGCACCCCTCCTGGTTCGTGGATGAGGTGTACGAGCTTCTGACGACCCGGGATGTGGCGCTTGTGGCGGTCGACATTGACGAGACCGAGGGCGCGGGCTCCCCGCTCGTGCCCACGGCTTCGTGGGGGTATATCCGACTACGGAGAAGCACCTATAGCGAAGAGGCGCTTCATAGTTGGGCAACAACGATTCGAGAAACCAGGTGGACTGATGCCTATGTGTTTCTGAAGCACGAGGATGGAAGCCCTATGGGCCCCGCCTCGGCAGCTCAGATGGGGAGAATAGTTTACGAAAACAGCTCAAACGTGACCTCGGTCACGACCCAAGGCCGCCGCCGGGGCTAACGTGTGCGTCCGTTAGGCGAGAACCAGCGCTACACACAGCCACGGAGGACATCATGGCAACGAATAGAGGCTGGAACGACGAGGACAACTGGTGGCGCGAGAACTACACGTCGAGACCCTACGCCACCGGACGCAAGTACGACGATTTCCGTCCCGGTTACCGTTACGGGTTCGAATCCGGACAGCATCACATGGGCCGCAAGTGGGATGATGTCGAGTCCGACTTGAAGACCGGGTGGGACAAGTTCGAGGACAAGGGCACCAGCACATGGGAAAATGTGAAGAACGCTGTCAAGGACGCCTGGCACCGCGTGACCGGCGATCGCGATCTTGAGGACAGCCGCGTGAGCGAGTCAAAGACTGACCGATTTTAGCATCTGACCCCCGTCAGCGGGAATATTGGCCCGGGACTCACATCCCGGGCTTTTTCCGTCTTTGCGAGGAAACAGCAGCTATTCGTGATGTGCGACACGGCAGCTAGGCCCCTCGGGATGTCTCTTGTGGGTGCGTCAGGTGAGGTAGCGCCGGTAGTTCTGTACCAGCATCCGCACTTCCGTCCTACCTGCTCCCCTGACCCGCTGCGGTCGATAAGCTATGTCTTCGGGCCTGGCAGCTCAGGACCGGTGAACTGAACAGGTGGCTGCGAGCGCACTACGCGGCTCGACGAGACTACGGTCAGCAAAAGGAGTAACACGATGACGATGCCCAACACCCCGCGAATCCAAAACCCCGGGCAGCAGCCGCCGGCCCCCCGAGGGGATCGAGTCGATGGTGGTAGCGCCCGGGAGCAGATCCGTGAGGTAAAGGACAAGGTGGTTGACCAGGCCAAGACTACGCTGCAACAGGCCCGGGATCGGGCTGGCTCCAGCTTGGGGGAGAGCAAGAGTCAGTTTGCCGAGCAGTTCGGCACGATCGCGGACGCGCTCCGGCGCACCACGGAGCACCTTCGGTCCGAGGATCAGCAGCGGATCGCCGGCATTACGGAAACTGTGGCCAGCCAGGTGGATCAGGTGGCGAATTATCTGCGGAGCAAGGACGCCGGCGCCATGCGTGTGGATCTCGAAAACCTGGCTCGCCGGCAGCCGGCTCTGATGGTCGGCGGGGCACTGCTTCTCGGTCTGATTGGCGCCCGGTTTCTCAAGAGCTCACAGAGGGAGAAGCAGTCCCGTGGCGGCTCGCAGGGTGGCGGCCGACAGCCGCGGTTCGGGAATGGCGGCCAGGATCAGTTTTCCGGTGGCTTCAATCAGTTCTCCGAAGACGCCGAGCTGACGCGCCAGGCCCCATCCGGGCGCGGCGGGTATCAGGGAGGCGGCTATGCCGGCGCTTAGAGAAGATCGTAGCATCGGCGAACTGTTCGGCCAGCTCAGCCAGGACATGACGCTCCTGTTCCGGCAGGAGCTCCAGCTCGCGCGCGCGGAGATGAGTGATAAGATTTCCCAACTTACTACCAACCTGATCTCGGTTGCTGCCGGCGGCTTCGTTGCCTATTTGGGCGGTCTAGCCCTGGTGGCCGCGCTGATCCTGGCTATTCGGGATCTTGCGAATATCTCTCTCGCGGTTTCGGCCCTGATTGTCGGGGCAGTCCTCGCGATCGCGGGCTACGTCATGCTGCAGCGAGGAATGAAGGAATTGAAGCGGGTGGACCTCGCCCCCCGCCGAACGGTTGAATCCCTTAAAGACGACGTCCAGTGGGCGAAGGAGCAACGGTCATGAGTGAGTACCAGAGACAAAATCCCGGGCTCGCTTACGAGCCGACAAGTCAGGATCTCGAATCCAGCGCCGAGTCGCAGAGCGACAAGAGCCCAGGGGATATCGAGCGTGAGATCGAGGAGACCAGGAGCCGGATGAGTCAGAACATCGACGAGTTGGGCGACCGGCTCAGCCCCGAGCATTTGAAGCAGGAAGCCAAAAGTGCCATCAAGGGTGCGGCGCAGGAGGCCGTTTCGAACGTCGGGGAGCAGGCCCGGCGAACCGGCTCTCGCTTGGTGGACGTCATTCGCGATAATCCGCTTCCAGTCATCGCGGTCGGCGCTGGAGTGACCTGGCTTCTGACCCAGCGGTCAAACAGCGACGTCTCCGGGAAACGTATGGCGCGCTATGCCTACACCGGCCCCGATCGCCGCCAGGGCGAAGGCCGGCAGGCTGGGTCGGGAATCAAAGGACGGGTCGGTGGCGCAGTGAGCGATGTTAAAGGGAAAGTCAGCGACGCGGCCAGCGGAATCGCGGAAGGCGTCAGCGACTTCGCCAGCGGCACCCAGGAGCGCATGGGGGAGATCGGCGGGGAAGCGCGTCGCCAGACCATGCGGGTCAAGACCAGCTTGGAGCGTTCGGCCGAGCAGAATCCTCTCCCCGTGGCGGTTGGCGCCGCTATTATCGGGCTGGCCCTCGGGCTGTTGCTGCCGGGCACCGAGCGGGAGAATGAGCTGATGGGTACAGCTCGCGACGGGTTGATGGATCGGGCCGAGAAGACAGCGGGCCGGGTAAAGGACGCGGCCGTCGAAGCCGGACGCGAGGTCAAGGAGGCGGTTCAGACTGAGATCACCGAACATGCCCCTGAGGTCAAGCAGGCGGTGCAGGAAGCCGGCATGATGGTCAAGGAGCAGGTGAAAGAGTCGGCCAAAAAGGTGAAGAAGGAAGCGAAAGATGCGGCCAAGGAGCCGGGCACTAACCCCAGGAGCGGAACATGAGTCTCGACTCATTGGAAAAACTCTTCCTCGAAGAGCTGAAGGATGTGTACAACGCCGAGAAGCAGATCCTGAGGGCGCTGCCCAAGATGGCCAAGGCGGCCGAGTCTCCGCAGTTGCAGCAGGCGTTTACCCTGCACCTGAAGGAGACCGAGGGCCACGTCCAGCGCCTCGAGCGCATATTCAAGGACCTCGAGCAGCCGGTACGAGGGAAAAAGTGCAAGGGGATGGAGGGGCTCCTGGAAGAGGGTAAGGAGGTTCTGGAGGAAGATGGTGAGCCGGCGGTTATCGACGCCGCATTGATCGCCTCCGCCCAGAGAGTCGAGCATTACGAGATCGCCGCCTACGGCTGTCTCCGCACCTACGCCTCTCTCCTGGGTCATACGCAGGCGGAGCAGCTGCTAGGTCAGACCCTCCAGGAAGAGGAAGCCGCCGATAAGAAGCTCACCGCGTTAGGTGAGTCCGGCATCAACGAAGCCGCGGTAATGGCGGGCGTCGGAGGAGAAGAAGACGAAGACGAATAGCACCACCGCTTCACTAGTTTATGCAAAAGAGGCCCGGGATCGCTCCCGGGCCTCTTTCTTGTTCGCATGCCGCAGAGAAGATTCTCTAGCGGGTCTTGGCCGTGCCGTCGTTCACCGTCTCTCCTTCGCCCTCCGACAGCAATGCCACCGCCGCCTTGAGGTCGCAGGCGAGATCCCGTTCCCGGCGCAACGCTCCAATCAGGGCCTCGGCCTGCTTCATCTGGAAGCTGAGCGCTCCCGCCGACTCCATCGCATGGTCCACGACTGTCTTCTGCGCCGTGAGGGACTCGACGGTGGCCTTGATCCCAAGTGCGAGCGCCTCGGCCCGGGCCAGACGCTGTTCCGCCCGTTCGAGCTGACGCTTCCGGGACTCGAACCCCTTGAGGGTTTCCTCGGTGGTCTTGAATTGATCCTGGGTGGCCTGAAGCATGACCCGAGTCTCCTCGATCTCGCGACGGGCGGAGCCAATGCTCTGGACGTCCTCCACGGTGCGCTCCGCCAGATCGAACACGTGTTTCACCTGCGCTTCGATGGCCTCGACCCCAGCCTGCCGGGCCAGAGTCTGCTCCAGCGCCTTGGCTGCTTGCGACTGAGCGGATTCCCACTTACCGAGCAGCTCCTCGAAGTGTGCCAGCTGCTTGTCGACCGCCTTCAGCGCGAGCGCGCGGGTTTCCAGCTCGCCTGACACGCGTTGCAGATTTCCGGCCCGCTCTTCGGCCTGTCCCAGCGTGGTCCCGATGGCGCGGGTGACCTCCTCCATACGCTGGGCTGCCTCTGCGGCCTCCTTCCGGAGCGCCGACGCCCGGGTCAGGTGCTCGGTCGCCTTGTCCAGCGCGCCCTGGCGCTGGTCCAGCTCCTGGCCCAGGAGGCGTATCCGCTCTTCCACCTGATCGATCTGCTGGGTGCGGCCTTCCAGCGCTCGCACCGACTCGTCCACAGCACCCACGCGCCGCTCGGCCTCTCCCACGGAGCCGGTTACGACGGAGATGGTGTCCGACAGACGCTGGGCTCCTTCTGCCTGACGCGCCAGCATCGCGAACTTCTGATCCGCGGCCTCCATCCGGGTACGCAGGCCATCGGTCCGGTCTTTGAGCTCCCCTGTGACCGACCCGACGTCCATCAGGCCGCGCTGGACCTCCTCCACTATCTCCCGGCGGGACTCGATCTGCTGCATGGCGCCCTTGACCTGCTCGACCTCCATCCGAATGCGTTCCACCGCCGGCTCCATGGCGCTGAGCTCCTTGACCTGGGTCTGAACCTTACGGGTCCACACGTCGGCGTTGGCGAGCCAGGCCTGGGTCTCACCGTGATTCTCCCGGAGCCTGGTCATTTCCTCAGCCGCGGCGCGCATCTGCTCCAGGCCATCGGCCAGTAGCTCGCGGGTGCCTCTCAAGGTGGACAGCTGCTCGACCGCCTGCTCGACACCGGGCCTGATCTCGTCGATCCGCCGCATGCGTGCGGCCAGGTCACCGGCGACGCCATCGAGCCTCTGGATGTCCTGGCGCAGCGAGGCGTTGCGGGTAGCCTCTTCCGCCACGGCCGTGAGCTCCCGGGAGAGCTCCGTCGCCTGCTCGCCGGCCAGCCGGACCTGGGCCTGCACCGCCGCGGCTCCCTGGCTCGCGGCGTCCAACACGGCAAGGCGCGCCTCGGATTCCTTGACGGCGTTCCGGAGATCGGCGATGCGCTCGCTCACGGCGTGGAGTCCACGATGCTCCAGCTCGAACCCTTCGCTGGTCTTCCGCATCTGCTCGCGCACATCGGTGAGGGCCTGGCGGGCGGACTGCTGGGCATCTTCGATCTTCTGTGAGGTGGTCTGAAGCTCCTCGGTCCGGGACAGGACCTTGTCCTGGATGGTCTTCACTTCGCTGAGCTTGGCCTCGATCGGGCCAAATCGGCGGATCTGCTCTTCCTGCCGGCGGAGCCATGCATCCAGCTCGCGATCCATGCGGGTGAGCTGGGCAATCTGGCTCGCGGCCCGGTCAATGGCCTCGCGCTCCTGCTCCAGCATCGTAGTCTTCTGAGCTACCTGATCGGCCAGGGCCTTGAGCACCGCCAGCTGATGCTGGACGTCTGGAATGGAAGTGGAAGCCTGATTGATGGGCTCCAGCGCCCGTTCTGCCGACTGCACCCGCCGGACCACGTCCTCCAGCTTGCCGGTGGCGGCCTGGAAGTCCTGATCGAAATTCTCGAGCCGGGAAGTGGTATGGCGGTGAGCGGTGAGGGCATCGTCGTGCTGGGTACGCATCCGGGCGACATTCTCGGCCTGCTCGGAGAGCTGGGTCCGAAGCATTTCAGAGTCTGTCCGGAGCGCGTTCAACGGCCCCTGGAGACTGAGGAACGAGTCCACCTGCTCGCGTAGCAGGAGCGCGGTCTCGACCTTGTCGCTCAGCCCGGACATCTGGGTCTGGAGCCGCTCCACGCCTTCGCTTGAATGACCAAGCCGGACCTCAGTAGCCGTCTGGGTCTTGATGACTCGCTCGACCTGCTCTTCCGCGAGACTGAGCTGGGTACCCAGCCGCTCCAACCCTGCAACCTGCCGCTCCACTTCTTCGCAGCGTTCCCGAAGGGCGTCGAATTCAGCCGTTCGCTCCAGGATTGGGGCGAGCGACCTCAAGTTGTTGGCGGCGGCTTCGGCGCGGGCGACGAGCGCCTCCAGCGCCGCGGCAACATTTCTTCCGCTCGAATCGACGGCGACCACGGAGTCGTCATCGCGGCGGCGACCTTTCAGGAAGCTGACCATTGGCTTACTCCGAAAATGCGCGCGGGATCGGTCGGAACTACCGGGCCGGAGCTCTGGAGATCTCGGATCCCGCGCGTGGTGAGGATTGTGGCATGAGGGCGGACGGGGGGCTAACTGCAACGCGTGTGCCCCGACGGTGATCTGGCCGAGATCGAGGCAATGCGGCCGGGGCGTGAGCGCAAATCACTACAGGCGATGAAGATTGGCGGAGGATCGGCGGGATACTGGTCAGCGGCGTTAATCGGCGGAGGTCGACTCGCTTGGCGAGGTGCGAGGAGTCCGGGCAGGTCGCACGTCAGGCACAGCGCTTGGAAGCGCCATGGTTCATTGAGGATCTGCCGGATCGAGACTATACCTCCGCCGGATCGGCCCGGAGCCGGTGATCAGGACGGTCTCGGTCTTGGCGTGATAGCCCTCCTGCTCGATCCGGAGCCGGTACTTGCCGGGTCGTAGCGGATACTCTGTCACAGGGGTCGGGCCGATCTCGATGTTATCCAGGTAGAGCATCCCCCACGGCTCGGAGTCGACGGACAAATGCGCGTCCTTCTCCACCGTCTTTGGCTTGGGAGCAATCGGGGCCAGTGAATCGCTGTTGCCAGATGGCTGGTTTGCCTGCGGGCCGGGACCCTGGGCGACTGGGGCAGCTGGTGGCGGAATCTCCGCTTCGGCCAAAGGTTCGGTCGATTGCGGAACCGGCGGCGCCAAAACCACCTGCGTCTGCGCCGTGGGTGGGAGCTCGAAAGACGCCGGAGTCTCCTGGAGTGTACCCCAGGCTGCCCCTCCCATGATGGCGCACACGCCAGCGGCCAGCAGAACGCGGCGAGTCCTCTTCATCGGCACGATCGGCGCGCTGACTACGGTGCGGGAGTCCCTCCGGTCTCCCCGTACGGCCGCGGCGAAGTCCTCCATGCTGACAAAGCGGTCGTCCGGATTCTTGGCCAGGGCGCGCTCCAAAGCGGCGCACAAGTCCCGGGGCACCTCCGGGCGAAGCGGGAGTACGGGAGGTGGCGCTTCGAACACATGCTTGTAGAGAATGCTGTGAGCGGATCCATCGAAGGGCTGCTTCCCAGTCAGGACCTGGTGACCAACCACGGCAAGCGCGTACTGATCGGCCCTTCCATCTACCTCGAGACCCTTGGCCTGTTCCGGCGCCATGTAGTGAGGGGTCCCGATGATAGTCCCGGTGCCGGTCAGCTGCGAACCTCCCTGGACCGCCTTTGATATGCCGAAGTCGGTCAGAACCACACGTCCGTCGGCTTCCAACATGATATTCGCGGGCTTCACGTCGCGATGCACGATCCGGCGCTGGTGGGCGTGCCCCAGCGCGAGGGCGGCCTCCGCCAAAACGCGCCGCGCGAGATCTACCGGCAGCGGCCCGTCCTCCAACACCTGCTCCAGCGACCGGCCGGTGACGTACTTCATCACGAAGTAGTCGAGTCCGGCCTCGCTCTCGACCCGGTAGATGGGAATGATGTTCGGATGGTCGAGCTTGGCCGCGGTCTTGGCTTCTTGCTGGAAGCGGGGAATCAACTTGGGGTCGTGGGACATCTCGGGAGGTAGCACCTTGATCGCTACCTGCCGCTCCAAAGCCAGGTCCTGGGCCAGAAACACGACGGCCATCCCTCCCCGGCCCAAGATGCGGGTGATCTCGTAGCGGCCCGTTAGGGTACGCGCGAGCCGCTGCCTCAGCTCATTCGTGGGGTCGGGAGGGCAGACGTGCACAAGCTCCCCCGAGGGGGTGCCGCAGTTCGAGCAAAAGCGGCCATCCACCGGCAGCGGCGTGTGGCACTTGAAGCATTCAGTCACCGCGGCACCCAGGAACGGCAGCTAGCATGTGGTCCGGGCCTGTCAGCTGGAGAAGCTCTAGTAAATCCCGGCACATCCGGGCGGTCTCCGCGAGCGGATTGGTCCCAGGGGCCACGGTATTCGCCAAAGGTCGTGACAGGGAACGGGGTTACGCTGGATCAGGGGAGGGAAACGAGCAAAGGCTGTGCCCGCGGTGGCACGCCGTGGACAGGCGGATGGTGGGGGGTGGATAGCCGGTCGCTTTCACTGCGCTTCTAGATACACCGCCCCTCCGCCCACGTTGCCCACCACCAGATCCAGGTCTCCGTCGCCGTCGAAGTCACCGGCGGCCGGCGCTGCGAGCGCGGGCACGTCAGGCAGGCGGGTGGTATCGCGTTGGAAGCGCGGGGCTGACGGGGTGCCGACATTCCGGAAGATCACCAGCCCGTCGAGCTCGGAACCCAGGATCAGATCGAGATCGCGGTCACCGTCCAGATCCAGCAGCAACGGGGCGCTTCTGCGGCCGACCTTGACGCCGTCGAACTCATCACTCACGAGGGCGAACCGCGGCCGCTGCTTCGAGCCCACGTTTCTATAGTAGTTGAGCCATCCGGACGACTCCCCCACCATGAGATCGAGATCGCCGTCGCCGTCGAGATCGCCCAGGGCAGGCACCGTGTTACTGCCGCGCGTGATGGTAACGAATGCGGTGTCCACCGGTCGAAATTTACCTTGAGTTCCGCGGAACCAGCCGAGTTGGGCACCCCATTGGCCCAGGATCAGGTCCGGCCGGCCGTCGCCGTCGAGATCGCCGAAAGCAGGTGCGTAGTGATACCGCGGGGGGAGTTCCAGGGGTTGCCGCAATGTGAAGGCTGGCCTGGTAGTCGAGCCGGTGTTCTCGATAAAGTAAAGTCGGGAGCTCTTGAGATCGGTTGGATCCAGCTTGTTGGCAAGCAGCAGATCCAGGTCGCCATCGCCATCCATGTCGACCGCCGCTGGAACAGTCTCGCTTCCGATGTCGAGCATCGGGAGCAGGCGGCGGCTCTGGAGATTCCAACGACCGTCGGTGGTTCGCCGGAGATAGTACAGATTCTCCGATGAGGTGCGGAGCGGGTTGAAGGCGCCACCCAACACTCCCAGGACCAGCTCCGAGGCGGCTGGCTGCTTCGTCTCTCCAAAGGTGGGCGCGTTGTAGCCCGACGTGAGTATGGGCTTCCCCGCCGGAAACTGGAACGGGGTTCCACGAAAGTTGGGTGTCGGGCAGGAGCCGGCGTTTTCCAGCAGGAGAAGGCCCGGCTCGAAGAAATCGCCCCAGAAGAGATCCAGGTCTCCATCCAGGTCATGATCCGCCAGGGCCATGGTGTTAGCGCCGTGCATGCTGGGCCCCGGGCGGAATGCTCCCGGATCCATCTGACCCGGGATTGTTCCCTGCTGCCCGACGATTTTGATGCCCTCGAACTCGTTGGTCACCAGCCGGAAGGCCGGTGCGCTGCCGCTGCCGGGTTCCGCTTCATAGCGGGCGACGGTCCCGTCCAGCCGTCCAATCAGGAGATCGGCGCGGCGGTTGCAATCCAAATCTCCGAGCTGTGGGATGTTCTGGCGGTCGGAGAAGATTGGCTTGCCCTCAGTGTCCTTGAGCGTATCCGCGGCCAGAACGAACTTGTGTCCCGAAGCCTGACCGTCATTCCGGTAATACTTGATGTAGCTGTATGGCTGTTCGGCCAGGAGGTCCAGATCGCCATCCTGATCCACATCCGCAAAGCGATACCACTCCCCCACATCCAGATCAGCGTAGCGTGAGGTGCGGAACTGGAAGCGAGGCAGCCCCCTCAGACCGCTGCGCTCAAACAATGCGACGCTCCCGGTAACCTCCTGCACGAACAGATCGAGGTCGCCGTCACCATCGGCATCCACCAGCTGGGGCCGGGGCGCGTTGAACCCGCCGAGAAAGGCGAGATCGAGGGGTCCGGTGGAGTCAGAGATCGGGAAGGGCAGGATGGAGAGGCGGAAGGCGGACGGGCGGACGGCGGGACCGGTGGACGGGGCCGGCTCAGGAGTCCCGGCGCAAGCCGCGACCCCGAGACAAACGAGGAGCCTGCGAGGGAACCGACCCGTCAGCCGCACGGACGCGGGGATGGCACCGTGCGCGGTAGCGGCGTGCCCATTCCCGCCGCGTAGTGGCCTACCTGGACGACAGCTTCCGGGGTGCGGGTGGCGGCGCAGATGGTCACCACGGTGCCGGTGCCGGTGGGCTTGCCGCCGTGATGATCATGAGTTCCGCCGAGCTGATGCCGGTTTCCGATGAAGACATGCTGCCCGTCCGCCGATAGCGCTACACCGTGCGGCTGAGCAAACGCCTCGTGCTCGAGAACCGCGGGGACCCGCCAGTCGCGGGTGTCCACAACCGCCACGCGATTGGCCCCCAGGCAGGTGACGAAGATCCAGCGGCCGTCGCCGGTGAATAGCGGCTCAAAGGGCCCATCGGGCATGGGAATGGCACGCGCCGGCTTAGGCTCCATCGGGTTCGACAGATCGAAGATCATCAACTGATCGGTCAGCTCAGCGGTCACCGCGAGCCAGCGTCCGTCGGGCGAGACCGCCGCCTGCACGAAGCCGTGGGCGGGGCCGGGAACGTCGACGATGCGCACGTCGCCATCGGCGACGCCTACGCTGGCCAACTGGTTGGTACCCAGGCTTGCCGCGAAGACTCGTTCGCCTCCGGGATGCGCGGCGATACCGTGGGGGCGGGGGAAAAGAAGATCGATCTCATCCAGCAGCCGCATATCGGAGCGGCGGATGAGCGCCATACGCGGCGGCGGGTTGACCGCGCTCATCGAGCGGCCCACGAACATGAGGTCCTGAGTGGTGTGCAACGTCATGAGGCCGGGGACCTGGAGATCCGCACTTGCCAGGACGCGGTTGGCGCGATCCAGCTTGAGCACCTTCCCTGCCCCGATCAATGTCACATACCAGGCACTGCCATCGGGCTCGACCTGGACATGGTGCGGCTTAGCGTTTTCGCCGAAACCATAGTTTCTGAGATCTACGGTCTCAATCAGCGCCCGGCTTTTCGTGTCGATGATCGAGACGGTAGCGTCGTCCTGGTTGGCCACGTAGAGGCGGGGGGCCTGAGATGGAGCCGGGCCGTCCGGAGAGGACTTGCTGCATGCCCCGCTTGAGAAGACAGCCAGCAGAACTGCGCTTGTCACCCTGACCCCTCGCGTAGCGAGGGTGAGGGGGCCGAACCTTCGTGAGCGCCGAAAGGTTGGTAGTGTCAAAGGGGTTTCGGCTCCCTCCGCTTCGCTTCGCGAAGCGTCAGGATGAACAAGCGCTCCTCACGGCACCAGCCTCTGCGGCTGGTATCGCACCATGAACAGTCCTTCCCTCATGCTCGTCACCGCAATCACCCCGCTCTTGAAGTAGGGGAAGTTGCTCCAGCTGCCGGCAAAGCCCGCCTGGTTCTCTCCGAACGGGACCGTGTCGAAATAGCCGACCTCGACCGGATTGGCGGGGTCCTTCACGTCGATTATCCGGAGCCCCGACACGTAGTTCGACTGGTACATGTACCGGCCCCGCACGTAGAGGTTGTGATCGGTGGCGGCGGTAGTGCCGAAGAACTCCTTCGAGACCACCGGATCGTCCAGGTCGGCGAGATCGAACACCAGGGTGCGGGTCCTCGGAGCGGTTCCGGCCAGCTCGTCTCCCTCGTCGTCCATATAGAAGAAGCGGTGATCGTCGGTGAGCCAGCCCTGGTGAGCATAGGCCACGTTGGGGTAGGACGCAACGCTGATCGGCTTGGGATTCTGCTTATCGGTGACGTCGGCAATGCCCAGCGCAGTCTCGGACGAGTTGAAGCAGATCTCGCGGCCTTTGTACTGCTCATCGGGACCGTGGTACACCACACACTGTGAGTCATGGGTATAGCCGGTGCGCGCCTTCCCGGTGGAGGGGTCGGCGTAGCAGCCGGCGAACTTGGGACCCGACGGATCGCGGATGTCGATCATGTGCAGCGCGCCGCCGCAGGTCTCTCCGCCCATGCTATTACCCACGGGGTAGGCAAACCCGGTGGCCTCGTTGATGACGATGTTGTGAGCGCTATGGATCCGGTCGTAGCGCGCGGTTTCCTTGAAGGTTGCCGGCGCATTCTGGACGTTGCGGAGCTGGGTCAAATCGAAGACCTGCATGCCGTGTGGCCCTGCCCCGTCGGCCACGATGAACGCGTGGTTCTTATAGACCTTCATGTCGCGCCACATGTTTGCCTTGGCGCCCTCGGTCATCGGAAGATCGCCCAGGTACACGGGGTTGGCGGGATCGGTCACCTCCACGAAGGACGTGCCATCCACCCGCCCCACGATCGCGAACTCTCGTTGGGTCGTGCTGTCGGTCCAGCCCCAGATGTCATTGAGCAGCACACCGCGCTTGGCGCCGATGGCGCTTTTCGGCAGGAACGACACCAGGTGCGCGTCGCGGCAGTCGAAGCCGCCCGCCTTGCCCGTCTCGCACTTGGCCTCACGACCCGTGACGGCCGGAAGGCCGGGTGAAGCACTGTCCACGGCAGTTCCCGCCACGCGCCACTCGCCGCTTCGGTCGCGCTGGTAGATCAGCGCCATACCCTCGAAAAACTCGGCCAGGGGGGCGCCGGCGATGGCGGTACCGCCCGAAGCCGCAAGCGCCGCTCCAAGCTGAGTGCTGATACCGACACCCTTCGTGGTGAGCTTCTGCACCTCACGCCAGCTCGAACCCGCCCGGCGGAAGACGTGCACGCCGCCGCCGCCGGCATTGCTGAAGGGCGCGCCGATCAACAGGTCCTGACCGTCGCGCGCCAGCGCCATACCGAACAACGCCGGATGCTCGGGTGCAGCCGCTGCGATGCGGGCAACACGGTCCCAGCCACCCGAGCTCCCCCGCCGGAACTGGAACACGGCACCGGCCGCGCTGTCGCTGGCTACTGCGGACACATAGACTGCCTCGCCATCAAAAAGGAGAGCGGAGCCCATGCCGCGAACCGTTGCGTCACCCGAAGCCGAGAGCATCGCCTCCCTCACCCAGGCGTCACCGCTGCGGCGAAATACCAAGGCGCGGCCAACCCGTCCGGAGTCGCCGAACACCTGCCCCGGTGCTCCAACCAACGCACGGTCACGGTCGAGGGCCACCGCGAAGCCGAAGCGCTCACCAGGATCGCCGGCGGACCCGACCAGGATGCCCTGCTGAACCCAGGTTCTCGATCCGGTCGCTTGCCGGAACACTACGACCTGGCCCTTCTGCTCAGCCTGGCCCGGCGCACCCACCAGCAGCACACCACCCTTCAGAGCGAGCGCCCGGCCGAAACGGTCACCTGCCGCACCGGCGGAATGAGTGAGCTTGACGCGTTCGACCCATCGGCCCGAGGCATCGCGCTCGAACACATAAACGGCGCCCCGCATCTCGGCGGTGCCGGGAGCACCCACCGCCATCAACTTGCCGTCAGTGGCGATGGCCTGGCCGAATCCGTCCTGAATGGCCAGCCCGCCAGCTGTCACAGCCGTTGCCTCAGCCCATTGCCCCCCGGCACCACGCCGGAAGACGTGCACGGCGCCGGTCTGAGATGCCGGCATGGGGAAGCCCGGTACCAGACCGGGACGGCCGATCAGGATCTCGTTGCCCAAAACGGCAACGGCGCTGCCGAAGCCGATCACCTCGGTAGCCAGTGCCGGCCCCCGGCCCGGAGCATAGGACTGAGCGGCTAGAGTAGCGGGGGCCAGCAGCCAGATCACGGTCAGGGAGAGGAGCGGTAGAGCGGATCGCATAGGGTATCCTGAAGGAGACGGTGAAGACTTGAGACGCGGCAATCTAATAACTCGGTTGTCACCCCGAGCCATCTAAGGAGAGGCGTCGGAAGGTCAACCGTTCTTGGGAGGCCTGACCGGTACCCGGCTTAGCCCACTACGGCGCACCACTGTAACAGGTTCCAACTCCATCTTCCCATCCGTGACCCAGCCCACAGCTACGAAAGTTCAGAAGTGGTAACAACTTGGCTAGCCATCTACCGAGGCTCTCGGGAGGAACCATGAAGAAGCTCTTTCTTATAGTGGCCGGGGTAACTTTGGCCTCCGCCTGCTCTGATAGAGGTGATCGGCCCACTCCAGTTGCCGACGACAATCTCACCCGCCCTCTCGAAGTAGCTCGGGTCGATACCACACAGCCCTCGGCCCCGGTGGAGCGCGAAGTCATCCAGCCAGTAGAGGAAGTCTCCAAGCCAACTGAGCCCGTCACCAGGCCGAAACCACGCAAAGCCAGGCCTCAGGCACGGAAGCCAGCGCCACCACAGCAGCCCACTACCGCTGTGGCACCGCCTCAGGAGGACACGACCATCAGGGGATACGCGCCCGACACGAACGTCACCTCGTTTCCAGACTCCGCACCCGCGCCGGTCCTGGACACGGCCGCCACTCTCGCGCGCGACACCGGTGCCGTGGCTGGAGATACAGCGAGCCGCCCGGTACCAGACACAGTTACGGTCGCGACTATAGAGACCGCTCCAACACCGGACACCGTTTCAACATCGGATACCGCTGCAGCACCGGACACCACTTTGATACCGGCAACCGCTTCGACGGCGGTTACGGACTCGATGGTTGGCCGGGACCGGAGTTCCGTCCCGGCTTCCCCATCCGCGGCATCGATACGGGCGGCCCGGACACTCCCGATAGGTACGGAGGTGCATGCGGCGTTGGATGACTCGATTAACTCGCGCACCGATTCGGTCGGCCGTGTGGTGACCGCGGTGGTAATGGAGAACGTGACCGGTTCGGACGGTAAGACGCTGATAGCCGCCGGCTCTCCGGTGCGGTTCACCGTCACCAGGCTGAGCGCGGCCAAGTCTAAGAGCGCCCAGGGCCGCCTGGCGCTTCAGGTAGACAGCATCGGCATAGGAGGAGATTTACGAAAGGTCAGCGCGGATGTGCGACCGATACCGCACGAGTTACGGGGACGAGGGGTTGGGACCAGCGAAGCGGCCAAAGTGGGCGTCGGGGCTGCGGGTGGTGCGGTAATCGGCCGGGTTCTCGGCGGGAACACGAAGGGTGCGGTGATCGGGGGGGTTGTTGGTGCTGCAGGCGGTGCGGTAGTGGCCTCTCAGACGGCGTCGCGGGATGTAGTTGTTAAGGCGAAGACGCCTGTTGTGTTGGTGCTTACCCAACCGCTCGTAGCACCCTAAAAAGCGGTGCCATCCCGAGCTAACGAGGGATCTCAGATTGGCAACCTGAGATCCCCTCGCCCTTTGCCCGGCTGCTCACTACGATTCACCCCCTCGATGACCCCACCTCACCGACCCGCTGTTTCTCCCCCCCTACTCGAATCGCCCCGGGCTCCGGCTCGATCCCCTCTCCCCTCTTCTCCGCCCACGTCTCGGTGAACTCGGCGCCAAAGAGAACGATGAGAGCGGAATAGTAGATCCAGAGCAGCATCACGATCAGCGATCCTGCGGCGCCATACGCCTCGCCCGGATTGCTTTTTCCGATATAGAGACCAATCAGGAACTTGCCAACCACGAACAACACTCCAGTGGCTATGCCGCCGACCCATACACTTCGCCAGGCCACCTTAGCGTCGGGCAGCACCTTGAACATGGCGGCAAAAAGCAGGCTGATCACGAGTAGAGACACGACCAGGTTCAACACATGAAGCAGCGGACCCGAGAGCCCCTCAGGGAGAAACCCGGAGAGCCGGTCACCAACGCCGGAGAGTGTCGCGCTGATCGCCAGCGAGACGAGTAGGAGAAACGCAATGGAGAGCAGCATCCCAAATGAGAAGAGCCGCTTAGTCACGAAGCTCTTGATCCCCCCCTGTTTCGGATCGGGCGCCACATTCCACGCCCGGTTCAGGGCTGCCTGCAACTGTCCCAGAGCTCCGGTGGCGCCGAACACCAGTGCCACGATCCCAACGATCGTCGGTATGAGACCGCCCCCAGGCCGCTCGCTCTCCTGGAGAATCGTACGGACCTCGCCCCCCGCGCTCGGGCCCATTAGCGACTCCAGTTGAGACTCGAGGCCTCCCTGGACGTCAGTGGGGTCCATGACCGAGCTGACCAGCAACATGATCAGCATCAGGATGGCCGGAAGCGAAAATACGGTGTAGTAGGAAAGTGCGGCCGCAGACGTCAAGCAGTCGTCTTCCATGAAATCTTTGAAGGCCTGCTTGAAGACTCCGAGCACGCCGGTTTTTGGGGTGACCATCAAGTTTCCGCAGTTTATGGGGGACCAGTCTATGTGTGAGCCGGAGCAAGATCCGGTGGTGGATATGTTACGGAAGTGACCCGAGTCACGAGACGGATGGACGGATGGACGGATGGACGGACGGGCGGACGGGCGCCTGCCCGCCTGCCCGCCTGCCCGGGCCTGTTTACTCCGGCATCAGTACCTGGTCGATCACTGAATGACGCCGTTACTCGCGGCGATGTCGGCGCTGGTGACGGTCGCCTTTTCAACCTTCACCTTTCCATCCTTTGCCTTGATCGAGAGTTTCTGGCCATTCACCGTCTTGGCCGAAGACATGCCCGCGACGTCCCTCGCCTTTGAGTGTTGTCGTGAGCCCGGCAGCCTCGATGGCCTGGGCAAGGATCGTGAACGAGCCCGCGGCAGCAGGGGTCTAGAGGTAGTGATTTAGCGAGCGGTCGCGCGAACCGGGGCGGCATTATCCAGGGCCCAGCGGTGCTGGATGGCCTTCCACTGGAGCGCTTGGTAGACGGCCGCCAACCCGACAAGAACATAGACGAGACGGCTGAGCGGGCTCAGCTCGCCGAAGGCGGTGGCAACCAGGTCAAAGTTTGCGGCACCAACCAAACCCCAGTTCAGTCCGCCGATCACTAGCAAGATGGCCGCAGTGACATCAAGTGACTTCATGATTCAGTCCTCCGTTGGGTTAATGTCTAACTTCTGTAGAGGAATATATCAATTTTGTCTAAGTTGTCAAGTATTATATGCAGATTAGCTTGACATATGTTGGACAACTATCTAATTTGCTATATGCAGCCTAATACGAGCCATAATACTCCTAGACACCCTGTTCGAGTCACGGCACTTCGCACCGGATTGACACCACATCTCCTCCGGGCCTGGGAACGTCGCTACCAGATGGTCGCTCCCAGCCGAAGTGAGGGCGGCCAACGCCTATACTCTGATCTGGACGTACAGCGATTACGGCTCATTCGGGGGCTGACCGAGCGCGGGCACAGCCTGGGGCGACTCGCGGGTGCCTCGCTGGAGGAGCTGGAGCGGACGGCTCGCGAGGAGGGCGCTCCCAGGTCCATCGAGCCCAAGGAGATGGCCATTGACGCCGGGGCGGAGGAGTTCAGGTCGGCCGTGCTCGGTGCTGCTCGACGGCTGGATGGGGGTGAGCTTCACGCCATCCTGGAGCGGGCGGTGGTTACCCTCGGGGTTCCCGGTTTTCTCGAACAGGTAGTAGCGCCCTCCCTCAAAGGTGTTGGTCAGGGCTGGAGCGAGGGGACAGTCTCGATCGCTCAGGAACACCTGGCCACGGCTGTTTTCCGTCGCGTGCTCGGATGGATTCTTCGGGTCTACGAGGTCGAGCACTCTGCCCCGAGGTTGGTCGTAGCCACTCCCCCACGTCAGGTGCACGAACTGGGCGCCATGCTCGCCGGTGCTGCGGCAGCCGCCCAAGGCTGGGACGTGACCTACCTCGGCGCGGACCTCCCGGTAGGTGAAATTCTGGCGTCCGCACGGCAGGTCAATGCTAACGGCGTCGCCTTGAGCATCGTTTATCCCGCCATCGATCCCGGACTCGTCAGCGATCTGGAGCAGCTCCGGAGCGGTCTCGATTCGGGCACGGCGCTCCTCCTCGGTGGCTCCGCCGCGTCTCAGGAGCGAGAGCGGCTCACTTCCATGGGGGGGCAGGTCCTAACCTCGCTGCCCGAGTTTCGGACCTCGTTAAATCGGCTGCGGGAGCGGGTTTGATCCTTCTCACCGGCGCCACCGGTTACGTCGGCGGGCGCCTCCTTCGTGCCCTCGAAGGGAGCGGAAAGGGGGTTCGTTGCCTGGCACGGCGGCCGGAATTCCTTAAGGCGCGAGTGGCAACCACTACCGAGGTGGTTCAGGGCGACGTGCTCGATCTCGAGTCGCTTCGGACCGCGCTCAGCGATGTCCACACCGCCTACTACCTCGTCCACTCGATGGCAGCGGGCCCGGGCTACGCCGATGATGACCGGCGCGGGGCAACGGCGTTTGCGGACGCCGCTCGCGAAGCGGGTATCCAGCGGATCGTGTATCTGGGCGGGTTAGGCGAGGGTAAAGGGCTCTCGCCCCACCTGGAAAGTCGGCAGGAGGTGGGAAGGATCCTGCGTGATTCGGGGGTGCCAACGATCGAGTTTCGTGCTTCGATCGTGATCGGCTCGGGTAGCCTCTCATTCGAGGTCATCCGTGCCCTGGTCGAGAAGCTACCGGTGATGGTGACACCGAGGTGGGTTCACACCCGGACCCAACCGATCGGTATCGAGGATCTGGTTGCCTATCTGGTCGAAGCACTTGACCACCCCGAGCTGGGCAGCGCCGTCTACGAGGTGGGCGGTCCCGACCAGGTGTCCTATGGCGACTTGATGCGGGAATACGCCGCTCTGAGGGACCTCAAGCGGGTGATGATTCCGGTACCAGTGCTGAGCCCGCGGCTCTCCGGCCTGTGGCTGGCCCTGGTTTCTCCGATCTACGCTCGAGTCGGACGAGAGCTGATGGCGGGACTTCGAAACGAGACCGTGGTGAGAGATCAGCGCGCATTGGGAGTGTTTCGGGTGCGGCCGCGGGGGATAAGGCAGACGCTCATTAGGGCGCTTGCCAATGAAGACTCCGCCTTCGCCGCCACCCGGTGGAGCGATGCCCTGTCGGCCCATCGCCCGGCCCCGACGTGGGGTGGGCTCAAGTTCGGGTCGCGTCTGGTGGATTCCCGGGTGACGTGGGTGTCCCTCACCCCGAATCAGGCCTTCCGGCCGATTTCCCGGATTGGCGGAAAGGCGGGTTGGTACTACGGCAACCGCCTGTGGCGGCTTCGGGGGGCTCTCGACTGGCTCGCAGGGGGTCCTGGGATGCGCCGGGGCCGGCGCGACCCCGAAGCTCTCGTGGCGGGCGACACCCTGGACTTCTGGCGAGTAGAAGCCTCAGAACCCGGCCGCTTACTCCGCCTGGCGGCAGAGATGCGCCTGCCCGGACGCGCGTGGCTCCAGTTCGAGGTGACCGGCCAGGGCGGCGGAAGTCTGATTCGTCAGACCGCGCTGTTCGACCCAGTGGGCCTGGCGGGGCTGGTCTATTGGTATGGGCTCTGGGTCATCCACCAGCTGGTCTTCGCAGGAATGCTGCGAAGTCTCGTCCGGGAGGCGGAGGCGGGAATCATGGCTCCAGCCGCGATCCTCTCATCCCGAGCCACCCTTCGTCATCTGGATCCCTCGATCGCGCCGCCTGCTCGGGATGAGGAGCCTGGCAAACACGTGAAATGACAACCGTCGACGATCTCCGCATCCACGCCGCCCAGGAGCCGCGGCCTCGGGCTGACGGCGAGCTGGTCGTCTACTGGATGCAGACAACTCAGCGCGTCGGAATAACTTTGCGCTGCAGTTTGCCATCGGTCAGGCCAACCAGCTGCGGTTGCCGGTCCTGGTGTATCCCACCTTCATCGTCCCCCGGCAGTTGAAGGCGCTTCGCGAGAAGGTCCACACTCCGGTTATCGCCCTGGATTCGGCCACTGTGGTACCCATGCGGTATCACGGCCGTGAGCATTCAACGGCGATGTCGTTCCGGCCCAGGCTGATGGCGGCGTTGCCCCACTATCTGCACCCGGTCACTCTAGCAGAGCCGAATGTCCGCCGCCGGGTCGAGATCCCCTTCGAGCCGGTTCGCCCTGCACCC
>Ga0136617_10000726_pt1 | contig 28528 bp, 27 predicted proteins | sample AntDrymUQ3222106_2_FD_129672 | JGI IMG/M metagenome (GOLD analysis project Ga0136617, IMG submission 129672) | Polar desert sand microbial communities from Dry Valleys, Antarctica - metaG UQ322 (21.06) | ecosystem: Environmental > Terrestrial > Soil > Desert | place: Antarctica: Dry Valley...
TCGGGTGGAACTGCTTGTGAACGGATCTCAAATACTCGCGATCCACGTGCGTATAGATCTGGGTGGTCGATATATCAGCGTGTCCGAGCATCTCCTGAACCGCGCGCAAATCGGCGCCCCCCTCGAGCAGGTGAGTGGCGAAACTGTGCCGAAGAGTATGTGGTGACACGTGTTTGGCGATTTCTGCCCTCGTGACATACTTGCGCAAAATTTTCCAGGCTCCCATCCGTGATAGCGGAATACCGCTCGCGTTCAGAAGTAGCATTGCTTTTCCCGCGCCGTGCTCCAGGCGCGGCCGCAACTCCCGCAGGTACGTTGCAACCGCCGCGACTGCTCTTCGTCCGATGGGCACCAGTCTCTCCTTACCTCCCTTCCCGACCACGCGCACGAGCGATTCGTCCATCAACACGTCTCGGACCCCCAGCGTGACCCATTCAGATACACGCAGGCCGGCGCCGTACGCGAGCTCCAACATAGCGCGGTCGCGAAAAGCGAGCGGATCGTCCAGAGTCGGAGCGGCCAGCAACCGCCCTGCTTCCTCGACACTCAGCACGTCTGGAAGCGTCAGCCATCGTTTCGGCGTCTCAAGCCGGTCACTCGGATCTCCGCCAACATATCCTTCGCCCAGGAGAAATCGGAAGTAGCTTCGCACCGCAGACACGTTGCGGCGGATGGACCCTGGCGCGAGTCCCAGGTCCTTCAGGTGGTAGACATAATCATGCAGCATTCGTGGCGTTGCATCGCCAGGTCCTGAAGCTCCCTTGACACTGGCAAACGTCGCGAAACGAGCGAGATCCCGGGCGTACGCCTCACCCGTCCGTTCCGAAGCGCCGCGCTCCAGGGCCAGATAATCCCCGAATCGTTCCAACAGGAAGTTGCGCGCAACGGTGTCGGTAATCACTGCTTGTGGGACGAGCGCCGGCGGAGAATCAGCCACACCATTCCCGCCAAAATCGCCATAGCGAGGGCTGCAATGGCTGCGGTGCGCGAGAAGGCGCCGAGCTTGGCTTGCATATCCTCCCAGTTATTGCCGACGCGATAAGCGAACACGCTTATGGCGGCATACCACACTCCAGAGGCTATCCCCATCACCGCCGCGGCGCGCAATGGCGGAATCTTCAACGCCCCAGCAAAGGGAGGAACCAATGCGCGCACACCGGGAAGAAAGCGGCTCACAAAAAGTCCCAGCATTCCATTGCGTTCGTAGAACTGTCTCAGTCGTGCCTCGCCCTTCTCGCCGCGAAGCCAACGAAAACGCGAGCGCAAACCCTCTGCTCCGAGGCGGCGTCCCGCGGCATACATCGCCATTGCGCCGCCAATGTTGCCCATCCAGGTGGCCAGGAAGGCGGCGACCGGCGCTGCGTCGCCGCGCGCAGCGAGAAAACTTCCGAACGCCACGATAGTATCTGCCGGCAGCGGAGGGAAGATGTTTTCCAGTGCGGCCGTAGCTGCCAGAGCGAGATACAGCGCCAACGGCGGGAGCGACGCCAACCAGTCCAAAACGCCATCCACGCTCAGTTTACTCCCAAAGTACGCTCGAGGGTCGCAACCGCCACGCACGCGAGCCCTTCGCCCCGTCCAACCCATCCCATTCCTTCATTGCTTTTTCCCTTGATGCTCACTGCTTCAGCATCAACGCCAAGCGCGTGGGCAAGCGCCTGACGCATTGCGCTGCGAAACGGGACGATTTTCGGTCGCTCAGCGACAACAGTCGCGTCCACGAATGCCACAGTCCACCCGCGCTGCTTCACGAGCTCCGCCGCCAGCCGGAGCATGGCGAGCGAATCGCGTCCCTTATTCGCGGGATCGGAATCGGAGAACATCTCCCCGATATCTCCGGCCGATGCAGCGCCGAGAATGGCATCCGTTATTGCGTGCGCGACTGCGTCACCGTCCGAATGGCCCAACAGCGTGTAGTCGACCGGAATGGTCACGCCGCCCAGGCGCATAGGGCCTCCAGGAGCAAACCGATGTGAATCATAGCCAATGCCAGTGCGCGTCATCGGTTGGCGGGCGATCGCTTGTCCGGCGCCGGTTGAAATGCCAGCAGGCCGGCAGGGAAAGCAAGGTGACTACGCAGCGGCCGTCTGCGGTATCACGGAGTAATCCTGGCGGCGGCGGGCAGGGGTGAATCCCGCATCCTTTATGAGGCGCTCCATTTCCGCGGTTGTTGTTCGATGTGTCGTATTCGCGGCGGATACCACGTTCTCCTCGATCATGAGCGAGCCAAAATCGTTGCAGCCGAAACGGAGAGCTATCTGACCAATCTTCATTCCCATCGTCACCCAGCTGGATTGCAGATTCGGCACGTTGTCGAGCACAATACGCGAGATGGCGACCGTTCGCAGATAGTCTACGGCGTCGGTCTTTGGCTGGTGCGACATCGTGGGGGTGTTTTCCGGCTGAAGTGGCCAGCAGATGAACGCGGTAAATCCACCGGTCCGCGCCTGCACCTCACGTACGCGCTGGAGATGCTCTATTCGTTCCGCCAACGTCTCGCCCAACCCGTACATCATGGTCACTGAAGTTTTCATGCCTTCGTCGTGCGCGATCTCCATTACTTCCAGCCACCGGTCTGCGCCCGCCTTCTTCTTCGCAACCATGTCACGCACTCGCTGCACAAGGATCTCGCCACCTCCGCCGGGCACCGAATCGAGTCCCGCCTGCATCAACTCACGGATAACGTCGCGTGCCTCCATGCGAAACACTTTGGAAAAAAAGTCAATCTCGCTCGGACTGAAACCGTGCACGTGGATTGGATGATGCTCTTTGATGTACCGTAGAAGTTCAAGATACCACTCGAATGGAATGTATGGATTGTGTCCTCCCTGCATCAAAATCTGCACTGCGCCCAGGCCCTTCGCTTCATCGATCTTCGCGCCAATCTGTTCGAATGACAACGTGTAGCCTTCGCCATCCTTTGGCCGGCGATAAAAAGCACAGAAGCCACAATCGGCGACACATACGTTCGTATAGTTGATATTGCGATCGACTATGTAGGTAACGATGTCGTAAGGATGTTCGGCTCGTCGTACCCGATCCGCCTCGGCCCCCAGTTCAAGCAGCGGTGCGTTGGTGTAGAAATCCAGTATGTCATTCATGAAGATTCAGGCAGCGGAGAGAAATGCCAGCGTTCCATTGGGAACGCGGCCGGCACCGACAAGACGGCGAAAGAAATCTGTTAGACCGGCGAGGTGCTCGTATGACAGCGCGTAATCGAGGCCGGTGAGGTACTGTTCACACACATGCGTGGGAAAACCCGTCACTTCCGATGCGTGAGCGGCCACCAATTCTATGTTCTCCAGTCCCCAATCGCGCGATGCGATCAGGGAAGCATGGACGCCCAGCGCCTTGACAGCGGGAACCGTACGACTGGCCACCCATACGGCGAACACGAAGGGCAGTCCCGTCCACTGCTTCCATTCAGCTCCGAGGTCGTAGACATACGGATAGGGAGCAGAACCTTCGAAAGGTAGCGCGCCTTTCGCCTGACTGAGGTGCAGCGCAGCATCACCTATGACGAGTCGCGCAGCATCCTCGCATTGCGACGCTCCGCCCACATCAGCCAATTCAGCATTACCAGGCACAAACTCCGGACGGCAGCGCCAGACATCATCAAAGAGAAGTTGCAGCAATGCGACACTCGTCATGGAACTTGTGCTAACAATTACCTGCCGGCCGTTCAGTTCGTCGGCGGGAAGTCTGGAAAACAAGAGGACGCTCCTGACCGGCCCATCGCACGAGATAGCGAGATCGGGTAGCAGCAGGTAGCGATGCGGCGCGCGAGCATACTCGATCGCGGAAATCACGCTCACATCGAGCAGGCCCGTGGCCATGAGCTCGTTCAGCGCAGTAGGAACCCCGTCGATAAGCGTGCCATCGAGCGGCACGATCCCCCGGTCGATCGCACCGTAAACCGGAAAACAATTGATGTATGGAATCCGGCCCACGCGCATCGAGGTCACGCCGCCTGCTCGCCGGTCTCTGAACGAGCAAACGTTCTTATTGCCCGGTACAACGAATCGCGTTCAACCGGAATCTTTCCGGCGCCACGGATGAGCTTGAGGATCTCGTCGAGAGATAGCGCTTGCGGGGTATGCGCGCCGGCCTCGTGATAGATCTTCTCCCTCACAACCGTTCCCTCTATATCATTGACGCCGAAGCCCAGGGCTACCTGTGACAGATACGGCGTTACCATGATCCAGTGAGTCTTGATGTTGTCGATGTTGTCGAGGAACAGGCGACCAACGGCCAGGTTTCGGAGGTCGTCGTAGCCGGTTGTAGCGGTTCCCGTGCGGCCCAGGCGCTCACCCAGCTCGTTGTGATCCGGATGGTACGCGAGCGGAATGTAAGTGAGAAAACCGCCGGTCTCATCCTGTAAATCACGCAGCATTAACAGATGGTGGAGCCGGTCTTCTATCGTTTCAACGTGACCGTACAGCATCGTGCAATTCGACCGGATGCCGAGCTTGTGGGCGACGCGATGTACATCGATCCAATCCTCCGCAGCGAGCTTGCGATCCGCGATCGTTGCGCGCACGCCGCTACTGAAGACTTCAGCTCCGCCGCCGGGGAGCGTGTCAAGTCCGGCATCACGCAGCGCGACGAGGACACCCTCGACGCTCATTTTCTCGATTCGCGCTATGTGGGCTATCTCGACTGCAGTGAGCGCCTTGATGTGCACGTTGGGATGCCGCTCCTTTAGTCCGCGGAACATCTCAGCGTAATAGGCAAGCCCGGCATGCATATCCAGACCACCGACAATGTGAAACTCGCGCACGTAGGGATTGGACGACGCTTCCGCGTATGCCTGTTCCATGGTATACCGATAAGCGCCTTCCTCCTTGGGGAGCCTCGCATAAGAGCAGAAGACGCAGGTCTTCCGAAGGATGCAGACGTTGGTCGGATTGATGTGTTGATTGGCCGCGAAATAGACGCGCGAACCGTGCTTGGCCTGGTTCGCCGACTCGGCGAGCGCGCCGAGGCCTATCAAGTCCGGCGATGCGAACAGAGTAGCGCCGTCGGCCAGACTCAATCGCTCGCCGCCAGTCAACTTGTCGGCGATCTTACGCAGCGCGAAATCAGAGATCAGCGACCGATTCAGGTTAGCGAGCGACGGAGTCACGTGTTAGTCCGCGAATCGCTTGATGGCGAGCGACACGTTATGCCCGCCAAAGCCAAAGCTGTTGCTTAGGACGGCGCTCACGTTCCGGTCAACAGCCACGTTGGGGGTATAGTTGAGGTCGCACTGCGGATCCGGGGTCGTGTAGTTGATGGTCGGGGGAATCTTCCCTTGCTGCACGACAAGCGCGCTGACCAGAAACTCCAGAGCACCTGCCGCACCGAGCATGTGACCGGTGCAGGATTTCGTGGAGCTTACGTTAAGGCCTTTGGCATACTCTCCGAAAACCGCCTTAATTGCCTTCGTCTCATTCAGATCATTGGCTGGCGTTGAGGTGCCGTGGGCATTTACGTACTGCACGGTTGCCGGAGTCAGCCCGGCATCCTCCATGGCGCGGCGCATCGCGCGTTGGGCGCCCTCGCCGTCGGGCGCCGGCGCGGTGAGGTGATAAGCATCACCCGTCATTCCATACCCGCCGATTTCAGCGTAGATCCTCGCGCCTCGCCTGCGTGCATGCTCCAGCTCTTCGAGAATCACGATTCCGGCACCTTCGCCCATTACAAAACCATCGCGACCTGCGTCGAATGGCCGCGAAGCCGCCTCCGGTTCGTCGTTACGCTCTGACAGCGCCCGCATATTAGCGAAGCCACCGATTGCCATCGCGGTCACGGTGGCTTCCGCCCCGCCCGTGATCATCACATCCGCATCGCCGTACTGAATCGCCCTGAAGGAGTCGCCAATGGCGTGAGCGCCCGTGGCGCAAGCGGAGACCGTAGCATAGTTCGGTCCCTTCGCGTTGAACCGCATGGAAACTATCCCCGCCGCGATGTCAGCAATGAACATGGGGATAAAGAAGGGAGAAACGCCCTTCGGTCCACGCTTGCTGTACTGGTCGTGCTGTTCCTCGAAGGTCTTGAGGCCACCTATTCCGCTTCCGACGATAACGCCGGTGCGCTCCTGTTCGTAGCCCGTGCCGTCACCGAATCCCGCGTCCTGCATGGCCTGCACCGAAGCGGCCACAGCATACTGTGTGTAGTGGTCAGCGCGTTTCGCCTCCTTGCGATCCATGAAAGTTCCTGCATCAAAATTCTTCACTTCCGCGGCGAACCGGACGGCGAATCCCGCGGGATCGAATTTCGTGATCGGCCCTGCACCCGATTTGCCGTCCAGGAGCGCACGCCAAGTCGTCGCCACGTCGTTGCCGACGGGCGACACCGTTCCCAAACCGGTGACTACAACCCGCCGGCGAGTCACGCGCTCGTCTTCTCCCGCAAGTAAGACAGTGCGTCACCAACAGTACGCATTTTCTCCGCATCTTCGTCGGGAATGTCGATGTTGAACTCCTTCTCGAACTCCATCACCAACTCGACGGTATCCAGGCTGTCCGCGCCCAGATCTTCCATGAAGCTCGCTTCATTCGTGAGCTTCTCCATTTCCACCCCCAGCTCCTTGGCGATGATGTTCTTGACCTTCTCTTCGAGTTCAGCCATGGACTTGTTCCTCAAACGGGTTGATTGTTGCGAAGCGCAGGCTGCGCCGCACTTAAAGCTACATCACCATGCCGCCGTCCACCACGAATACCTGTCCTGTGATATAGGCGGCGTACTCCGAAGCGAGGAACGCCGCCACGCCAGCGATGTCGGCGGGAGTTCCCAGACGCTCGAGAGGGATCTGAGCGGACAATGTCTGACGGGCCTCGGCGGTCAAATCGGCGGTCATGTCGGTATCGATGAATCCCGGCGCGATGGCGTTGCAGAGTATGTTCCTCGAGGCCAGCTCTTTCGCCACTGATTTGGTTAATCCGATGAGACCGGCCTTGCTCGCCGCGTAATTGGCCTGGCCCTTGTTGCCCGTTATTCCGACGACGCTTGTGATATTGATGATCCGTCCCCAACGCCGTTTCATCATGCCGCGTGCCGCTGCTCGCGTGGAGGCGAATGCGCCTTTCAGATTGGCGTCCAATACAGCGTCCCAATCGTCGTCCTTGATTCGCAGCATGAGATTGTCGCGCGTAATTCCCGCGTTGTTCACTAGTATGTCGATCGCGCCAAACGCACTGCTGACTTCCTCGACCAGACGTGCGACCGCGCCCGAGTCGGCGACATCGGCGGTAAAACCTCGCGCGGATTCGCCTATGGCTGCCGCCGCCTCGTCAGCGCGCGCCTGATCACGACCCGTAACGGCCACCCTCGCGCCGCAAGTGGCCAGCGTTGCGGCGATCTCCCGGCCAATGCCACGAGTGCTTCCGGTGACCAGCGCGGAACGACCGGACAGATCGATGGAAATCACGGGATTCGCGAGAGAATCAGTTTAACGTCCGCGACGGTGCCGCATGTCGCTGTTTCTGCTCCCGGAACGATGCGCTTGACGAGATTCGTGAGGACGCTTCCTGGCCCCATTTCGATGTAGAGTGATCCAGGAAAGTCGTGCGTCAGATTCTGTACAAGCGAAGTCCAGCGCACTGGAGCGCTGAGCTGCTCGAGTAAAAGGCGGGACGCATCGTGGGCTCCGGCTGCGGGACGCGAGCTCACGTTCGTATAGATCGGGAATGCGGATTCGCGGATACCGTTGCTGTCGAGCGCTGCACGCAAGCCGTCGCTCGCCTCTTCCATGAGTGGTGAATGGAAGGCGCCGCTAACCTTGAGACGAAGCGCGCGTTTCGCGCCTGCCAGCTTTGCTGCAGCCATGGCACGTTCGACCGCGGACACCTCGCCGGAGATCACGAGCTGATCCGGTGAGTTGTAGTTGGCGGGCACTACGATGCCGCCGGCGCGCGATACTTGTTTGCAAACATCCTCAACGCCAGCCGCGCTCAGGCCGATAATCGCAGCCATGGCGCCCGGCCTCGCCATTCCGCTCTCGAACATCAACTCACCCCTCCGGCGCACGAGCCTGGCCGCTTCCTTGAGCTCAATAGCACCCGCCGCATGGTAGGCCGTAAATTCGCCGAGAGAGTGTCCCGCCGCGGCGCGCACATGCGGCGCCAGCCGATCGCGCAGCGCCGCCCATGCTGCCGCTCCATGCGCCAGGAGCGCAGGTTGCGCGTTCTGGGTGGAAGTGAGGTCTTCCTCGGGGCCACTAAAACACATCGTGCTGATACCCACGCCGAGCGCGTGGTCCACCGCATCGAAGACCTGGCGAGCAGCGGGATACTCCGCCGCGAGGTCCGCACCCATCCCGGGCTTCTGCGATCCCTGTCCGGGGAACAAGAGAACGACGTCCATGAGTCCAGGTGACTCAGAAGCGAACTACCATGGACGCCCACGTGAAGCCGGCTCCGAAGGTAACCATCAACACAGTTGCGCCCTCGCCTATTTGTCCACGTTCCAGGGCCTCATCGAGCGCGATTGGAATGGACGCGGACGATGTGTTCCCGAACCGGTCCACGTTCACATAAACCTTGTCCATGGGGATATCAGCGTGCTTGGCCGTCGCTTCGATGATGCGCACGTTCGCCTGATGCGGGATCAACATGTCGATATCACGACCTGTAAGATTGGCCGCCTCCAGAGCTCGGTCTGCAGCCTCGGACATGGACCGGACAGCCGCTCTGAACACCTCGCGGCCTGCCATCTTTACGAGGTGAGTCCGGTCGGTAAGAACCGCTTCCGACATGGGGAGGGTGGCGCCGCCAGCAGGACGAAACAGCAGTTCGGCCAGCGTGCCGTCGCTGCGCATGTAACTGGACAGGATGCCCTTGTTCTTCCTGGATTTCTGAAGAATCGCCGCGCCGGCTCCATCGCCGAACACAACGCATGTGGAGCGGTCAGTCCAGTCCACGATCGCGCTCATCTTTTCGGCGCCGATCACCAGTACCGTTTCTGCCGTTCCGTTCAGGATCAACCCTTCGGCTACAACGAGGCCGTACAGCCATCCGGAGCAAGCGGCAGAAAGATCGAATGCCGACGCGCGCGCTGCACCAAGCTCCGCCTGAATGTCTACCGCAGTGGAAGGAAGCAAGCGATCGGGCGTAGCTGTACTGAGGACGATGACATCGAGTTCGTCCGGCTGTACCTGCGCGCGCTGCATCGCTCCTCGAGCCGCACCCACGGCCATGCTACACGTTGTTTCGCCGTCCTGCGCGATGTGGCGCTCGGCGATACCCGTTCGCTCGATGATCCATTCGTGCGACGTGTCGAGACCCATCTTCGAAAAGTCGTGATTGGTCAATATTTTTGACGGAATCGATCTCCCGGTACCGGAGAATTGCGCGTACGGCCGACTCACGTCCCTGCTCCGCTGTTCTGCATGAGGCGTTTGCCGATGTGATCGGTCATTTGCGATTCCACTGCGCGCAGTGCCACGACGATCGCGTTTTTAATGGCACGCGGAGAAGACGCACCATGGCAGATGACGCTTACGCCTTTCACCCCGAGCAGAGGGGCTCCTCCGACCTCTGATGGATCGAATTGCCGAAGACCTGGTTCGATTTTTCGCCAGTCGATGCCCGCTTTTTTCTTGAGAATAGCGAGCATGAGAGGGGCGACCGATTCATAGAACTTGAGTAGCACGTTTCCTACGAACCCGTCGCACACTACTACATCCACGGGACCGTGATGATTCTCTCCCTGGAGTACATCCCGGCCCTCCACGTTGCCCACGAAGTTCAGATCCGCTTTCCTGAGCAGTTGATGCGCTTCCTTGACCGCCGCGTTTCCCTTCTCCGGTTCCTCCCCGATGCTCAGCAATCCCACAGCGGGATTGGACCTCACGAGAATATCCTCAGCGTACACGGTGCCGAGCCGGGCAAACTGCATGAGCTCGTCAGGCGAACAATCAACGTTTGCTCCGGCATCCAGCATGACGACGGGGTTGCGCGCCGTGGGAAGGATGGTGCCTATGGCCGGCCGGGTGAGGCCTGAGTGCAGTTTGAAAAGAACCGTCGACGCGGCCATCTGCGCGCCGGTACTTCCCGCGGACACGAACGCGTCCGATTTGCCTAGTGTCTGCAGGGTGAGCCCGATCATCATCGAGCTCCGGGGCTTTCCGCGGATCACAACGGCCGGCTTGTCCGTCATTGTGATCACATCGGGCGCGTCGATGATCTCGATGCGCTCACGGGCGTTCACCAGACTGGCGAATTCGCCCGCTAACGCCGCGTCGAGGTGTTTTCGGATAACTTCACTTCGTCCGACGAGCTGAATGGAATGCGCCTGGCTCAGCTCGCTCAGGGCGGAGAGGGCGCCCGCGATCGTCGCCTGGGGCGCATGGTCACCCCCCATGGCGTCCAATGCGATGCGCGCCAAGCTAGCCCTCCCTGGCTGCTACCCGCTGCTCTCCGGCGTAGTATCCGCACTCGGCGCACACGCGGTGCGGGCGCTTCATGCTCTGGCAGCGGGGGCACCGCTGAATGGCGATAGCGGGAGCTCGTTTGTGTGTGTTACGGGCGCGCTTTTTCCGCTTTGATGTACGGCGCTTTGGGACGGCCATTGCGTATCAGTCAATTAGAAAGGTGAGACTTCTAGTTCGATTCGGAGCGCAAGGACCTCAGCGCATCCAAACGGCTGTCGTTCTCGGGCGGGCATTCGCACGCACCGGTGTTCACGTCCGCCCCGCAGTGCGGACAAATCCCTGCACAATCATCCCGGCAGACAGCGTAGCTCGGCACACCAAGCAGCCATTGCTCACGCACCGCGGGCCGGAGGTCGATGTCCCGGGCTCGTGGCCCGATTTGAAATACGTCCGGATCATCCTCGTCGTCGGGCAACGACTCCGAGAAAATCAAGTGTACATTCTCCGCCACCGGCGCGGTTAGTGGTACGAGACAACGACGGCAAAGTATGCCGGCACGTCCCTCAATTCGCCCACTCCAGTAGAACCGATCCGAACCGGCACGGGACACTCGTCCGGTAACGTGAACGGGATCGATGGGCAGATCGTCGCCGTCCTGCCAGATAGCGTCATCGGGCGAAAGCCATCCATCCACGATGGCGGCTCGCGCTTCCAGAGCTCGTATGTCAAAGGACAGCATAGCCACGAAACTTATCGCCACCTCCGAACTCAGTCAAGTCACAAACTGGCAGAGAGTTAGGTCAGCTTCCTGCGCAGTTTTTATCGGAGTTCGAAAGAAGGGCAAGCGCGAGCGAGCGTTGCCATGCCTCCTTAATACGGCCAGCGAGCCAGCATCTGCCTGAGCTCGTCACGATGATTGGTTTCGTCCGCGATGATATTGTCGAACTCCGACGCCAGGCCATGCTGATCGGCATCTTCGGCTTGCTTGCGGCGCTGTACGTAACGCGCCAAGGTCTGTATCTCCGCATCGAGAGCGGCCTCGAGCATTTCCTTAGCTTCCATAACGACCTTCACTGGCGCGGCTGTGGCTGCTGGTGTGCCGCCCATCGCGGAGATCTTGTCCGCGAGGATTTGCGCATGCGCAAGCTCCTCTGGAATCTCATTAGCGAAAAAAGTACGGAGCTCCTGCCTGTAAGGACCTTGAACCATGCTCGCGTACAGGCGGTACATGATCACGGCCTGAAACTCCCCGCGAAGATCCTCGTTCAGGCCATCGATGAGCTCCTTCGTGACTGTATCTTGCATCCTGTATTCTCGGAAAAAGTGCGTTAGGGAACGTCGAAGTGCTGACAACCTTCAGAATATCCACTGCGCGAGATTAAGCGCGGTGGAAAAAGATCAACCCATTGCTCGCGCGGTCTGCGATAGCCGTCTTCAACGGAGTGAGCCACTTGCGATTGCGGCAATGGCCACTTGCCCTACCCTGCCGCCAGCAAATCAGCGTCGCTGAAAAAGAAGCGTATTTCTCGTTCCGCATTCTCATCCGAATCCGAGGCGTGAATGGCGTTTCGTTCCTTTGATTCCGCGTACAGCTTTCGAACAGTACCGTCTCTGGCTTCCTTTGGATCTGTGGCTCCAATCGCATCGCGCAGCGCCAGTACCGCGTTGTCCTTTTCAAGAACGAGCGGCATGCATGCGCCTGACATCATGAACGCCGTTAGAGGAGCAAAGAATGGACGCTCCCTGTGCACTTCATAAAAAGCACTTGCCTGTGGTTGCGCGAGACGCACCACCCGCGCCGCCTTGATCTTGAACCCGTTGGATTCGAGCAAGGCGAGGATCTTTCCCGCTTTGCCGTTTCCAAGTGCGTCCGGTTTGATGATTGCAAGTGTTCGTGTTCCTGGCATATGGTCAGGTTCCTATGAGTTTGCGAATGATGTCGCCACGAGTGAGAAATCCGACGACGCGCCCATCACACACGACCGGCACGCCCTCTACATCCTTGTTGGTCATGATTGACGCGACCTCCGCAAGCGGTTGTTCAGGGGCAACGCAAAGCACCTGACGCGTCATGGCGTCGCGCACCGACCGTCTTGCGTTCGATAGACCGGGCGTCGAGCGGGACGATGACCCACCCTGCAGAAAACTGCCGAGCAGATGGCGCATTAGCTCGCGCTCGCTGAGCATGCCAACGAGTAGACCGCTTTCCTCCACGACTGGAAGCGCTGTGATCCCCGCGCGAGCGATCTCGGTAGCTGCCTGACGGAGCGGTGTGTCGGGCGTTGTCGTTCGAGCGCCCTCTGTCATGATGTCGCGAACCGTCAGCTGCTCAGGAAGCGAATACTCCGATAAAAGTGGAATCCGCACCAACTCCTCTGCGCTCTTTGCGGAAAGCAACGCTTCCACAACCTCAGGGTCTGACAGCGCGCGCGCGAAGGCACTCAAAACCTGAAGGTACCGCGCCGCCAGTCTGGGCGGGGCGACAATGACGAGTACGATGCGCGCAGCCATCGACTCGCCACCGCCCATCTCGCGCTTGACGGGCAGCGGTGCAATACCGAGAGCGACGACAAGGTCACGAACGGCGTCGGTTCGATAATGCATGAGTAACGCACGATCGCCCATCGCGACGATGTCTTCGCCGCGCTCCTCGCCGACGCGGCTTCGGAGTTTACCCGGATCCTGCACCACCTCAGCGGCCTCCAGGCGTGCTACCAACGCTTCCGCTGCGCCAGCCGCCGTAGGTGTTTCGAGTGGAACGATTACGCGCTCCGCCGCGATAAGCTCGGACAGCTTCACATGCGCTCTTTGACGAGCGCGGTGAAGTCTATTGGCCTCTGGGCAACACCCATACCGGCATCCTTGAACGCCTGGATTTTCTCGGCAGCAGTTCCCGCGGAGCCGCTAATGATTGCGCCAGCGTGTCCCATTCGGCGACCCGGCGGCGCAGTCTGCCCCGCAATGAATCCGACCACTGGCTTCGTCATGTGGTCGCGCACGAAATCGGCAGCGTCCTGCTCGTCTGAACCGCCAATCTCGCCCATCATGCATACAACCTTGGTTTTTGGATCCTTCTCGAAGGCGTCCAGGCAATCGATGAAATTGGTCCCATTAATGGGGTCACCGCCGATTCCGACACAGGTCGATTGGCCAAGCCCCGCGCGCGTTAACTGATACACTATTTCATAGGTGAGCGTCCCGGAGCGGCTTACAACACCTACCGGGCCGGGCGTGCAGATTCTACCCGGAATAATTCCAACCTTGGACTCACCAGGAGTTATCAGGCCTGGACAATTAGGCCCGATGAGCCGCGCGCCCTTTTCCTTCACGTACATATACACCCGCGTCATATCGAGCACGGGAACGCCTTCGGTTATGCATACGACCAGTCGAATGCCAGCTGCGGCGGCTTCCATCATGGCGTCAGCGGCGAATGGCGGCGGCACGTAGATGACACTGGTATTAGCGCCGGTCTTGTCCACAGCATCGGCGACGGTGTCGAAGATGGGCACGCTACTCTCGAAGCGCTGGCCCCCCTTTCCCGGTGTAACGCCGGCAACCACTCGCGTTCCGTACTCCAGCATTTGCTTGGCATGGAAAGAACCATCCCGGCCGGTGATCCCCTGCACCAGAAGCGTTGTCTCGCTGTCGATGAAAATGCTCACGCCGCCTTTCCCCCAGTCGCCAGCTGAACAGCCTTCTGCACCGCCTCATCCATATCGGTCATGGCAGTAAATCCATTCTCCTCCAGGATTTTTACCGCGATTTCCTCGTTGGTGCCCGTGAGTCTGATCACGATCGGGACTCTTAACGGATTTTGCCTGGTGGCGGTGACTATGCCATTGGCAACGTCATCGGTACGCGTGATGCCGCCAAAAATGTTGAAGAGAATCGCCTTTACATTCGGGTCAGCAGTGATGATACGGAGCGCACTTACAACCTTTTCGGGATTGGAGGACCCGCCGATATCGAGGAAGTTTGCGGGTTCACCGCCGTAGTACTTCACGAGGTCCATCGTAGCCATGGCGAGGCCGGCGCCGTTCACAATGCAGCCCACGTTTCCGTCCAGCTTGATAAAAGTGAGATTCGCCTTGCGCGCGTCCACCTCGCTTGGCGCCTCGGCGCTTTCGTCGCGCAGCTCCTCGATCTCCGTTCTTCGGACGAGCTCATTGTCGTCGACCACCATCTTGGCATCCAGCGCGACCACCTCGCCCGCAGGGGTCGTAACCAGGGGATTGATCTCGGCCAGCGAAGCACCGCTACTCTGGAATGCCTGATACAGTTGCATAAGAATCTTGGCGGCGGCTCGCGCCTGCTTTGCATCCTTATACAGAAAGAAGCCCATCCGCATTGCCTCGAAGGGCTGTACGCCGTAACGAGGATCGACGGGAAGCTTCATGATCTTGTCGGGGGTGGAAGCGGCCACGTCCTCGATGTCGATTCCACCGGCCGGGCTCACCATGAAAACAGCGCGCTTGGATGCGCGGTCGACGATAATGCCGGCGTACGCTTCGGTTGCTATGTCCGCAGCGGGCGTCACCAGAACTTTCAATACTGGTAGATCCTTGATTCGCATGCCGAGGATTGTGGAGGCGAACTCGCGAGCTTCGTCAGGTGTCTTGGCCAGCTTGACACCTCCAGCCTTGCCGCGCCCGCCTGCATGCACCTGCGCCTTGATCACTACGGTGCCGCCGAACCTCCGCGCGATCCGCTCAGCTTCCTCAGGTGTGGAGGCGACTTCGCCGGGAGGGATCGGGATACCCGCCTTCCGAAAAATTTCTTTCGCTTGATACTCGTGGGTGTTCACAAAGGCTCCGTTATTTAAACTTGACAGTGAGGCGGAAGCGGGAGGCGGAAGGCGGCCCACCGCCAAGTTCCTCAGCATCGCTCAGGTTCCGTTCCATCCGCATATGCGCCTCCGCGTTCCGACTCCCGCTTTCCGCGTCCCGCATTCCACGATCTATGAGATAATGGTTGTTCCCTCTTCGCCGCGCACTGCCTCGCGGCCAAGGCGAAGCTCGGTAATAATAGCGCGGCCTTGTGTACGGCGCACAAAATCGGTCGCGGCGCGCACCTTGGGAGCCATACTCCCTTCTCCAAGCGCTCCCTCGCGGTCCATACGTTCCGCCTCGGCGACGGTCAGGGTGCGGAGCGCGCGCTGTGTGGGACGACCGTAGTCAACGTACACAGCGTCGACATCCGTCAGAATAATGAGAAGCGAAGCCTGCAGATCGCGCGCAAGGACGGCGGCCGCGAGGTCCTTGTCGACTACCGCGTCCACACCTTCCCAGCCCAGGGTCGGATCGGCATATACCGGTGCCCCTCCTCCTCCGCATGCAATGACTACGGTCCCCGCGCTCAACAGCCGACGAATTACTTCAATCTCGTGAATCGCCAACGGACAGGGACTTCCGACCACTCGCCGCCAACGGCCGCGAGAATCCTGTTTGACCGTCAATCCTTCCCGCTCCAACTCTCGCGCGCGTGCCTCGGGCATCTCATGCCCGATGAATTTCGTGGGTTGGGAGAGCGCGGGATCGTCGGGCGCGACGTGCACTTGCGTGATAACTGTTGCGACTTCGCGGCTGCTGCCTGCCCTGCGAAGCGCGTTCTCCAGCGACTGTTGCACCATGTATCCGATCCAACCGGCAGTGGCGGCGACAAGTACTCCGAGTGGTAGCGGTGATACTTCCGCGCGAGCGAGCTCGTTTCGTATGAGCTCGTCGCCAACCTGTGGACCGTTTCCATGAACGATGCAGATGTTCCATTCATCGAGGGCGAGATCAACTATGGGCCCGAGGCTCATTCGGGTATGGCGAAACTGATCGGTAATGGTAGACCTTGCGCCGGATGGCGCCAGAGCGTTACCCCCAAGCGCAATGACCGCAGTCTTGCGGCTGTCTGAGGATGCTTGAGTCATGTTATGTGTTGCGCGTGCGGGGTCAGGGGCGAACTCGAAGAGCGGGCCCCGATGCAGGCGTGCGAGCCAGAAGATCACCAAGAGCGGTGTAGGCTTTTCCGAAACCTTCCCAGTCTCCGCGGACGAGCGCGATGCGCATCTGCGCATACAGAGAGCGAACCTGCTCCTCGAATGTCTCGCGCGTTGCGGTGGCCGAAGTATCGACGCCAGTGCGCGCAATCCCGGCCGCATCCGCAACGGAGCGCCCGTGTCGAATGGTGCCGTCAGGCATCCGCAACGTCACTCGTCGAACCACAGGTGGCGAATCAACTCGCCAAGCATACGTCGTCTGAACGAACAGGGGGCCGTCATTGGTTGGAATCGCACGGACTGGCCCGAACACGCTTCCTCTCGTTGCTTCCACCAGGGTATCAGGCGGCCGATGCATCGACTCGGTGAGATTGTGCCAGGTTATCCCCACTGAGTCGGCCGGAAACCACTGTGTGGAAGGTTGATCGCCTCCGAGTGCCACAATGAGACCTAGAACGCGATCAGCGTTGTCGAGGATAGGAGTGCTCCATGCGAGCGAAGCTGGTGTGGTTGCGGCTACGAAGTGGGTCCGGTCGCCGCTAGCCAGCGCGCTGTCCGATCCGTCCGCGCGCGGAAGGAAACCGGAGCGCGGTCCAGAATCTCTCGTGCCGACGCTGGCGAACGCCGCTGCTTGAATCAACGCGTGCTCGCGAAGCGGTGGCAGTGCTTCGGCCAGCGATGGTCGCAGCGATTCCCGGTTCACAAACATGTCCGGAAACGCGCGGGTCCATGTCTCTGTAAGTCGATCCCGTGCCGCTGCTGTCGCCAGGGTTACTCGTCCGGAGCTCGAGTTGACGATCGCGGTAGCCGCATGATGCACGTAGCTCATGTCTGCATTGCCCAGTGCCATCCTTTGGCTGAGCGGATAACTTGGGCTGGCCGCATACAACTCAACGATCCAAAAAATTGTATCGCCATCGACAACCGGAGCGACAGAATCCCCCTGCCGAAAGAATGGAACGAGCCGGGTAAGCCGGGTTCGAACATCTCGGCTGGTGAGGATGCGGGGCTGAGGATGTGGCAGGTCGCCCGAAAGGAGTCTGTGATTCTGGAGCGTCCAGGCATATGCCAGACGTGCGCCCAGCGTGTTGAGTGACGGTGCTGCAACGCTTCCGGTCGAATCGGATATCACTGCATATCCAGTCGCAGAGTCGAACACCACTGGCATCGCAAGGCCGTCATCGCCGTCGACTAACGAAGCGGTTAGAGAGATCGGCTCACCGCGGCTGGTTACCGAGGTAGCGGAATAGCGATCGAGTCTCCAATACGAACTACCGGCATCACCGGAGACGGGTCCGTGAGACGAAATCATCGAGAGAGCCGACTCGCCGGTCGTCCATCCGATCAGGTGAGAATTCACCCGGGCGGCGGCTGGAGGGGCTACCGCTCTGCCAATCGCGCTCAGGTCCCATAGTGAAATAGCTGAAGGAAGCAACGCATTGCGTGGTGCGACATTAGAGTCACCGCTTGCGATGCGATCGACAGCGTACGCACGTCTCGTGTATGCATCACGCGTTGCAAGATATGGGCGTTCCCGCGCTGCCGGATCCAGCGTCCGTGCCCACCGCCTCGCCAGGAAAGGGGCTCCGTTCCGAAGTGACAGGGACAATACGAGAAGAACGCCAACAGCGGTCAACGCGATCCGAACCTGACCGGTCCAGCCAGCCCATGAGACCAGCGCTGCAGCAGCCGCACCTACAAGCGACAGGGCCAGGCGAACAGCCAGGTTTGCGCGATGGTCTGCGTAGGTAAAGGCCCCGCCAAGTCCGCTTCCGTCGATTAACAGGCTGTAGGCATCCAGACGATAACTCCATGCCAGAACCAGAATCAGCAACGCGACGAGTGCAAAGAGGTGACGCCGGACATAGTTGGAGACGTACACCTTTCCCTGCTTTCGTTCGAGGCTTGGAGTTAAAGCATACAGGCCGATGACGGTGGCGCCGACTACGAGAATCGCAAGCAACGCGCGATCCCGCAGAGAGCGCTCAAACGGGAGCCAGTACACGAAAAAGCCAAGGTCCGCTCCGAGATATGGATCGCTCTCGCCGAACGGGATGCCCAGGAAGGGTACTGCTATGCGACTCCATTCCGGGAAGGGAAAGGCAAGGAACGCCCCAAGTATGAGCGATAGGGCCAGTGCCGCTGCATCCAGGTAACGCCCGGAAACTTCCTCCGGGATCTCGAGATTGCCGATCTGCCTGGGTATGCGGAGAGAAGCCACGGATCGCCGGACTGCATAAAGATTGGCGAATACGAAGGTGCTGAGCACCAACCAGTAAGCGCAGCGGCCGAAGGTCCCCACCAATGCACGCGTGCGCCACAGGGACTGGGCGTCCAGTGCGGCAAACCAGAGATAGTCGGTGTACACGGTTGCGAAGGCTCGCCCAATCACCAGGATCGCGGCTGTAACCGCTGCTGCGATGATAGCCCAACGCCTGCTAATCACCGTCCGATCGCGACTCCCTTCGCCTGGAGCCATTCCTCGAACTCGCCACGGATCTCGCGCAACCTCGCATCAGTCCGTGCCTCGAAGCGCAAAACAAGTACCGGCTGTGTGTTCGAGGCACGAATCAGACCCCACCCGTCGCCAAAGAGCACTCGGACGCCGTCGACATCGATAACCTCGCGTCCGTTGCTGAAGTGGCGAACCGCGTCGGCAACAATTGCGAACTTTCGCGCTTCCGGCACTTCAACACGAATCTCTGGTGTGGATACAAACTTGGGGACGTCAGCGAGAAGCTCCGAAACAGACTTCCCCGAATCCGCCACGATACGAAGCAGGCGCGCGGCGCCGTACAGCGCATCATCGTGCCCGTAAAACCCCTCGGCGAAGAACATGTGACCTGACATCTCACCAGCCAGCGGTGCCCCAAGCTCCTTCATCTTGTCCTTGATGAGGGAATGCCCTGTCTTCCACATGACCGGAGTGCCGCCGGCGGCCACGATTGCATCAGGTAACGCCTGCGAGCATTTCACGTCAAAAATGACAGCCTGGTTGGCGCCCGTGCGTTCAAGAACGTCGCGCGCGTAAATGATCAGGATGTGATCACCCCAGATTATCTCCCCTTTTTCATCGATGACGCCGATACGATCTGCATCGCCGTCGAAGGCGATACCGATATCAGCCTTTTCTTCCCCAACTGCGCGAATGATATCGTGCAGGTTCTCGACGACGGTGGGGTCAGGATGGTGGTTGGGAAAGCTGCCATCACTTTCACAAAACAGGGGCGTCACATGTGCGCCAAGTCGTTCGAGCAACTTTGGGCCAACGAGCGCGCCCACTCCGTTCCCGCAGTCCGCGACCACTCGCAGCGGCCGCGAGAGCTGCCCCACACGGCTGACTACGTCTTCGATATACCGCCCAATGACCTCTTCGCGCCGAATCTCGCCACGTCCAGTAACGAAAGCCGATCGACCGATGATGTCATAAAGAGTCTGTATTTCTTCTCCGTGCAGAGAACTCGTACCCACACACATCTTGAAGCCGTTGTACTCCGGCGGATTATGTGATCCCGTGATCATGATGCCACCGCTTACACCCGCGTGGTGCAGTGCCCAATACAGGAGTGGCGTCGGAACGACTCCTATGTCAACGACATCCGCTCCCGACTCGGTCAGTCCACCAACGAGAGCATCTCGAAGCGCCTCACCGCTCGGACGGTTGTCGCGCCCCACGGCGACCGGACCCAATCCCTGCTGTTGGCCGAGGTAGGCGGCATACGCGCGTCCAATTGCACGCGCTACTTCGGGCGTCAACTCGCGACCGACAATGCCACGGATGTCATACTGCCGAAAAATTTCTCTTGAAATCATCTCATCTCTTGAACGTCGCAAGGCCGCGGGGCGGTCCCGCACTTCAATGGCTGTTCCCTGCCGGAACCACAGGTGCAGAGACTGGACTCGCGGTCGCTCCCGGCGGTGCGATTGTTATGGTGTTATCTCGTGCGAACCGCAGGACGGGACCTGGAAAGACTCCGAAGACGAGGAGAAGGACTGCGGTCGCGGCGATGACTATTCCGGTTGCCCGGGGAACCCGCGAAGGTAACGGAGCTCCCTCCACACGCGGGCGCATGAACATTACCATAACCACCGACAGGTAGTATCCGGCGGAGACGACGCTCGTTAATACCAGATAAACGGAGAGGTAGTACTGACTCCGGTCCAGCGCCGCCTGTAGAATGTACCACTTGGCGAAAAAGCCCATCCCGCCAGCGATCGGAAACCCCAGAAGCGCGAGCATGAAGACAGCCATAGCGATAGCCAGCCACGGGCGCACGCGCCACAGGCCAGCATAATCCTGCACATTCAGATTGCGCTCTCCTGCTTCCTCGAGCGCTATAACCACGGCGAATGCGCCCATCGTCGCAAGCGTGTACGCGACAAGGTAAAAAAGAAACGCGGATGCGCCGAGCGGCGTTCCAACAAGCACGCCGACGAGTATGTATCCAGCGTGAGCGATGCTGGAATAGGCTAGCAGCCGCTTGATGTTTTTCTGGGCGAGCGCGACCACGTTACCAATGACCATTGTCGCGACGGCTATCCACCAGAGCACCTTATACGGCGGGCCGAACTCGATCGTCCCGGGAAATGCTTCCAGCCAAACGCGGATGAAGGCGGCGAAGGCGGCTGCCTTCACACCCGCCGCCATGTACGCGGTGTAGGGCGTTGGCGCTCCTTCGTAAACGTCGGGGGTCCACATGTGAAAGGGCGCCGCCCCGACCTTGAAGGCGAAACCAACCACGAGCAAGGCGAGACCTATTTGCAGCATCGGAACCGCGGCGAACCCACGGTCCGATACCACGCGTCCGATGTCCGCGAAATTGGTGGAGCCTGCCGCGCCATAAATGAGCGCTATACCGTACAAAAGAAAGCCGGAGGAGAACGCTCCGAGAAGAAAATACTTGAGTGCCGCTTCGGACGCGCGCGCGCTGCGTCGATACAGACCCGCCAGCACATACACCGATATCGACATGAGCTCGATACCGAGGAAAAGGATTATCAGATCGCGTGCGGCGGCGAGCAGCATCATGCCCGACGTAGCCAACAAAATGAGGACGTGAGATTCCGCGGTCGTTATTCCCTCGCGTTTGCTGAAATCGGAAGAAAGCGCGATCGCAATCAGAGTCGCGAGCAGAAATAGAAGATCGGCAGCCCAGCGAAAGCGGTCGGCCGCTATAACCCCGGGTCCGCTGGAGACGTCCGAAACCATGAAATACACCACTGCTGCTGCTGCGAGGAGCGTGACGCACACCGCGCCGATGGCGACATTGCGCTGGTGGACATCGCTTTCGGGGCGCCAAACTGCCCAAAGAAGCAGCACCATGGCTCCACCGACAACGACAAGCTCGGGAAGGAGTGCAGCCATCAGGTCGCCGGGCATGGCCAGATCGAAGTGCATCGTTTAACGCCCTTCCAGGGAGACAGGCCGTGGCGCTGGGGGAACCTTTGCACCTTGCTCGACCGTTTCGACGAACCTGTTCGCCGAAGCCTCCATTCTTCTGAGCACGGGGGCGGGATACACCCCAAGCCATACAATCATCACAGTCAGCACTCCCATGACCAGCACTTCTCGGCGGTTAAGGTCGGGTAACCGCTTGTTCTCCGGTTTGTCGAGCGCGTTGAAAAGGATGCGTTGAATTGCCCAAAGCAGGTAGGCGGCGGCGAAGATGACACCGGTCGCCGCTATGACGGTGAGATATGGCGAGGTGGGGAACGACCCGAGCAGAACGAGAAACTCCCCAATGAATCCGTTGGTGCCTGGTAGTCCGATACTGCTCAGCGAAACAACCGTCAAAAACACGGCGAACATCGGCATGACGCGCGCAATTCCACCGTATGAGTCGATCATGCGCGTATGCCGGCGTTCGTACACCATTCCGACCAGCAGAAAGAGCGCGCCGGTCGAGATTCCGTGGTTGATCATCACCATGAGCGAGCCCTGCACGCTCTGTACTGTGAGGGCAAAAATGCCAAGCATCACGAACCCAAGGTGGCTGACCGAAGAGTACGCAATCAGCTTTTTGAAGTCCGGCTGTACCATGGCCACGAGTGCCCCATATACGATTCCAATCACCGCCAGGACCAGGATTGTCGTACGTACCCACGGCGTCATAGCCGCGTCCGGAAAGAGCGGCATTGCGAACCGCAGGAATCCATACGTTCCCATTTTTAGCATGATGGCGGCGAGAATTACCGAGCCCGCGGTCGGTGCTTCTACATGCGCATCTGGAAGCCAGGTGTGGAAAGGGAACATAGGCACCTTCACGGCGAACGCTAGAAAAAAAGCGCCGAAAAGGAGCAGTGATGCGGAGACGAATGTGCCGAAGACGGTGATACCGCTTTCGCTGAATGAGGCGGCCGCCAGGATCTGATCGTAGTTGAAGGTCGTGGATCCGGTCGCCGTCCACAGGTAAAGAATCGCCACCAGCATGAGAAGCGATCCAACCATCGTATAGATGAAAAACTTGAGGCTGGCATAGATGCGTCTCTCGCCCCCCCAGATCCCAATAATGAAATACATGGGTACGAGCATCACCTCCCACATCACGTAGAAAAGCAGGAGGTCGAGCGCCACGAAGACGCCAATCATTCCCGTGGTGAGTACGAGGAGCAAAGCGTAGTAACCGCGGACCTTGGAGCGTACGCTAGTCCAGCTTCCAAGCACCGAGAGCGGCATTATCAGGGTGGTGAGCAGAACCATGAAAAGGGAGATGCCGTCGATTCCGACAGTGAATCGAGCCCCCCATTCGGTGATCCAGCCCTTGTCCACAACCGCCTGCCAGCCTGAAGCTCCGGGCTCGAACGACCACCAAAGTCCCACAGACAGCGCGAACTCCGCCGCGAAGGTGATGAGAGCTATCCAGCGCGCGGCACCTGGCGCGTCGATGTCGTCCTGCCTGTTGCCGTCCGCATTCCTCGCACTTGGCACAAGATAGATGGCAGCCACTCCCAGCAGCGGCAGTATCAACAGGGCGGGCAGGATCCAGCTATTGTAGGACAGCGATGTGAGAAGCCCGCGCATGGTCAACCGAAGGTGAAAGCGCCGAGCACCGCGAGCACGCCTACCACGATGGCCCACGCGTACGTGCCAACCTGACCCGACTGCACCCACGAACCCGCCAATCCAAGACCTCTGGCCACCCAGGCGCTCCCGTTCACGAACAGCCCGTCGATCAATCCTACATCGACGCCCCGCCAAAGCAGCTTTCGCGAGACCTGAACGATAGGATTCACGACGGCGGCATCGTAGGCCTCATCGACGTAATACTTGTTAGCGAGCACTCGCTCGATTCCGGTGTCGGTACCGCGAACTTCTGCCTGTTCTTTCGTGCCCTGCGCTGCGGGTTTGAGCATTGTGAAAGCGATCAAAATACCCGAGGCTGCCGCAGCCACTGCCAATCCAACCAGAACGTACTCGGTGTTGGCTGAGAGATGAGCCGCACTCCCGTGCGTGATGCGGAGCGTCGCTTCACCAACAACCGGCTCCAGCCAATGATCCAGCGACGCTGTTTTGCCGAGCGGCAGGACATCCGTAAAGAACTCGGGAAGATTGAGCCAGCCGCCGAAGGCGCTCAACACGGCGAGCACGATGAGAGGCCCAGTCATCACCCACGGCGCTTCACTCATTTGGGAGCGCTCAGCTTCGCCCGTTCGGTTATCACCGTGGAATGTGTACAGCATCATGCGCGTCATGTAGATCGCGGTCAGCAGTGCTGCAATGAGCCCCATTGCATAGACAGCGTAGAGCACAATGCTTCCTGGTATCCCCAGTAAGCTGGCGTCGGCGAGCGTCGATTCGTGGGCGCGCGCGAAGGCAGCGCCGAGTATCTCATCCTTCGAGAAAAAACCGGCAAAGACCGGGATTCCGGCGATCGCCAAAGTGGCGACCCACATTAGTACGAAGGTTACCGGCATATGACGCCGCAAGCCGCCCATGTTGCGCATGTCCTGTGCGTCATCGTGCCTGTGCGTATGGTGATACGCCTTATGCATTACGTAAATGACGGAGCCACTGCCCAGAAAGAGCAGTGCCTTGAAGAACGCATGCGTAGCTAGGTGAAAGACGCCGGCGACGTAAGCGCCAACACCCACCGCTATGAACATGTAACCGAGCTGAGAAACGGTGGAATACGCGAGAACCTTCTTTATGTCCCACTGCTTTAGCCCGATGGTAGCCGCGAACAACGCGGTCACCGCGCCGACGAGTGCCACGGTCAGGCTCGCGACGGGCGCGAGCGAAAACAAAAAGCTGCTTCGGGCGACGAGATATACACCAGCCGTCACCATGGTAGCGGCATGGATTAGCGCTGACACCGGTGTCGGACCGGCCATCGCGTCAGGCAGCCAGGTGTATAGAGGGATCTGTGCGCTCTTGCCGGTGCATCCCAGAAACAGGAAGAGACAGATCGCGGTGACGAGGGTCCCACCCGCCGCCAATTGCGCCGAGCGCTCCGCCACACCAGCGAAGTCCAGAGCGCCAAGGTTGGCATACATCAAGAATATGGCAACCAGAAATCCAAAGTCGCCAATGCGATTGACTATGAAAGCCTTCTTGCCCGCGTCCGCGTTTGCCTTCGCACTGAACCAGAATCCGATAAGCAGATACGAACACAGCCCCACCCCCTCCCAGCCGATGAACATCACAGGATAGCTCGCTCCGAGCACCAGGACGAGCATGAAGCTCACGAACAGATTCAGATACGCGAAATAGCGAGGGTATCCCGGATCCTCGCGCATATACCCAATGCTGAAAACATGTATCAGCGTGCCGACCCCCGTGATGATCAGCACCATCACGATGGAAAGCTGATCCAGCTGATACGCCCATTCGATATTCAGCTCGCCGGCGGGCATCCAGCTGAAGTAGCGCTGGATAAAAGGCGTATGGATTTCGCCCGCACCCAGCATCGCCACGAAGATGGAAACGGCCAACGCAAACGACAGCGCCAGCACAAGCGGTCCAACAATGCTGGCGATGCTGGCGAACCGGTGCAGAATGGGTGGGTGGCCTGCCTCCGCGTGCTCGTCTTCCGGATGCTGGTCTGCGTGCATCCCCTCCGCGTGGTCGCCGCCATGAGTCGCGGACGGATCGGCCGGACCCGCGTGGTAAGCGGGGACCAGCGACAAGAGGCCGTTGACAACGAAGCCGGCCAACGGAAGCACTGGCAACAGCCACAGCCACTCGGCAGCAGTCCCGCTAAGCGGATGTGCGGCTCCAGCCGCGGCGTGCTGGAGGAGCATCACCCTTTCAGAAGGTTGATGTTTTCCAGGTTGACCGTTTCGCGGTGCCGGAAGATGGAAATGATGATGGCTAGCCCGACTGCCGCTTCAGCTGCCGCTACCGTCATCACGAAGATCACGAAGATCTGGCCAGCCGCGCCGTACAACTTCGAGAAGGCGACGAATGTCAAATTCACGGCGTTGAGCATAAGCTCTACACACATGAAGATGATGATCGCGTTCCGGCGCGTCAGGACGCCAACCACGCCTATCGTGAACAGGACCGCTGAAAAGAACAGTGCCTCGTTGATCATCTCAGCTTCTCCGCTTTGCCAGCAGAACAGCTCCCACGATGGCTGCAAGAAGAAGCACACTCGTGACCTCGAATGCGAGCAGGTATTCGTTGAAGAGCGGCCCAGCTATGCCAGTGATGACATTTCGCGGAGCTTCCACCTCGGGAATGATGCGGGGCAATCGCTGGCGCTGAACCACCAGTATCTGAGCCAGAAGCACCACACCAATTCCTGCGGCGACAAGCTTTGCCCAGGTACCTCGCATGTCCGCGATGTCAGATGGGTGGCCAAGATTGAGCAACATGACCACGAAGAGAAAAACAACCATGATCGCGCCAGCGTACACCAGTACCTGAATCGCGCCGATAAACTGGGCGTCCATCATTATGTAGAGAGCCGACAGGCAGAACATGGTGTTCACGAGCCAGAGTGCGGCTGCAACAGGGCTCTTCCTCGTCACGAACGCAAGCGCGGATGCGATTGCGAGAAGTCCGAAGATATAAAAGTTGATCTGGTAGAAGTATCCCACTATTTACTCGCCTTTGGGGTCGGCCGGATCCCACATCTCGCAGACGGGGTGCGTCTGCGCGGTGAGGCGTTCGAGATCGTAGACGAAACCGGCGCGGCTGTATTCCGAATTCTCGTAATGCCGGCCAACGTGAATCGCTTCTTCGGGGCAAACTTCCTGGCAGTAGCCGCAGAAGATGCAACGAAATTCGTCGATTTCGTAAATGAGTGGGTAACGGTTTCCTTCTTCGTCCTCACCCGGGACAAGCTTGATGCAGTTTGCGGGGCATATCTGTGGACACAACCCGCATGCCACGCATTTCGACTTGCCGGTTTCGTCCGTAAGCATGCGGTGCGTTCCCCGCCAGCGTGGGGAAATGGGCCACTTTTCCTCTGGATACTGCACGGTAACCTTGTGCGGATCGATCATGTGCTTGAACGTCAACGCCATACCGCTCAGCAGCGCGCGCACGTAGCTCACCTGATCTGTCGGCCGGTCGAGCACCTTGACCCCAATTGCCATCTGGCTTCTCGTCTCCGGTCTAGTGGATTGAATCCGGCGAAAGCGCCGTTCGCACGCCCATCGCCCGCAGGCGCGTAAGCCGGTCCGCCTGTGCCCGGCTGCTCGCCGGACTTATGAGCTTGCCGTGATCGAGCATGACGAACAGGATCGCCGCCAACATCGCGTTAACACCGCCCAGTATTGCGCCCCACATTGCCCCAGGTCTGATTCCCAACCAGTCCAGCCAGAGCAGCAACGCTGCCATTACGATCACATAGACGAGTGAAGTAGGGAGCATGAACTTCCACCCGAGCGACATGAGTTGGTCATAGCGGAACCGCGGCAGTGTCCAGCGAACCCACATGTAGAAGAACAGGAAGAACAGGACCTTCACGCTGAACGCGGCCGCCGTCGCGAGCGTCTTCCATATGGTCCAGGGAGCCTGGTTGTCCCAGAGAGTGAACGGAATATCCCATCCCCCGAAGAAGAGTGTCGCGATCAGCGCACTCGCCGTGACCATGTTGGAGTACTCAGCGATGAAGAACATGGAAAACTTCATGGCGCTGTACTCGGTGTGATAACCTGCTATCAGCTCGGACTCGGCCTCAGGAAGATCAAAGGGAAGGCGATTCGTTTCCGCGAAGGCGGCTACTAGGAAGATGAAGAACGCGATGGTAAGCCCGAAAAAATTCCAGACGGTGGTCGCCTGCTGGATTATGATCTCGTTGAGCGAGACGTTGCCGGCGACCAGAAGGACGGCAACGGTCGAAAGGCCCATCGATATTTCGTACGAAACCATCTGCGCGCTCGAGCGGAGCCCGCCGAGGAGCGAGTACTTGTTGTTGGACGACCATCCGGCGAGCACGATGCCGTAGACTCCGAGCGAGGTGAGCGCCAGGATATACAGAAAGCCGATGGGCAGATCGGCGACCACCATGTCGACACGTCCCCACCTTGTCGAGATCGGCGAGGCGAATGGAATGACAGCAAAGGTCAGGAGCGCCGGAATGAACGCGAGCATCGGCGCCAGAATGAAAATTGGCTTGTAAGCGGCGTCAGGGTACGTCTCTTCCTTCATGATGTTCTTGAGGCCGTCGGCAGCTGGCTGAAGCAAGCCTCCGGGTCCAACCCGGTTGGGCCCGTGTCGGTCCTGGATCCACGCGGACACCTTTCGTTCGGCGAGCGTAAGCAGCGCTACCCCCACCAGCGTCACGGTGAAGACCACGATCATCTTGATGACCGTGAAGATCATGAACGGAACCAGGTTTGGCAGCTGAAGGGGGTCGGCCGCAATAGCCAGGAGCGCAAGCTTCACCTTGCTGCCTCCGCCGGCTCCCTGCTGCCTTCGTGCCTGGCGCCCTTGAGTCCGAGTGACTCGAAGCTCATTCCTGCGAACTCCGGACGCTCGGCCGCAAATGCGGAAAAGACATCACTTGCGAGAAAGTAGCCTGTGCCTTCACCCATGGCCTCGAGTAAATCGCCGAGAGCCCACCAGGCGGGGCGAGCCATCCCGGGGGCCGCGCGAGCCTGCAGGTAACGCTGCACGCGCCCATGAACGTTGGTGAAAGTCCCCTCCTCCTCCGTGACGTTGGTAACCGGTAGCACTACCGCCGCGCCCCGGACACCGTCGGGCAGTGTCGTGCCGATAAAGATTGTCGCCGCAA
>Ga0136617_10000727_pt1 | contig 28526 bp, 29 predicted proteins | sample AntDrymUQ3222106_2_FD_129672 | JGI IMG/M metagenome (GOLD analysis project Ga0136617, IMG submission 129672) | Polar desert sand microbial communities from Dry Valleys, Antarctica - metaG UQ322 (21.06) | ecosystem: Environmental > Terrestrial > Soil > Desert | place: Antarctica: Dry Valley...
GATGCCGTTGTAGACCTGCGAGCGCGTGTCGGCGTACTGGTCGAAGCCGTCGCCGTCCTTGCTCGTCGCCAGCGCGTACGTGCGCGCTGCGACGGCTTGCGCGCGCAGCGCCTCCTGCGGCCACGTCGAGGGCATCTCGCCGGCGACGACGCCGCGAATGTAGTCGTCGAGGCCGAGCGCGTTGATCGCCGACACGCCGCCGAGCGCCGATGCGCGCAGCTGCAGGGTGCCGCGGTAGCGCCCGTTGATCGCCGCGTTCGCGCTGCGCCCATTGACCTGGAACCCGCCGCCGGCGCCCGTGATCGTCAGCGGCGACGCATAGCTTCCGAGGTCGCGCCCGCTCGCGCTGCGCAACGTGACGGTCGCGCCGAGACCGCTCGTGACGATGTAGCGCTTGGCCGGATCCAGGCGCCGCTCGCCCGCCACGCTGCCGGCGTTCGTGAAGACGATCCGCCTCGCGGTCTTCAGCAGCACGCGCGCCTCTCCGCCGCCGCCGGCGAGGTTACCGACCTGCGTGCCCGAGTAGTAGTGGCGCAGGATCGCGGCGTGGCCGGCACCGCGCTGGGCGAAGCCGTACGCGCCGTATTGGCTCATGCCGACGCCGTGGCCGAAGCCCGCGCCGCGCACGACGAGCCGGGCCGCGCCCTGCGCCGGGGCGGCCGCGAGCGCTGCCATCAGCGCGGCAAGGAGGATCGTCCGCTTCATCGCCTGTCGGGACACCCCGGTGCGGCGTGAGTTGCGTCGGCTGGGCTCGTGGGTACGTCGCATGCGTGCAAGCTGAGCCTACGGGCCTACTCCGACAGCCATGACCGCTGCGCGTGCCTCCGACGTCTTCGTGCGCTGCCTCGAGGCCGAGGGCGTCCAGTACGTGTTCGGCATTCCCGGCGAGGAGACGCTCGATCTCAACCACTCGCTGCAGCACTCGCCGATCGAGTTCGTTCCCGTGCGCCACGTTGCAGGGCGGCGCCTTCATGGCCGCCATGTGCGGGCGGCTCACGGGCACGGCGCGCAGCCCGGTCGTCCTGGCCGGAAACGGCGTCATGCGCGCCCGCGCAGCGCCAGCGCTGCGCGAGTTCGCGCGCGCGACGGGCGTGCCGGTGGCCGAGACGTTCATGGGCAAGGGCGCGCTGGACTACGCCCGACGCATGCGCACTGGGCACCGTCGGGCTGCAGGAGCGCGACTACGAGCTCGCCGGCTTCGACGGCGCCGACGTCGTGATCGCCGTCGGCTACGACCTCGTCGAGCACGCGCCCGAGCACTGGAACCCCCGCCGTGACAAGACGATCGTCGTCATCGACTCGGTCGCCGCCGAGATCGATGCCTACTTCACGCCCGCCGTCGAGCTGCTCGGCGACATCTACCACGTGCTCGTGCGCCTCGCCGAGGAGTGCCGCAGCGTGCGGGCCCCGCGCCCCAGCCCTGAGCCGTCGCCGCGGCTGCGCGACGTCGTGCTCGGCCGGCTCGAGGCCGCCCGCGACGACGACGCCTTCCCGGTGCGCCCGCCGCGTGCGCTCTGGGAGCTGCGCCAGGCACTCGATCCGTCCGACATGCTCGTCTCCGACGTCGGGCTGCACAAGCTCTGGATCGCGCGCATGTTCCCGGCGCACGAGCCCAACACCGTCATGATCGCCAACGGCCTGGCGGGAATGGGCTTCGCGCTGCCGAGCGCGATCGCCTGCAAGCTCGTGCATCCGCAGCGCCGCGTCGTCGCGGTCTGCGGCGACGGGGGCGTGCTCATGAACTTCCAGGAGCTCGAGACGGCGACACGGCTGGGCACAGCGTTCGTCACGGTCGTCTGGGAGGACGGCGGCTTCGGCTCGATCGCCTGGAAGCAGCGCCAGCGCTTCGGCGGTGAGCATTTCGGCACGGACTTCGGCAATCCCGACTTCGTCAGGCTGGCAGAGTCCTTCGGCATGCCGGCCTGGCGCTGCGCCTCGGCGGAGGACTTCGGCCGGTGCCTGCGACATACGCTGGGCCTCGACGTGCCCTCGCTGATCGTGCTCCCGATCGACTATTGCATCGACATCGCGATCTCGGACGAGCTCGGAGAGGAGACGGTGATCCGCACATGAGCACCACGACGACCGGGCTGTCCGATCCAGAGCAGGCCGTGCTCGACGCGGTCCCCAAGCAGCTCTACATCGCCGGCCGCTGGCGCGACGGTGCGGACGATGAGACGATCGCGGTCGAGGATCCGGCGACGGGCGAGACGATCGCGCTGGTCGCCGATGCGACGCCGCTCGACGCGCTCGACGCGCTCGGCGCCGCCCACGACACGTGGTACGGCGGCTGGCGCGACAGCGCGCCGCGCGAGCGCTCGGACATCCTGCGCCGCGCGTACGAGGCGATCGTCGAGCGCGCCGACGACCTCGCGCTGCTGATGACGCTCGAGATGGGCAAGCCGCTGGCGGAGTCCAAGGCCGAGGTGACGTACGGCGCGAGCTTCCTGCGCTGGTACGCCGAGGAGGCCGTGCGCATCGACGGCCGCTTCACGACGCACGAGGCGGGCACGGGCCGCCTGCTGACGATGAAGCAGCCGATCGGGCCGTGCGTCTTCATCACGCCGTGGAACTTCCCGCTGGCGATGGGCACCCGCAAGCTTGGCCCCGCGATCGCGGCCGGCTGCACGATGGTCGTCAAGCCGGCGAAGCTCACGCCGCTGTCGATGCTGATGCTCGCGAAGATCCTCGAGCAGGCGGGGCTGCCGGGCGGCGTGCTGAACGTCGTCACGGCGCGCTCGTCGGGGTCCGTGATGGAGCCCGTCATCCGCGACCCGCGCACGCGCAAGCTGTCGTTCACCGGCTCGACCGAGGTCGGGCGCACGCTGATGGCGCAGGCCGCCGACCAGATCCTGCGCGTGTCGATGGAGCTCGGCGGCAACGCGCCGTTCGTCGTGTTCGAGGACGCCGACGTCGACGAGGCGGTCCAGGGAGCGATGATCGCCAAGATGCGCAACATCGGCGAGGCCTGCACCGCGGCCAACCGCTTCCACGTCGCGCAGCCGGTCGCCGCACAGTTCGCCGACAAGCTCGCCGCGAAGATGGGCGCGCTGAAGATCGGGCGTGGGACCGAGGACGGCGTCGAGGTCGGGCCGCTGATCGACTCAGACCAGCTTGGCAAGGTCGCCGAGCTCGTCGAGGACGCGGTCGCCAAGGGCGCGCGCGTCCTGTGCGGCGGCGAGCGGATCGACGGACCGGGGCACTTCTACAAGCCGACCGTGCTCGTCGACGTTCCGGACGACGCACGGCTGCTCAAGGAGGAGATCTTCGGTCCGGTCGCGCCGATCAAGGCGTTTGCGTCCGAGCAGGAGGCGATCGCGGCCGCCAACGCCACCGAGTTCGGGCTCGTCGCCTACCTCTACGCGGCCGATCTCAAGCGTGCGCTGCGCGTCGTCGAGCGGATCGAGACCGGGATGGTCGGCCTCAACCAGGGCATCGTCTCCAACGCCGGCGCGCCGTTCGGCGGCGTCAAGCACTCCGGGATCGGTCGCGAGGGCGGACCGGAGGGCATCGAGGAGTATCTCGAGATCAAATACGTCGCGATCGCGACGGATTAACCCGCGGGCAACAAGCTATGCCGTTAAATGCAGGGCGAACGGGGGATTCTGCGCGCCAGAGGACGATATGCCTGGGCTTTCCGGAGCAGAGTTGGGGCCAAGCGGCGTCGAGCACGACGAACACCGCAATCTCGTGTATCTCATCTTCGGCGGGCTGGCCGTGCTGTTCCTCGCGATCGTCGTCGTCGCCGTCACGTCGCTGGGCGGGACGGACAAGGCCTCGAGCGCGGCGGCCGCACGGCAGGCGCAGCTGCGCAAGCTGCCGGTCTACTGGACCGTCCACCGCGGTGACTCCTACGGCCTGATCGCCGAGAAGACCGGGCTGACGGTCGACGAGCTCGAGACGTTCAACCCGTACACCGATCCCTCGGCGCTCGTCCCCGGCCAGCGCCTGAAGCTGCGCCTGAAGGTGCCGCCGCCGAAGCCCAAGCCGCTGGGCCCAAAGTACTTCACGCTGCGCACGGGCGACTCGTTCGGCTCCGTCGCGGCGAAGACCGGCAAGAACATCGACCGGTTGCAGAAGCTCAACCCGAAGCTGAAGCCCAAGGCCCTGCAGCCCGGCGACCGCATACGGCTGCGCTGATCCTCAGCCGGCGGCCGACCACCCGCGCCAGCGCGTGACGTCGACCGCGACGACCGGCCCCGCCGGCGGCGCGGCGCGGATCTACGGCGGATCGATCGCCGGGAGCCCGTCGAGGCTGCTCGCGTTGCGCTCCTCGACGTACGTGGCGATCGCATCGGGCCCGCCAGTGCGCAGGCGCTTGCGAGCCGACAGCGTGCTGTGCGGGCGCTCGCCCTCGTATGCCAGCAGCGGCACGCCGTAGCCGCACGAGTCGGCGATCCGCGACACCTCGACGCGCACGATCGCGCGGCGGGCTTCGGGGATCGACGGGTCCTCGAACGCGGCCTGCTCGAGCAGCGCCTCGAAGCCGTCGCCGCCCGGTCGCAGCAGCTCGCCGTGGCCGTGCAGCCGCAGAATCCGCGGTGGACCTGAGAATGCGCACAACATCACGACGATGCGCCCGTTCTCCCGGAGATGCGCGATCGTCTCCGCCCCGCTGCCATAGATGTCGAGGTATGCGAGCGTCGTCGGCCCGAGCACGCGCAGCGAGCCGATCGGGCCCTTCGGCGAGACGTTGACATGGCCGTCCGCCGCCAGCGGCGCGCTGCCGACGAAGAACACCGACTGGCGCGCGATCCAGCTCGCGAGATGCTCGTCGATGGTGTCGTATTGGCGGCCCATAGCGGATGCCCGTGCGCCAAGCACCCCCGTTTGGGTGGCGTGTTACGCGCTTGGGAACGCTACATTCTGCCGCGCCGCTTGTTGGGGAGCGGCAGGGTGTCCGCGCCTTCCGCGCTGCACCGCGCGAACTGCGGCCAGGACCTGCGAGGTACCACGATGATCGAGACCGGGTGACAAGGCTGACGATGCGGGCCATGATCGGCGCTGTCAGTGCTGGCGTCGCCGTGCTCGCCGGGATCCTCGTCCTCGTCTCCTCGGCGGAATCCGACGCCACGACGTCGCCGGTCGTGCTCGCGCCGCACGGCGGCGCGCCCGTGATCTACGCCGGCCCCGGCGACCGCGCGCAGCTCGACGGCTTGTGGCGCTTTCGCCGCGACAGCGACGTCAGCGGCCTGGACAAGGGCTACCAGGCCGGAAACTTCGGCGGCGACCTCGTCCGCGTCCCCTACGTGCCCAGCGCCACGCGGATCAGCGGCCAGCGCGGGATCCCCGTGTTCCGCGGCACCGTCGGGTGGTACAGGACGAAGATCGAGGTGCCCGTCGACGGCGTCTACGCGGTGCGCTTGGAGTCCGTCAACCACAAGGCGCAGGTCTTCATCGACGGCAAGCTCGTCGGCTCGCACACCGGTGAGTACCTGCCCTTCGAGGTGCAGTCCTTCCTGAAGGCCGGCACCCGCCATTCGCTCGTCGTGCGGGCCGACTGGCGCGGCCCCACCGCGATGAAGCGCGACGGCTGGCACCGGCTGTGGTTCAACTTCGGCGGCATCAACCGCGGGGTGAGCCTGCGCCGGGTCGGTCCCAGCGAGCTGCGGCATCCGATGATGCGCACGCGGCTCGTCGGGGGCGCGGCAGTCGTCGACCTGTCGATTCACGTGCACAACAACGGCGAGGCGCGCCAGCTCGGGGCGACGGGGACGCTCAGCCGCGGCGATCGCAAGATCGCGTTCGAGTTCCCGCCCGAGGCGATCGCCAAGGAGGGCACCGAGGTCCTCAAGACCTCTGCGCGCGTCGACAGCCCGGACCTGTGGTCGCCGCGGACGCCAAACATGTGGGAGCTCGCGCTCGAGATTCCCGGTGAGGCGACGTACCGCGCTCGGGTCGGCCTGCGCGAGGTCCGCACCGAGGGCAGCCGGCTGCTGCTCAACGGCGCCCCGATTCGCATGCGCGGCGCCTCGATCCACGAGGACGTCTTCGGGCGCGGCGACGCGCTGCGGCCCGCCGACCAGGACCGGATCGTCGCGCAGCTCAAGACGATCGACGCCAACGCGACGCGGACCCAGCATCCGCTCGACCCGGGGCTGCTCGAGCGCCTGGACGCCGCCGGGATCATGATCTGGCAGGGCATCGGGCCGACGGACGCCCCCGGCGCCTGGACATCGCGCGGCGCGCGGCGCGTCAACGTCGCCAAGGACCGCGTGCGCACGACGTTCCGCCAGGCCCAGCTGCACCCCTCGATCGTCACCTGGAACCTCGCCAACGAGATCGCGGGCGACGGCCATCCGGAGGGTCAGATCCCGTACATCGACTCGATGGCCGAGGAGCTTCACAGCATCGACCCCAGCAGGCCCGTCGCGCTCGACATCTGGGGCGCGCACCCACCGCGCAAGACGTCGACGATCTACGGCAACGTCGACATGATCGGCTGGACGAACTACATCGGCTGGTACGAGGCGACGCATGCATCCGGCGCCCGGCTGCGCACGATGATCCGCACGCGGCTGGCGAAGCTGCGCGCCGTCTTCCCGGGAAAGGTCATCGTGGTGACGGAGTTCGGCGCCGAGGCCAACGGGCGCAACAAGACGACGTCGCCGGGCGGCTACGCGTTCCAAGCGCATCTGCTGGACCTGCACCTCTCCACGTACGGGGCGATCCCCAACCTCGCCGGCGCGCTCGTCTGGAACCTGCGCGACTTCGCCGTCGCGCCGACGTTCTACGGCGGCTCGATCAAGGCTCAGGTGCCTAACATCAAGCTCGTGCGGGGGCTCAACCAGAAGGGCCTGTTCGACGTGCGCAACGATGCCAAGCTGGCCGTGAAGGTCGTCAGCGGCCGCTTCGCCGCCCAGGCCGCCGCCGACGGCGGCTAGTGGGTGGGGGATTCGGCGGGCGGTGGTGGTCTCGTCGCGCGGCGGGCGCCGGTGCCGGCTAACGGCATCGATGACGGCGTGGGGGTGCCGGGCGTGCGGGTGGTTGCCAGCGCGGCGGCGCGAATGTGTTCGCATGGAGCATTTCCGCGCCAGCCTCGCGCTGGCGAGGGGCCGGCGCCGAGGCCTGGGCGCGTTGTCCACGACATGCATGGCCAAGTCGCCCAGGCGCTCTTGCGTGCGCGTTTCGCCGTGGGCCCGGGCCTCCGTGCATGGCCAAGTCACCCCCCGGCCCCGCGGTGTGACCAGGCGCGTCGCTCGCTCCTCAGTCCCAGCTCGCCCGCGCGCACGCGAGGCGTTCAGGCCATCTCCGTCATCGATGCTGTTCACGAGCGCCGGCACCCATCGCAGCGACGAGACCACCAAGGGCCGCGCGGAATCACCCGGGTCCCCCCGCCCCCGGCACGCGCGCCACTGCGCCGGGCGCGGCGGCCCGCTAGCGTTGGTGGCGATGAGCGACGACGCGAGGACGCATGATGAGCGTGGCTGACCAGCAGCTGTGGGGCGGCGAAACGGCAAAGGCGGTCGAGAACTTTCCCGTCTCCGGTGAGCGCGTGCCGGTCAGCGTCGTGCGCTGGCTCGCGGCGATCAAGGGCGCCGCCGCGCGCGTCAACGCCGACCTCGGCAAGCTCGACGGCGAGCTCGCCGAGCGCATCGCGCAGGGAGCCGACGACGTCGCCGCGGGCAAGTACGACGACCAGTTCCCGATCGACGTCTTCCAGACGGGCTCGGGAACCTCGACGAACATGAACGCCAACGAGGTCATCGCCGCGCTCGCCGGCGAGGGCGCCCATCCCAACGACCACGTGAACATGGGGCAGTCCTCCAACGACGTCTTTCCGAGCGCCGTCCACCTCGCCGCGCTCGACGAGGCGACGAACGCGCTGCTGCCCGCGCTCGAGCACCTCGAGGCCGCGTTCGCCGCCAAGGCGGAGGCGTTCGAGGACGTCGTGAAATCCGGCCGCACGCACCTCATGGACGCCGTCCCGGTCACGCTCGGCCAGGAGTTCGCCGGCTACGCCGCGCAACTGCGGCTCGGCGCGCGGCGGGTGCGCAACGCGCTGCCGCAGGTCGCCCAGATCCCGCTCGGCGGGACCGCCGTCGGCAACGGCCTGAACACGCACCCGGAGTTCGCCGAGCGCATCCGCGCGCGGCTGGGCGACGCCAGCGGCCTGACGATCTCGCCGCCCGAGGACCCGTTCGAGGCGCAGGCCAACCGCGACGCGCTCGTCGAGCTGTCGGGCGCGCTGAAGGTCGTCGCCGTCTCGCTGACGAAGATCGCCCAGGACCTCGCGCTGATGGGCTCCGGCCCGCGCGCCGGCATCGGCGAGGTCCTCCTGCCCGAGCTGCAGAAGGGCTCGTCGATCATGCCAGGAAAGGTAAACCCAGTAATTCCTGAGGTGGTCATGCAGGTGGGCGCGCAGGTGATCGGCAACGACACGGCGATCACGATCGGCGGCCTGCAGGGTAATTTCGAGCTCAACGTGCGCATCCCGCTCATCGCGCGCAACCTGCTCGGCTCGATCCACCTGCTCTCGACGGCGAGCCGCCTGTTCGCCGACCGGTGCGTGTCGGGGCTCGAGGCCAACCTCGAGGGCTGCCGCCAATCCTCGGAGTCCACGCTCGCCGCCGCGACGGCGCTGAACCCGTACATCGGCTACGACAAGGCGGGCGCGATCGTCAAGGAGGCTGCGGCGTCAGGACGCATGCTGCGCGAGGTCGCCCTCGAGCAGGGCGTCGACGAGGCCACGTACGACGAGGCGATGGACCTGCGCAAGATGGCGCGCGGCTCGGCCGCGTGAGTGCTCGTTTCTTAGCTTCCTCTCATCTGGCCTGACTACCTTCGACCCGTGATCACGAGCCGCCGCCTGCGCTCCATCGGAGAGCTCGTCGTCATCGTCGCAACGGCGCTGTTCTTCGCGCTCGCGATCCAGGCTTACGCGGTGAGGCCGTACGTCATCCCGTCGCCGTCGATGCTGCCGACGCTCGAGGTCGGCCAGCGCGTGCTCGTCGATCGCTTCTCGCACCGCATCGGCGGCGATCCGAAGCTCAACGAGATCACGGTCTTCATGCCGCCGATCGGCGCCGAGCGCGACAGCCACCAGTGTGGGATCGCCGGTGAGGGCCCGTCCAACGAGGATCGGCCGCTGAGCCACCGCTCGTGCTCGCGTCCGACGCCGCAGGCGTCTTCGAAGACGTACATCAAGCGCGTCGTCGGCATGCCCGGCGACCGGATCGCCGTGCAGGCCGGTCATGTGATTCGCAACGGCGCGCGCGTGCCCGAGCCGTTCGCCGCCCCCTGCGGCGCCGGCAGCGAGTGCGACCTCGAGCCGATCGTGATCCCTGCCGGGCACTACTTCCTGATGGGCGACAACCGCGGCAACTCCGCCGACAGCCGCTACTGGGGCCCGGTCCCGCGCGATCAGATCATCGGCCGGGCGGTCGCGACGTACTGGCCGCCGGGGCGCATCGGCGGGGCGTAGGCGCGACCGACTGCGGTCGCCGCCGCGCTACAGGCAGAACGCCGTCAGCTCGCGCGCGACGCCGACCGGGTCGTCGTAGGCGATGAGAAAGCCCGTGCCGGGCAGCACGCGCAGCTGCGCGTCGGGCAGCAGGTCGAGCGCCTCCTCGGCGCCCGCGAGCGGGTGGTAGCGGTCGCGGTCGGCCCACAGCAGCAGCACCGGCGCGTCGAGCCGCGCGTAGGCCTCGAGCAGATCGCTCTGCGCGCCCGCCGGCCAGCGGCGAACCCAGCGCGACCACGACCGCGCGAGGTTCGCGTTGCCGGCGACGTCGGCCGTCGCGTGGCGCAGCAGGTCGCGCGCGGCCGGGTTGCCGCGCGCGGTGAGCTTCATCCCGTGCTCGGGCCGGTAGGCGAGCCGCACGACGCGCGAGGCCGCGCGGTCAAGGCCCGGCAGCGCCGCCGCGGGCGCGATCGTCCGCAGCGGCACGGGCAGCCGCGAGCGCATCGGCGGGCGGTGCAGGCGGTTGGGCATGAGCACGAGCCGCGCCGGCGCGATCTGTCCCGTGACCGACGCTCGCAGCAGGATCTCCGCGCCCGCGCCGTGACCGCCGACGAGCGGATGCGGGCCGCACGTCTCGCGACAGAAGGCGGCCATCACCTCGGCGAGCCAGGCCTGCGTGTACGGGTGGCGCGGGCGGTCCTCGGAGTCGCCGTGCAGCGGCAGGTCGGGCAGCACGAGCCGGAAGCGGTCGGCGAGGTGCTCGACGAGCGGTGCGAACTCGCGGTGTGACAGGGCCGCGCTGTGCACGAGGCACAGGCCCGGACCGACCCCGGCCTCGCGGTAGGCGATCCGCGCGCCGTCGCGGTGGTGATAGAGCCGCAGCTTCATCCGCTGCTCACGCCCGCGCGCCGCCCGCGCCGCAGCGCCGCCGCGGAGGCGGCGCCGGCGTCCTGCTCGAGCGCCGCGAGCTGCTCGACGCGGCGCGCGAGCTGCAGGGCGACCCCGCTGCCGGCAGCGGCCCCCGTCTGCACGGCACCCGCCAGGTACCCGAGCCGCAGCGCCGCGCCGGGGTCCGACGCGGCCTGCTCGCGCAGCGTGTCGGCGACGCGCCCGAACGCGATGCCGAGCGCCTGCAGGTCGCCGTCGGTGCGCGCGGCGCTGATGCAGCGCGACAGCCGCGTTCCGTCTTCGAGCACGACGGCGTCCGGCGCGCGGCCGAGCGCCGCCAGCAGCGCCGCCGGCTCGCCGAGGCAGGCCGCGGGCACCGGGTCGGAATGCTTCGTGCAGCTCCCGAGGAGCAGCAGGGGGAGCACGGCAAGTGCGCGCGCCCGGCCGGTGACGGCGTTCCTGAGAGGACCCACCGCCGGATCGTAGAGTCCGCCGGGTGCTGCGATCGCCCCACGATCGCGAGATCCGGCGCCTCGCGATCCCCGCGCTCGGCGCGCTCGCGGCCGAGCCCCTCTACCTGCTCGTCGACACCGCGATCGTCGGCCACCTCGGGACGCCGCAGCTCGCCGCGCTCGCGATCGCAGCGACGGTGCTCACCACGCTCGTCTCGCTGTGCATCTTCCTCACGTACGGGACGACGGCCCAGGTCGCGCGGCTGCACGGCGCCGGCGATCACGCCCGCGCCGGCGAGCTTGCGGCGCAGTCGTTCTGGCTTGCGCTCGCGCTCGGCGCCGCGCTCGCGCTCGCCTGCGCCGTGCTCGCCGGCCCGCTCGTCGCGGTCTTCGGCGGGGAAGGGGAGACGGCGGCGCTCGCCGAGCGCTACCTGCGCCTCAGCGCGCTCGGGCTGATGCCGGCGCTCGTCGCGCTCGCGGGCCAGGGCTACCTGCGCGGCATCGAGAACCTCCGCACGCCGCTTGTCATCGTCGTCGTGTCGCAGGTCACAAACGCCGTGCTCGAGCTGTGGTTCGTCTACGGCCTCGACCTCGGCCTCGACGGCTCCGCGCTCGGGACCGTCATCGCGCAGCTCGGCATGGGCGCGGCGTTCGCCTGGCTGCTGTTGCGCACGCAGGCTTCGACGCGGCGGCCGCAGCGCGCGCTCATCCAGCCGCTCGTCCGCATCTCCGGCGAGCTGCTCGTGCGCTCGGCGGCGCTGCTCGTCGCGTTCGCGACCGCGAGCGCCGTCATCGCCCGGATCGGCGAGACCTCGCTCGCCGCCCACCAGATCGCGATGGGCCTGTTCTTCTTCGCGGCGCTCGTCCTCGACGCGATCGCGATCGCCGCGCAGGTGCTCGTCGGCCGCGCGCTCGGCGCCGGCGATGCTCGCGCCGCGCGGGCCGTCGGCCTGCGCTCGCTCGCCTGGTCGCTGACGGCGGGCTGCCTGTTCGGCGCGGCGCTGCTCGCGCTCGCCGGCGTCCTGCCGCAGGCGTTCACGGACGACCCCGCGGTGATCGAGCGCAGCCGTGCGATCTGGACGATGCTCGCGCTCATGCAGCCCGCGGCGGCGGTCGTCTTCGGGCTGGACGGGATCCTGATCGGCGCGGGCGACACGCGCTACCTGGCCGGCTCGATGCTGCTCGCCGGGGTCGGCGTCTACGTCCCGATCGCGCTGCTCGCGCTCGCGCTCGACTGGGGTGTGACCGGTGTCTGGGCCGGGCTGCTCGCGCTCGTCGGCGTCCGGCTCCTGACGCTCGGCTGGCGCTTCGGCGGCGGTCGCTGGGCGATCCCGGGCGCGGCGGTGGCGCGTGCCTGCGCTCGCGCAGCCCGTCCGCGCGAGCGCTGAGCGCCGCCTACCGCGGGAGCGGCTTGCTCGCGAGCGCGCTCGTCCCGCCCGAGCCCGCCGCCGAGTCGGTCGCAACCGAGTCCGCGATCCGCCCCTCGATCGCAAGCTCGGTGTCGAAGTCGGCGGTGTCGGCGTGGCGGTACTCCAGGCCGCGACCGGCCAGCAGTTCGGCGAGCGCCTCCACGAAGCGCTCGTCGAGCTGGCGCCCGGCGACGCGGCGCAGCTCGGTCATCGCCTGGAAGGACGTCATCCGATCGCGATAGGTGTCCTCCGCCGTCAGCGTGTCGTAGACCTCCGCGACGGCGACGATCCGCGCGATCTCGGGGATCTCGTCGCCCTTCAGGCGGTCCGGGTAGCCGCGGCCGTCGATGCGCTCGTGGTGGGCGCGCACGATCTGCGCGACCGGGCCGTACACGCCGAGGTCACGCAGCAGGTCGGCGCCGAGCTCGGGATGCTGGTGGATCGCCTCCCAGTCGTCCTGTGTCAGCGTCCCGTGGCGCTCCATCACGCGGTCGGGCAGCGCGAACCGGCCGATGTCGTGCAGCAGGCCCGCGGTGTGGGCGAGCTCCGCGTCGCGCTTGCTCATCCCGCACTCGCGCGCGATGTCGCGGGCGAAGCCGGCGACGGCCGCGCTGTGGCGCGCGGTCCTGCTGTCGCGCCGCTCCAGCGCGCGCACGAGCGACGAGAGCACGCCCCACGACAGCGCGGCGTACTGCGCGGCGCGCTCGCGCGCGATGACGACGAGCCGCGACATGTACGCGAAGCCGACGAGGATGAGAACGACGAACGCGCTCGTGGCAAGACCCAGCTCGGTGTAGACGCCGGCGATCGCCAGCGTGAGTGCAATCGTGAGCGCCAGCGACGGGAGCAACTCGCGCGGCGGCTTGAGCATGCTGCGCATCTGAAGCCCGTCCATGAGCGCAGCGAGCGAACGAAGCAGGACGAAGTTCAGCGCGAGGAACCCGATTTGCACGACCGCGAGCACTGCGAGGTCTCGCGGGCTGCCGTCCATAGCTCCCGCGAGGGCCTCGAAGGCGAACGCGGCGAGCAGGGCGGGCACCCCGTTGGACGCAATATTGACCGGCAGTACGCGCGTGCGATAGGGGCGCTTGATCCAGCCGCGTCCGAGCACGATCCAGGCGCCGATCTCGGTCACGATGACGCTGGCGAACACCGCCGCGGGCCCGAGGAACGCTGCGATCAGCATGAAGCACACGAACGCCGCCGAGACCTCCACGGCGCCCTCCCATTTCGCTCCGCCGAGGACCCCCGCCAGCGCGCACGCGGCGAGCACGAACGTAGACTCGTCGAGTAGGTGCTCCGGGGCGGAGACAGCAAGCGGGATCGCCGCGAGGACGATCCCGCTCGCGAGCCCGACAGCGAGCCGCGGTCGAGGCGCTATAGCAGGTTCCCTCACATGGAAACCCTACCGGGCCTTCAGGGTGCGGGTCCTGGGCGTCTCAGCCCATGCGGAAGCCACCTCCGGCGGCGGCGAAGACGGCGATCGCAGCGATGAGGGCCGGGCTGTACAGGCGGGTCTTAAGGCTGGTCATTTCGACCTCCGGGGGTGGTGATGGTCAACGGGCGCCTAAAGTAGCCCAGCCATTCGAAGTCGACGACTTCCCCGGACGAACATCGGCTGATTGGTAAAGGGTGCTGCTATAACTGCACGGTTTCGACCCTCAAAAACTGCGCAATGCAGCGAGTTTTCGGCGTTTGCCTTGATCGCGGGCGACGTTTTTGCAACCGGCCCGGGTCGCCCCGTTGAGCTGGACGAATGTTCGTCGCGGCGCTCGACGAATGTTCGACGGCGCGGCTTGAACTCGCGGGCCGGCGCTGGCACGATGCCTGGAGAGGATCCGCGGGGCCCTGGCGCCCGCCCGCAAACGCCCCCAGGACCCCGCGAGGTGGGACGATGGTCCGCAGTTCAGCACCAGAGCGAGTCAACGAACCACCTTTGGACCCCGAGCGCATGCAGTTTTCCGCGTGCCGGGTTTGCATCGGATTGGGCTAGGACCGATCATGTTGTCCCCATGCGCACCCTGAAGACGAGTGAAGCGGCGGCGCTGCTGAACGTCAGCCCCAACACGCTCCGTGCGTGGGAGCGTCGTTTTGGCTACCCGACGGCGCAGCGGTCGGCCGGCCGTCACCGTCTGTACACGCACGGTGAAGTCGCCGCGTTGCGTGACGCGCTCCAGCAGGGGCTCTCGATCTCCTCGGCGGTCAGCCGGGCGCGTGAGGCGCTCAGCACGGACACCCACACGCTGGTCGGCGCGCTCGCCAGCTTCGAGCTCGACCGCGCGGACAGCGCGATGGAGTCGGCGCTCGCCCTGCGCTCCGTGGAGCGCTCCGTCGAGGAGGTGCTCCTGCCCGCGCTCGACACGCTCGGCGAGCGCTACGGCACCGCGAGCGCGCCCGGCGCGTTCGCCGCGCGCTGGGCCGACGGCTGGCTGCGCCGCGCGCAGCGCCTCGCGCCGCCACCGGTTGGCCGCCTCGCGATCCTGATCGGCGACGCCACCCGCAACGAACTCGATCCACACGCGCTCGCCGTCCGCGCGTTCGAGCTGTTCTGCGGGCGCTCCGGCGCGCGCGTCATGGCGTTGCCGGTCGGCGGCGTCACCGGGTTGTCCGCCGTCGTCTCGTCGCTGTCGCCGGACGCCGTCGTGATCGCCGGCGGCCATCTGCCCGACGACGATGTGGCGCTCTGGGCATACCGCGTGCGCGCCGCTGCCGGTCCGTTGCCGGTGGCGCTGTTCCGGCGCTCGCAGGACGGCGCGAAGGTCCGCTCGACGGGCACGCGGATCCTGTCCGACGCGCCGTTCGGCGCGCATCGCCAGCTGCTGGCGCTGATCGACGAGCGCCAGTCCGGCCGGGTCCAGGAGATCGTGGCAGCGCCGGCTCGCGACGGCGATCACGAGCGCCGTGAGGCCCACGCATGAGGCGACTTCGCGCAGTCCGTCCGGTCGAGGCCGACGAGCGCGGCCTCGAGGTCGTTTCGTTCTGCGGCCACTGCGCGATGCCGCCTGATCCGGTCTCGCAGGCCCAGCCCTCGCGTGTCTGCGGGCCCTGCGGGCTGGGCCTCGTTCTGCAGGCCACGGCCGACCTCGCGCCGCGCCGCGACGAGCCGTTTCTCGTCATCGACACGACGCTGTCGGTATGTGCGGTGTCCGCGGCGGCCGAGGATCTGCTCGGCATCGACGAGACGCAGGCGGTCAACAAGCACGTCGCCGACTTCCTCGTTCCGGCCGATGCGAACGCTCCCAGCGCCGAGAACCTGCTGGCGCTGCTCGTCGAGGTCGCCGGTGGCGCAGGCGAGGCGCGCACGACCGTTGTGCGCCCGCGCCAGGAGTTCGGCGTGCGCTTCAGGGCACGGATCGGCCCCTGCGGGCCGCCGCACGCAGCCCTGCTCGTGCTGTCATAGCTGAATTCCAGGGCAAGATTCCCTAACCTGTAGCGATCGACTCGCCTCCTGCATGCGGATCCACGTTCGTTTCGCGACGGTAGACGGGCCTCGATACAACTCACTATGAGTGTTCTACGCACCCATGCCGCCGCGGCTATGTTGGGCGTCAGCCCAAACACGTTGCGGTCCTGGGAGCGCAGGTTCGGCTATCCGACGCCCCGCCGGACGGCCGGCGGCCACCGTCAGTTCGACCTCGCCGAGGTCGAGGCGCTGCGCCAGGCGTTCGAGGAAACGCACAACGTGTCGTCGGCGATCTCGATCGCCCGCGAGCGCGGCAGCGGCCCGTCTTCGCCGACGCGCCTGCGCTCCGCGCTGCGCCGCTTCGAGGAGATCGAGGCCGACCGGATCCTCGAGGAGAGCCTCGCCGTGCGCTCGGTCGAGCGCACCGTCGAGGAGGTCCTGCTGCCCGCGGTCGACGGCCTCGGCTCGCCCGACGGCGAGCCACCCTCGGCCGAGCTTGGCTTCGCCTGGCGCTGGGCGACCGGCTGGCTGGCGGCCAACAAGCGCGTCGCGCCGGCCGCGACGCGCCCCGAGGGCGTCCTGATCTTCGATGCCAGCGCGCCGTGCGACATCGACGCCCTGCATGCGCAGGCGCTCGAGCTGTGCCTGCGGCGCGCCGGCATCCGCACGCTCATGCTGACCGCCGAGCTCGAGGCCGGCCGGCTGGCCCACGTCCTGCAGGCGCTCAACCCGCGGCTCGTCGTCCTGACCGGCCGCCGCGCCTGGCTCGATGCGCTGGGCAGGATCGCCTACCAATCGCGCCGCGCCTCCGAGCACGTCGAGATCCTCGACTTCCGCGGCGCGCTGCCGGAGTCCGACCAGTCGACGGTCCCGCGGCTGGGGACGAGCGCCGTCGGCGCCCGCGACCTGCTGCTCGCACGGCTCAACGCGCGCGAGGCGACGATCCGCCGCCGGCCCGGCCTCGCCCAGGTGTCGTAACGACTCAAGCGTCCGCCGCGGCCGCTACGGTCCGGCGCCAGGATGACCCTCGTTCCCGGCGACCCGCTCGCGCATCGCGCACTCGAGTCGCTGCTGCGCGCGGAAGCATCGGTCCGCCGCCGGCTGAGCGCTGATCTCGAGCGCGAAGGGCTGTCGGCGACCGGCTTCACCGTCCTCGTGATCCTCACGACCGCCGGCGGCGAGTTCGAGCTGCGACTGCTGCGCGCCCGCCTGCGCACGTCGAAGGCCAACGCGACCGAGGTCGTCACGACGCTCGAGGCGCGCGGGCTCGTGCACCGCCGCCGCCTGCCGAGCGACCGCCGCGCGGCGAGCGTCGCGATCAGCGATCACGGCGCGGAGATCGTCGACCGGCTGTTCCCCGAGCACAGCGAGCGCGTGGCACAGGCGTTCGCCGTCCTCGACGAGACCGAGAAGCGCAGCCTTGCCAGCATCTGTCGCAAGCTCGCGGCGTGACGCATCACGATGCCGTCGACCGTCCTGCCAGCGCCGAGTCGTTGAGTCCCTCGACGAGCTTCCAGGGGTTGGCTATCCGCCATTGACCGTCGGCGGACTCGAACAGTCCGTGCTCGATCTTGTGCCAGTCGTCAGGCATCGACGTTCTCGCTGGGAACGCGCAATTCGCAGCCGTGGGCGAATGCCTGATTTGCGAGGGTGCGGGACGCGCGCACGAGCGCGGCGCGCTGGGTGCGCTGGTGGGGCGACAGCTGGTGCTTGCGTGCCCATCGCGTGAGCTGGCGGTGGGCGGCGAACTTCAACGCCGTGATCTCCTCACCCGATAGGCGATCGGCCGGCCGGTCGGTCACGGCGTTGCCTCGCGCAGGACGAACTCGATTTCGTGCAGCGAGCCGTGCGGCGGCTGGACCGGCGGCTGGATGCGCGCGCTGATGCGATGCTCGTCGCCGTCGGAACCGGCGAACACCAGCTCGACGGGTTCGAGCGTCTCGGCTATGCGGCGGGCCGCTGCTCCACGCCGGCGGGTGAGCTTGCGCAGCTCGTTGCGTAGGCCGGGGCGCAGATCGTCGACGAAGCGCGCCGTCACGTAGAGGCGCTCGCGTGGGGCGAGACCGAGCCGCTCGTCGTCGCCCACGACGGTGACCCGGACGCGACCGCAGACCACCTCGCTGCTGCGAAGCGCGCGGCCGTGATGGTGCTCTCGTGCCATGGCGCCAGCATCGAGGCGCTGGCCGCTCCCCGGAATCGGTCGTCGCATGGCGCACCCCATGGCGCGGTGGGTACGCTGCTGGGCGATATGGCACGCGGCAGCGAGCCCAGTTCGCCATTCGGCGGCCGGATCCGTGCGCAGCGCCAGCGGCTCGGCCTATCGCAGACGGCGCTCGCCGCGGCGTTGGACCGGCTGGCGTGGGAGCGAGCGGGCGCACCGGACTGCTGGTCGGCGTTGGGCGTCGACCAGCCGATGGTCTCGGACTGGGAGCGTGGTCGGCACCGGCCCGATGCCTATTACCAAGGGCTGCTGTGCGCGCTGTTCGGGGTCACACCGTACGCGCTGGACTTCCGCAGGCGACTTCCATGGGAGACGCACAGCTCAGAGCACGGTGACGCGAAGCGCGCATTGCCGGTGTCACAGAAGCCCGGCGGACATCTCGACGTCCACGACCCCGACGACGCAGAGCTTGTCGCCCGGTCGCTGATCTATCACGACGACGCCGGCTCTGCTCTGCGCACGGCGATAGATCTCGGGAGGAACGACATGCGCCGCCGCGAAGCGATCCTCAAGGCGTCCTACGGAATCGCGGCCCTCTGCGTCCCGAGTCGCGACTGGCTGCTCTCTACGCTGGAGCGAGGCAGCGCGCGGCGTTCTCGCGTTGGGATGAGCGAGATCGACGGAATGCGTAAGATCTTCGCTGCCTTTCAGGAGATGGATGTCTGCGGCGGGGGCGGCGAGCGCGCGCGGGCCGCGTTGGTGGGCTACTTCCACGACCGCGTCGCTCCGCTGCTTCAGCAGCACCACAAGCCCGATGTGCGAACGGCGCTGTTTCAGGCTGCGAGCGAGCAGACCTACCTGGCGGGCTGGATGGCCTACGAAGCAGCCTCCCATGGCCTCGCCGAGCGCTACCTGATCCAGTCGCTGAGGCTCGCGGAAGAGTCCGGCGACACGCTGCTCGAAGCCCATGTGATGGCTGGCATGAGCGACCAGGCAACGCTCTTGGGTCATCCCCGCGAGGGCCTGAAGCTCGCGGAGGCCGGCCAGCAAGGTCTCCGCGGCCGGCCGCCAAGCGCCGCCCTCGCAGATCTCTACGCGCTCGCGGCTCGCGCCCACGCCGTGCTGGGCCACCGCAGCGCCTGCCTCGCCGCGATCCGGCAGGCCGAGAAGATCTTCGAGCGGATCACGCCGGACGACGAGCCGGAGTGGGCGCGATTCATCGACGTGCCCTACCTCTGGGGGGAGTTCGCAAACTGCGCCCGAGACCTGACCCTGCCCGACCTCGGAGAGGACTTCGCGCAGCAGTCCATCGAGGAGAGCGCCCGTCAACGCCGTGGCCGACGTGGCGCGCTCAGCACGTACGGTCTCGCGGTCTCTCGCCTGCAACGCGGTGAGATCGACTCCGCGTGCGAAACCGCCCAGCGCGCCCTGACGCTCGCGAGCAGCATCCAATCCGTTCGTCTCGCCGAGGCCCTCAGCGACTTCCGACGGCGGATCGTCCCTCACATCGACGAGCCGGTCGTTGCCACGTACACCGAGTTCGCCCGCGCGGGCCGCTCATGAGGACCGCTGTCGAGCGGATCGGCTACGCGGCCGTTGCGCTCTCGCTGACCCAGGTCTCGCAGCTCGTGCACGAACGGCTCGTTACCGACCCGCCGCAGGTCGCGGAGCCCCGTGCCTTCGACGGATCGGCACCGGTCTCGTGGATCGGGTCGAGCGCCGGGTCGAGCAGCTGCGGTACATCGACGACTTCCCTCGATCGCGCGTTCGAGCGGCGCCGGGCGGGAGAGGACCCGGCGTGGGTGTACTGGCTGGATCGGGACGAGATCGACGTGATGGCCGGCCGCTGCTACACCGAGCTGGGCCAGCCCGCGAAGGCAGTGCCGCTGCTGTGTCGCGTCCTGGAGCGCGACGGTGACTCCCGCGCCCGCGAGGCGGCGCTCTACACCAGTTGGCTTGCCGAGAGCCATCTCCAGGCCGGCGAGGTCGACTGTGCGGGGGCGGCGGCGGGCCGGGTGCTCGACCACGCCGATCGCGGCGCGGGATCCTCTCCGTGCTGGTCGAGGACCAACCTGCCGTCGCGAAGACGTTCCTCGCCGCCGGACTCGTCGATCGCGTCAACCCCGAGCCATAGCCGGTGACCGAGCCGACCGAGAAGCCGCCCGGCCCCGGCAAGGACAGGTGGCGCATCGAGGACGGCTTTGCTCTCGATCAGTTCCTGCACCAGCCGCTCGTGGCGCGGGTCGCGACGGTTGGCCGGAGCGGCCCGACCGTGCGGCCGCTCTGGTACCTGTGGGAGGAGCACGCCTTCTGGTGGCTGACCGGCGGATGGTCCAACCTTGGCCGGCTGCTGGAGCGCGATCCGCGCGTTGCCCTCGTCGTGGACACATGCGACCTGCGGTCGGGCGAGGTGCTGCAGGTCACTGCCCGGGGAGCGGCGGAGGTGCTGCCCTTCGACCCCGATCGGGCGCGTCGCTGGGGCAGGCGCTACCTGGGACCTGACGAGCGCCACTGGGGTCGCTTTCGAACGGGCGTCTTCGAAGATCCCACGACGCGGAGCGTCGTCTTGGAGCCGACGATGCTGAGGGCGCGCGACCTGTCGTACTCGCCGGCGCGCGAAGCGCCGGAAGATACGTGAGCGTGTCGTTTGCGGCTGCGCGCGTTCGTTCGCCGACACGTCGCCGGCCCGAAGTCGTCGCTGGTGCTCGAGCTGCCGCCTACACTCTCCATCGCCATGGCAACGCGGCCCGTCGACGCTCAGGTCTCCTTCCCGCAGCTCGAAGAGCAGGTCCTCGAACGCTGGCGTGAGCGCGACGTCTTCCGCGAGTCCCTGCGGCGTCGCGAGGGGGCGCAGCCGTGGGTCTTCTGGGAGGGGCCGCCGACCGCGAACGGCCCGCCCGGCGTGCACCACGTCCTGAGCCGCGCCTTCAAGGACATCTTCCCCCGCTTCCGCACGATGCGCGGCTACTACGTCGAGCGTCGCGGCGGCTGGGACTGCCACGGCCTGCCCGTCGAGATCGCCGTCGAGCGGCAGCTCGGGATCAAGACCAAGGCAGAGATCGAGCAGTTCGGCATCGCCGAGTTCAACCAGAAGTGCCGCGAGTCGGTGTTCGCCTTCCTCGAGGACTGGAACGCGCTGACCGAGCGGATCGGCTTCTGGCTGGACCTCGACAACGCGTACCGCACGCTCGACCCGACCTACGTCGAGTCGGTCTGGTGGTCGCTGAAGCAGATCGCCGACAAGGGGCTGCTCTACGAGGGCCACAGGGTCGTCCCGTACTGCCCGCGCTGCGGCACCGCGTTGTCGAGCCATGAGGTCGCGCTCGGCTACCAGGACGTCGTGGACCCGTCGGTGTACGTCCGCTTCCGCGTCGCGCAGGATGGTGGTCCGCTGCAGGCCGGCGACGAGCTGCTGATCTGGACGACGACGCCCTGGACGCTCGTCGCAAACGCCGCCGTCGCGGTTGACCCCGAGCTCGTCTACGTGCGTGCGAAGACCGGTGCGCTCGAGGCGCCGGTCGTGCTCGCCGAGGCGCTCGTCGAGCAGGTCCTCGGTGACCCCACCGCCGTGCAGATCCTCGAACGCTTCCCGGGCGCGGCGCTCGACGGCGTGCGCTACGAGCCACCGTTCGCGTACCTCGGCGCCGACGAGTACGGCGAGCGCGGTCACACGGTTCTGCTCGGCGACTTCGTCACCGCCGACGACGGCACCGGGCTCGTGCACACCGCGATCGCCTTCGGCGAGGACGACTTTCGCCTCGGTGCCCAGTACGGCCTGAACGTCGTCAATCCCGTCCGCCTGGACGGCACGTACGACGAACGCATCGGCGCGTACGCCGAGCGCTTCGTCAAGGACGCCGACGCCGACCTCGTCGAGGATCTGCGCGCGCGCGGCCGGCTGCTGCGCGCGGAGTCCTACGAGCACTCCTACCCGCACTGCTGGCGCTGCTCGACGCCGCTGCTCTACTACGCCAAGCCGTCGTGGTACATCGCGACGTCGAAGATCCGCGACGAGCTGCTCGCCGCCAACGAGCAGATCGAATGGCACCCCGAGCACATCAAGCACGGCCGCTTCGGGCGCTGGCTGGAGAACAACGTCGACTGGGCGCTGTCGCGCGAGCGCTACTGGGGCACTCCGCTGCCGGTCTGGCGCTGCGAGCAGGGCCATGTCACGGTGATCGGTTCCTTCGACGATCTCGAGCAGCGCTCGGGCGTGCGCCTCGAGGACCCGCACCGCCCGTTCGCCGACGAGGTCACGTTCGCCTGCGACGAGTGCGGCGAGACGGCGACGCGCGTGCCCGAGGTCATCGACGTGTGGTTTGACTCCGGCGCGATGCCGTTCGCTCAGCGCCACGAGCCGTTCGCGGGCCAGCTGTCGCTCGAGCAGATCTACCCCGCCGACTTCATCTGCGAGGCGCTCGACCAGACGCGCGGCTGGTTCTACTCGCTGCTCGGCGTCTCGGCGCTGCTGCGCGGCCCGCACGCGCCCTACCGCCACGTCGTCTGCCTGGGCCTGATCCTCGACGGCGAGGGCCAGAAGATGTCGAAGTCCAAGGGCAACGTCGTCGCGCCGCAGCAGATCGTCGACCGCTTCGGCGCCGACGCCCTGCGCTGGTACTTCTTCACGTCCAAGCAGCCGTGGGACGGCTACCTGTTCTCACCCGAGGCGATCGGCGAGGGCGTGCGCCTGTTCCTGCGCCAGCTCTGGAACACGTACCGCGTCGCGACGCTCTACGAGCCCGCGGGAACCGGCGCCGGCGGCGAGACCGATCTCGACCGCTGGATCCGCTCGCGCCTGAGCGCGACGGTCGCGACCGTCACCGAGCGCCTCGACGCGTACGACGCGACGGCCGGCGGGCGCGCGATCGCCGGCTTCGTCGACGACCTCTCCAACTGGTACGTGCGCCGCTCACGGCCGCGCTTCTGGAACGGCGACGCGGCCGCACTGCAGACGCTGCGCCACAGCCTCGTGACGGTCGCCCAGCTGCTCGCGCCGTTCACGCCGTTCGTCGCCGACGAGATCTACGACAACCTCGACGGGTCCGAGGCGAGCGTGCACCTGACCGACTGGCCCGAGCCGCAGGAGCGTGACGAGGAGCTCGAGGAGGCGATGGCGATCGCCCGCGAGACGGTCCGCCTCGGGCTCGCCGCGCGCGGCGCCGCGAAGATCAAGGTCCGCCAGCCGCTGCGCGAGGCGGTCGTCGTGGCCGCCGGCCGTGAGCGCGACGCGATCGAGCGCCTCGGCGGCGTCGTGCGCGAGGAGCTCAACGTCAAGACCCTGCGCTTCGTCTCGCAGGCCGACGAGCTCGGCTCGTACACGCTGAAGTGCAACTACCGCACGCTCGGCCCCCGTTTCGGCAAGACGATGCCACGGGTCGCCGAGGCCGTCGCGGCGCTCAACGCCGACCATGTCGCCGAGGCGCTGCGCGCGGGCCGCCCGGTCGGCGTGTTCATCGAGGGCCACGACCACACGCTCGGCAGCGACGACCTGCAACTCGCGATGGCGCCGCTGCAGGGCTACCAGCTCGAGCGCGAGGGCTCGCACGCCGTCGCGCTGGAGCTTTCGATCGACGACGAGCTGCGCCGCGAGGGGCTCGCACGGGAGATCGTGCACGCCGTCCAGCTCGCCCGCCGCGAGGCCGGCCTGGACATCTCCGACCGCATCGTCCTGGCGCTCGACGGCGACGAGATCCTGCTCGAGGCGGCGCGCACGCACGAGGCCTACCTCAGCGGCGAGGTGCTCGCGGTCGCGGTGAACTACAGCGCCAACGGCAGCGGTCAGGTCGCGAGCATCGAGGGGCGGGAGCTGCGCATCTCCCTGACGCCGGCCTGACGGAGGCCGCGGGCCGTGGGTGGTTGGGCAAGGTGGCGCGACGCTGGAAGCGGTATCGAGTCGAAGTCCAGCGAGCATGAATCATTCGGTGTTTCGAGCGCTGTGATCGACGACGAGCGGTGGTTGGCTCGCGCGGCTTGACGCGGTCGGGCTCGTCGGGCGTAGTCGTTCTTGTGGTTCGGTATGGTCGCCGTCGTGACCGGGGCCGAGCAGCAGTACGCCGACGCCCTCGCCGCTGCGATCGTCGCGTCGTTGCAGCGTGACTCGCCGTGCGGAGAGTTGTCGCGGCTGGTCATCCGCTGGTTCGACAGGCCCGACTACCTGACGGTTCACGCGTTGGGAACCGAGCAAGAACGCGACGTCCGCGCCGGAGACGCCTGGTATCCGCTTGAGTGGCCGAACAAGGACCGCGAGATCGACCGTGTGGCCGCCGTCATGCAAGACGATGCGCTCAGGCGAGCGGTCAAGCAACTCGCCGGAGAGATCGGCGAGGACGGGTGGCCCTGGGACGAACAGCCGGAACCGCTGGTCGCCGCGGCGCGCATGGTCCGCGAGCTCGTCGTGTTGGCCGGGATTCCCAGCGCGTCCTATTTCGCGGTCGGAGTCAGTCACTTCGACCTCCGGCGCAAGGTGCTATTCCCCGAGGCATAGATCGGCTGTTTCGTCCGCTGGGCAGGCGCGCATGCCGCCTGCCAGGACTGCCCCTTCGGACGACAAGCCGGCGTGCCCCGCGAACGTCATCGATGCGGTCTGCCTGCGCACCAACGACCCGCGCACGTGACGAATACTTGCCTGACGGGAAACTAGTTGCTAACTTTCTTCTCAGGCAAGTACCGACACAGGAGGTTGCCCAATGAACCCTGACGAAGCTCAGGCCGCTCTCATCGAGTCCGCGCGACGCCGGCGACAAACCGTCCAAGCCGGCCGCGCACCGTGGCCCTGGTCACTCGTGCTGATGGCAGCGAGCACCCTCGTGGCGCTCGGACTGATCATCGACCTGAACGTGATCTGGATGACCGCGTTGCTGATCCTCGGAGCGTGGGGGATCTTCAAGACGAACGAGGTCAAGCTCCGAGAGACTCGGTCCTCACGAGGCTGGGCGGTTGCGCTCGGTGCCACGTTCTTCCTCGCCCTCGCTGCCGACGTCGCCGTTCAGTTCGTCGTGCGGGACGCCGAGCTGGCTTTGCCCAACACCTGGGGCGCCGCCGCCGCGGCCCTGACCATCATCGTTGTCTCCCGTCCAGTTCAGGCACGGCTGGCTGCGAGCCGGCATCCGTGATGGACGCGGTCAATCCACGCGCACCGAGCGAAGCCCCGATCGACGCTCTGGACGAGTTCGTTCACACTCCCGCGCGTCTGAGCATCCTGTCGTTGCTCGCACCCGCCGAATGGGTCTTGTTCTCGTTTCTGCGCGAAACCATCAACACCAGCGACTCCGCGCTGTCCAAACAGCTCAGCGCCTTGGAGGACGTCGGCTACATCGAGTCTCACAAGGACCGTGCGGCGCGGCGTCGCACGTCGGTGCGACTCACAGACAAGGGTAGAACAGCCTTCGATGCCTACCTTGCGAACCTCGAGTCGCTCGTGGCACGGGCGCGCGGGAAGAGCTCACGCGTGTAGGACATCGTCACGAGCTCGAGAACCCCGCCTATCGTCTCGCGCGAACGGCAGTGTCCCGTCGATCGGCCGTAGGCGCCTGTGGTGTTGAGAGTCTGAGCCGTCGGGTCGTGTTCGGTGGCTGGGTCGCCGGGCTAGGCTGGGGGCATGCTCGCGGGCGATCTGGTCGAAAACATTCGTGGCGATCTGGCGTCGGTGGAGGAGGCGATCCGGTCAGCGCGGTTCGTCGAGGCGCTGGCCGGGGGCGCCGTACGCGAGGAGGGGCTGCGGGCGATCGCGGGTGAGCAGCGTCGGATCATCGCGAGCGATCGGCGAAGCTTCGCTCAGCTTGCGACGCGGTTCGCGTTGTCACCGGCGCACGGTTGGTTCGTGTCGATGCAGCAGGGTGAGTCAGAGGCGCTGGCGCTGCTCGACGGCTACGCCGGCTGGCTGGCGCTCGACGAGGACTGGTTCGGCAGCTATGAGCCCGATCCACGAGCACAGGCGTATCCAGCGTTCGTCGCGTGGTTGGCGCTCAACGGCTCGGTGGGCGCCGTGACGGTGGCGTTCCTGGCCAACCTCACAGCGTGGGGCGAGAACTGCGCCAGAGTGGCGGCAGCCCTGCGCGACGCGTACGGCGCCGGCGACGCAGCGGTCGCGTTCTTCGAGTTCTTCGCCGCTCCGCCGCCTGGCTTTCGGGAGGACACGCTCGCGGTCGCACAGGCCGGTCTGGACGCCGGCGACGATCCCAGAGAGATCCGGCACGCCGCGCGTTTGCTGCAGGCCTACGAGCTGCAGTTCTGGGACGCGCTCGCCGAGCAGTCGTAGGTCGCGATCTGGCAGCTGACCGCGATCGGCATCGCCTCATCGCTCGCGTGGGCCGAGTTGGTGATCTGCAAGCAGAGCAACACACGTGAGTCATCACGCAGCGTCGCCGTACTCGTCGTGAAGGTTCCACCACTGGTAGGGCGAGGTCTGCGGGTAGCCCTCCGGCGAGTCCTCCCATTCCTCCTGGCGCCCGAGCGCCGTCAGGTCAAGGTAGCTCCAGGTGCTCCCCATCGCCTCGTCACCGCGGTTGTTGACGAAGTACGTGCGCGAGATCCTGTCGCCGTCGCGGAAGAAGGCGTTGGTGCCGTGCCACTCGTCCACGCCGAAGTCGGCGTCGAAGTCGTCGGTGATGGTGTACCACGGGATCTCCCAGCCCATCCGCGCCTTCCAGCGCTCGATGTCGGACTGCGGCGCGCGCGAGACGAACGCGAGCGTGCTGTCGCGGGCGTTCAGATGGGCGAGGTGAGCGACCTGGTCGGCGAGGAACGAGCAGCCGCCGCAGCCGCGTTCGGGCCAGCCGGCCACTCCGGGCTCAAAGAAGAAGCGGTAGACGATCAGCTGACGGCGCCCCTCGAAGAGGTCGAGCAGGCTCGCCGGGCCGTCCCGGCCCTCGAAGCGGTATTCCTTCTCTACGGCCATCCTGGGCATCCGGCGGCGCTCCGCGGCCAGCGCATCGCGGGCGCGGGTGAGCTCCTTCTCCTTGACCAGCACTCCCTGGCGGGCGGCTTCCCACTCCGGCGGCGACACGATCGGCGGCATGTTCATCGAACCCTTCCTCCTTCAGATACTCGTCGACGAATTGACACGTGACAGTAGAGACCGCTCGGGCCAGCGAAACTCATCGCCTGGCAAGGCACGAGTCGCGCTTCGCGAAAGCAGCAGCAGCGGCGCCGTGGGCGGCGTCGGCTCTGGCGTCGAGTGCCGTCACGCCCCGGCAGCCCCGACCCTCATTGGAATGGTTCCAGTCTCCCTGCTAATCTCAGGCGCCGTGCTGGACTCGGCCCCGCCGACGGACACCGACGACGCCAGATGCCTGCGCGACGCGGGCCTGCGCGTGACGGCGCCGCGCCTTGCCGTGCTCGGCGCCGTCCGCGAGCGGCCGCACGCAACCGTCGAGGAGATCGCCGTCCACGCGCGCGAGCGGACGGGTGCGGTCTCCATCCAGGCCGTCTACGACGTGCTGCGAGCGCTGGCGAAGGCCGGCCTCGCGCGGCGGATCGAGCCCGCCGGCAGCCCCGCGCGCTTCGAGGCGCGCGTCGGCGACAACCATCACCATCTCGTCTGCCGCGTCTGCGGCGACGTCGCCGACGTCGACTGCGCGGTCGGGCGCACCCCGTGCCTGATTCCCGCGGAAGCTGCCGGCTATCTCGTCGACGAGGCCGACGTCACGTACTGGGGCATCTGCCCGGCGTGTCAGACCACTACTCACGACCAACCGAGGGGAGTCGCATGAGCGACGAGAAGACGCCACCGCCGACGACGACCGACGCCGGCATCGCGGCACCGAGCGATTCGCACTCGCTCACCGTCGGGCCCAACGGCCCGATCCTGCTGCAGGACCACTACGTCATCCAGAAGATGGCCCAGTTCAATCGCGAGCGCGTGCCCGAGCGCGTCGTGCATGCCAAGGGCGCGGGCGCCCACGGCTTCTTCGAGGTCACCGAGGACGTCTCGCAGTTCACGAAGGCCGATCTCTTCAACGGCGTCGGCAAGCGGACGCCGATGTTCGCCCGCTTCTCGACCGTCGCCGGTGAGCTCGGCTCGGCCGACACCGCGCGCGACCCGCGCGGCTTCGCGCTGAAGTTCTACACGCAGGAGGGCAACTACGACCTCGTCGGCAACAACACGCCGGTCTTCTTCGTCCGTGACCCCTCGAACTTCCAGGACTTCATCCACTCCCAGAAGCGCCGCGCGGACACCGACCGCCGCGACAACAACATGCAGTGGGACTTCTGGACGCTGAAGCCCGAGTCCGCGCACCAGGTCACGATCCTCATGAGCGATCGCGGCACGCCGAAGACGATGCGCAACATGAACGGCTACGGCAGCCACACGTTCATGTGGATCAACGCGGGCGGCGAGAAGTTCTGGATCAAGTACCACTTCAAGACCGACCAGGGGCCCGAGAACTTCACCGACGCCGAGGCCGGCGAGATGGCCGCGGAGGACCCCGACTACCACCGCGCCGACCTCTGGAACGCGATCCGCGACGGCAACGCGCCGTCCTGGACGCTCGAGGTCCAGGTCATGCCGTTCGAGGACGCCGCGAACTACCGCTTCAACCCGTTCGACCTGACGAAGGTCTGGCCGCATGGCGACTACCCGCCGATCAACGTCGGGCGGATGGTCCTTGACCGCAACCCGGAGAACTACTTCGCCGAGGTCGAGCAGGCTGCGTTCGAGCCGGCGAACATGGTTCCCGGCGTCGGTCCGTCGCCGGACAAGATGCTGCTCGGGCGCCTGTTCAGCTACCCGGACACGCACCGCTACCGGATCGGCGCGAACTACCAGCAGCTGCCGATCAACCGGCCGCAGTGCCCGGTCCACAGCTAC
>Ga0136617_10000728_pt1 | contig 28494 bp, 32 predicted proteins | sample AntDrymUQ3222106_2_FD_129672 | JGI IMG/M metagenome (GOLD analysis project Ga0136617, IMG submission 129672) | Polar desert sand microbial communities from Dry Valleys, Antarctica - metaG UQ322 (21.06) | ecosystem: Environmental > Terrestrial > Soil > Desert | place: Antarctica: Dry Valley...
AGCCGTACCACGGTGGTGGCGGGCGGCGCGAGACCGTAGATCACTGTGCGCTCCACCACGGGCGAGGCCGGGTCGGGGAACGTGAGGATGGTCGCGAAGCGCGCGATCGGCTTCGGCCGCACGCGCGAGCCGCACTCGCCGAGTGGGCCCGGGGCGCCCGGCGTCGTCGCCTGGAACACGTTCCCGGGGAACACCCAGCCGGTCTGGCCGCGGTGCGTGCGGACGAGCTCGGCGCAGCGCATCGGCTGCCGGTAGATGGGATTCGCGAGCGTGCGCTGGTCGTGGCGGATGGACCGGCGCTCGCCGGTGAACGTGCGGACGGCCCAGCCGGGATCACCGGCCGCTTGTGGCGCAACCGCCAAGCCGTCCTGGTCCACAATGAAGTGGACGTACCCGCCGCTGTAGCGCCCGTCGGGCAACCGGTCGTCGGGCCGGCGCGGCGCTCCGACGCGCACGGGCGCCGGCGTGGGGGTGGCCGCGGGTGGCTGGCGCGGCGCGCGGTCGGTACCGGTGGCGATGGCGGCGGCGATCGCGCCAAGCACGATCCCGGCAAGCACGGCGGCAAGCAGGAACGGGCGGCGGCTCATGGCTGCGGGGTGGGGACGAGGTGGTGATCTGGGCCGGTGTGTATGACGCGCCCGTCGCGGTAGTGGATCGCGACGCGCAGCGCCTCGGGATTCACCGTCGGGTCCAGCACGACAAGGAACGCGCGGTTAAGCGCGGGGCGGGCGACGCGCCGCAGCCCGGACGGCCCGGTGATCTCGATCGACGCGACGGATGTCGGTGCCAGGCCCCACAGCGCGGTGCGCGGCGCGTGCCCGTTCCAGCGGCCCGAGAACGGCGAGCTCATCAGCCGCCGCTTGCCGCTCAGCCGGCGCGCGCCGTAGAACAGAGCGCGGCTGACGTGGCCCGGGCTGTCGTCAGATTTCCCGCACAGTCCTGGCGAGCCCGCGCTGGCCTTACCGGCACGGGCGGTCGAGAACGTCACGCACGTCGGTGGATGGCAGTTCGCGGCGGGCTTGCCGTGGCGGATCGGGCAACCGAAGCCTCCCACCTCCGTCCGCCACGCGCCGCCGCCGAGCGGATCGGGGATCACGTTGTCGCTCGTCGCAAGGGCGAGCCGCTTCGCCCTGCCGCCCGCGAACGTGAGCGTCACGACCGGCTGCAGATCCTCGGGGTAGCCGCGCAGCGCGATCACAAACGCGCCGGATCGGTCATGCGGGATCGTGCGCGGGTCGCCGCCTCCGAGCGAGACCTGCACGCGACGCAACTGCGGATTCGCCAGGCCGTTGAGCAGCGTGCGGACCTTCGCCGCCTTGTCGGCGTCAAACACGCGCAGCCCCAGCAACGTCATCCCATCCGCGCCGGCGATGCTGCACGCGTCGGCGTTGGGCTCTGGCACAACCCGGAAGCGCCCGTCGAGCCCGACGATCCCGAACTCGCCGTTGACGATCTGCCCGACCGTGCCGCACGTCAGCCCGGTCTTTGAGCGCGCGATCCGCAACCCCCACGGCGGCTCGCCCCGCACCGGGTCGGAGGCGCGAAGAGCGAGCACGCGCGAGGTGCCGCGCGCCACCTGCTGCTGCGACTCGACATCGCTGGGCTTCAGCGGCGCGATCGGGCTGGCGCGCAACACGTAATAGGTGGCCGCGCCAGCGCTCGCGGCCAGCAGCACGAGCAGCACCGCCGCCAGCACGAGCGAGCGCAGCGGGCGGCCGCGCACACCCCGAGGGTCGCGGAACGCGGCCTGCAGGTCGGCACCGAGCTCGTCGAGGATCGGCAGGTCGCTCACCGCTCCTGCACCGCCTCCCACTGCTCGAGCGCGCCGGCCAGCTCGCGCAGCGCCCGCGACACCCGCTGCCGGGCGGTCGGCTCAGAGACCGAGAGCCGGCGCGCGACCTCCGCGTAGGAGCACTCCTGCACAACCCGCAACTCGAGCGCGTCGCGCTGCTCGGCGGGCAGACGCGCGAGCGCCCCGCCGAGCTCCGCCCGCAGCGCCGCCGTGCCCGCCAGCTCGTCGATCCGCTCGATCTCCGCGTCGCTGAGCTCGCGACGCGCGACGCCGAGCCGGGCGAGCGCACGACGTTCCACACTGCCACGCCGGTAGTAGCCGGTGAGCTGGTGGTGGGCGATCCCGTAGAGCCAGCCCGCCGCGTCGCCCCCGCGGAACTGCGCCCGGTCACGGAACGCGACGGCGAACGTCTCGGCCATCAGATCGACCGCGGCCTCGGCGTCATACATCCGGCGTTGGAAGAAGATCACGAGCGAGCGCCCGTGCCGGTCATAAAGTGCGGCGAAGTCATCGGAAGTCAGTGCCATCGGTGGTGGACACGAGGTAAGGGGCGCCGCAGCCCACTTCGTGACAATACGCCCGCCGATGAGCGCCGAGACGCTGCCACCAGCCCGAGCGGCACATCATCGGCCTGGTCGCCGTCACGCTCGCCTGAGTCGCGGCTCTCGCGTGTGCCTCAACGGAGCACTGCGGCTCGTGAAGACGCGCGGCGTCCGCCGTAGCATCTGTGCATGGAACAGCTGCAGACAGACGCCGCGCGTCGGCGGCCGCCTGGTGGCCCCGCACCGCCGGCGCCACCGGCGAGCGGAGACCGGTCGGGCGGTCCTGACCCAAGTGATCCCGGCGAGCCCATCGTCGTGCAACTCGGCGACCAACTGCTGGGTGACCTCGGCAATGCACTCGTCGATGCCCGACTGCTGAGCGCGATCCTGTTGCGCGACGGCGGGGTCGCCGCCTGGCTTCGTGCTCGACAGATCGACCTCGAAGACCTCGAGAGCACCTTTCCCGGCTCGCACTGGTAGCTGAGGTCGCGTCCGCATCCGCTCGCAGCCGACACCTCGCCGGCGCCGCCGCTCGTGTCGCTTCTATATCAAGAAATTGGTGGTGATGGCGGTGTTTCTGCGACCGGGTTGCAGGAGTCGCCAGACGTGGCGGGCGAGGTAGCGCTTGAGGCAGCGGATGGCTTCGCGGGTCGTCTTGCCTTCGGCGCGGCGGCGGGCGATGTAGTCCTGGGTTGGGGGGGTGACAGCGCGCGCGGGTGACGATCACGCGGTGCAGGGCGGCGTTGATCTGACGGTTGCCGCCCTGGTCGAGGCGTTGTCGTTGGGTGTCGCCGGAGCTGGCGGGGATCGGCGCGACCCCGGCTGCGCGGGCGAGCTTGGCCGCGGTGGCGAAGCGCTGCGCGCCGGCGATCTCGCCGACGAGCTTGGCCGCCGTGAGGGGTCCGAACCCCGGCTCTGAGAGCAACTGCGGTGCGATCGTGGCGACCAGGCCGGCGATCTCTGCCTCGAGCGCCTTGATCGTCTGTGAGAGCTCGCCGATGCGCCGCAGCTCGTCGCGGGCCATGCGAACACGCATCGACTGCTCCGCCCGGGCGAGCCGTCTGGCGATGCGCGGTGCCCAACGGCCATAGAACAGCGAGCTGCCGGGCAGCTGCAGCTCGGGCCAGAGATCGTGCAGATGCCACTGCAGCGTGCTGTTGAGGCCGACGCGCTGACGAACCAGCCGTTCACGGTGATCGACCAGCAGCCGCAGATCGAGCTCGGGCCCGTCGAGGTGCGCTGCCGGGAAGGACTCCAGACCCTCCTGCAACGCGACACGGGCGACGGCAAGCGCGTCGCTCGGATCGGACTTGCCGCGCTGACGAGCGCCAGCTCTGGCCTTCGCGGTCAGGTGCGTCGGGATCCGCAGCACCCGCTCGCCGCGGCCGATGAGAAACCGCTCCAGCGACCCCGAGACATGCCGGCAATCCTCAAGCGCCCACACCCGCTCGCCGTCCAGGCCACGGGCCCACCGCAGCAGCGCATCGAACCGCGACGGCCCACCGCGACGGTCTGCTCGCCCAGCAACTCCCCGCTCGCGGCCGCAACAACAGCGACCGTGTGCGAACGCTTGTGAGTGTCCGCGCCAAGCACGATCATGGCCCTCGTCCCTCCTCTACCTCGAGGAAGACGGACGGCTGGCGGACACGGCTTGCTGGAGGCGGTGCCACGCACCTATTAAGTCACGCCAGACATCCCCGATCGGCGACGAGCGACAAAACAAGAGCAGGTCAGACCACAGAACTGGCCGACAGCCTCAAAGAGAGTCAGCTCGCCGCCGGTCGGGACCATCCCCAGCACGTCGGACAGCACCGACGACCCCAATCACAACAGCAAGCCTCGAAGCTGGGGCTTGAAACGGGCCGACGCGCGACACCGCGACGCGCTCAGCCGACTCGGGACGCAGTGAAGCGGCTCATGCTGCTGGCCGCGTGGAGTAGCAGCGCTTCCTGCTCGGTCGGGCTGTGTCTGTCACGCGCGGCGAAGTGGATGGAGAGCACATAGCCGGCATCTCCCTGGTTCCAGACAACCGCCAAGTGGTTGTCACAGATTGCGTCCTGGCGCACCTCTAGTAGCTGAGACTGTTGCCGCTGAGCTCTGATGACATCGCCCGGATCTATCGCCAGGAGGCACGCTTCATGGTCGGCTTTTTCGTGCGCCGTACTCATGACCCCGAAGCTGCGTTGGACCTCGTCGCCGAGACGTTCGCGTCTGTGGTACGCGATCAGCGCCAGTTCCTCGGGCGCGGCGACGACGCGGCCCGCGCTTGGGTTTACGCCATTGCCCACAACCTCCTGAATGGCTGGTACCGGCACGGCGCGGTTGAGCGACGCGCGATGACACGGCTGGGGATCCAGCGGCCCGAGGTCGGCGACCTGGAGCTGGAGCGGTTGGTCGAGCTGGGCGGGCTGGTGCAGGCACGCGCCCGTGTGGCCAACGAGCTGCGCGCCCTACCCGCCGACCAGCGGCGCGCGGTCGAGCTGCGTGTCGTCGGCGAGCGCCCATATGACGAGGTCGCCCGCGAGTTGAACGTCTCCGAGCAGACCGCGCGTGCCCGCGTCTCGCGGGGGCTACGGGCGCTAGCGCGCGCGATGGGCGACCCGGTCGCCGTGTCGGAGGTCGGCGGCCATGGGTAAGTGGCAGTCGTCGTTCTCCGACCTTCCCTCGCTGGATGTGATCGGCCAGCAGGTGACCGAGGCCGCACGGCGGTGCGAGGCGCAGCAGGTCTCCTCGGCTGCGCGGCCCGCATCAGCTCACGGTCGGCGCCGGTGGCCGTTGGGAGCCGCGCGCCGGCATCGTCGCGGCGTGCGCGCGGGCGCCATCGCGGGCCTGATCGCCGGCGCGGCGGTGCTCGCGCTCTCGCTGTGGCCGGGTGACGGATCCGGTCCGGCGGGCCCGTCGACCGCGTTGGCTGCGCGCCTGTGCGTGCAGAGCGGGCCGGGGCCGGCCACAGCCTGCCTTGACGCGCTCGGCGCACTCGCCGCGGCCGATGACGTGCTTGCCAAGGGCAAGGTCTTCTACCGGCGCGATCTCTGGTCGCAGTCGATCACGTACGTGGGGCCTAGCGGCCGCCCCCAACCCGGGCCTCGCGGGCCGGGCGTGTTCGGGATCGTGCGCGCCGGGACCCAGGAGCTGTGGGTGACCCCAGACCGCTCAGGCCGAGTTGAGTACGGGCCCGCACAGCGCCCGTACCTGCCCAGCGACGCCGACGAACGCGCCTGGCGGGCTGCCGGCCGGCCAAACCTCGACCACCTTGCCGGCCGACCCAGCCGCCGCGACGAGCTGCCGCCGCGCGACTTCGACGCGGGCGAGCTCGATGCGGTGCTGCTCGGAAACGGCGAGCTCGCCGAGGCCCTCCCCAAGGGCGATCCGCTGCGTGACCTACCCACCGAGCCCGCAGCGCTCGCGCGCGAGCTGCGCAGAATCGGCTGGTATCAACGCGTGCGCCTCTCCGGGGAAGGGCCCTGCGCGCCCGACCTGCACGACTGCTCGACCGGGACACGCCGCAACATCGAAGGCCGGTACGGGACCAACATCACCACGCTCCTGCGCTACCCGTTCACGCCTCCGCGGCTGCGCCGCGCGCTGCTGCACCTGCTCGGTGCCATCCCCGGCGCACAGCGACTCGGGGCCCTCCGCGACCCCACGGGGCGACGCGGCGCAGCGATCAACATCCCCGAGCGCCTCAACGACGGGCTCAACATCATCCTCTTCGACCTCGCCACCGGCCGGCTGCTAGCCGACGGCCACGCAGACGACGGCACCCCCACCACCCTGCGCTGGCACGACATCTACGACCTGAAGGTTGGCAGCGTCAGCCGCGTCGGACAGCGACCGGGCTAACGCACGGAACCAAGGTGCGTCCCGCTGCTGCAGTGGACAGGAGCAGCAGCCGCGCGGCTGGCGGGCGGGATCGGTGCGCACTGCTGCATCGAGGCAGATCCAGCAGTGCCGCGATCAGGCGAGGCTGTCGCTTATATCGGCGGAGGCTCGAAGTGGTCCGTTTCGCGGCGACTGATTTGCTTCGGAGCCCTTTCCGAGGGCCTCAGATCGGCTCATTTCGCGTCGCGTTCGGAGCCTGGGTGGCCGCGCCGGACTTATGCGACAGCCTCAGGCGAAAGCGAATGCGCAGCTCGACGATGCGGCGATGCGGCGAGTGCGGCCTTGCATGGTGGCTGTTGCACAAAGCTGGCGGTCTGTAGGCGCGATGAAGTAGTGCCTTGGGGTAGGCCGGCCTTGGATGACCGGCTCCGGGGACTGGCTACGCTGAGCGCGCGGCGATGGAGGATCGGCGGCGCCGGCGGCGCAACTGGTGCAGGCCGGCGACTACTGCGACGGTGCCGAACGCGGCGATCAGCGCGAGCTCGAACGGCAGCCCATCGCTGGCACGCGCGACGGGCCGCGACCGGTGCCACTGCTCGCGCGCCGAGCGCCCGCTGGGCCGTGACGGTCGCCGCGCCGATCTCCCGCGCCGGCGCGTCCAGCGCGCTCGCCGGGCGCGGTGCGAGCCCGCCGATTCTCTCAATGAGCGTGAGGGCCAGCCGCCGGTCGGCACGGAACCAGATCGCGTCGCCGGACGCCCGGTGGGAGCGCACGGCCCACGCCGACGGGACGTAGCGCAGTGCACCGCCGGGCGTGGAGCGTCCTCCGCCCGGTTCGCGGACGACGAAGAACACGTCGTAGAACGGTGCCGCTCGACGCGGCCTGCGGCCAGGATGCATGGTGAGGGTCGACGCGAGTTTCACCACTTCGCCGCGCAGCTCTGGGCAGCGCTCGGCCCCGCAGACGACGAAGGCCTCTGTCTCCTCCTTCGCAGCGGCCGTGCGCGCCAGCGTCGCCGGGCCGGCCATGACGGCGATAACAGCGATGAGCGTCGTGCGAATTCTCACAGCGTTGCCGCCGACGATACTTCCCGCGGCAAAGCCCGCGACACCGTAGCTCTCGAGCTTGGCTTCCCCGAAGCGTGGTGCTTGCGGCGACTCAGGCGCAGCGGCGCCCCAATGCCGGGACGAAGTTGAAGATCGCGTCGGCGCGCTCCGTGCGACCCTCGGACGTCCGCCACCCCTTCAGCCCGACCATGAGCTTGCGGATGCCGCCCCGGGGCACCGTGAACCGCGCGGAGTACCGGCCGTGGCCGCGCTCGCGGGCTGGGATCAGCAGCGGCTTGTGACCGCACCGCGAAACCCGCAGGTAGATCCCAGAGGCCCCGAACGGCTGCCCGTCGGCATCGACGAGGTGCCATGTGACTCGCAGCTTCGCCCCGGGCGCCGCGGTAAGGCGGACGGGGCCGTCCGCGATTGCGCGTACGCCGTCCTTCGGGACGGCGGGCGGGGCCAGAACGGCGAGGCCCACAACGACGATGGAACTCAAGAGGATCAGCCGCATGTGACCGGTATACACCCGCGGGCGCGCCGCCGTTCCCACTTCGCCGAAGCCAGTCCTCCCCAGTCGGGCGGCGCGTGGACATCGAAGTCGCGGTGGCCCTGGCGACTGCGCGTGATCGAAGCGCGACTTATCACCAGACGGAGCAAGCCAGAAGGCGCTGCGCTGTTGCTTCGAGGAGCGGCGGTCCGGCTCGGACCCATGCTCGTGCGGGGGACGAGGAGCAGGCGCTGCTGGCCGCGGCAGCCCGGCCCCACGAGCGCTCGGCAGTCGTCGGGGGGACCGGCGACCGACGGGCCGAGAATTATGCCGATGTTCTTGGAGCTCGCCCCCGCGCCCCGCCGCGATCTCCGGCATCTCTCGGCATAACGCAGGTCTCGGCATAAGCCGACTTATGCGGATGTCCGCATAAGTCGGCGTACCAGGTCAGCGCCTCGCTCTCGGTCCCGTCGCTCCAGCGAGCGATCGCGCGGCGCGTGCCGCGCGAGCCGAACGGGAGGTCTTCGAAGCGCAGGACCTCGGTAACGATCGGGCTAGTGTCGGAGGCGCTCATCGAAGCGACCCCGAGCGTATCGATGGCGGACTGGTCAGCGCGGGCATGGGAGACCTCTCGGGTCGCGTGTGGTCGATGTTGCTGGGTCATGGCGCGTGGTCTTTGGTTGCGCGCATCGCCTCGTAACAGGCGAGCACGGTCCGGAGCGCGTCGACGGCGGTGTCGCCGAACTCCGCGGCGACGGCGAACAGGTCGTGGGTGCTCGGTGGCTGTCGGGCCTCGCGGCGCTCGATGTAGCGCCCGACGAGCGTGGCGATCGCAAGGTCTTGGTCGGTGAGCTGCGCCCGGTCGGTGGGGTCGGGGTGGTGGCGGTCGATCATCGGTCCTGCTCCTGCAGCTCGGCGAGCAGGCAGCAAGGCCCGGCGGCCGGGATCGCATCCCAGGTCTCGGCTTGCTGGAGGTAGTCGGTGACGATCGCCTCGAGTTCGGCCATCGCCACGAGTTCGCGTTCGATGACGTAGTGCCGCCCCTGGCCGGATGCCGGGCCATCGGCGAGCCGGACGACGCCGAGGATGCGCTGTCCGTGGATGACGCGCTCGCCCGCGGTGACGGTGTAGCGGGCGAGCTCCACGCGCTCGTTGGTCTGGCCGGCGCGCCGCGTCTCGGTGACGGTGCTCACGACGGGCCGCCCTTCCAGGTTGCGCTGGACCCGTAGCCGGTCGTCTCGACGCCCTCGAGGACCCTGGCGTTGTCCCCGCGGTTCCGGGCCATGTCGTCCTGGACGGCACGGATCTCGCGGCGCCGGTCAGCGAAGGGTTCGGGTCGCCGGCGCTTGAGGGTGTCGATCGCGCGGGACGCCTGCGCGCGGGTCTTGGGGACGGTGAAGCTGACGCCGCGCTGGAGGGCGAGCTGACGCAGGTAGCGCTGCTGGCGGGCCGTCGGAGGCGTCTCCGCGGGCTTGGTGGGCGGGTGGTGATCGGTCATGGCCGCGCCTGGGCGCGGCGCGCGGGGCCGTCAAGCCCCTGGTCCGTCAGGACTCGCGAAGCGACCCGCAGGGCAGGGCTTGACGGTCCCCGGGCGCGCCGTGCTTGGCTTGCGGACAGGACCGAGCGCCGCCCGCTCGCACGGCATCATCGGCAGTGACCTCGCAGCCACAGGCTGGCTAGAGGGCGTCTATCGGCTTGAGGCGCGGAGGCGCTCGGCGATCCGCCGCAGCGAGGCGACGCGACGTTCGACTTCGGTGCGGCGCACGGCGTTGCGGGCTTGCATCGCGCGCGCGAGCTCGGCGGCTGAGACGGGCGGCTGAGTTGCGGTTGTCGGATGGGTCGACACGGTGCTCACAGGTTAGGGCTGGTGTGCGAGAGCGTCGAGGCGTTCGGCGAGCTCGACGACGATCCGGCCGAGGTCGTCGAGTTGCTCCTGGAGGTCGGCGGCCGCTGCGGCTGCGTCATCGGCGGTTTCGGCTTCGTAGCGCAGTCCGCTGGTGGACAACTCGATCGGCAGCCGCCCGCGAGCGGCCTGCACGAGAATGCTGAGCGCCGCGGCGGTCACGGCGAGCAACGCGAGCGCGCGCTCGGCGTGCAGCAGCACCGGGGAGCAGAGCGCGACCCCCGGGCAGCTGATGTGGTGTGCCTTCGAGCACGCTGACCGTGACGGTGGCGATCATGACGGCCACGGCTCCTGCCAGCGCGCGCCGCTTCACGCGTGGACCTCACGCCCCGTTCGCTGTGCTCGCTGGCGTCGCGCGTACAGCCAGGTGTGGACGATCGTGACGGCCGCGCAGCGACGCGAGCGCCGGCTTCGGCGGGCTGCGCTCGCCGCGCCGCGCTCTGCCGCGCGCTGGGCGCGCCACTCGCCGATCGTCATGCCGGCCGGGATGTCGGTGTGGACGTAGCCGAAGTCGTGCGAGACCGGCGGGTCGGCCATCACGCGGTCTCGAATCCGAAGAGGCGCCGCAGCTCAGCACGCAGGCGGACGAAGTCCTCGCCGCGCGCGGTGTAGCCGTAGAGCGGTGCGGCGAGGTCGTAGATCGTGCCGCCGCGCCGGCAGCGCCCGAAGCAATACCAGCCGCGCTCGGCAGTCTCGTAGACATGCAGACTTGCATGCCGATCGGCATGGAACGGGCAGCGGACCTTTCGGTGGCGCGGCACCTCGACACCGAGCAGTCGCTGCACGTAGACGTCCGGCGTGATCCTCAGCAGCGGGTCATCGCCGCGGTGGGGGTCCGGCGGCGGCGTGGCTCGCCGGGTCTGCGGCGGGTCAGGCAGCGCGTCGATGACGTCGGCGGCCGCCAGGCGACGGTCGACGTCGAGCCGGAGCGCTCCGACCGGGGCGGGTGGCTGGTGCTTGTGTGAGTAGGTGCCGGGCACGCGCAGGATCCGCGCGGCGTCCGCCGAGGCGCCGTCGGCGCCGAGCGCGTGGGCGAGCCGGCGGTTGGCGCGCTCGACCTCCTCGGCGGCGAGCGGCTCCGTGAGCGGCCAATAGGCGTGGCAGTTGCGGCCAGTGCCAGACGCGATGACGATCGACGGCTGCGGCTCGAAGTGCTCGAGCGCCTCGACCGCGTCTTGGCCGTCGCAGTCGACCCACAGCACGAACGCGCGCTCGACAGCGTCGCGGCCGCCGTGCCGGCGGGTGCGCGGCGCGCAGCCGACGTAGACGTCGGTGCGTCGGCCCAGCGCCACCGCCCGGGTCGCCAGTCCACTGAGTCGGGTCGGGTGGTCAAAGAGCTGGCCCATGCGCTGCCCGTCATCGAGGCGGTAGCGCAGCTCGAGCAGCTCCCCGCCCTCGCGCGGCCCGGCGAGCGCGGCGAGGAACCGGGTGACGGTCTCGTGTCGACTGCGGCTGCGGGTGGTGGACGTGGTGCTCATGGCGGTCACGGTTGAAAGTCGTCGGGCCCGCGGCCGTGCTGCGCCGCGGGCCCGCGATGGTGGTCAGGCGGCCGGGTTGGGCTCCCGCGCCGCGCCGTCGCCGGCGGGCTGTTCGGGGGAGGCCTCGGAGCTGGCCTGACCGTTGGAACGGGTGCTACGGCTGGCGAGGAACTCGACGCGCTCGGCGATCACGTAGACGCGCGAGGCGTAGGCGCCGTCCTGGGTCTTGAACTCATCGAAGAGCAGACGGCCGTCGATCGCGACCTCGCGCCCGGCCTTGAGGTAGTCAGAGCAGGCGTGCGCCTGCCCGTCAAAGCACTTGACCTCGAAGTAGCCGTCCTGGCCTTGCTTGCCGGCGCGCTTGACCGCGATCCGCAACGTGCAGATCGCGGTCCCACCGTCGGTCTCGAGCAGCTTCGGGTCCTTGGTGAGGTGTCCGGTGGCGGTCCAGCGGTTCATGAAGTCCTCCTTCGCCCTCTCGGGGCGGATCGTGTGGCTGACAAGGCGGCTACCGGCGCCACGACGCGGACGGAGCGCACCCGCAGGGCGGCCGACAGGCCGAGCCCGAACGCAAGTGAGCGGCTTGCGCTCCGTCCCGCGGCGCCGACACTGCAGACGCAGCCAGCCACACGCACCACCCCGCGCGAAGCCACGACGACACGCACGCTGCGACTGCGCCACCGCTCTCGCCGCAACTGGACTCGACGGCCGCTAACCAGCCCGGTCAGTACGACTGCCTGGCCGCCGACGCGCTGGTGCCCAGTCGGCCGCGTTGCGGCCGTGGCGATGAAGTGCGTGGACGATTCGGTCGGCTCCATGCGTCTCTACCGCTAAGGAGGAACGCGGGGCCGAGCTGGCCCCTCACCGAGACTCCGACCATGCCGGCATACCGGCGCACGGCCCCTCGCGGCGCGCCGTCCGCCGCCACGGTCCGCCCGTCGCCAGACCGCCGCGGGCCGCGCGAACGCCCCGGGCACCCGCACCGCGGCACACGCGAGCGACTCGACGCCCTCCAACCCGACGCGAGTCGGAGCGAACCCGCAAGTCAACGCAATCAGAGGTCGCTCACCACGACCCTTACACACGCGGACGAAACCCACTCGAGACCAATCGCGCGTCCTGATCCGCTCCTCCCCAGCTCACCCGGCTCCATTGATCAGGGGTCAGGTGGTCGGATATCGTCGCCGTTCCCGAAAGGCATTCGAGCAAAGCGAAGCAGCGACTTGGAGGACGCGCGTGACGGACGAGGAGGCAGACCCAAGGCTCCCAGAGCGCGCGGAGATCGTCGTCGGGCTCGTCGGAGCGGTCGGCACGGACCTGCGGATGACGGAGGAGCTCATCCGCGACATCCTCAGGAGCTTCGGGTATGAGATCGAACTGATCGGCCTGAGCGGCCTGCTTGAGCGAGTCGTCAGGGACAAGGAGCTCCCGTCGCGCGACGCGATCCCTCTGGACGAGTACACGCGCCGGCGAATGGACGCGGGTGACGACCTGCGCGCGGTCCTCCACCGCGGCGACGCGCTCGCGATGCTCGCGGTGGACGAGATCGTACATCGCCGCGCCGACCTCCGGAAGGCCGCCGACGACCCGCCGAGCGTCGCCTACGTCCTCCGCTCGCTCAAACACGCGGAGGAATACGAGCAGCTCGTCAACATCTACGCCGAGCGGTTCGTCCTGATTGGCGCCCACGCGCCGGCCGAGGCCCGCATCCGGAAGCTGGCGCGGGACATCGCCGCCTCCTACGGCTCGACCAAGCGCGACGAGTACATGAGGAACGCGTACGAGCTCGCCATCCGCGATGAGGAGGACGAGGCGAAGGACTGGGGCCAGCAGGTCCGCGAGATCTTTCCGCGCGCCGATTTCTTCCTCGACGTCTCAGACCGCGGCGCTGCCAGGAACGAACTCCAGCGGTTCCTCGAGTTGTTCTTCGACCACAAGTACCACACGCCGTCCCGCGACGAGAACGCGATGTTCCACGCCTACGGAGCCGCGCTCCGGTCCGCCGACCTGTCCCGTCAGGTCGGTGCCGCGATCGCGACGAAGGAGGGCGACATCCTTGCGGTCGGGTGCAACGAGGTTCCCCGATTCGGCGGCGGCGCGTACTGGGAGGGCGACCCGCACGACCAACGGGACTTCCAGGTCGGCATCGACCCGAACTATCGGATGCGCCGGATCGCGATCGAGGAGATCTTTGGCCGGCTCAAGGACTGGATCAAGGAGCTCGACGACCGGGAGGCGGAGAAGGAAGGCGTCTACGACGCGTTCGTCCGGCTCTTTGACGACGAGGCGGACGCCAAGGCCCAATTCAGGAGGGCGCTGAAGGGCACGCGGGTGGACTCGCTCACGGAGTTCCATCGTGTGGTCCACGCCGAGATGGCTGCGCTGACGGACGCGGCACGGAAGGGAATCAGCGTCGACCGCGCGACGCTGTACACGACCACCTTCCCGTGCCACAACTGCACGAAGCACATCGTCGCCGCCGGGCTGCGGCGCGTCGCCTACGTCCAGCCGTACGTCAAGAGCCTCGCCGAGGACTTGCAGGAGGACTCCATCACCGTCGACCGCGCGCTCAAGCCGGACGCCTACGTGCACTTCGTGCCGTTCGTGGGCGTGTCCTTCTCCCTGTACGGGCCGCTCTTCCAGCATGTCGGCAAGCGTCAGAAGGACGGAAAGGCGGAGGTGTTCGAACCCCTCGCGGCGAAGCCCAAGCTCGTTCTGGCCCAGGACCCGGCCTACCTGCTTCGCGAGGAGGCGGCGCTCGAGAAATTCCGCGAGAAGCTAGGTCGCGAGACGGTGGAGCTCAAAGACCGTCCAGGCGACTCGTCCGCTCCCGCACCAGCGGAGCCAGGCGGCGATCCCCCCGAGACCGACGACAGCCGCAGCGGCGCCGGCGGCGGCGGCGGAAGCTCCGCGGTAGAGGATCGAGAGAGCCCAGCAGGCGACGAAACCACAAATCCTCCGCCGGACGGCGGTGCGTCCTGACCGCAACCCGCTTCCGCCGTCAGGTTCGGCGGCTGCGGACGGTCCGGTTGAAGAAGGGATCCGCTGTCCCGCTCAGGCGGAGATCGCGATACATCTGACGGAACAGCTCACGACGATAGTCACGAGACTCGTCCGCGTGGGGCTTCACCGCGTGTCCGTTGCCGTTGGTCGATTCCACTGTTTCGGCCGAGTCGCCTGGTGGCCGGACATCCGTGTTGCTATGTCTCGTCACTTCGCCGCACTCCCATCATCGAAGGACCTGTTGACCTAAGCGGCTTTGACGCGTGCACTGGGCACGCCCGCGGGCCTCGCTGAGCTGAGGACACGATCCGCCTCGTCCAGCTGTCGTTCGAGGCGGCGTATGGACGCAAGCAAGTTGACGCGGTGCTGGCGCATCCCCGGTGAGGGCACCCGCTCCCTGTTGATAACCCCGGTGACGTCGTTCAGCTCCGCTCGCTTCTCGTCGAGCTCGCGCGAGAGCGACTCGCGTAGATCCGGGTCGAGAAGGTACGTGCCGGATTCCTGCGCCCTCTTTACGAGCGGGGATCTGCTCACCCCGGTCAGGAACGTCGCCTCGGGCTTCTCGCCAAGGACGACGAAGCCGGCCTTGTGAAGTAGGTCGTACCACTCCTTGTAGTGCACTGGTCGGCGCGGCCCCACCCTGGCGAGCAGGACCTGCGCGGCCATCTCCCGCAGGTCGCTGCCTGCGAGCACGAGCGCCGGCCGCTCGCTGGCCGTGTTCTCCTCGCCAGCAGTGAGCCTGTCGAGGAGTTGGAGCTGCTGGTCCAACTTCTTGATCTCCGTGCGGAGCTCCGCCGCCTCGTGCTCGATGCGTCGAACGCGCTCTACGGCACGGGCGCGGATGGTCTTTAGTCGCTGCGCCTCCTGGGTGGCGGCGCGTCTCAAGGGTGCGGACGGGGAGGTCGAGGCGTGGGGCACGTCGGGCTATGCAAGCCAAGACTCCCGACGGAGACAAGGGCCCGTGAGCCAGCTGAAGCGAACGCCTGTCGATACGGGTCTATGCACATGTCGTGAACATTGTCCGCTGTTCATAACTACCCCGCACCTTCCGGGCAGATCCCTGAGTTATCCACACGACGGCGGTCAGCGCGTTGCGCCCGGCGCTCCCACCCGCTAGTTGCGGGGTTTCGTGGGTTTTGTGAGGAGTTTCCAGCGATGGATTCGTGGCTCGGGCGGCTGGCGCATACACAGCCGATACGGATGCTCCGGCAATGATCCCCGGTCCGTCCGGAGGTTGCGCGACAGTCTCGCTCTCTGCCCGTACTCGTATTGGAAGGAGCCACAAGTGCTGCCACTGCGTGACTACCCTGATCCCCTCGACGACGGACCCCGCCCGGAGCTGTGGGCAGCGGTCGCGGACCTCGATTCGCCCACGGCCATCGATCCGGTGGTCCTCGTAACCTTCCGCGATTCGTGGACCTGCCCAGCGCTCGGAGCGCCGCTGCTGCGGCGCGCCAAGGGAGCGCTGGGCGCGATGAGGGTTGTCCTCGCGTATAGGGACGGTGGCGGCGACGTGCGCCACTACGGCGACGAGGCCGACTCGGCGGTGGTGCGTTACCTGGACCTCGATGCTCAGGCGTGGGTGCGTCTCGACTGACCCGAGGCTCGGGGCCTGCCGTAGGCAGGGCTGTCGCGGATACGCGGTGTAGGGGCACAAGCCCCCCGAGATGTCCTGCTTCGACTCCAAGGCTTCGGCGAGGGGCTCGCCGACGGAGGTGCAGATGAGCGCGAAATTCTCGCTTGCGACTCTCGTTGGGTAGTCGCCGAGTTGACGCCCAACGGCATCGGGCTCGGGGGCGCTGGCGCTGGCGCGAGTCTCCGTGGGGGCATTGAGCATCGTCAAGAGGCAGTTGCGTGTCGACAGGCGCGCCAAGGCGCCAGGGCACCGCGCCGTCCGCCGGAGGCGGCCAGGGGACCGCGGCGCGGAGCGTGTGTCGTGAGGGCGAGCGGCTCCTGTGAGCCGCCCGCGGCCACGCCGGCCGAGTAGCCGGACGACCGCGTTAGGGGTGGGGAGCGCGGAGTTCGCCCCGGTAAGGTCAACGTGCGTGCGCGCTCGGCCGACTCGGACGCGACGTCGCCAGCCAGGCGGGGACTGACCTAGCGCCCTCGCGGGGACTGAGTTCGACCAGCCCCCAGCCACCCCGTCGGTGGGTCCGCACTCCAGATCAACGACGCGCTGGTGTTCGGTCGGCGTCGTCGCGGGCTTGACGGCGACGTGCTTGGACGATTCGGTCGGCTCCATGCGTCTCTACTGCTAAGGAGGAACGCGGGTCCCGATCTGGCCCCCACCGAGAGTCCGACCAACGCAGGCTACCCGCGCACGTCTCCGCGTCGGCGAGGACCGCCCGTCGCCGAACCATTCCGCGCGACGCGCACGCCTCCCGGGGTAGCGACCACCGTGGCGCGCGCGAGCGAACCCACGACCCCTGGTTCCCTGCGAGTCGGAACGACACGTCAATTCGATGCGTCAGAGGTCGCGCACCACGACGCTTCGCACGCGGACTACGACGGACGCGAGACCTACGTCACCACGCGTCCCGATCTGCTTCCCATGCTTCCCGTCTTCGCCTCACTTGCTCGTCCCTGTACCCGCGCTCCTGCTTCCTTCCGCTTCCCTGGTTCCTCTCATGGTCCTCTGCTCTTATCCGTCCCTCACGCTTGCCGCCGCCCCGCCTCCGGCCCTCCACCCTTCACGCCTGGGCTGCCCTGCCCGGTGTTTGTTTGCAGGTCGAGGAAGGGGGGTCCAGCGCGCAGCGGTGGACCCCCCTTCCTCGAAAGCCCAGGCGTGATGCGGGATCTGGGCCGGAGACGGAGCGGCGGCCTGTTCGTGTCCTAGGACGAACACCAAGAGACGAACGACAAGAGACGAACACCCAGAGACGCCGACCTTCCGGCCCGGGCGCGGCGTCTCACTGATCCGCGACGAGCATCTCGCGGTAGCGGTCGTAGAGCACGCGCATCGCGAGGTACGTGGTCCGGCGTCGGAAGTCCTCGTCGTCCAGGACCCCCCGGAAAGAAGTCGGCGGACACCTTGCCGGCGTCGAGCGCGCCGTCGATGACGAATGGCTCCTTGCCGCGAAGGAAGTCATCAAACTCGTTGCTCGCCGCCTGCGGCCGCAGAGTGGCTGACTGCTTGCGGTCGATGTGGTCGATCAGCGCCTGGGCGGGGTGCACCGCGTCGGCGTCGGTGAGGGATTCGCCGAAGCGCTGGTTGAAGAGCTCGACGAGCTCACCGAGGAGCGACATCGGGATGTCGCCGCGACGGCCGGTCCCGTCGCCACCGATCGCGGTTCCGGGCTCGACCTCTTCGTCGCCGAGCTTGATCGTGTGCGTCGCGACCTCGGTCAGCCGGTAGTGCGTCAGCGACACGTCGATCGAGAGACCGCCGCCGACGCGGTGCTCGCGTAGCCGGAGGGCGAGGAAGCGCGAGAACGCGTAAAGCTTCTCGCTGTCCTGGGTGAGGTACGGGACGACCTGAGAGAGGAACGAGTAGAACCGGACGAAGCGATCGAGGTCGTCGCGGAACTCGTCGAGCTTTCTCGTCGGCCAGCTCGGCAGCAGGATCGACCGCGCCCTGCGTCTGGCCCGACAGCACCGAATGGTCCGGCTCGGCGACGACGAACCACGCTTCCGCGAACGCGTCAACCTCGGCCGGATGGATGATGCCGTGACCCAGCAGCTTCGTCTGGGCGTCGAACAGCACGTTGACGTCGGTGGGCGTCGCCTCGGTCCGGCCGTAGAACGGCTCGAAGTCCCTACGGATGTGCTCGGCCTCGTTAACGAAGTCCAACACGAACGTCTCGGTCTTCAGCGGGTGCGTCCGGTTCAGCCGCGACAGCGTCTGAACCGTGTTGACGCCCGTGAGCGACTTGTCGACGTACATCGCCACGAGCCTGGGCTGGTCAAAGCCGGTCTGATACTTCTCGGCGACGACGAGCAGCCCATAGACCGGCTTGTCGAACTCGTCGGGGAGCCGCTTCTCCGGCAGCGAGCGCCCGTCCACCGTGTTCATCTGCGACTCGGTGTACTCCGCGCCCAGGTTGTCCGCCTCTGGGTGCGTGATCGTTACCTCGCCCGAAAACGCAACGAGCGTCTTCGTGTCCGAGTGCCGCTTGGCGATCTCCTTGTCGAGCGCGCGCTTCCACTGGACCGCTTCCTCACGACTTGCCGTCACGACCATCGCCTTGGCCTGACCGCCGATGTGCGCACGGACGATGCGCTCGTAGTGGTCGAGCACGACGACGGCCTTCTGCGCCTTGAGGTAGGGGTGGAACCTCGCAAAGCGCGTCAGTGCGCTCGACGCCTTGCCCTTCGGGAGCTCGACCTGGCGCTGCGCCTGGTCCTCGAGGCGCAGCATCTCCTCATAGGTCGTGTAGTTGCGCAGAACGTCTTCGATGAAGTCCTCCTCGATCGCCTGGCGCATCGAGTAGGTGTGGACGCGTGCTTGGTGCCGTCGGCGCCGAGCGTCCGGAAGACCTCGTTGGTCCTGGGCTTCGGCGTCGCGGTGAACGCGAAGAACGAGAGGTTCGGCTGGAGGCCGCGCGCGGCGAGGCGGCGCAGGACCTCGGGCACGCCGTCGTCCTGATGGTCGTCGTCCGGATCGTTGACGGGCCGATTGCCGAGGACCGCCTTGAGGTCGACCGCCGACTCACCCGTCTGCGAGGAGTGCGCTTCGTCGACGATCACCGCATACGTGCGGTCCTTCAGCATCGATCCGGCTTCGGTGAGCTGGCCGAGGACGTAGGGGAACTTCTGCAGCTTGGAGATGACGACCCGTGCCTGCTCGCCCTCCAGCTCCTCGCGCAGCTGCGTCGAGGACTCGTTGATCTCGCGCACCGTTCCGGGCACCTGCTCAAACGCCTTGACCTGCGCCTGTAGCTGTCAGTCGAGGACCTGCCGGTCGGTGATGACGATGACCTTGTCGAAGACCGGCTTCCTGTCGTCGCCGTGCAGCGTCGAGAGGTCGTGCGCGAGCCACGCGATCTCCTTGCTCTTGCCCGAGCCGGCGGAGTGCTGGATCAGGTAGCTGTGGCCGGAGCCGTGGACCCGCGCGTGAGCGCTACATGACCGAACGACGTCCCACTGATGAAACCGCGGGAAGATCACGGTGGCGCGGGCGCGCTTCCCCTTGTCGTCGGCGTCGGGATGCTCGACGAAGACGAACTTCTCGATCAGCTCCATCCACGAGTCGCGCTCCCAGACGTTGCGCCAGACGTACTCGGTCGGGTGGCCGCCGGTTGGTGATCCGGGGTTGCCGGCGCCGCCGGGCTGACCGGCGCCTCCCGACCCCTGGTTGAACGGCAGGAAGCGCGTCTTCTTCCCCTCAAGGCGCGTGGTCATGTACGCCAGTTCGGCGTCGAGCGCGAAGTGCACGAACGCCCGGCGGCCAAGCGTGAGGTTCGACCCGGGACGGTCTTCGCGGTACTGGCGGATCGCGTCGTCCACGGTCTGGCCGGTGTAGCGGTTCTTCAGCTCAGCGGTCGCCGTCGGGACGCCGTTGACGAACAGCACGAGGTCGAGGCTGTCGCCTGTGTTGGGGTCGAAACGGACCTGCCTGACTACCCGAAGCACGTTCGCGCCGTAGAGCTGGCGCGCTGTCGGGTCGACCTCGAGGTCGGGCTCGAAGAACGCGAGCTTCAGGGCGACGCCCTTCTCGGTGAGGCCTTCGCGGAGGAGATGGATCGTGCCGTGCTTGTCGAGCTGGCCGCTGATGCGCTTGAGCAGGCTGGTTCGTGCGTTCTGCTGGGAGCCCGCGAGCGCGACGAGCTTGTCCCATGCTTTGCCCTGCGTGTCAGGACGAACGCGATCAGGTCGCCGGGGTAGAGGCCAAGCGCCGGGTCAAAGTCCTTGTGCTCGGTCGGCGCACCGTCCGCGACCTCGCCGAGCCAACCACCGCTCGTGACGAGCTCGCGGACGATGAGCTTCTCGAAGGCCGACTCGGTGTGCGCGCCAGTGGACACAGGTACACCTAGTGTCCTGATGCGTTGATTCGTGTGCAGTAGCGGGCGATGGATTCGAGGATCTGGTCGGCGGTCTTGGTCCAGATGTAGGGACGGGGATTGTCGTTCCAGGTCTTCATCCACGCTTGGATGTCGGCGTTGAGATCGCGGACGGAGCGGTGTGCGCCGCGACGGAGCTTCTTGGTGGTCAGCTCCGCGAACCACCGCTCGACGAGGTTCAGCCACGAGCTCGATGTCGGCGTGAAGTGCAGCACGAACCTGGGGTGCGCTGCGAGCCATTTGCGGATCGCCGGCGTCTTGTGCGTCGATGCGTTGTCGAGGATGACGTGGACGTCGAGATCGGCCGGGACCTCGCGGTCGAGCGTCTGCAGGAACTTCTTGAACTCGACCGCGCGGTGACGTGCGTGCAGCGACCCGATGACCTTGCCGGTGCCGAGGTCCAGCGCGGCGTAGAGGCTCGAGGTGCCGTGACGTTTGTAGTCGTGTGTCGCGCGCTCCGGGACACCGGGCGCCATCGGCAGGATCGGCTGGGTTCGATCGAGCGCCTGAATCTGGGACTTCTCGTCGACGCACAGCACGACAGCGCGCTCGGGCGGGTTCAGATAGAGCCCGACGACGTCGCGGACCTTCGCCACGAACTGCGGGTCCTTCGACAGCTTGAATGTCTCGGCGCGGTGCGGCTGAAGCCCGAACGCCCGCCAGATCCGATGCACCGCTGACTGCGTGAGTCCCACCTCGGCGGCCATCGAACGCGTCGACCAATGCGTCGCGTCCTTCGGCGCGCTCTCAAGCGTCTGAGTGATCACCTGATCGACGTGAGAATCGGTCACGGTCCGCGGCCGTCCCGGACGCGGCTCATCGACCAAGCCGTCCAAGCGCTCGGCCTCGAACCGCCGCCGCCACTTAGCGACCGTGTTGCGGTGCACATTGAGATGGTTGGCGACCTCCCCGGGCCGCAGCCCGCTCGCCAGGCCCAACACGATCCGCGACCGCTGCGCGAGCGCCTGCGCCGTCGTCAGTCGCCGCGACCACGACTCCAACTGCTCACGCTCGGCATCTGTGAGCTCAATCGACACAACCGGAAACGATGGCATGACACCACCATCCCCAATCGCACACGAATTAACGCATCACGACACTAGTCGTCTGTCAACGCGGTCGCGAATACACCTTCGGAGGCAGCGTGCGCGCGCTCTTCCATCTCGCCATCGGAAACGGCCGAGATATCTGGATGTCCACTGACTTCCTCGGTGGTCAACGCCTCGCGGTAGTCGTTGAGGCGAGATCTGATGCGAGCGGACACGTCCTCGAATGCCAAGAGAGCAGCCGCTGCCTGGTCAAACCTCTGGACGAGATGGTCCTGACCGGAGTCAACCGGTCGTTGCATGGAGGACTTCCGCATGCCGGAACCGGTTGGCGCATAGGCGGCCACGAAGCCGTCTCGCCAGCTCGGGTAGCGCAGCGTCCATCCGAGCTCGCGCTTGGCCTTCGCGTTCGAGACGAGAATCAGCGCGCTCGTCCCACCACTTCTCACCCAGGCTGTTTTCGCGACTTTGTGCGACAGCCTCCGTCCGACGCGGGCGCGCGGGAATGGACCGTCGACACTTCCGCTTGCATCTGGACGCGGCGCGACGCCCGTTGTCGTGTGGTGCTCCCTCGCGTCCGGCTTCATCGGGCGGTCCGACCCGGACACGTCGCATCGGCGCGGCCGCTCGTTTGACAGCGCGAGTCTCTGGTGTCGGCTGCTTCGGGCTTGCGAATCATCCTGCGTCGAACGGCCGGCACGGCAGCTGTGCGGCCCTGCGCCTCGATCTCTGCTGCGATCCGGCGGGGCCGCTCGCGTTCCGATCCGGTCGCCCCAGGCCCAGCTCAGTCGACCGCGCCGAACCCGATCTCGTTGCCGTCGACATCACGATAAGGCGCGCGACTGGTTCACGCGCATGGGCAGTGGTCGCGATCCAGCTCGAGCCCTGGAGCTGAAGGACTTAGCGCCGCTCGCGCAGCAGCGCGCGCAGGTCGCCCACCGGCCCGAGGTGCCGCAGCTTGTCCGGGTTGACGATCGCGCTCACGCCTTGGATCTGGCCCTCCGCGATGTCGAGGATCGCCACGCTGATCAGCCTGCCGTCGCGGTCGAAGAACAGCGTACCTGGTTGGCCGTTGACCTCCTCGCGGCGTGTGGTGAAGCCGCCGAAGCGGGCGAGGGCGCGTAGCCCCGCGATCAGCGAGCGAGCCACCCTGGCGCGGCCGTGGACCGCACGTGCGGCGGCGGGTGCCTTGCCGCCGCCGTCGGCGTGGAGCACCACGTCGTGGGCCAGCAGCTGCTCCAGCCCTTGGAGATCGCCCTCCTCGGCGGCCGCGAAGAAGCGGGTCGCGAGCTCCTCCCGCTGCTCGCGCGAGGCCTCGAACCGGGGGCGCCGTTGCGCCACGTGGCGGCGGGCCCGTGTGGCGAGCTGGCGGGCGTTCTGCTCGCTGGTGCCGATGATCTCCGCGATCCGGTCGTAGGGCTCGTCGAACACGTCGCGCAGCAGGAACGCGGCGCGCTGCTCGGGCGACAGGCTCTCGAGCAGGACGAGCAAGGCGAGTGACAGCGAGTCCGCCATCTCGGCCTTGCGGGCGGGATCGTCGTCGGCGCTCGCCACGAGCGGCTCCGGCAGCCACTCGCCCACGTAGATCTCGCGTCGGACGCCCGCCGAGCGGAGGTGGTCGAGCGAGAGCCGCGAGACCACCGTCGACAGGTAGGCGCGCGGCGACTCGATCCGCTCGCCGCCCGCGCGCGCCCGGTGTAGGCGCAGGAACCCCTTCACCACGTCCTCCGCCTCACTCACGCTGCCGAGCATCCGATAGGCGATCGCGAACGCCGACGGGCGCAGCGTGTCGAACTCCTCCCCGGTCATCGCTCACCCGAGTCCCTCCGCGAAGCCCTGCCGCCAGCTCGGATACCGGAGCTGCCAGCCGAGCTCGCGCTTGGCCTTCTCGTTCGAGGCTCCCCTCGCCTCGGTCATCATGGCGGTCGCCACCTCACCGGCCAGGAGCCGAGCGAGCCAGCGTGGTACACGCCTTGGTGGCTTGGCGCCCAGCGCGCTCGCCAGCACCGGCAGCCACTCCCGCACGGGCGCGGGGTCGTCGTCGACGACGTTGTAGATACCCGGCTGGCCGTGGTCGACCGCGGCGACGGTCGCCGCCGCGGCGTCCTCGATGTGGACGTGCGACGTGACGCCACCACCGTCGCCGACGATCGGGAACCGGCGCTTGCGGATCGGCGCCGCCATCGGCGCATCCGGAGCCAGGCTGATCGCGGTCCCCGGACCGTAGAAGGAGCCGTAGCGCAACGCGAGACCCTCGCCCCACTCGATCGTCGTCACCGCCTGCTCCAGATAGAGGATCGCCTCTAGCCCCGGCTGCCGAGGCCCCGGCGCGTCGGGATCGAGGGGATCGGCCTCGGTCTGCACCGGCCCGCCCGTGCGGGCGAACCGGATAGCCCCAAAGCTCTGCGCGACGAAGCGCCGTGCCCCCACGGCGCGGCCGGCCGCCAACAGATGGTCCGTCGCCTCCGTACGCAGCCGGTTGGTCATGATCGCCCCCCTGAAGCGCTCGGGGTGCCGCGCGTCACGCAAGCTCATCGGCCCCGACAATGCCGTGAGCTGATGCACGATCACCTCGGGCTCGGCGGACGCCACCGCCTGGGCGACCGCGTCGGGGTCGAGAGCGTCGGCCACGACCGGGCGCGCTCCCAGGCTGCGCACGAGGTCCTGCTTCGATGCGTTCCTGGTCATCCCGACCACCTCGTGGCCTCGCGCCACGAGCTGCGGGACGAGCTCTCTGCCGAGCACGCCTGTGGCGCCGGCTACGAACACCTTCATGACTGCTCCAATCGTCTCATTTGCCCTTATGAGACGAGATACAGGCGCCGCCTGTGACAGTGCCCAGCGCGCGCACGTCCGATAGCGGCGCGTGTGCACACCACCGTGCGCCCGGTGCTCGACCGGGCCACGATCGTGACCGGACCCGGCCGCGCGCAAGGCGGACGAGCTGGATCGGCGCGCGCAGCCGGCGGCCTCGCACCGTACGCACCCTCCGGCCGTTGACGTAGATCCGGGCGCTGATCAGCCGACCACGTCGTGGCTGCCGCAGCCGGATTCGCAGCGGCCGCCGGCAGCGCCGCGGCACCGTGACCCGCGGTCGCTGCTCTCCCGCGGTCCCGACCAGCGGTGGCCCCGAGACCAGGTGGCCGACGATCCCCTCGCCCCGGCCTGGAGCGGCGTTCCTCGGCCGTGCAGCCGTTGACAAGACTCACGTACCGCGTCCCGTCGCCGCCACGACGACGTCGAGGAAGCCGAATTCCAGCCCGCAGCGCACCGTGGGTTGCCAGCGAGCGCGTCGATGTCAGCGCTGCTCACGCTCGGGGGGACGACGAGCGAGCGTCTCCGCTCAGGCGCCTGAAACGCTCGCATCGGACGAGATGCAGGCGTCCGCCGGCGCGCGATCGGCTCCCGCGTCGCTCCTGCATTTTGGACACGGGTTGCTGGCCGCGAGGGTCTGGCCGCTGTCCTCGTTCGAGACAAGCGGTTTGGCCAGGAACCGAACCTGGCCCGCGACGACCTTCGAGAAGACGGCCTTGGCCAGGGCCGAAGCAGGGGGGCTCACGGATGGAGCCGCGGACCGTTGCGATTAGCCGGCTGGGGGCCGGACGTCCCCCTCAACCGTTCACTACGTCTGCAGGCAGCTCATCTAGACCTGCGGGCGGTCGTTGCGCGTGTCGTGAGAGATCGTCCGAGTTGAGCGAGAACGAGACCGGCGCTCGGATCGGGTCATGGCCGACAGCATCCGCGACGACGAGCGTGAGCTTCGTCTGGCACAGAACCGCAGCGCCTTGGGCAGCCACTGCCAGCAGTTGCCCTTGTGGCGCTTCGTATGGACGCCCCAGGCGCCGGCGCTCGGTGGAGCTCGTGCCGAGCGCTGGGCTCGTCACGGGTCCCGCGGCTGAAGACATCCGTAGTCCGCTTGCCCTCCGCGAACACGCTCTGCAACGAAGCAGCCGTTTGGCAACACCTGCACGTCGAACGCTTCGGCCCGGCGCTGACGGAGCGCGATGTCGCAGACGAAGAGTGGCCGGCGTGTCTTGCCGAAGGTCTTCCTGGCTCGGTCGCGTTCGTTTGGGTCCGAGGTCCTGCAAGTGGCTGAGCTCGCCTCGTGGTTGGGGTTGGTACGCAGCGCGAGCTCCAGTTGGGTGGTTGTCACACGGCCTTCCCTTGCCTTCCGTGCGCGAGGCTGCCCTCGGGCGTCGTCGGTCCGAAGGACGGCTCGAAAGACGATGCGCTGCGCGATACCGGGGCCGCGCACGTGAAAGGCGTAGCACCCGGATCCCGGCAGGGCCGTCGCGGTCACTGCGTATTCCCATTCGCCCGCAGCGGGGGAGCGAGGCAGCCGCAGTTCGGGCCGTGTCCCTGCGCGCAGCGCTGCGGCGCCACGGGGTTGGGGACCATCGAAGAACCCGATGCGCTTGCGAGTCGGGAGCGACTCGGCGCGGACGACGATTGCTGTCTTGGCGCGCGGGCTGATCGCCCAGAGCGTCTTGTGCAGGTAGAGCCCGCCCTCGTGGGTGTCGCCGTCGAGAACGACCACCCCGAGCGCCGCAGGTGGCGCCTGCGCCATCCCGAGGACGGGATAGGCGGGGCCGGCGCCGAGCGATATGGCGACGCCCTTCGCGTCGCGACCACCGGCGGTGCGCGGACATTCAGTAGGCGGCAGGCGACTCGTGGCAGCGGTGCTGGTCGATGCGGTCGACCGGTTTGCGCCGCGCTGCGGCGACGCGGTCCCGCAACCGGCGGCAGCGATCACCAGGCACACCAGCGTCGATGCCGCGACGGTGGCGCACGAGGTGCGGTGGTCTGGCGGACGCCGCGCGGTTGGCGTCATCCCGTCTTGCACGCCCGTCTGCATGGGGCGTCGCGGAAGCTCCCGGTGGACAGCGCCAGCGCGGCGGCGGCCGTGCGGGCGGCGGCACGGTCGCCCTCGGTCGCGCCCGGGGCGCTGATGACCCACACGGAGAACCGGTGGCGCCGCTCCTGCGCCGCGGCGCGCTCCCAGCGCAGCCGTGGCCGGCGGCGGGCCGGCCCTGTCTGCACGGTCTGGAAGTCCATCGCCTGTGGCCAGGGGCGCCGCGGCAGGCGCGGGAAGGCGGCAGACGCCTCGCCCTTGGGCTCTTCGGCCACCCAGAGCAGGACGCCGGCATCGGGAAAGGCGGCGAGTGCCTCTGCGGGGAAAGGGGTGGGAAGGCGACGAGCGCTCCGCTCGCTTCGCGGAGGCGCCGCGGCGAGGCCGTGCAGGGCGACGTTGCTGGCGACGAACAGCGTGCGCGGACGGCTGTAGCGCCGCGGCGAGGTGGTGGCCGCGGCTGGCCACCGGGGTGGCGTGCTGATGCTGTCGCCGGTCTCGTCGGTGAGCCTGCGCCAGCCTCGGTAGGGGCCGGGCGGTGGTGGGGGAAGCGGCGAGAACCGCAGGCTGTCGAGGACGCGCAGCACCTGGGCACGGCGGGCCGCGGTCGCGTGCTTGCCGAGCGCGACGTGCATCTGGAAGGGGCGGTCGGCCGCGCGAAAGCGGACCAGGTAGCTCGGTACGCGCCAGCACTCGAAGCCGCCGAGGTCGCGCTGGCGCAGGGCGATGCGCCGGGTCCGGTCCGGGAAGTCGCGGCGGCGCAGGTGCTCCCAGACCGCGCCGAGCTGCGGGCGGTACTCGAACAGGTACACGAGGGCGCCGTCGTCCGGCAGGTCGCGCTGCGCCCGCTCGGGGCTGCAGTTGCCGCCGGGACGGGTCTTGTAGGACGTCAGCAGCAGGCGTTCGGCGGGAAAGGACACCGCGGTGAGGGGAGGGGCGGTGAGCTGCCATCCGACGGGGAGACGGACGCTGACGCCGGCGCCCACTTCGGCGCGCGATCCGTCCTTTTCCGCAGCTCCCTGCGTCGCCGCGAGCTGCGTGGTGCCCGCTCCGGCTGCGAGAGCGACCAGGAGGCTGGCTGAGCCCGCGAGCACGAGCGAGCGGCGCCGGCTCGGCATGGCTATCCCCACCCTGCCGAGAGGGGAACGGTGAGCGCTGTCTCGTCGATCGTGCCGTCCGCCCGGTGGATGGAGATGACCACATGCGCGTCCTTCGGATGGCTTGCCTGCCAGAAGTATTGGCCGGGTGTCACCTTCAGCGTGCCGTCGAGCATGCCGGCGGGCTGCCGGTAGCCCTCCCAGTGCAGCGGCCCTCGGCCACCGAATCCGCCCTCGCGCAACCGCAGCGGTTCACCGTTGACGGTCGCCGTCACCTGCACCGCGGCGCGCCGGAGCCAGACGGCGAGCCCGACGCGGTCGCACGCGATCGACTTGGCCCGGGGGCACGCCACGCCCAGGTACGGCGCGCGGGCCAGGAACCGCTGCCCGTGCGCCGCGATCCTGGTCGCTGGTGCGCAGGTACCATCGCCGAAGGGCACGCGGAGGTGGGCGGGCCGTCGCCCGGGGCTCGTCACCGTCAGCTCGGCGCACTGAGCACCGGCGACGACAATCCCACCGAGGAAATCGGTGTCGGCGGTGGGACAGGCGCGAAACGTCACGCCCCGGTCGCCGTCGGCGACCCGGTAGGCGCCTTGGGCCCCGGGACGCTCCTGGTTGCGCGCGTGCCGGCTGTAGATGAGCGCGACCGACGAGCGCTGGTCCGGATCCACCATGACCGTGACCTGCCGGCCGGCCGCAACGCGCAGGAGGGCTTCCTGAGCGGCGTAGCTCCCGAGCGGCGTGTGCTTGAGGGTGCGGCGTGCCACGTCTCGCTCGGCGCTGCTGCCAGAGCCTGTGAGGACGCGGCGGAGCTGCTTGCGAACCGGGGCAAACGCGCTTGGGTGTTGGCTGGCGTACTGGTCGATGTAGGCGAGCGTCAGCGGTCCGGACACGACGCTGGTGGACTGCCACCCCGGCGCCAGCGCGTTCGGGTTGCTGCCGCCCTCGGAGCACCCGACGGTTGCCGCCGGCGGCGGGGGTGCCGGGACGCTCGCCCCCTCGCCGCCAGGCCCGCACGCGGCGAGCATGGCGCACCCCAGGAAGGTGACGGCGGCTGAGCCTCCACGGCGCATGCAGGACATACGCTCGCGGTAGTGCCAGAGGTCCCGCTAGCCGCTACGGACCGTTGCGCTGCACCGCGCTGCAGCACCACTGCACCGACCGCGGGAACTCAGCACTCGCCGCGCCCGGCGCGAACTGACGGGCGATGTTCGCCACCGCAGCAAGCCGCCCGGCACCCCCCGGCTGCAGGAACAGCCACTGGTCCGCGTCGCGCCACGGAATGAGCAGTCTGGCGCCGCTCGGCGACCACGTTGGGCCGCCGAAGCGCCCCGGCCCGCTGAACAGCAGCCGCTCGCGCAGCGTGCGCGCGGAGTCCAACGCCACGACCTCGCTGCGGTCCAACGCCGCCGAATACCGAACGA
>Ga0136617_10000729_pt1 | contig 28485 bp, 30 predicted proteins | sample AntDrymUQ3222106_2_FD_129672 | JGI IMG/M metagenome (GOLD analysis project Ga0136617, IMG submission 129672) | Polar desert sand microbial communities from Dry Valleys, Antarctica - metaG UQ322 (21.06) | ecosystem: Environmental > Terrestrial > Soil > Desert | place: Antarctica: Dry Valley...
AGCAAGTATGAAGAAAGAACAATGGCCGGAGATTGTGAATATCAACGGAGGAGGAAGCTCTATGCCGAAAGGCAACTTTTTCATCGCTGTGGTGATTCTGATAGTAATCGTTCTCCTGATCGGAGGCGTGGTGACTTACTCGAATATCAAGTTTGCTCAGGAAGGTACGGTCCAGGTCGTGACCAAGTGGGGCGCGATTGAGCGCATCTACACTCCATCGGATGGATGGTTTACTACGATTGCGCCGGGACGCAAGAGTTATGATGTTAACATTAAATCGTTTACAGAAAGCGCGCAGGTGCGCGTGACCAGTAAAGACAACGCAGCCTTACAGGTCGAGATTTCTTTGACTGCTTACACAGACCCCGCGAAGGTAGCAGATTACGTGCGCAAGTACGGCTTCTCGGAGGAGGAGAGACACCGCCGGCGCAGCGAAATATTAAAAGGAATCGTACAAACGGAAGCCCGCAATTCTTTCGCGGATTACGGAGCGTACGAGATTTACGCCAATCAGGAGCAGATTCAAAAGCGAATCTTAGAATCCTTGCGCCCGCAGCTCGGCACTCAGCTCTTGCTTGTCACAGAATCCGTACAGATCGGCAATCCTGATTTTCTGGACGACAGGGTCGAAGCTGCTGCTTCCGGCGTGGTTGCCAATGAGAAACAGAAGCAGGCGGAAGAAGCCAGACTCGAAGCCGCGAAGGTCGCCGCACAGACCAAGCAAATCGAAGCTCTGACTTTTGCAAATCCGGCTCTGCTCGAAATCAAGAAGCTGGAATTGCAATTAGAGATCGAGCGCGCGCGCGCCGATGGCATCAAGAATCATCAGGGCGCGCTGACCATCATGTATGGTCAGCCGGGCGTCCAGTTGCAAGTTCCTGCGGGGAGGTAACGTGAGAGTCCTATTCCTGGTCTGGCTGGTGATAGAAGTCTTGCAACTTGTGTTGATCGGGGTGCTGGTCGTTGGTTATCGCAACTTGCACCGGCGGATGGATGGGGACTATCGCTTCAGCACTCACCCTCCGCCTTCTGTGACGGACGAGTAACGGCCGAGTTTGCACACAGCGATCTGCTAATGAGTGCGTTATATTAAGTAAGGATTCGCGCACCGAGAGGGGACAATCCGCAGTTTCAACTCCAAGGTTTCACCTCGCGGTTCTTCTATGACATCGATCCATCCCTTCCCATACATTGAAGAGCCCGGACTGCTTACGGACCCCTCCTTGGACGTGTGCGCGAGTAACACTTCACACAAATGAAAAAGCAATAATGAAGCCGGCGATGTTCACGGCTATGAAGAGGAGTGTCTCACAAGCAAACAGCACCACCGCCTTTGAGACGGTTCTGGCCCAACTCTGCTGGTAGACTCTGCGGAGGGCAAAGATGAGGTAAATCACTGCTAATGGGTAAAAGAGGTTTAAGACTTTTGTCGGAAGGTTCGCCCCCACTGCGCCCGAAACAATAAACAAGAAGGCAAAAACGCTCTTGCAGAAAAAATCAAATGAGTAATAGTGAAGCGAAAAGACCAGATGCTCAACGTAGTATCTCTTCAGACCGTAGTACAGCAGCGTTAAAAATAACCCCGACACAAGGACGCTCATAAATCTCAAGGCTGCCGAAAGCTTCTCCGCTTCTGATAAAGTTTCTCGGCCAGGGCTTTAGCGTCAACTCCTTTTTTCTCCGCAATGGCAATTATCCTGGGGCTTCTGGTGGCGGAGGCCACTCCACCACCTCTAATCCCAGAGAGTGCTCCCCATGCGAAGAGAAAGTAGATAGCGCTGCATGTCAGGTATATGCGAATAGGATTTGCGTAGCTTCCCTTACGTCCACCAAGATACTCGGCAGTGAGGAGTCCGGGTCTAAACAGCAAAAAAGTAGAAGTCTTGAAAATTTTGTTTGAGTCGAGGTGAGTAAACTCATGAATTACATGGCCGAAGAAGTGCTTCACACCGAACTCACGATGGTGAATCTTCTTTTGACCACATCTGTGGCAGTACTCGCCGGTTAGGTCGGCTCCGCAATTCGGGCATAGCTCGCTGAGAGCTGGCTTTTTTCTCTACGACCTCAAGTTGAGATGTCATCTACCAGCAATCCTCATTGGTTATGTCGCAAGACTTTCCTGACGCGTTGTGTGCACCCTTCGCTTGCAGCGTTGCTGGCCATTCTCCTACTCCATGTACTTGGCCCAAAATCCCGGCTCAGGTTCTATTTGTTGGACCACATCCACCCACATACCTGCGGGATCGTTTAGGCCAAATCGTCCCTGACCCCAGGGCTCGTCCCGCAAGGGATAAGCAATGGGAACTCCGGCCTTATTAAGTCGTTCAAATTCCGACGCTGCATCTGCGACCTGAAGAGTTAAGAACAATCCTTTGCCGCTAAACGCTTCGGGGCCCGGTGGCTGAGAAGGATGATCCGGGGACAGGAACGCGAGCCCATGAGGGTTGTCGCCGGCCGACACCATGTAGACGAACCATGTCGCCTGGAAAACCACTTGGAAGCCGAGCTGACGGAAATAGAAGTCTCGGCATTCGGCCAGCTTATTCGTCACAACAATTGGATATGCTGCTTACATTGCATGCGGATGTCTTTCCTCAGTGATGCCTTGGGTTTCTCGTCTGCCGCGGAGCTCGGCTGTGCTCGGCCCTTGGTAGCCCCTAACGCCTCTCTCTATCTTAGCGATCGGAAGCCAATCGCTCGAAGCAAGTTAACGAGGAGAGGCCCGCTGATTCGCGGTCGGTGCACGCTGAGTTGTTATTCGTTTAATTCACGCGCTACTCCTTCTGTGCTTTTCTCCGCTTCATTTCATTACCGAAGATGGCGTCGTACATGTTGAACTTCAAATCGACTTGCTCTTTATTACTTAATACCAGAATTAGGTCCATGTCAGCATTAACTGCCCCGATCCCAGTATAACTATCTTTGAATCCACTACTCCGGTCTGAGGATTCGGTCTAGGATTACTAAACTCAGAATGATCGTAATGATATAAGACCTTGTCGATTGAACTCATGATTTGTGGCGGGGCCTCAATCCAGACAGAGTAGAGGTGCCGAATCCTTCCATCAGATAATGTGTCTACCGGTTCGGCTGATCTATCGGCGCGCGGCGTCACACTACGTCGAATCAGCTCAACGGACACATCCGCGGAACCATCGGCCTTGGGAGCCGGAGCGTCCGGTGTCCTTTCTAAAGTGACAGTACGGGGCGGCTGAGTCGTCTGGGCCGGTTGTGAGCTTGCCAGCCATGGCGCTATCTTGTCCCAGTTACCGATCACAGCGCCACCTAACACCCCCACCAACCCGATTATGGCGATGATTATTTGAGCCCTATGACTTTGATCCGACGTACTCATTTTTTTGTCCTCGCTCTACTACCATAAGGCCCCAACAAGTTAGGTTGTAGTCCTCGTGTTGCGACGCGAGAGTGTTTAGTATGATACGCTCCCGGTCGCTAACCAGGCGTCCGAATCGCTTCTTCGTAAGCTGTTAATAGCTCTCGCTGGTTGGTAATGCAGATGTCTAAATCGCGTAGCAGCCCGTCGCCTATCCCGTAAATCCAACCGTGCACTGCCAGCTCCTGTCCCCGGCCCCACGCATTCTGCACAATCGTCGTCCGGCTGACGTTCAGCACTTGTTCAATGACATTCAACTCACACAGCCTGTTCAAGCGTTGTTCTTCATCGCTGATTTCTGAGAGCAGCGCCTCGTGGCCATGCATGACGTCCTGCACGTGGCGCAGCCAGTTGTCGGCGAGGCCAAGTTTGAGATTCTGCATCGCGGCCTGCACGCCGCCGCAGCCGTCGTGCCCGCAAACGATTACGTGACCGACCCTCAGCAAATCTACCGCGAATTGAAGCACCGAAAGGCAATTGAAGTCAGTGTGGACAACTACGTTCGCAACGTTGCGGTGGACGAACAGCTCCCCCGGCGGGAGGCCGACGAGTTGAGTTGCGGGCACACGACTGTCCGAACAACCGATCCACAGGTAGCGCGGAGTCTGTTGCTGAGCCAGGGCCTGAAAGAATCCCGGGTCCTGCGCCTTTATACGCTCGGACCAGGCCCTATTATTCTCAAGCAGCTCTCTCAAGTCCCTCATATCAGCAATCGCTCCGTCAGTTGCAAGTGCTCATAGCTTCGGCGGCGACGATAACATATCAGACCGCATGATAGATCTGAGTCGCGGCAACTAAAACGGACTTTGGAGAGCCTCCAGTGAAGCCTCTCGCAGCTCAGCGGTGTAGCGAGCCATGTGGTCGAAATTGGTCGACAGCGCCAACGGCAAATCCGCGTAGATCAAATTGATGCGATCGCGTCGGAGGCGATGGGCGAGACCCGACTACCAAAAACGACGCCTGTGTCTTTCGACGCGAAGACTGTGACCCCACCATCGTGGGAAGCCACAACTGCCCCCGCCGGCGAGTGATTCGCGCAGAAATCGATAGCTGAACGATGGCGTGAGCCGCCGAACTCAGAGACATCAACTCGTTCGCCTTTAGAGAGGTCTGAAGGGTCGTTTAGCCGGAATACCTCGTTAGATCGGATACTGAACCTATTACAGATTACTCCAAAAGCCAGGAGTTGCGGTGCACCGTTCACGACGATCGCGCCATCGATCTTTGTCAGACTCGCCAAAGTTCTTGTTACGGCATCTTTTCTCAGAGAATCCCACTCTTGAGTCGCATCTTGCAGCCATTGATGTTTGAGTAGCCATTCGTCGAGTGAAACGCCTGCCGAGTTCAGTAACGTAATCGTCGAGGTCCTCATCTCCCACATCTCGCGAAATGGCTCCCAGAACATAGGGCCCACCTCGACATTGTATCCGAGATCACTCAGGTCGCCGTCCATGAAAGTGCCAGATGGGAGGATCCAGACAGCGCCGCCCGTCCCATGGCGATCGATTGCCTGTCCAACGTCGAGAAGCATCGATGCGATGTGCCATTTGAGACCGTTGGGTTCGTTGGGGAAGAGCTTGGCGCTCATAAGAAGTACTTCGGCGGCAGTTCGGTCAAGAGACATGCCGGCGAGAAGCTTTGACGTACCGCGCGTGAACTCGTAAATCGGTTCAGAGCTGATGCAGACCGTAACGCAGCCGGGCCCTCGGCTCACGACGGAAAGCCAATGCGGAAAAGCTTCTCGAACACTCGACAAACTACACAATACGGCATGTATGAGGAGTCCGCCCTCTAGATCTGCCTCCACTAACAGTGCCCCGTCATTGGAATGCGCAGGCGACAAAGAACGAATCGCGTCCCGTGAAAGTGGATACGGTTGACTCAGACGAATGATTCCGTCACCGGGGATTGTTGGGGCGAAGAACAACCGAGTTCTCAATGGAGTCCCCTCGTATTGGTCCATACTTGCCCAAAAAACTTGTTCAATTACACAGCTGAGAGCGGCTTCGCTTGGGATAAAGCTTGGTTGGCGAAGTTCGTGCATCCTGGCGATGATGTTTAGCACCTCCCTTGCAATGTGTGAAGAGTCGATCATGAAGCACTCGCGATCAGCAGAAGGTCAGAGGTCAGAACACCGGTTTGTTCGGGTCTTAAGAGCGCGCCGTCGAGGGGCGGTGACTTGGCTTCGAAGAGTCCAACGCAGGACTGCGCGTGCCTCAATTGGGGATATCGATCCCGATGTCGTCGCCATGTCTGAACAACTTCGAATTAGATTGTAGTGCCTCGTGTTGAAACACAACAGTTTCTAATATGATAGGCACAGCAGATCCGGCCCGTTACTCTGTTATTCAAAAGCCGATGCAAGAGTATGCACAATCAACAATGACTGCATCATGGTTGCTGACCTTCAGGCCGCGGTGGCTTAACCACTATCGCGGGTACGTTCTGCTCCTTTACGAGTTGATTAAAGGCGGGTACATCGGTGCTCATGACCCGGGCCAGGCGCTGAAGCTGAGCATCTATCTGGCTCACTAATTCGTCGTAGACGGCGTAAGACTGGTCCGTCGGAGCCGCATCGCCACGAGCAACCACACCGCCGAGTGCGGCTAGTTTGTTGTTGAGCCGGATAGGAAAGTTTAGCGGATCCTGGCTGCTTTGGTTCTTGGTCTGGTAGAGCGTCTCTTCGATTTCAGCGAGAGTCTTGTTCAAGACGGTAGCCGCGTCGTTTATTACCTTGAAGTTAGGTTGGCCTACACCCGCGGCGGGCTGACCAACTGGGGACTCCGGGTCTTTAACTCGCTTCAGCAGGTCTTCCACTTGCTTGCGGACATCGCGAATCTGAATCACTGCATTGTGCGTTTCCGTGACCTTATCGCGAATCTTAAGCCCGAGTTCCTGCTGCTTCGCATAATCAGCGGAGGTTGCCGAAAGCCGTGGGTCCGGTTTCACTTCAAAGTTCTCAACCATAGTTGCGCCATCGACCGTGAGCTTCACGCGATAACTGCCCGGCACGATTCGCGGCCCACGAGTTTCCCCTGACCAAAGAACCATGCCTGGAAAGCGGACCGTATCCGGATGACGCATGTCCCAGATAAAGCGATTAAGTCCCACATCGATCGGCACTCGCGCCGGCGTCCCGCCGCCAGGAGGGCCGCCTTCTTCGGCTGCGGCGGGCTGCTCCGGGGTCGTCAATCCCTGACCAGGCGAGGGAGACGGCTTTGGAGCCGCACCAGTGAACTTTCGTATGGACTTCCCCCCCGTGTCGAGAAACTCAAGCACCACATCGCCGGAGGGCTTTGTTTTAAGTGAGTAGTAGACCACCACTCCGTTGGGCGGGTTTTTTCCGACAGTCGCAGTGGCCGGAAGCGGGAAGCCGCCTCCGCCTTGCATGCGATACGCAACCTCGGGTTTAAAGAGTCGAGTGGTGGGTGCCGCAGATTTCCCGGTCTCCATCATTTGGTGTATGAGGGGCAGGTCGTCAAAGATCCAGAACGACCGACCTTGGGTTGCGGCCACGAGATCCTGATCACGTTTGTGGACCGCCAGATCTGTTATGGGAACTACGGGAAGATTGAACTGCATGGCCCGCCATTCCGCGCCGTCGTCGAATGACATATACAAGCCGGTCTCCGTTCCCGCGTAGAGCAACCCCCGTTTGTTGGGGTCTTCGCGAATCACCCTCGTAAACGCGCGCTCGGGGATTCCGTTGATGATTTTTTTCCAGGTCTTACCATAGTCCCCTGTCTTGTAGAGATAGGGTTTGAAGTCGTCCCACTTGTACATCGTAGCTGCGAGGTAGGCCGTGGCCGGGTCAGTGGGTGAAGCCTCGATTGAATTGATTTGAATCCACTCCGGCATCAGATTTTTTGGCGGTGTCACATTGTCCCAGTTCTTTCCGCCATCCCTGGTCACGTAAACTAAACCATCGTCGGAGCCGGTCCAGATCACACCCTTCTGCAACTGCGATTCCATCGTCGCAAAGATCGTACCGTAGTATTCGACGCTCGTATTGTCTTTTGTGATTGGCCCGCCCGATGGTCCCTGCTTCGACTTGTCATTCCGGGTGAGATCGGGACTGATAGTCTCCCAGCTCTGGCCCTCATTGGTCGATTTGAAGAGCACGTTTCCAGCGGCATAAAGCGTATTGGGATCGTGAGGGGAAAAAAGAATGGGGAAGTTCCATTGAAACCGGTATTTCAATACGTCCGCCCCCGCCCCCATCGGATTGTTCGGATATGGCGAGACGTCCCGAAGCGCTCCGGTTTTGCGGTCGTAACGCGTCAGCAAGCCGCCGTACGAGCCCGCAAATACAATTGAAGAATCTTTCGGTGAAGGCGCGATCCAGCCTGATTCACCACCCCCGACGTCGTACCAATGCTCCTCGGTAATGCCTCCGTCAGTGGTGCGACTGGCGATGCGCACGGTCGAGTTGTCTTGTTGTGCGCCATAGATGTTGTAAGGGAAATCACTATCGACGGTGACGCGGTAGAACTGCGCCGTGGCTTGATCCTGCTCGGTCCAACTTCGACCACCGTTAAAAGAGACGTTGGCCCCACCATCGTTGGAGTTAATCATGCGGGTAGGATCGTCGGGAGCTATCCACAGATCGTGATTATCTCCGTGAGGTACGGAGATCGCCGTGTAAGTTTTTCCGCCGTCATTGGATTTGTAGAATCCTGTATTCAGTACGTACACGCTGTCCGCATTTTTGGGATCAGCATAGATCCGCGTGTAGTACCAGGCGCGCTGGCGCAAACGCCGCTCTTCATTTACTTTCGCCCAGGTGCGCCCCGCGTTGTCCGAGCGAAACACGCCGCCGTCCTCGGCCTCGACGATGACCCAAACACGATCCGGATTCGCCGGCGAAACGGTGATTCCGATCTTCCCGACCATTCCTTTCGGCAGACCCGGATTACGAGTGATCTCGTTCCAGGAGTCACCGCCATCGGACGACTTAAAAATTCCACCGCCCGGGCCCCCACTTTCCAATGTCCAGGGTTTTCGATAGACCTCCCAGAAACCTGCATAAAGAATGTTTGGGTTGGTGGGATCGAAAGTCAGGTCGATTGCGCCGGCATTATCGCCGCGTTGAAGAATTCTCTCCCAGTTCTTGCCCCCATCCTTCGAACGAAAGATGCCTCGTTGTTCATTAGGCCCGAAGAGATGACCAAGGGCCGCGACGTAAACGACCTCCGGATTGCGCGGATGTACACGAACGCGTCCTATTTGCCGCGTGTCTTCAAGCCCTACACGCTTCCAGGTCTTTCCGGCATCCATCGACTTGTAAACGCCGTCACCATGCGAGACGTTGCCGCGCACCGGGGATTCGCCCATGCCCACGTAGATGGTGTTCGGATCTGAATCCGAAAGACCAATCGCGCCCACCGACCCGGTGCCGAACACGGTACCATCTGTAATCGGTTCCCAATTGATGCCACCATCCGTGGTTTTCCAAACTCCTCCTCCGGTGGCGCCGAAGTAGTAAACAAGTGGTTGCGACGCCACTCCAGCAACGGCCGTCACGCGCCCGCCGCGAAATGGACCAATGCTGCGCCACTGCAGCGCTTTCAGTGGATCAGACTCGCTTACGGTGGGTGACGGCGTCGGCGTTTGCTGAGCCCGAATAAGAGCTGGGGATAGCCCCGTAACGAAGAGCAAACAGATCATTATCAAACGATGCCACGTGCCATACGTCTTGAACATTCGGGTAGACTCCTTTAAGTTAGCTTTCGAAATCGACAGCGCAGAAGATTTGAAATCGGTGTGGAATGCTAACACCGGGAGTAACCCAAAAGAAATGGGAAAAACGGCACACCCCTGGCAGTTATTGAATGCAACCTCCTTCCTGTTAGCGTGCCGAACAATCAAGGCCCAACCGAAGCTGGAAAGTGTTTATCGCGACATCTCGTCGTCGAAGTGCAGGACGATCGTGGTTGAAGGAAACAGGCAGTTCAACGCAGAGCTGCCCGGGCATCGCCAGCAATAAACTTCTGGTCTGGATGACGACCCCGCCAGTCGAAGTCAATATGCCTGGAAGGCATAAAGTTAATAGCCGGGTGGGGGGGCAACGCCCCGCACTTCTCGACGGACAGCATCACACAGGTTGAGTCTTTGTTTCACACGGTGGGATCCTTTCTCCCGGGAAACTTTCACAGTTTTTCGGGGGGCGTTGCCCGCGGTATTGACTTCGTCCCTTTCAAGGACACGACAACTGGTTAGGAGCGGATATGTTTATCGGCACGGTCCAACAGATATGGCGTCATCCGGTAAAATCGATGGCCGGTGAGAAGCTTAACGAATGTGCCGTTGACTCCCTGGGAATTCCCGGCGATCGAGGCTGGGCACTGCGCGATGAAACGACGGGCGAGATAACTAACGGCAAGCGAATTCCGCTGCTGATGGAATGCGCAGCACGCTATAGAGAGCAGCCGGTTCAGGTCACGACCCCCGCCGTCAAAATAATCTTCCCTGACGGCACGCAGGTCGGCAGCGGCGACGCAGACGTGAACTCCCGGCTTTCTCAGGTTCTGGGAAAAGACGTTACGCTGTGGCCGCTTCAACCCGCCAACAACAAGGCACACTACCGGCGCAAGAGCGTCGCGGCCCGGACGCTCGGGCGGCTGAGTCGCTTCAAGGCTTTTCGGGAAGCGCTACCTGCTGTTATCAGTCTCACAAACCAGGAAGCTGGGCTGCGCGAGATTTTCAGCCGCGAAGCCGATGAGCCGATTCCCAATTTGGCCGTGATGCCGCCGGAGGTGCTCGAATTCACCTCTCCACCGGGCACTTACTTCGACGCTTTTCCGATTAACGTGCTCACCACCGCATCATTGGAAGCGATGTCTCGTTTCAACCCCAATGCGGTTTGGGATGTGCGCCGCTTTCGGCCGAACTTCTTGATCGAAACGGCCAAAGAGTTTGAGGGACTCATCGAGGCGGGCTGGAGTGGACGGATCTTGCGCGTCGGCTCGGTCGAATTGAAGTGTGAGATCCCGTGCGCTCGCTGCGGCATGACGAGCCACGGACATTCGGGACTTCCCAAAGATCCAAGTGTGCTGAGATCAATCGTGAAGGACGCGAACCAAAACCTTGGGGTTTACGCAAGCGTAGTGCAAAGCGGCGGAGTTTCTATCGGCGATCCAGTCGAGTTGCATTAGTTTCTGAGAACGGGGAGCGGTAGCGACCTGGTCTAAACTAGCCCGAGCGCAACTGAGGCACAACCAGGTCGCTACCGCTCCCCGTTCTGACATGAGCCACCCGGGTTACTAAAACAGTTCCTGCAGCGCTTCTTCGACCGAACGAACGCCTACAACTCTAACTCCCAGCAATCGCTCGAGCCCGGCAGTGTTTGACGCGGGAATGACGATTCTCTCAAAGCCCAGGGCCTGCGCCTCGCGCGCGCGCACGCTCGCCTGCATCGTGCCGCGCACCTCGCCCGTCAATCCGACTTCTCCAAACACGGCAGTGCGAGGGTCGATGGGAACATTCTTGAAACTGGAGGTGATCGCAGCAACCACTCCCAGATCGGCCGCCGGCTCGTCAACTTCCAGCCCACCCGCGATGTTTACAAAAACGTCTTCTCCAATCATTTGCAGTCCGACACGCTTCTCGAGCATCGCAGTCAGGAGGGAAACACGATTTTGGTCGACACCCTGTGTCATCCTCCGCCCGCTGCCATGCTTCGTGCCAGAAACCAGAGCCTGAATTTCAACGAGAAGCGGACGCGTGCCCTCCAAGCAAGCGGTCACGACCGAGCCGGCAACATTCTGCGGACGCTCCTGCAGAAACATCTGCGAAGGATTTGCCACGGGCATGAGTCCGGCGCCCGTCATTTCAAAGATGCCCACCTCATTCGCAGCACCGAAGCGATTCTTTGTGGCGCGCACAATGCGATGGTTGTGATGTCGTTCACCTTCGAAATAGAGGACCGTATCGACGATATGCTCGAGGGTTTTTGGTCCGGCGATCGAACCGTCTTTGGTGATATGGCCGATAAGGAAAACCGGGATTGTGCGGTTCTTGGCCAGCAACAAGAACTGGTGGGCCACTTCCCTCACTTGCGAAACCGAGCCGGGCGCCGATTCAATCAGCGCCGAAAAAACTGTCTGGATGGAATCGACGATGATAGCGCCGGGATTCAGGCGGTCTACTTCGTGAAATATGTTCTCAAGATTGGTTTCGGGCAGCAGATAAAGATTGTTAGCTTCAATTCTCAGCCGCTCGCCGCGCAGTTTTATTTGTCGCTCAGACTCCTCTCCCGAAATGTAGAGCACGATTGTGCCCCCAGCGCTCAGCCTGTCCGCCACTTGAAGTAGCAGAGTGCTCTTGCCGATGCCCGGATCCCCGCCAATCAACACAAGGGTTCCCGGTACGATGCCGCCGCCCAGGACACGATCAAATTCAGTTACACCCGAAGTAATGCGCACGTCGTCCTGCGCTTCAATCTCGCCGTAGGCGACTGCCTCAACGTCTCTTAGCCTGAATCCGTTGCGCGCACCTCCCTTTTTGGCCGCACGCGCGCGTTCTTCGACAAGCGAATTCCATTCGCCACACTCGGGGCATTTTCCCAGCCATTTACTCGACTGGTGCCCGCAGTTCTGACAGGCGAAGATTGTTTGATGTGTTTTTTTCAAGGGAATAACGAAGATCGTTCAGCGATATCAAATTTGCAGCGCAACAGTAGCCCCCAAATAGCGCACCACGACGCGCAGCGACTGGCAGCGGATTTAGAGCCCGTGAAACGGGCGAAAGCATAAAGCCTAGGGTGGAGCGAAGCGGAACCCTAGGTAACGTGGTTTATAAAATTGCGCAGCCCGTGAAACGGGCGGCAGCAGATGAATGATCTTGTTCGAGCGCAAGGTTACATCAATGATGTCTTTCTTGTTGCCGCTTCCGCCCACTTCGCGGGCTAGGTATGAATTTGCGATTCTCCTGGGGCTTACCGCCCCAGGCTTTATGCTTTCGCCACGCTTCGCGGGCTCTAAGATTAATTTGCCGGCAATCCAAAACTACAACAGCTCCTTAACATTCTCGGTTGGCCTGCCGAGGACCGCGCGAGATCCGCGTTCGACGATCGGGCGCTGTATAAGGTCGGGATGTTCAATCATCAGCGAAATGATCTCGTCCTCAGTAACCTCGTTCTTGCTTAAGCCCAGCTCGCGGTAAATCGGCTCGCTCGCACGCAACAAGGCGCGTGCCGGCAGCTTCATCTTCGCCAACAATTCACGCAGCTTCTTCTTAGTGAGCGGCGCAATGTAGTAGTTAACTTTTTCGAACGGTATCCCGCTCTCCCGGAGCAGTCGATCCATTTCTCGACACTTCGTTCAAGTAGGTTTTTCGTAAACTGTGATCTTGTCTTTCATAATTCTTTGGGCTTTGAACTTAGGGCTTTGGTCTTTGGCCTTTGTGCTCTGCGACGCTGTGCATCTGTCCGCATCAATTTTGAAATCACGAACAAAGTACAAAGACCAAAGAACAAAGAACGTTTTTTAGGGAAATATCCCGCGTACTCGGGTTGCCTCCGCGACGCGCTCGACAGCGAGGATATATGCTCCTGTTCTCATATCAGTGTCGTAGCGCCGCGCGGTATCGTGAACGCTCCTGAATGCCGTCCGCATTCCTTGCTCCAAAGTCTCATTGATGTGCGACTCGGACCAGAAAAACGAGTACTGGTCCTGCACCCACTCGTAATAGCTGACGGTGACGCCTCCAGCATTTGCGAGAATATCCGGAACGAGGAACACGCCATTGTCGGCCAGAACGCGATCAGACCCGGGGGTTGTTGGTCCATTGGCGAGCTCTGCAATGATCTTGGCCTTCACCTGTCCGACATTCGCGAGCGTGATTGCGTTCTCGAGAGCGGACGGCAATAGGATGTCGCAATCGACTGTCAGTACATCGTCGGGAGGTATCTCCTTCACTCCAGTCAGACCGGTCAAAGAACTAGTCTTCGCTTTGTGCCGAAGCGCTTCCTGAATATCGATGCCGCCCTGAGCATAAAGACCGGTCTTTGAGTCACAGATTGCGACCACGCGCGCTCCATCCTCTGCCACCAGCCGCGCAATGTTCGCACCTGCATTACCAAATCCATGGACGGACACCCGCGATCCCTTAAGGCTCATGCCCTTCACATTGCAGGCCTCACGCAGCGCATAGAGGCAGCCTCGGGCCGTAGCTTCATTGCGACCCAGGGAGCCACCCAGCGATATTGGCTTGCCGGTAACTACCCCCAGTTCAGTGTGCCCACGCACCATCGAAATGGTGTCCATGATCCAGGCCATGGTTTGCTCGTCTGTGTAAACATCGGGAGCGGGGATGTCGCGATCGGGACCGATGATTGGTGCAATCTCAAAGGCGTAGCGGCGGGTCAGGCGCTCCAACTCATTTTTTGACATTCGCTTTGGATCACAGATGACTCCACCCTTGCCGCCCCCGTAGGGAATGCCCACTGTGGCGCACTTCCACGTCATCCAGGAAGCGAGCGCTTTGACCTCATCAAGCGAGACATTTGGATGGTAGCGGATTCCTCCCTTGGCCGGTCCGCGCGCTATGTTGTGCTGAACGCGGTATCCCTCGAACACCTGCACATCGCCCCCGTCCATCTTTACTGGAATTGAAACAATCAGCTGACGCTTCGGAGTCTCGAGTACGTGGCGCATAGAAAGATCGAGATCGAGGTAATCGGCGGCCCGATTGAACTGTTCCTTGGCAATCTCAAATGGATTTAGTTGTTCCTGAAAGGCTTGTTTAGTCGCCATTCGGCTAACTCCTTGGAGGGATGCGAGAGCGGTGCAATCCTAGAGTGTTCAATGTCTAAAGTCCAACGTGTGCGAAGACAGAAGCAATCCCAAAAGGACGGCTCAAGCCTCGCTGATTTGTAGGAAGGCGGACCCTGTCCCCGCTCTTCCGACGAAAATAGGTATCGTTTAGATTAACGATTCAATTCATTCCTCCAAAAGAGCTTCCTCACATAGATCGCAATGGTCAAACCTCAAGCCCACACGCATTACTGAGTGACTCTTGAGCTTGAGGCGGGGACAGGGTCCGCCTTCCTTACCTGCAAATTACCGTTGTTCGTTTTGGGTTCTTCACCCAGCCTCTACCAATCCGAAGAGCAAACTTTGGACTTTGGACTTTGGACGATTGAGGAACTTCCGGGTTGCTATCGGGGTCTAAGGTAGCGGAGTAAGCTCCGCGACTCGGTTGGCACCGGCAGAGGAGGAAAGTATGTTTAGTAACTTGATCGAATCGAATTCGCATGGACGTGAATTCAGAAGACGCGGGTCATTTCTTCTTTTCACCATGGCGAGTTACACCCTACTCTTCGTTATCGCCGGAGTGGTCAGCATTTATGCCTACGATGCGCGCATGGAAGACCGGAATCTGGAGATCGTTACGATGATGCCGCTGGTCGATCTTCCGACGCCGGAGCGGCCACCTCTCGCAGCTCGTCAGCCAGATAGGCCCAGGAGTAATAATCCCAGCACTCAGAATTTCGATGAAAGGCGCAACCCCATTGTGAGCGTAAATCGCCCGGACATCCCACCAAGGCACATATCGACCGTACCAAATCCAAATCTACCAGTGCGTGATGGCGTTCGCACAATTATAAGTGACCGCGATTTTAACGCGGCGCGCGCGGGAGGTCTTATCGGCCTGGCGCGCGATGGAGGCACTTCAACAAGTTCATCTCAAGTAGTTCTTGACGTGGCACCGCCTCCAGTTGCCGAGCCGAGACCGAAACCGGTCGTGGTGTCGAAAGGAGTCATCACGAGTGAGGCCCTGTCGCTTCCTAAACCGCCATATCCGCAAGCCGCAAAGGCCTTGCGTATCCAGGGCAAAGTAAGCATCCAGGTTCTGATTGATGAAACCGGAAGGGTAATGTCGGCTCGAGCTATCGATGGCCCTCCGCTGCTCAAGCAGATTTCAGAGAAAGCGGCATACCAAGCTCGCTTCTCGCCCACGCGCCTTGGCGACCAACCGGTAAAAGTATCTGGCTTGATTACGTACAACTTCGTTCTTGAGCAATAGACGAAACTCTCTTGTATTACCCGCCAAGCCAAAGAGGTACGTGATTCATTTGAATCGCGTACCTCTCCCGCCGGGTATTTCGCAGGGCGTTTAACTGTTCTTGATTACTCCGCGCGCTTGCCCAGTCATTACTTCTTTCCCGTTCTGATTACGGCAGACACATTGTGCCGTCATTCGAGTGTACTGGTCACCAGGCTCAAGCTCTACCAAGGTCACCTCACACTCAATCGTATCACCCGCAAAGACCGGCCGGTGAAACTCGAAGGTCATCTGACGGGCAATAAAATTCATATCACCACCAATTTTGGTCGGCAGTGTGGCAGTGAGTAACCCGTGAGCCATCAAGCGGCCCTGTTCGTCAGGCACAAGATGGTGTTCACCTGCGTCACCTGAAAGTCGCGCGAAGTCACGGATCTCTTCTTCCGTAAACGTGCGTTGCCAGGAAACCACGTCTCCAACTTGCATAGCGGTTAGTCGCGCCATCCCGGACGGATTCGAACACATCGCCTACTAATTCTAAGGACTTTGACCTCTGCGCAGCTCACTATTTTATTTCTTTCACTTGATCCATGTCTGGCGCGACAGCCGCTTGAGGCCCCATAGACGACGGAGCCACTCGTAACGGTCCCAGCGGGCTTCGGCAGTCAGCGTATGTGTAGCGTTGTAGAGTTTCAACGCCTTGGGATTACTTGTGAGATTGAAATAGTGCGTGCTCTTTTCTGTGACTGCATAGTTAAGGGCGGGTTGTATCCTGAGCTTCATTAGGCTTATTCTCGGCCACCAATTGTAAGCAATCATCTCACTTAACGGCAACTATGAGTGAAACGGCAGACGTTGTGGTTATCGGCAGCGGGATTGTGGGCTCCAGCGTGGCCTATCACCTGGCGGAAGCCGGTTGTACGGATGTTTTGGTGATTGAGCGCGAAGCTCATCAAGGTAAGGGTTCGACAGGGAAAAGCATGGGCGGGGTGCGCGCGCAGTTTTCGACGCTCGTTAACATCCAGATGTCGATCTATTCCATCGATTTCTTTGCCAGCTTTGATGAAGTTGTGGGTTACCCAGCCGACTATCGCCCACACGGCTATCTGTTCTGCGCCACCAACGAACGCCACCTCAATTACCTGAAAGCCAGTCGCGAACGGCAGATGGCGCTGGGATTGAAGAATGTTCAGATGGTCAGCCGCGGCGAGATTGCGAAGTTTGTCCCTCAACTACGAGTTGATGATGTGCTCGGCGGCACTTACTGTCCTACCGACGGCTTTGTCGATCCTCACAGCGTGATGATGGGATTCATGCTGAGAGCGCGAGAACGCGGCGTGAGGTTGTGGCTCGACACGCCGGTTACGGGTATTGATGTTGAGAACGGTCAAGTAACCGGGCTTCTGACAAAACGCGGTCGCGTTGCAACTCGGGTCATTGTCAATGCAGCCGGCCCCTGGGCCGCCGAGGTCGCCAGCATGGCCGGCGCTGATCTTCCGGTTGAGCCTCTGCGGCGCCAGCTCGTTCCCACCGAAGCATTCGATAAGCTGCCGAAACAGTTTCCAATGGTCATAGACATGTCCACCGGTTTTCACTTCCGACGTGAGGGTGCGGGGATTCTGTTGGCGTGGAATGATCCTGAAGAAACCGTGGGATTCAAAACCGACTTCGACCCAACGTTCGTGGAGAAGATCTTAACTCGCGCCGCCGACCGCGTGCCCTGCCTGGCAGATGCTGCGGTTAATCCGCGCCGCTCGTGGGCCGGGCTATACGAAATGACGCCCGACCATCACGCCATCCTCGGTTCCGCTCCCGAAGCTCGCGGCCTGTATTTCGCTAATGGGTTCAGCGGTCATGGAGTAATGCACTCCCCCGCCTCGGGCCGAATAACCGCCGATTTGATCCTCCGCGGCCACTCTGATCTCCTTGACGTTGCCCAACTCGGAGTAGGTCGTTTCGCCAAGGGAAAACTACTGGAAGAAACCGTAGTGTTATAAGGAAGGACGGCAAGCAAAATCGGTAACGCAAAAACTGCGATCATACAGCTGAGTGCGAGCAGGGTGATCCCGTTAAGGCAGCTAACTCTTTTTGCGGCGCTCGCCTAACAGGGTCACGGGGTCGTGGCGGATTTTCCCTAACCTGAAATTTATGAAGTCGAAAACGGCAGCGGCATAGGACTCCGGGATGTGCGTAATTGTCAACTTGCGCGTATGTGGTTGTTGTAATGAGGGCATAGCTGTTGTTACTCCCTAAATCAGTGCAACTATCCGACAAGAATCGGCGGGTTGCGCGGTCAACTGCTTTCTCCGCTCGGCGTTCGCGAGGTTGTCAGCGGGGAGCGCGGCGAGTCGGACTTTGAGATTTGCCCTTCGCTCACGGCGTTAAGGCCCGATGGTGGCGTCTATAGCTGGGTTGCAATATCCAGGTACACGCTCTTAATCCGCAGCTCGTAATCTCGTATCGCAGTAACGATGCTTGTCTTCCACCAGCCGAGCTCTCTTATCTCGTTGAGGTCCCACCAGCCAATTTCATTCAGATGATCAGCGCCGACCGAAAAACGTTTTTGCTCAATGTGCTTCACGGTGCCTTGAGGCGTCGCCAGTTGTGATTGCCAAAGTTGGGAAGTTACTGATACTAGACCGTCGTTATCCCCTTCGCTATCATTAATAATGTCCCAGGATTTTTGCAAAGGAGTGAATACGAGTTTCTGTTTCTGCGAAGCGGCATAAGCTCGGTAGACTACCGAGTTCGCGGCCTCCCGCTCTCTAGCTTGCTCGTTGAAAGCGCTACAGGCTCCTAGCGCAAGGTCCCTAAATCCGCCCAGATCAATGACATTGCCGATGACTCGGATGAATTCATCGCCTTGATGAGCGAGACCCCAATTCGCAAAAGGCGTGCCCAGGTGAGGAGTTCCGATCGTCGTGAGGCTGCTGACCTTCGCTGCCATGTCGTGATTGACGATCATATGGCGGGCATCCAGGCCACCCATGCTGTGAGCAATGATGTGAACCTTTTCCTGTCCCCTGAGGGTTAACACTTTATTCACTTCATTGCCCAGATCCTCTGCACGTTTGTCAACGCGCGCCGCAAAACTTACCGAAGAATGATAGACGTCAAACCCATGCGACCGGAGATGACTGGCGATGCCTTTGAAGTAATGCAAGGCATCATTAGGTGAGTCGACGTTTAGGCCGAGCGCGTCAAAAGTCTTGCTGAAGAAGTTGAGGAGAAAATCAAACCTGGCGATGCCATGTGCAAGGATGATGGGGTATTTTTTTTCGTTTGACATTTGTGCGCCTCTTTCATTAATCAGAAAGCCTCATCTTACCTCATTGTAAATTATTGAGGGTATGTGTGTTCCCGCACAGACCGGCCTTTCTCTCGGATGTTACCTCTTGAAGGGGCTAATGCTGCATCACTAGGATGTTCTAGCTTGCCGCCCAGGCCTACAAGCGAAGAAAAACAAGAAAGGGAAAACAATGTCGTTCGGTATTTATATCGCAGGCTACATTATCCTAATCCTCGGATTAGCGATCGGAGCCAACATGCTACACGTGCCTCCGAAGTGGATCGGAGTGGGAATTCTTTGTCTGGTCGGGATCGCGATTGTGCATGGTGTGACGGCCACGCGACAGAAGGATCCTCCGTCTTGATGGTGTTTCTCGCGCGCTTTGCCGCGAGCAGCACTGATCACTCAAGCGAGCTACTTCGTAATTAAGTGGGACCATTGGGCGATCTGATCCATGGTTGTCTCGTATACCAGCGGTTGCGGCATCGGTGAGGTCTTTGGAACTTTGAATGAGTGGTCACCACCGTCGATCACCTGAAGAGTTGCCGGCAAATGCTCCCTCTCAATCACCGCGCGAAGCTCTTCGGGCCGGCCAAAAGCGTCACGCGAGCCTTGTATGAAAAGCATGGGCGCGCGGATGGATTTCAAATGTGCGTCGCGCATTTTTTCAGGCTTACCCGGAGGATGTAAGGGATAGCCCAGAAATACCAGCCCAGCCCACCGCGCCGAGCTAGGTCCAGCGATGAGGGCCGACTCGCTATCATCCTCAGCCGCTACCTGCGATGCTATGCGCCCGCCCATCGATTTGCCTCCAATTACCAAGCTATTGCCTTGCAACTTTTTATGCTTCTGCGAAGCCTCGATAACAGCACGATAGCAATATTCGAGTTTCGCTTTTGGATCTGGAGCATTCCGACCTTGTTCCATGTAGACAAAGTTGAAAGTCATAGCGTCCAGACCGCGTTGGGCAAGGCCGCTTGCAAACAGACGCATGAACGGGCTGGTCTGGTTCGCCCCGGCGCCATGCCCGAGTAAAACAGTAATGCCCGCTTGGTTCTTCTTGGGAGCGACGTAAAGCATAGCGGTCACGCCATCCCGCTCGTTAACATCTACTGTGAATTCTTCAGCCTCTGCTGGCTCTCGCATACGATTACTCCGCCCAAGGTGTTCACATAATTGGGCTACCGCCAAGCCTCCCTCTAACAGGCCATTACGAGAAGGTATAAACCCTCGGGACCCGCTCGCCTATCCCACAAGTGACTTCATACGAAAGCGTACCTGCAATCCTGGCAAGCTCCTCTGCCGGAATCTCCAAGTCGCCGTTTCTTCCGAGCAACGTTACCGTATCGCCAAGCTCCACACCTTCGACGCTGGTCACGTCGAGGATTGTGAGATCCATAGATATTCTTCCCACCACAGGAGCATACGTCCCACGCACAATCACGTGGCTGCGATTCGAAAGGCCACGCAGATATCCATCGTCATAGCCAATGGGAACGGTGGCTACGAGCGACTTCCTTGAAGCCTCAAACGTACAGCCGTAGCCAATGGTCTCTCCCTGGGGCACCCACTTCAGCAGCATAATGCGAGAGTGCACCGACATTACGGGCCGTAACCTGTTGTTCTCAGTAGAAGGTGGAAGAATGTCACGCCATAGGCCGTAAAGCACACCGCCCGGCCGCACCATATTTCCCAGCGCTTCGAGATGGCTGAAGATCCCGGCCGAGTTCGCGCTATGCAGGTATCTTGGGGCAAAACCATGGGCACGAAACACCCTGCCAACATTTTCAAAGCGCTCGATCTGATTTTCGGTTAACGACTCGCAGGTGGGATCGTCGGCAGCAGCGAATTGAGTCATCAACCCATCGACGCGAATGTGCTCGAACCGTTTTAACGCATCGGCAAATTCTGCCATCTCGTCAAAGCGCACACCCAGGCGTCCCATGCCTGTATCAATCTTGACGTGCACCTCAGAGATCACTCCCGCATCTCGCGCGGCTGTGTCCAATGCGTCGATGAGGTCGAGACGATAAACAACAGGTACCAGTCTCTGCTGGATGCAGGCGGCAGCTTGACCCTCCCAAAACCCGGCCAGGCAAAGAATCGGCTGAGTGATACCCAAACCCCTTAGTCCAATTCCCTCCTCTGGCAACGCCACCCCAAACCAATCGGCGCCCTCGTGAGCCAGCCTACGCGCACACTGCATCGCGCCGTGCCCGTAACCATTAGCCTTGACGACGGCCATGACTTTGGTGTCGGGACCTACGCGGCTCTTTATGAGATGGAAATTTGCAGCCAGCGCATCGAGATCGATCTCAGCCCAAGTGGGTCGATGATCCGGCATTGGCTGTTCATTTGAAGCAACCGTCATGCGATAAGGGGTTCCCTGTTTTCGAGCACGATCGGGTGCTTTTGGTCGTTGGACATATGAGGTTCTCCTACTCTAACCGCCGCAAGGTGGTGCCGTATTCCTTCTGTAGGTGTTCGTCGGATCTATCTCCTTCAGCTTCTCGGAAAGACTCTTGAAATGATCTTCTGCGATGCAGACTACCGGGTCTACCTTAATGACTACCATCCCTTCCAGTCGATAGGGATTTGCGTTGGGGTCGGCATCATTGATGAGATCGCGAATCCGGATTTCCTTCACCTGATCAGGTCTCTCGCCTCTAATCTTTTTGTAAACTTCCGGGTCAAACTCGCCGGAATCTCCAATTAGAATGAATTGACGGCGTGGAAACTTTTTCATGAGCTTCGTAATTTCCTCTACCTTGTGGTCGAAGGTAGATTTAAAACCGCCGACTGCGAGTCTTCTCGTGTCCGCTGACAAAAGATTCTTCGGAAAAAAGTTCAGGTGAAAGGTTCCTTCAGGGAAACCTCCCGGTTCGATCATCAGAAAATCATAGAGCGGCCCAAACATCTGCTGCGGTCCCCCAGAAATATAATGTACGGGAACGTCGCCCAGATCGTTGTAGCTTTTCGCCATTTCCGGCAAAGATATGAAATCCCTGCAGAAGGTATTTCTAAGGACGGTGTCTGTACCGGATGGGATGTCAGTGACCTTGATGGTGTCGTCAATACCGAGATCAGCGACACTCCGTCGGGTTCGATTAGCCTGATCCGCCCACGGCCTGTATGCTCCCCTGACGCCGCGCTAAAGGTTAACCAGCCGTTGGCTGAATTCTCACTTACCAGCAATTGCTTTGCTCGGTCATCGGTTAAAGTTAAATCCAGTACTACAATCCCATTGGCATCACTTCTCCTATTAAACTCGTACAACTTTGCATCCGGGTCCGAGTCAAACTTGATGATCACCTTCTCAAGAGACTTATCATCATCTTCAAAATCACTAGAGCGTGATTGAAAATTGGTCATCTCTGTTGAGTCGCATTTGTTTTTCACGGTCGCGAGCGCAGTCATCAGCTTTGTGACGATCTTGTTCAGGTGCGACCTGTCCTGATGTACCCAGCCGCGTACTTTTATATTCCAGCCGTTACCCTCTCGGTAGCCATAGGTGGGGAAAAAAGTGACTTCTTCGCCACTGCCCGCTGGGAGCCTCTGAGGAGCCGTGCTTTTCACCTCGTTTACGAGCGCCGAAACTTTATTCTCAGGTTTGGGAGCCTCTCTAGTACACCAACCGGAAAATAACGCGACCATAAGAGTTGTGAGGAGCAACAGGCGGTTGTGGAGTTTCACTGCCTGCCTCCCTTTGGATGTTGGAGGGGATTTATGGTCGTTGTCATGGCTAAGATTGTGAGGACGCACTATTCACGATAGAGATTATCAAAACGCATGCTCGAGGGAGTAAAGCGAAGATCAACGGTGCCGGTGGGACCGTTACGCTGCTTGGCGACGATTAGTTCGGCAACGTTCTTCTGATCTTCCGGTAGATTGTTTTTCTCTTCCGGGGTCTTGTATTGCTCCTCGCGGTAGATGAAGGCCACAACGTCTGCGTCCTGCTCCAGCGCTCCTGATTCGCGCAAGTCCGCCAATTGCGGCCGGTGGTCCGAACGCGATTCCGGAGCGCGCGAGAGTTGGGAGAGCGCAACGACGGGAACGTTCATCTCCTTGGCCAGAGCCTTCAACTCACGAGAGATCTGGGAAACTTCCTGCTGCCGCGACTCAAAGCGTTTTGCAGAACCCGACATCAACTGCAGGTAGTCAACGATAATAAGGTCGAGCTGCTTCTGTTCCGCGGCCAGGCGACGCGACTTGGCGCGCATCTCCAGCACCGAGATACTTGCTGTGTCGTCGAGAAATATCTTCGAGTCTGCGAGAATGCCCAATGATTTTGCAATCTGGGCCCACTCCGGCCGCGATAGGAAACCATTCCGAAAGCGCTGTGCATCGATGTTGCCTTGCGAACAAAGCAGGCGCATGACCAGGGCTTCCTTCGACATTTCCAATGAAAAGATTCCCACGACTGCGCCTGCGTGAATCGCTGCATTTTCGGCGAGCATCAAAGCGAAACTGGTTTTGCCCATCGAAGGGCGAGCGGCGACAATTATAAGATCCTGACGCTGGAGGCCCGAGGTCATCTTATCGAGATCGGCAAAGCCTGTCGTCAGCCCCGTCAAGACCGCGGCGCGGCCTTCCATCTCCTGAATCTTCTCCAGCAGTTGTTCGGCCACCGGCTTGACGTGAACGAAGCCCTGGCGGATGCGCTCGTCAGCCAACTGAAAGATTGCCTGCTCGGCATGGTCGAGAATGATCTCCGGTTCGTCTTCCTGCTCGAGCGCCTCCTGGGTGATCTTATTGGAGGCCTTGATGAGCTGGCGCAACATCGACTTGCCGCGGACAACCTTCGCGTAGTGCGCAATGTTGGTCGAGTGCGGTAGACCGTACGTAAGATTCGTAATGAAGCTGATCCCCCCAACCGATTCCAGCGCGTTTTCCTTCTTCAGCTCTTCGCCAATCAGGATCGGATTGATCTCGGCGCCGCGTTCGAATAGGGCAATCATGGCCATGAAGATGCGACGGTGCGAGGGGACGTAGAAGTCTTCCGGTCGCAACAGTTCGATTGCCTGGCTGATCAGGCCATTATCGAGAACCACACCTCCCAGGATGGCCCGTTCAGCTTCAGCGCTGTTTGGCAGGGCACGTTCGAGCGATTGCTCGCGAGCGGGATCAGGATTGGCCATTGTTGACTGATTCTAATAGGGACTAGAATTAGGACTTTAACGCGATGCGCGGAATAAAAATGACGCTGCAAGTAACAAGAACTTGCAGCGCCTCGGACTATACTACAGCGCCCAACAGGGCACCAAAATTTGGAATAGAGGTCCTTGTTTTTTTGCTTCCTTACTCTAAGGACTCCTCGGCCGTGTCGGATTCCCGATTCTTCGTGAGTTCCAATTCCTGCTCTGGAGTCATGTGTCCCACGATTACCTGGCCTTCAGAGGAGATTTTAACCTGGAGATCCACCGTTACTTCACGGTGCAATCGCAGCGGTACAGTGAAATCACCGGTGCGTTTGAGCGGCTCTCGCAGCTGGATGCGATGTCGATCAATTTCGTAACCTTTGTCCTTTAGCGCTTCGGCGATGTCCATCGAGGTTACTGATCCATAGAGTGCTCCTTGCTCACCAGACTTGCGTTCGAAGTTAAGTACTAGCGAGCCCATTTGCTCAGACTGGGCATCGGCCGTCGCGCGCTCAGTTGCTTCCTTCTTCAACAGAACCGCGCGCTCGCGCTGGATCTGCTTGACGTTGCCCGCAGTCGCCTCCACCGCGAGCTTGCGCGGCAGCAGATAGTTGCGAGCATACCCGGCCCTCACTCTGACTGTCTCGCCGCGGGCGCCGAGGTCATCAACATCTTCGCGTAAAAGTATTTTGGTGTGTGCCATCTCTCGCGCTCCTTTCTTAGTCGGTGGTATAGGGAAGCAGCGCGATGTTGCGTGCCCGTTTAATTGCCTCGGCCAGCATACGCTGGTGCGTGGCGCAGTTGCCGGTGATACGTCTGGGAATGATCTTGCCGCGCTCAGGAATATAGTTTTGCAGCAGTCTCACGTCCTTGAAATCGATGAGATCTGCTTTCTCGATACAAAACCTGCAGATTCTTCGCCTGTGCATGCGCCGGCCGCCTCGCGACTGCATCGGCCGCCCACGATCCATATCCTCGTCGCCATTGTATCCGCGGTTGCGGTCTTCATAGTTGCTCGACATAGTGTGTTTCCTCGTAAATCGTCAATCGTGATCGTAAATCGTGGGTATCTGGTGGCAGCGCCTAACCACTCTCACGTGGAGCGCGCTCAACAACGCTTACCCCGGAATTCACAGCTTTGCTAGCCTTCATCATCGTCAGCAGCGGCGAACTCAGGGACGGAAGCCCCGCGTGGGGGACCGCCACGTGAAGCTGGTCTTTTCGCGGCTTTGCGAGTACGACGGGCCTTAAACTTCTCGGCGCGGCGCCGATCTTCGTCGACCCGCACCGTCAAATAGCGGATGATGCGATCGTTGACGCGCATACGCCGTTCCAGCTCGGCTATCTCACTACCTGAGCCTTCGATCTCCATGAGCACAAAAGTGCCTTCCGTCTTATGAAGAATCTCATAAGCCAACTGCCGTTTGCCCCAACTTTCGGATTTGGTTATGACGCCGCCCTGGTCGGTGACGATCTGCTTGTGGTTTTCAGTGAGGCGATTGACCTCATCGTCGTCAGCGCCGGGATCGACGATGAAGACTACCTCGTATTGCCTTTGTGATTCCAAATCATCCTCCTTATGGATGTCTAGCCTCATCTCGTTGGATGAAGCAAGAAGGGAATTAAACATTTTCGATTGCCAATTGCCAATTTGGGAATCTCAAGTCCCGGGGCCGCAAGCTATAGTTCTTTAAATCGGCAATTGGCCAATTGGAAATCGCCAATCAGTTATACTCTGTCATTGCTTTCCGAACGCCATCCTTGAGGATGGACCTAAGCGCCTCGGCGCTTCGTTCCAGAACTCTTTCAACTTCCGTTCGCGCTGCCTTGGGTAACACATCCAAAACAAAGCGCTTCGAATCGCTAATCGGATGGTCCGGCTGTATTCCAATTCGTAGCCGAACAAACTCGTTTGTCCCGAGACAACCGATGATCGATTTCAAGCCGTTGTGACCCCCAGCCGAACCACGTTCCCGAATACGAATCTTACCGAACGGCAAAGCTAGATCGTCGGATACGACGATTAACTTTTCGGCTGGCGTTTCGAGCTTGTGCCTGGCAATCAGGCAGTATACCGACTCGCCGCTCAAATTCATGAAAGTCTGCGGCTTGACGAGTTTGACTGCGCAACCTGCAATCTCAGCCCGCCCGACCAACGATCGACACTCGCGCTTGTTCACTCCAATCGCGGCCTCACCAGCCAACTTGTCAATCAACATGAATCCCAGGTTATGACGCGACCAGTCATATTCAGCGCCCGGGTTTCCCAAACCTACAATGAGACGCATTACATTGCCGATTTCCAATTGCCGATTGGCAATTAGCGGAGGCCGATTGACGTCTGCCGCGCAAATGAGTTGCTCAATTTTTTGCGGCCTTTATCGTATCTCTGAATCAGGGACTCAACTAACTCGATCGGAAATTGGCAATCGGAAAATCAGAAATGTCACGACTCCTTCTTGCCCTTCTCGCCCTCGTCGCCGGCACCCTCATCTTCCTTCTTACCCTTGCCGATTACTTCGGGTTCCGCCGCACCTTCGACTTCAGCCACCGGCACCGCAACCGGCTCTTCCTTCACGATGCCGACTGTGGCAATTACGGTATCAGGTTCATTAAGAATCTCGATGTTCTCACCTACCTGGATATCGGAAACGTGTAGTACATCGTGAACACTAAGATTCGAAACGTCGACATCTATAGCGTCAGGGATTTCGCGCGGCTCGCAGCGAATCTCGATCTCACGAACGATCTGTTCCAGGATGCCCAGTTCCTCCCGTACTCCGATCGGCTCGCCAACCAGGTGGAGGGGGACGGTCACCTCAATCTTTTGGCCTTTAACCAGTCGCTGAAAATCCGCGTGCAACAACCGGCTGCGCACGGGATCGATTTGCCTCTCATGGAACATGACCTCACTGGCGCCCTGGCCCTCGATGTCGATAGTGAAAATCGTGTTCCGACCGGCCTCAGATCTAAGAATCGCTGCTAATTCACTGAGCGGCGCTGCCGCTGCCAACGTTTCGCCGCCGCCGCCATAAACCGTGACTGGAACTAATCCTGCGCGCCGCGTGCGACGAGCGTCGTTCTTGCCGCGGCCTTCACGCACCTTAGCCTTGACCGTTATGTCTTTATGCTCAGCCATAATCACTCCTCTTACAGACGTTCAGCGACCGACAGGATTTTTGATTTTGGATTTTAGATTTGCGATTTCTTGTCCCGACCTTAAAGCGGGATGCAGTCAGAAATGTCAATCGCAAATCAAAATCAAAAATCAAAAATCCTGTCGGTCGCTGATGGTCTTCTTTTGGCCATCAGTGTTTGCCCTTCATACGAAGAGCGAGGAAACACTGGTTTCCTCATGGATCGACTTGATCGCTTTCGCCAGAAGCGGCGCGATACTAAGTACCTTTATCTTCTTCAACTCGCACGCGTGATCGCGCAACGGAATCGTATTCGTGACAATTATCTGCTCGATCTCTGACTGATCCAGCAGTGTCACAGCCTTGCCCGACAAAACCGGGTGCGTGAAGCAGGCATGAATGCTTTCCGCTCCTGCATTTTTCAAGGCTCGAGCAACTTTCGTAAGCGACCCGCCTGTGTCACACATGTCGTCGACAACCAGGCAGCTGCGACCGCGGACATCACCCACAACGTTCATAACTTCTGCGACATTTGCCTTCTCGCGTCGCTTGTCGCAAAGCGCCAGCTCAGCATCCAGGCGTTTCGCGTAAGCGCGGGCTCTTTCTGCACCTCCCGTGTCGGGAGCAACAACCGTTAGATTCGGCAAGGGATTGTCCTGATAGTAGCCAATCATTACTGGTGCCGAATACAAGTGGTCCACCGGAATATCAAAGAACCCCTGGATCTGCGCCGCATGTAGATCCATCGTCAGCAAACGGTCAGCGCCGGCGACTGTAATCAGGTTTGCCACCAGTCTCGCCGAGATAGGCACCCGCGGCCGATCTTTTTTATCAGAGCGCGCGTAGCCATAATACGGAATGACGGCCGTGATGCGTTCTGCCGATGATCGACGGAAAGCGTCGAGCATCACCAGCAACTCCATCAGGTGCTCATCAGTGGGGGGGGAAGTTGGCTGAACAATGAAGACATCCCCACCGCGAACATTCTCATCGATCTGAAAGTTAAACTCGCCGTCCGAGAAGCGCTCAGCAAAGGCGCGCCCCATATCACAACCCAGATGGCGACAAATCTCTTCCGCCAGTCTTGGGTTCGCGTTTCCGGAAAAGATTTTTATACCGCCGGTCGTGCCCATAACATCAGTAACAAGCTAACAAGTGCGAAGTCAGAAGGGTTCCCTCGTCAGTTTCCACTGATACTATTACTTGAAAAGTGGCTGGGGCGGGAGGATTCGAACCTACGGATGCCGGTTCCAAAGACCGGTGCCTTACCACTTGGCTACGCCCCAGTATCGGATCGCAGATCAAAAGAGCGTAAGAGCGGAGTACCACAAGATCCCATCGCTCGAATGTACTCTTCGCGCGACAGAGTTTCGCAGGGAAATGTGCGCCAGCAGCTTTCCACCCGAATCTGATCAAGGGCGCGCTGCTGCGCCTCCCGGTTGTCAAAGATACCAAAAACGCTCGAACCACTTCCAGCGAGCAAAGCGCTACGAGCACCAGCCTCAAGCAGGGCTTTTTTAA
>Ga0136617_10000730_pt1 | contig 28481 bp, 27 predicted proteins | sample AntDrymUQ3222106_2_FD_129672 | JGI IMG/M metagenome (GOLD analysis project Ga0136617, IMG submission 129672) | Polar desert sand microbial communities from Dry Valleys, Antarctica - metaG UQ322 (21.06) | ecosystem: Environmental > Terrestrial > Soil > Desert | place: Antarctica: Dry Valley...
CCAGGCTCGCCATGACGTGCTTGACCTGCGTGTAGTCCTCGAGCGAGTACATCGAGAGGTCCTTGCCGTAGCCGGACTGGCCGAAGCCGCCGTGCGGCATCTCCGCCGGGAGCGGGATGTGGTCGTTGATCCACACGCAGCCGAAGCGCAGCGCCTTCGACACCCGCAGTGCGCGCCCGACGTCGCGCGTCCAGACCGATGACGCGAGGCCGTAGGGCGTGCCGTTGGCCCACCGGATCGCCTCCGCCTCGTCGGTGAACGGCTGGACCGTGATCACCGGGCCGAAGATCTCGCGCTGGATCATCTCGTCGTCCTGGCGCAGGCCGCCGACCACGGCCGGCTCGAGGAAGAAGCCCGGCAGGTCGGGCTCGCCACCGCCCGTGACGATCTCCGCGTGGCCGGGGCGACGCTCGAGGAAGCCCTCGATGCGCTCGCGCTGGCGCGCGGAGTTGACCGGCCCGAGGGTCGTCTCCGGGTCCATCGTGTCGCCGAGCTTGTAGCCGCGCGCCTGCTCGGCGAGCCCCTGGAGCACGTCGTCGTGGACCTTCGCGCCGGCGAGCACGCGCGTCGCGGCGGTGCAGTCCTGGCCGGCGTTGTAGTAGCCCGTGCCCGCGATCGTCTCCAGCGCCGCGTCCATGTCGGCGTCGTCGAAGACGACCACCGGCGCCTTGCCGCCCAGCTCGAGGTGCACGCGCTTGAGCGAGTCGGCCGCCGCGCGCGCGATCCACTTGCCGGTCTCCACCGACCCGGTCAGCGCGACCATGTCGACGTCCGCATGGGTCACGAGCGCCTGGCCGGCCGGGTCGCCGTGGCCGCCGATCACGTTGAGCACGCCCTTGGGGAGGAACTCGGCGGCGATCTCGCCCAGCAGGAGCGTCGTGAGCGGCGTCGTCTCGGCGGGTTTGAGCACGATCGTGTTGCCGGTGGCCAGCGCCGGTCCTATCTTCCAGATCGCCATCATCAGCGGGTAGTTCCAGGGGGCGATCTGGCCGATGACGCCGACCGGCTCGCGGCGCACCCAGGAGGTGTAGCCCTCGAGGTACTCGCCCGCCGCCTTGCCCTCCATGTTGCGCGCCGCGCCGGCGAAGAAGCGGATGGTGTCGACCAGCGCGGGGAGCTCGTCGTCCTTGAACGCCTGGATCGGCTTGCCGGCGTTGGCGGCCTCGATCCGCGCAAGGTCGTCGCCGCGCTCCTCGAGCGCGTCGGCGAGCTTGAGCAGCGCCACCGAACGCTCGCCGGGAGTGGTCTGCCCCCACGTCTCGAAGGCGGCGCGGGCGGCCGCCACGGCGCGGTCGACGTCCTCCGCGGTCGACAGCGGCGCCTGGGCGATCGCCTCGCCGGTGGCCGGGTTCAGAACGGCCTCGGTCTGCCCGGCGGCGGGATCGGTCCACTCCCCGTCGATGAAGTTCCGGTAGGTCTGGACGTCGGTCTGGGTGGCGGCCACGGCTCTCTCCTCGATGCAGTCTGAGCGGCTTGCGACGCACGCTAGCGGGTAGGTGAGCTGCGCGCATGGCCAGCGTCCTGCACCTCGCTCCGCACCCCGACGACGAGGTGCTCGGCGCGGGGGCGACGCTGCTCGGACTGCGCGCGCACGGGCACCGGGTGGTCAACCTCGCGTGCTCGCTCGGTCGCGCGCCGGAGCGGCGCGAGCGCCGGCGAGCCGAGCTGGTCGACGCGTGCGAGCGGGCCGGCTTCGAGCTGGTCGTGCTCGAGCGGGACGGGCTCGACGCCACCGCCCGCGGCATCGTCGAGCGTGAGGGCGTCGACCTCGTCATCGCGCCCGACCCGGAGGACGCGCATCCGGCCCACGCCGAGGTCGCGGCGGCGGCGCGGCGCGTCGTCGAGGCGACCGGCGCGCGGCTGTGGACCTGGGGCCTGTGGCGCGACCTCGCGCGCCCGACGCTGTACTGCGGCTTCGACGAGGAGCGGCTCGCGCAGCTCCAGCACGTGCTCGCCGCCCACCGCGGCGAGCTGGAGCGCAACGACTTCGCGGAGCTGCTGCGCGCCCGCGCGATCGCGGCCCGCGTGCTCGGCGCCGAGCGCGTGTTCGGCCTCGGCGCCGCGCGGCGCCCCGAGCCTTACGCCGAGCTGCTCGCCGACGGCGGCCCGCCGCGTGTGCTGGACCTGGCGGATCCGTAGGCTGCCAAGCGTGGCCGTCGCAGCCGAGAGGGAGGAGCTGGACCTCGAGACGCTCGACCGCGTCCAGCGCCGCGTGCTGTGGCTGGCGACGGCGATCGTCCACCACGCCAACCGGGTGCGGCCGAACGCCTCGGGCGTGAAGGTCGGCGGCCACCAGGCGTCCAGCGCCTCGATGGTGAGCCTGATGACCGCGCTGTGGTTCGCTCACCTCGAGGCGCCCGACCGCGTGTCGGTCAAGCCGCACGCCTCGCCGGTGCTGCACGCGATCAACTTCCTGCTCGGCCGGCTCGACCGCCGCTACCTCACGACGCTGCGCGCCTACGGCGGCCTGCAGTCCTATCCCAGCCGGACCAAGGACCCCGATCCCGTCGACTACTCGACCGGCTCGGTCGGCCTCGGCGCCACCGCCCCGATCTGGGGCGCGCTCGCGCACCGCTACGTCGCGGGCCGCTTCGAGGTCCCGCGCGGCGGGCGCCAGATCGCGCTGCTGGGTGACGCCGAGCTGGACGAGGGGGCCTGCTGGGAGGCGATCGCCGACCCGGTGGTGTCGCGGCTCGGCGAGGTCATGTGGGTCGTCGACCTCAACCGCCAGTCGCTGGACCGCGTGGTGCCCGACATCGCTGCCGGGCGGCTCGCGGCGATGTTCGAGGCCGCCGGCTGGCACTGCGTGATGGCCAAGTACGGGCCGCGGCTGGGCCGGCACGCGGCGCTGCGCGACCGCGTCGACGCGATGCCCAACGAGGAGTACCAGCGGCTCCTGCGCGCGGACGGGCCCGAGCTGCGCAAGCGCCTGGAGGTCGACGCGGGCGGCCTCGAGGACGCCGAGCTGCTGGCCACCTTCCGCGACCTCGGCGGCCACGACCTCGGCGTGCTGGTCGACGCCTACCGCCAGGCGGACGCCGAGCGCTCGCGCCCAACCGTCGTGTTCGCCTACACGATCAAGGGCTGGCGGCTGCCGACCGAGGGCCATCCCGCCAACCACTCCGCGCTGCTCAACGCGGAGCAGTTCGGGGAGCTGGCGGGCTCGCTCGGCACCGACCCGGAGGACCCGTGGGCGGGGTTCGCCGACGGTGGCGCGGAGGCGGAGCTGTGCGAGTCCACCCGGCGGCGGCTGGACCGGGGGGTGCCCAAGCTCGTCGCCGACCCACCGCGCGTGCCGGACGACCTCGGGCGCGAGCACAAGGGCGCGGAGTCCACCCAGCAGGCGTTCGGGCGCTTCTTCGTCGACCTCGTGCGCGAGGCGCCGGAGGTGGCCGAGCGGGTCGTGACCGTCTCGCCGGACGTCGGCACCTCCACCAACCTCGGCGGCTGGATCAACAAGGTCGGCATCTGGTCGCTCGACGACCGCTCAGACTGGTTCGCCGATGACACCGACACGCTCGTCCGGTGGAGTCAGAGCAACCACGGCCGCCACGTCGAGCTGGGCATCGCCGAGGTCAACCTCGTCGGGCTGCTGGGAGAGCTGGGCGCGACGTGGTCGCGCGACGGCCAGCCGCTGCTGCCCGTCGGCACGATCTACGACCCGTTCGTCTCGCGCGCGCTGGAGCCGTGGTCGTTCGGGATCTACGCCGGCGGCCAGTCGATCCTCGTCGGCACACCGTCGGGCGTGACGCTCGGGCCGGAGGGCGGCGCGCACCAGTCGGTCATCACGCCCTCGATCGGGATCGAGCAGCCCGGCTGCGTCGCCTGGGAGCCCGCCTTCGGCCAGGACCTCGAGTGGGCCCTGCTGCACGCGCTGGGCCGGCTCGGGCGCGAGGACGGCACGTCGGCGTACTTCCGGCTCTCGACGCGGCCGATCGACCAGGCGCTGCACGCCGGCACGCGCGAGGAGGTGCTCGCCGGCGGCTACCGCCTGCGCGGCGCCGACTACGCCGGCGTCGCGATCGCGGTCATGGGCGCGCTCGTGCCGGAGGCGCTCGAGGCGGCCGACGTGCTGGCCGAGGAGGCCGGGGTGCAGGCGGAGGTCGTGTGCGTCACGAGCGCCGACCTGCTGTTCCGCTCCTTCCAGGCGCGCGCCGGGCTGGGGGAGGGCGACCCGGCCACGATCGACCGCCTCTTCGGCCGCCGCGTCCCGATCGTCACGCTCGTCGACGGCCACCCGCACACGCTCGCCTTCCTCGCCGGCGCGGCGGGCGCCCCGATCGCCTGCCTCGGCGTCCAGCGCTTCGGCCAGTCGGGCGACATCGCGGAGCTCTACGAGCACCACCAGATCGACGCGGAGTCCGTGGTGGGCGCCGCGCTGGACCTGCTCGACGCGTGACCGGAGCCGGCGCGTGACCGACGTCGCCGTCGTCGGCGGCGGGATCGTCGGCCTCGCGGTGGCCCGCGCGCTCGCCCTGCGGGGACGGCGCGTGGTGGTGCTCGAGCGCGAGCCGCGGATCGGGGCGCACCAGACGACCCACAACAGCGGTGTCATCCACCAGGGCATCTACTACGCGCCGGGCTCGCTGAAGGCGCGGCTGTGCCGGGACGGCGCCGACGCGCTCTACGCCTACTGCGCGCAGCAGGGCGTCCCGACGCAGGCGTGCGGCAAGGTCGTCGTCGCGGTGCGGCCGGCCGACCTGCCCCGCCTCGACGAGCTGGAGCACCGCGCGCGCGAGAACGGCGTGCCGGGGCTGCGGCGGCTCGGCCCGGCCGAGCTGCGCGAGGTCGAGCCGGAGGCCGACGGCCTCGCCGCGCTGCACTCGCCGCAGACGGGCATCGTCGACTACGGGGCGGTCGCCGCCGCCTGCGCGCGCGAGATCGAGGCGCTCGGCGGCGAGGTGCGCACGGGCTGCGCCGTCCGCGCCGTCGTCGACCGCCCCGACGGCGTCGAGATCATCCTGGGTCCGGCCGCGACCGGGCCCGCCGGAGGCGCGGCGCCCGGCGCGCTGCACGCCGCGCGGGCGGTGACCTGCGCGGGCGCCTGGTCGGACCGGCTCGCCGCGGCGTCCGGCGCGCCGGTCGACGTGCGCATCCTCCCCTTCCGCGGCGCCTACCTGAAGCTGCGCGCCGACCGCACCCACCTCGTGCGCGGCCAGATCTACCCCGTGCCCGACCCGGCGCTGCCGTTCCTCGGCGTCCACCTCTCGCGCACGATCGGCGGCGAGGTCCTGCTCGGGCCGACCGCCCTGCTGGCCGGGGCCCGCGACGCCTACCGCCTCGCCCGCGTGCGCCGTGCCGACCTCGGCGCCACGCTGCGCTGGCCCGGCACCGCCCGGCTCGTGCGCCGCTGGTGGCGCACCGGCGCGCGCGAGATCGCGAGCGCCGCGAGCCGCCGTCTCGTCGTCCGCGACCTCGCCCGCTACGTGCCGGCCGTCGGCCTGGACGACGTCGAGCCCGGATTCGCGGGAATCCGGGCTCAGGCCGTCGGTCGCGACGGCGCGCTGCTCGACGACTTCGCGTTCGCCGAGACGGCGCACGCCGTGCACGTGCTCAACGCGCCGTCGCCGGCCGCCACCGCTGCGCTGGCGATCGCGGAGCTGGTGGCGGACCGGCTGGACGCGCGCTAGGCGGCCTCGTAAGCGGGTCGCAGCGCGGGCTGCGGCGCCGTCTCCTCGACGGACGCCTCGGCGCCCGCGCCGTACTTGCTGGAGATCAGGAACCAGCCGGCGAGCGCACCCACCGCGGCCAGGACGCCGCCGGCGAGCAGCGCGTCGTGCATGCCGCTGACGTACTTCGCGGGATCGCCGCCGAAGGCGTGCTCGGCGGGGATCAGTGCGCCCAGCGCGGCGACGCCGACCGCGATGCCGGCCTGGCGGAACGTGTCGTTGACGCCCGCGGCGACGCCGCTCTGCTCGGACGGGACCGACGACAGGGCCACGTTCGTCAGCGCCGGGTTGAAGAGGCCCGAGCCGATGCAGGCGACCAGCACGCCCGGCAGCATGATCGTCCAGGAGGACTCCGTGCCGGCCAGCATCATCAGGCCCATGCCGATCGCCACCAGGCCGAGGCCGCCGGCGATCATCGTGCGCGCCGACACCTTCGAGCCGAGTTGCGCCGTGGCTCCCGAGACGAGCAGCATGACGATCGTGCCCGGCAGGTAGACCAGGCCGGCCTCGATCGCGCTCAGTCCCAGGATCTGCTGCAGGTAGAGCGTGACGTAGAGGAAGATCGCGAAGAACGAGGCGGAGATCGCGAACGCGGTGATCTGCGCGCCCGAGAAGGAGCCGTCGCGGAAGTAGCGCAGCGGCAGCATCGGCTGCGCCGCGCGCAGCTCCACCGCGACGAAGGCGGCCAGCGCGACGGCGGCAGCGACCAGCTCGGCGATGATCAGCGTGCTCGTCCAGCCGTCCTCGTTGCCGCGCAGGAGGGCGAGCACGAGCAGGCCCAGCCCGGCGGTCAGCGCGATCTGGCCGCCCCAGTCCACGCCGTGCGCGTTCGGGTCGCGCGACTCGACGACGTAGCGCCGCGTGACGTACAGGCACGCGATCCCGATCGGGATGTTGATGAGGAAGATCCACTGCCAGTCGAGGCCGCTCGTGAGCAGTCCGCCGACCAGCGGCCCGACCGCGAAGGAGGCGCCGATCGTGGCGCCGTAGGCGGCCAGCGCGCCGGCGCGCTCCTTCGGCGACGGGTAGGCCTGCGCCAGCAGCGCCAGCGAGACGGCGAACATGATCGCCGCGCCGATGCCCTGGATCGCCCGAGAGCTGTTGAGGACGGCGATGTCCTGCGCCAGCGCACAGCCGACGGAGGCGACGGTGAAGACGGCGAGGCCGATGGTGAACAGCCGGCGGCGGCCGAGCCGGTCGGCGAGCGCGCCGGCGGTCAGCACGACGCTGGCCAGCGCGAGCGTATAGGCGTCGACGACCCACTGCAGGCCGCCGAGGCCGGTGTTCAGGTCCTCGGCGATGCGCGAGAGCGCCGTGTTGACGACGGCGATGTCGAGCATCAGCATCGCGGTGGCCGCGCAGACGACCACCAGTGTCCAACGTTGCTGCGTTCGCATGTGTACGGGCTCCGGGGAAGAGGGAGGGGTCGGTGACGACTCTCCCGGCTGCGCTCCCGCCGGTCATCGGAGCGAACCGGTGTCTGCCGGTCGGGAACCTCGGTTCCGCTTGTGCGGCTGCCCCTACGGCGCCGGCCGCGGGGGCTCGCTACGGTCGCCCGATGCGCCTCCGTCTCCGCCCGCTCGCCGAAGGTGACGAGTCCGAGCTGCGGCGCATCCACGAGACGCCCGAGGTCTCGCGCTGGTGGGACCTCCCCGACGAGGGCTTCCCGTGGGACGAGCCGGAGTCGACCCGCTTCACGATCGAGGTCGACGGCGCGATCGCGGGCATGATCCAGTACAGCGAGGAGCCCGAGCCCAAGTACCGCCACGCATGGATCGACGTGTTCGTGGACCCGGCGCTGCACGGCCGCGGCGTCGGCTCGGAGGCGGTCCGGCGCGTCGTGCGGATGCTGTTCGACGAGCGCGGCCACCACCGCATCACGATCGACCCGGCGGCGTCCAACCTCGCCGCCGTGCGCGCCTACGAGAAGGCCGGCTTCGAGCGCGTCGGGATCATGCGCCGGGCCGAGCGCGACGCCGACGGCCGCGGTTGGCACGACGCGCTGATGATGGAGCTGGTCGCCGAGGCTCCTCCGCCGGCGCCGGCAGCGCCGTAGACCGCGCCGCTGCGGCGGTGGTGGTGGTGCGGACGGCCGGGCTCAGGTCGAGCCGCGCACGACGAGGCGGGTGGGAAGGACGACCTCGCTCGGCGCGGGCTCGGGCGTCAGCAGCAGGTCGGCCGCCCGGACGCCCTTGGCCATGTGGTCCTGGTGGACCGTGGTCAGCGGCGGGTCGGTGGCGGCGGCCTCGGGCAGGTCGTCGAAGCCGGCGACCGCGAGGTCGGCGGGGACGCGCAGCCCGTGCTCGGCGGCGGCGCGCAGGGCGCCGCGGGCGAGCTGGTCGGTCATCGCGACGATCGCGGTGGGCCGCGGCTTGCCTTCGAGCAGCGCGTGGGCGCCGGCTCGACCGTCCTCGATGCCGTTGCCGGCGCAGTCGAAGAGCGGCACGGCGTCCGGCTCCAGGCCGGCTGCCCGCAGCGCATCGGCGTAGCCGGCCAGGCGCCACCGGGCGACCGGGAAGCCCGCGGTGCGCCGCCGCGCAGGGTCGGCCGGCCCGCGGAAGCCGTCGGCGCTGATGCGGTCGGCGAGGATGGCGACGTGGCGGTGGCCGCGGGCGAGGACGTGCTCGGCGACGGCGCGCGCCCCGCCGCGGTCGTCGATGCGCACGACCGCCGCGCCCGGCGCCGGCTCCATGTCGACGCGCACGACGGGCAGCCGGCGGGCCGTGAGCGCGAGGACGGCCGGGTGCTCCTCGGGCAGCGAGTAGACGATCGCCCCGTCGATGACGCTGCCGCGGACGGCGGCCAGCGCGCCCTGCGTCTCGGGCGGCACAGGCAGCAGCGTCAGCGCGACGTCGGCGCGCTCCCCCACCGTCGCGATTCCCTGCAGGAAGAGCACGGCCGCGGGGTCGGCGAAGGCGTAGGAGAGCGCCTCGGTGAACAGCACGCCGAGCGCCCCGGCCCGCCCGCGGCGCAGCGTCGCCGCCGCCGGGTCGGGGCCCGCGTAGCCCAGCTCGGCGCCCGCGGCCAGCACACGCGCGCGCAACTGAGGCGATACGCGCTCAGGGCGGCTGTACGCGTACGAGACCGACGACCGCGAGACGCCCACGGCCCTGGCGACGTCGAGCAGCGTGGGTCGGCCGGTCGGCGGCATGTGTGTGGATCGTTTCACACCGGAGCGGTATCCTCGCTCTGTGGATCGATCCACAGAGCGCTTGGGACCGCCGCCGCGAGCCGCGCACGAGGCGACGGCCTCGCTCCGTCACCGCGTCGCCGTGTCGGTCGTGTTCGCCGGCAACGGCGTGCTGTTCGCGTCGTTGTTCTCGCGGCTCCCCGCCGTGCAGGAGCGGCTGGCGCTGAGCGAGGGCGAGCTCGGGCTCGCGCTCCTCGGCGGTCCCGTCGGCCTCGTCGGCGCGGTCGTGCCGGCCGGCGCCGGCGTCGTGCGCGCGGGCTCTCGGCGCGTGAGCGTGATCGGCGCGGCCGGCTACGCCGGCGGGCTCGCGCTGCCGGCGTTCGTGCCCGGGCTGGCCGGGCTGTTCGGCGCGCTGCTGCTGCTCGGCGCCGCGAGCGGCGTGCTCGACATCGCCATGAACGCTCAGGGCGTCACGGTCGAGCGCCGCTACCCGCGCCGCATCTTCGCCTCGCTGCACGCCGCCTTCTCGTTCGGCGCGCTGGCGGGCGCGCTGACCGGCGGTCTCGCCGCGGAGGCGCACGTCGCGCTCGGCGCGCATCTCGCCGCCGTGGCCGTCGCCGTGGCCGTCGCGATGGGCGTGGCGATCCGCGCCTTCCTGCCCGACGCGCCCGAGGCGCGCTCGGGCCCCGTCTTCGCCCGCCCGTCGCGCCCGCTCGCCGCCCTCGGCGCCGTGGCGCTCTGCGCCCTGCTGGCCGAGGGGGCGCTGAACGACTGGAGCGCCGTCTACCTGGCCAGAGAGCATGGCGCCGAGCCGGGCGCGGCGGCGGCCGGGCTCGCGGCGTTCTCGGTCGCGATGGGGCTCGGACGGCTGGCGGGTGACGCGCTCGCGGCGCGGACCGGCGCCCGGCGGCTGGCTCGCGGCGGGTTGCTGGTGGCCGCGGCCGGCTTCGCGGCGGCCGCCGCCGCGCCCGCCGCCGGGTCGGCGCTCGCCGCGTTCGTCGCCCTCGGCCTCGGGCTGGCCGCCGTCTACCCGCTGTGCCTGCGCGCCGCCGCGGCGCAGCCCGGATTGCCGGCCGCCGCGTCGATGGCCGCCGTGACCACGACGGGCTACACCGGCTTTCTCGCCGGCCCGCCGCTCGTCGGCCTGCTCGCGGAGGCCTCGTCGCTGCGGGCGTCGTTCGCCGTCGTGGGCGCGCTGTGCCTGGGCGCCGCGGTGCTGGCCCGAGCCGTGCGCGACGAGCCGGCGCCCGCGCCGGGCTAGCCGCGGCGCACGGCGTCGGCGAAGCCCGCGTCGGGCGCGTGGACGGTGAGGACGCGCCCGTCGTCGAGCGGCACGCGGAACGCGCCTCCGCGGTCGTGCCACTCGGCGGGGCCGGGCGCCCACTCGGCGACGCAGAGGTCGGGCAGGACTCCCTTGAGGACACCGGAGACCAGGCGTTCGCCCTCGCCGGGGCCGGTCACGATCGCCTCCGCGGCGGACCGCCCGCCGTCGCCGGGCGCGTCGAAGCTGTCCCAGGCGGCCTCCGTCCCGTCGCGAACGGCGCGCAGGTAGCCCGCGAAACCCGCGTCCGGCGCGTGGAAGTTCAGGAAGCGGGCGTCGGCGCCGCTCTCGTTGGCGAACGCGTGGACGACGCCCGGTGGGACTGCCGCGAAGCCGCCGGCCGTCAGCGCGACCCGCTCGGCCCGCGGGCCGAGCGCGAACGTCAGCTCGCCCGCGAGCACGTAGAAGGCGTCCGTGTGCCGGCGGTGCACGTGCAGGTCGGGCCCGCGCTCGCCGGGGGCGTAGTGCGACCACGTGATCGAGACCTCGGGCCGCTCGGCGAGCAGGAGCAGCACGCGCCGCTTCCTCCTGGTGATCGTCTCGCCGTCCTCGAGGCGGAGGGCCGTCACCAGACGTCGCCGTCGCGCCAGTCGCAGGTCAGGGCACCGGAGAGGTCGAGCGCGACGGCGCCGGGCAGGACGTAGATCCCGCCGTCCTCGCCCTCCGTGCGCACGGTGCCGTCGGGGGTCAGCGCCCACGTCGGGCCCCGCCACGGCCGCCAGCCGCGCGCCACGTAGAAGTGGGCGGCCGCGTCGGTGGCGGCCAGCGCGCCGAGGTCGTAGGCGCCGCGCACCACCCGCTCCAGCGTCTCCATCAGCACCGCGCCGTGCCCGCGCCGGCGCTGGCCCGCGCGCACCGCGACGGCCTCGACGTAACCGGCGCGCAGCGCGCGACCGCCGTGCAGCAGCCGCCGCTGGACCACGGATGCGTGCCCCACCAGCTCGCCGCCCTCGCTCACCAGGGCGTGCATCCCGCCCAGGCCGTGCTCCCAGTCGTGGTCGCTGAAGTCGCCCTCGAAGGCGTCGTCCAGGAGCGCGCGAACGGTCGCCAGCGTCGCGGCGTCCAGGTCGGCGGTGTGAGCGGTCGAGACCTCGATGCTACGCCTGGTACCCGGGCTCGCCCGGGAGCACGATGCGGGCCGTCTCGCCCTCGCGCACGACCTGCGGCTCGACGGGCTCGACCTCGCGCCCGCCGGCCCACGCCAGCAGCTCGTTGGCGGTTTCGAACGCGGCCAGCGACTCGAGCGTCTTGATCGTCGGGAACACGAGCAGCAGCTCGTCGCGCCCGTAGGCGTCCAGCGCCCCCTGCGGCGAGTACCAGCCGAGGTCCACCGTCTCCGAGCCGTCGGCGCGCGGCTCGGCCCCCTCGGGAGCGGCGGCGAGGAAGAAGTGGGTGTCGAAGCGGATCCTCACCGCCTCGGGGGTGATCCAGCGCGAGAAGCGCACCAGCGTGGCCGGATCGCCCAGCGCGACGCCCGCCTCCTCGGCCACCTCGCGGACGCCCGCGGTCCGGTGCGCGAGGTCGCCCTCCCCCTCGTGCGCGTCCACCGCGCCGCCCGGGAACACCCACGCGCCGCCCATGAACCGCTGGGCCGGGTTGCGCTTGACCAGCAGCACCTCGAGCCGCTCCGCGCCGCCGCGCAGCAGGATCACCGTCGCGGCCTGCCGGGGAATCACCGGAGCCCCGCCGGCGCGCAGCTCCTCGCCCGGCCCGGGGCGCGCCTCGGCCACCGGTCGCTAATCCTCGAGCGGCTCGAAGTCGGCCTTGCGAGCGCCGCACACGGGGCAGAACCAGTCGCCCGGGATGTCGTCGAACGCGGTGCCGGACGGGATGCCGCCGTCGGGGTCGCCCTCGTCCGGGTCGTAGATGAACCCGCAGGACTGGCAGATCCACTTCGCAACGGTGCTCGTGCTCATGGGTCGAGAGGGTAGGCGATCGGCCCCTCGCCATACTCAGCGGCATGGAGCGCCGCCGCTTCCCGCTGCTCGAGGTGCTCGTCTTCACGGTCGGCACCTCGACGCTGGGCGCCGAGATCGCCGCCGCGCGGCTGATGGCGCCGTTCTTCGGCGACTCCACGATCGTGTGGGCGAACACGATCGCGATCGTGCTGGTGGCGCTCTCGATCGGCTACTGGTTCGGCGGCCGGATGGCCGACCGCCACCCGCACCTGCACGGGCTCTGCCTGCTCGTGGTGGTGGCCTCGGTGCTGCTCGGGCTCGTGCCGTTCGTGGCCGGCCCGTTCCTGTCGCTCAGCGTCGACGCCTTCGACACGCTGTCGGTCGGGGTGTTCGCCGGATCGCTGTTCGGGGTGCTGGCGCTGGTCGCCGTCCCCGTGCTGATGCTGGGCGCCGTCTCGCCGTGGGCGATCCGCCTGAAGCTGCGCGCCGTGGAGGACTCCGGCGAGGTGGCCGGGCGCATGTACGCGATCGGGACCGTCGGCTCGCTGATGGGGACCTTCCTCTCCGCGCTGCTGCTGATCCCGCTGCTGGGCACGCAGCGGACGTTCCTGACCTTCGCCGTCGCGCTGGCGGTCGTCGCCTCGCTCGGCCTCGGCCTGCGCTGGCTGGCGGCGCCGGTGGCCGTTGCCGCGCTGATGGCGGTGCCGGTGGGCACCGTGAAGGCGGCCGGCTCCGGCCAGGTGATCCACGAGGCCGACACGGAGTACCAGTACGCGCGCGTGGTCGAGTACCCCGACGGCGAGCGGCACCTCGAGCTCAACGAGGGCCAGGCCATCCACTCCGTCTACCGGCCCGACACGGTACTGACCGACAACGTCTGGGACGGCTACCTGATCGAGCCGTTCGCCGTGCGCGCGCAGCCGCTGCGCACGATGGCGATGCTCGGCAACGGCGCCGGCACGACCGTGCGCGCCTACGCGAAGTACTTCCCCGACACCGTGATCGACGCCGTCGAGATCGACGGCGAGCTGTTCGACATCGGGGAGGAGTACTTCGGCATGCAGCCGCGGCCGCAGGTGCGCCTGCACGCCGAGGACGCGCGGCCGTTCCTGCGCGACTCCGACGGCGGCTACGACGCGATCTTCGTCGACGCCTACCGCCAGCCCTACATCCCTTTCTACCTCGCCACCACGGAGTTCTTCGAGCTGGCGCGCGAGAAGCTCGCGCCGGGCGGCGTGCTCGTGCTCAACGTCGGCCATCCGGAGGGCTCGGACCGGCTCGAGCAGGTCCTCACCGCCACGCTGCGCTCCGCGTTCCCGCACGTCGCGCGCGACCCGATCGAGGAGACGAACACGCTGCTCGTCGCCGCCGAGACGCCGCCCAGCGCGGCGAACCTCCGGCGCGCGGCCTCGTCGCTGCCGGCCGACCTGCGCCCGCTGGCGCTGCGCACCGCCGACCGGCTCGGCGCGCCCCTGGCGGGCAGCGAGGTCTACACCGACGACCGCGCGCCGGTCGAGTGGCTGATCGACAAGTCGCTGCTCGACTACGCGGGCGACTCGGGCGACTAGGCCGCTCGCGGGAGCGCGTCGCCGTCGAACGGGTGGGCGGCGGCGACGGGCACACCGGCGCCCGGGCGGAAGCCGCAGCGCAGCGCCGCGCGCGCCAGCGACGACGCGGCCTCGCGCAGCTCGGGGCGGGTGTGGGAGGCCATCACGGCGAGGCGCAGCCGCGCGGTGCCCGGCGGGACGGCGGGCGGGAGCACGGCCTCCGCGAACACGCCCTCCTCGAGCGCGGCGTCGACGATCCGCTGCGCGAGGGCGGCCTCGCCGACCACGAGCGCGACGATGTGGGAGTCCGCTCCCGAGACGTCGAAGCCCTCGCGCGCGAGCCCGTCGCGCAGCGCGGCGGCGTTGGCCTGCAGCTTCTCGATCCGGCGCGGCTGTTCCTCCAGCACGTCCAGGGCGGCCATCGCGGCCGCGACCGCGACGGGCGGCGGGGCGGTCGAGTGCAGCAGCGTGCGGGCGCTGTTGACGAGGTAGCGGGCGGTCAGCTGGTCGCAGGTCGCGAAGCCGCCGTAGGCGCCCAGCGCGGTCCCGAGCGAGCCGGTCACGACGTCGACCTCGCCGTCGAGGCCGGCGTCGGCCGCGGCGCCGCGGCCGCCCGGGCCGAGCACGCCGAGCGCGTGCGACTCGTCGACCAGCACGCGGACGTCGAAGCGCTGGGCGAGGCGGACGATCTCCTGCAGCGGCGCGACGTCGCCGTCGAGCCCGAACAGCCCCTCGGTCACGATCAGGGCGCCGCGGCCGTCCGCCTGGCGCAGGCCCCAGGCGAGGTGCTCGGCGTCGCCGTGCCCGTAGGCGAACGCCTCCGCCTCGGCCAGCCGGCAGCCGTCGAGCAGCGAGGGGTGGCACAGCGCGTCGTGGAAGACGACCTCGCCGCGGCGCGCGAGCGCGGGGATGACGCCGAGGTTGGCGAGCGTGCCCGAGCCGAACAGCAGCCCGGCGCGGCTGCCGGTGAAGCCGGCCAGGCGCTCCTCGAGCCGGCGGTGCAGCGTCATCGTCCCCGACGCGATGCGCGCGGCGCCGGCGCCCACCCCCCAGCGCATCGCCGCGTCGGCCGCCGCCTCGCGCACGCGCGGGTGGTCGGCGAGGCCGAGCGCGTTGCCCGAGCAGAGCAGCAGCACCGGCCGGCCGTCGAGCACGACGCGCGGGCCCTGCGGCCCGCTGACCATGCGCAGCCGGCGGTAGCGGCCGAGCGCCTTCAGCTCGTCGAGTCGCTCGTCGAGGTCCAGCATGCGGCAACGGTACGGCCGCCGCCGGACGGCTAGCCTCCGCCCGCGTGTCGTTGACCCGGCCCACCGTCTCCCTGCCCGCGGGCTACGCCAGCCCGCTGCGGCGGCTGCTCGCCCGCATGCTCGCCGCGCTCGCGCTGCTCGCGTTCGTGACGCTGGTCGCCTACCTCGGGCGCGACGGCTACCGCGACAACAACAACACGCCAGTGGGCCTGCTCGACGCGCTCTACTACTCCACCGTCAGCATCACCACCACCGGCTACGGTGACATCACGCCGGTGACCCAGGGCACTCGGCTGGCCACCACGCTGCTGGTGACGCCGGCACGGATCGTGTTCCTGATCATCCTGGTCGGCACCACCATCGAGGTGCTGGCCGAGCGCACGCGCACCGCGGTGCGCGAGCGAGTCTGGAGAAGCCACTTGAAGGACCACACCATCGTCATCGGGTTCGGGACCAAGGGCCGGGCGGCTGTCGAGACGCTGCTCGCCCGCGATGCCGACCGCGAGCGGATCGTCGTCGTCGACAGCGACCCGAGCGCGATCGAGGAGGCCACCGCCGCCGGCCTGGCCGCCGTCCACGGCTCGGCGGGGCGCACCGCGGTGCTGGAGGCCGCCGGCATTCGCGAGGCGAAGGCGGTGATCGTGGCGACCGACCGCGACGACGCGGCCGTGCTGGTCACGCTGACGGCGCGCGAGCTGGATCCCGGCGCCACCATCGTGGCCGCCGCCCGCGAGGCCGAGAACGTGCACCTGCTCAAGCAGAGCGGCGCCGACTCGGTGATCCTCTCCTCCGGCGCGGCGGGCCGGCTGCTCGGCCAGGCCGTGCACAGCCCGCAGACCGTCGAGGTGCTCGAGGACCTGCTCTCGGTCGGCAGCGGGATCGACCTCGTGGAGCGCGAGGTCGGGCCCGCCGAGGCGGGCATGGTGCTGACGAGGCTGGCCAGCGCGGAGCCGATCGTGGCCGTCGTGCGCGGCGAGCACGTGCTGCGCTTCGACGACGAGCGCGTCGCCGAGCTGCGCGAGGGCGACCGGCTGATCTGCCTCAGCCCGCAGGGGCGCTGAGCCCGAGCGGCAGGCGCAGGTGCAGGTGGTCGTCGTGGTGCACGAGCGGCTCGACGATCCGGGGCGGTCCCCTCAGGGGGAGGCTCGGCCCGACGTAGATCGTGCGCGCGCCGGCGGCGACGAAGCGGTCGACGAGGTCCTGGGCGAGCCGCGCGTCGACCTGCGAGGGCTTGTACGGGCGCCGCTCGCGGCCGTCGGTGCGCGGGTAGTAGACGTCGACGTCGAGCCCGTTCTGGTGCGAGGCGTGGCCGAGGATGCCGTAGCGCACTCCGAAGTCGCCGCCGTGGGGGCGCGAGAGGTCGCCGATCCCGACCCGCGGCGCCTCGGGGTGGGCGCGGCGGTAGCCGGCCACCACGTCGACGACCGTGCGCACCAGCCGGTCGGTCCCCCAGAGCCGCCAGCCGCGGTTCGGGGTGCGCTTGCGCACGGGGTCCCACGTGAACCAGTCGGGACCGTCGGCCGGGAGCTGGACGCCGCGGCGCAGCCGCCCCGCGTACCACAGCCCGACGGGGGTCGACTCGCGCCACGCGATGACGGGCGCCACCGGGGCGGGCACGGCGGGCGGGGACTGATCCGTGCGCGCGGACGCCGTGGGGACGACCGCCAGGATCAGCAGGAGCGTGGCAAGGGCGAGACGGGGCATCTCCTCATTGTGCCCGCCACTGCGGCTCACGCTTCTCGGCGAACGACCGCACGCCCTCGAAGAAGTCCTCCGAGCGGAAGCACGCGGCCCGCAGCTCGACCAGCTCCCGCTCGGTGTCGGGGTCGAGCGCGCCCGCGGCGGACAGCAGCTCGGCGACGACGCGCTTGTTGCCGCGCTGGGCGAGCGGGGCGAGCGAGGCGATCCTCGCTGCGTAGGAAACGCTGCGCGCGGCCAGCTCGCCGGCGGGCAGCACCTCGTTGACCAGTCCCCACTGCTCGGCTCGGGCGGCGGAGACGGTGCTCGCGGTGAAGAAGAGCTCGCGCGTGCGGGCGGCGCCGACCGCGTCGACGAACCGGCGCAGCCCGGTGTGCGAGTAGACGAGCCCGAGCTGGGCGGGCGGCATGCCCACCTTCGCCGCCTCGGAGGCGAGCCGCAGGTCGCAGGTGAGCGCCAGCTCCAGCCCGCCGCCGATCGCGTGCCCGTTGAGCGCGGCCACCGCGGGGAACGGGAACGCCGCCAGCGCCTCGATGGCGTCGTTGAACGGGTGCGCGACGAGCGCCTCCGCGCGATCGGCGAACGCCTCCTCGGGTAGCCCGCCGATGTCGTAGCCGGCCGAGAACACCGGGCCGGCGGCCGTGATCAGCAGGCAGCGGGCGTCGAGCTGGGGCACGGTGACCGCGATCGCGTCGAGGATCGCGTGGTCGAGCGCATTGCGCTTGGCGGGATTGTCGATGGTCAGGCGGGCCACGCGGGGCGCCGGGTGGTCCAGGCGCAGCTTGCCGCCGGCCAGCTCGCGCGGCTCGCCGTCGCTCGTCACTCGAGGACGACCAGCGTGTCGCCCTCGGAGACGGCCTGGCCCTCGGCGATGGCGATCTCCTTGACGGTGCCCTCGTCCTCCGCCTCGACGGGCATCTCCATCTTCATCGACTCGAGGATGACGACGGTGTCGCCCTCGGAGACGCTGTCGCCGACGCCCACCTCGATCTTCCAGACGGTGCCCGTGATGTGGGCCTCGATGTCCGCCACGCTCGCTCCTCGCCTCGCTTCCGAGTCGCAGAGGCTACCGGCGGCGCTCGAACACGTCGGACTCCAGCGATTCGACGCGGTCGAGGAACAGCAGCCCGTCGAGGTGGTCGATCTCGTGTTGCAGCGCGCGCGCCTCGAAGCCGACGGCGTCGATCCGCAGGCCGGCCGCCTCGACCGTCACTGCGGTGGCGCGGCGGACGTTCGCGGTCAGCTCCGGGATGCTCAGGCAGCCCTCGCGGCCGACCTCGCCGCCGCTGCGCGCGACGATCACCGGATCGACGAGGACCAGCTCGCCGTGGTGCTCGGTCGCCTTCGGGTGCTGGGAGCAGTCGACCACCGCCACGCGCACCGGCTCGCCGATCTGCGGCGCGGCGACGCCCACGCAGCGCGGGAAGGCGCGCATCGTGTCGAGCAGGTCGGCGGCCACTCGCGCCGCCGTCTCCGGGTCGGCCGGCTCCGCGACCCGCGTCAGCAGCGGGTGCGGATGGCGCAGGACCTCGCGGACCGCCACTCAGTGGCCCCGGCCGCGGATACGCGCACCGCCAGACGGCCGCTGATCGCCGCCTGGCGGCGTCCTCGACCCTTGAAATCCCAGAGGGATTCCTGCGGATCTGCGTCCTTGCCAGCCGCCGCCAGCGGCCGCCTGGACGGCACACGTACCCACGTCCGGAACCACTACAGGACGTCGGTGTCGACCGGGCGCAGGGTGAGCTTGACGCCCTCCTGGACCGCCACGGCCTGCAGGCGCTCGTCGAGGCCCTCGAGCCCCGGCGGGACGGCGACGTCGATGACCATCGCGTAGAGGCGGTCGACCAGCCGGGTCTGCAGGTCGCAGACGTTGACGTCGCCGTCGGCCAGCACGCGCGTGACCGCGGCGAGGATGCCGGGGTGGTCCGCGCCGTGGACGGACACCACGGCGGTGGGCTGTGAGCGCGGCTGGGCCGTCGCCTCGGCGACCTCGGTGACCGACCACGCCTCCAGGCCGAGGGCGTCGAGGTCGGCGGCCAGCGGCTCGCGCTCCGCCCCCTCGACGATCAGCGTCATCGAGAAGTGCCCGCGCAGGATCGCCATCCGCGAGTCGGTGACGTTGGCGCCGTGGGCGGCGAGCCGCTCGGCGACGCCGGCGATGATGCCCGGGCGGTCGAGCCCCAGGGCGGAGACGGCGAGCGTCGGCATTCGCGCAAGGTAGCCTCCCGCGCGCCATGCTGCTGGCCATCGACCAGGGCACCACCGGGACGACGTGCCTGGTCTTCGACCTCGACGGCGAGCCGGTCGGCCGCGCCTACCGCGAGTTCACGCAGCACTTCCCGCGGCCCGGCTGGGTCGAGCACGACGCGGCCGAGATCTGGGAGGTCTCGCACGCCGTCGCCGGCGAGGCGCTCGAGGACGCGGGGCTGGCGCCCGGTGAGCTGGAGGCGATCGGCATCACCAACCAGCGCGAGACCGTCGTCTGCTGGGACCCGTCGACGGGCGAGCCGCTGCACCACGCGCTCGTGTGGCAGGACCGGCGGACGGCGGGGCGCTGCGACGAGCTGCGCGAGGCGGGCGAGGAGGACGCGATCCGGGCGAAGACCGGCCTGATGCTCGACCCGTACTTCTCGGCGACGAAGATCGAGTGGCTGCTGCGGGAGGTCGACGGGCTGGCCGCGCGCGCGCGCGACGGACGGGCGGTGTTCGGGACCGTCGACGCCTGGCTGCTCTTCAAGCTCACCGGCGAGCACGTCACCGAGCCGTCCAACGCGTCGCGCACGCTGCTGCTCGACATCGGGTCCGTGGCGTGGGACCGCGAGCTGCTCGGGCTGTTCGGCGACATCCCGGAGCGCTCGCTGCCCGAGCTGCGCCCGAGCTGTGGCGAGCTGGGGCGCACGCGGGCCGCCGCGTTCCACGGCTTCGAGGTGCCCGTGTGCGGCGTGGCGGGCGACCAGCAGGCCGCCCTCTTCGGGCAGCGCTGCCTGGAGCCCGGGCTGGGCAAGAACACCTACGGGACCGGCTCGTTCGTGCTCGCCAACGCGGGCACGTCGGTGCCGGCCGCCGAGGAGGGGCTGCTGGCGACGATCGCCTGGCAGATCGGGCGCAGCACGACCTACGCGCACGAGGCTGCGATCTTCGTCACCGGCGCGGCGGTGCAGTGGCTGCGCGACGGGCTGGGGATCATCGCGGCGGCGGGCGAGACGGAGGCGCTCGCCGCGTCGCTGGACTCGAACGAGGGCGTCTACTTCGTGCCCGCGCTGACCGGGCTCGGCTCGCCCCACTGGGACCCGTACGCGCGCGGGACGATCGTCGGGCTGACGCGCGGCAGCGGCCGGGCGCACCTCGCACGGGCGGCGCTGGAGGCGATCGCCTACCAGACCGTCGACGCGGTGCGCGCGATGGACCGCACGGGCCGCGAGCCGCTGGCCGAGCTGCGTGCGGACGGGGCGGCGACGGCCAACCGCTGGCTGATGCAGTTCCAGGCCGACGTGCTGGGCGTCCCGGTGGCCGTGGCCGAGGTCGCCGAGACGACCGCGTTCGGCGCCGCGCTGCTCGCGGGCGTCGGCGCGGACCTGCTCACGCTCGAGGGGGTGCTCGGCCTCGGCGACGAGCGGGCGCGCTACGAGCCGCGGCTGTCAGGCGACGAGCGCGAGAGTCTGCTCGACGGCTGGCACCGGGCGCTCGAGCGCTCCCGCGGCTGGGCGCGGGAGAGCTAGGATTCCGGGGCCGATGGAGGAGCAGCAGACGCCGCACGAGCTCGCCCCGATGAAGGCCCAGGTCTACAAGGACCCGCGCCCGGTCGAGTACTTCGAGCGCTTCCACCAGCGCTCGCGCACGCGTGACCCGGACTGGGTCTACGAGGCGGTCCGCAGCTGCACCACCTTGTATTCGTGGGTGTTCTTCCGCACGCGCGGGATCGCGGCGGACAAGGTGCCCGGCGAGGGAGCGGTGATCCTCGCGCCCAACCACTTCTCGTTCATGGACCACTTCTTCCTCGGCGTCGCGATCCGTCGCAAGGTGCGCTTCATGGCCAAGTCGCAGCTCTTCACGCGGCCGTTGCAGTTCGTCTACACCCACGGCGGCGTGTTCCCGGTCCGGCGCGGCTACGCCGACGAGGAGGCGTTCACCACCGCCTCCGGCGTGCTCGGGCGGGGCGGCACGGTGGCGATGTACTGCGAGGGCGGCCGCTCGCGCACCGGCCAGCTGTCCGAGCAGCCCAAGCGCGGAATCGGCCGGCTGGCGCTGATGAGCGGCGCGCCCGTCGTGCCGGTGGCGATCCACGGCTCCTCGAAGGTGCGCAACTGGAAGCGCCTGCAATTCCCGAAGGTGACCGTCCGCTACGGCGACCCCGTGGTGTGGGACCGCGTCGAGGACCCGACGCGGGAGCAGCAGCAGCAGGTCGCGAACGAGATCTTCGCCGAGATCCGCGGGCTCTACGCGGAGCTCGAGGCCGAGGGCCGCGCGGGCGTGGCGCGGCGGGTGCGCGAGCTGCGGCGGGCCGAGCGCTCGGGGCGGGAGAAGGCGGCGCCGGCGTAGCGGGGGCGGCCGGGGGCGCGGCGCGCCGCCGGCGGAGCCGGGGCGACCGGCCGGGGGCGCACCGCCGGCGAACGTCAACGGCGGCATTGAGGGGGTGAACGGAGCGGCTCGGCGTCCCCCCGAGGGCGGGGTGGGCGGCTTCTTGGGGTGCTATGTCCGCACGAAACCGCCCACCCCCGGGCGGCGGGCGTGGGCGGCTTCTTGGGGTGCTATGTCCGCACGAAACCGCCCACCCCCGAGATTCCACCGGTCCCGCCGGCCTCTCCACCTCCCTACCCAGCCGCCGTAGACGCCCCGCGGCGCCGCTTCGCCGGCGGCCACGCTGCCGCCGTAGACGCCCCGCGGCGCCGCTTCGCCGGCGGCCACGCTGCCGCCGTAGACGCCCCGCGGCGCCGCTCCGCCGGCGCTCAGCCCGCCCAGGGGACCTCCACCGAGTCCTCCGTCGGCGAGTCGCGCGCCACGACGTACTCCGCCGGCTCGGCGTCGGAGAGGTTGCGGAGGATGTGGGTCTCTCGCGGGGGGACGTAGACCATGTCGCCCGGGCCGATCTCGACCGTCTGCTCGAGATGATCGCCCCAGCGGACCTCGAGCCGGCCGGAGAGCATGTACACGGCGCTCTCGCACGCTTCGTGGTAGTGCGGCCGGGAGCGGGCGCCGGCTGGGACCCGGAAGACGCCCATGTAGATGTTGGTGGCGCCCGTCGTCGCCTGGGAGATCTCCGCGCCGCCGACCACCCCGCGCGGGACGTCGCGGTCCTCCTCACTCGGTTTCACGACTCTCATGGCGCCCAGCCTACGCGTCGAGCCAGTAGTCCAGCCACTCCTCGCGCGTGCCGCCCACCCGGTCGTAGAGCGCCCGCGCGCGCAGGTTGTCCTTCGCGGTCTGCCAGGTCAGCCGCGCGGCGCCGCGCTCGCGGCAGGCCTCGCGGCAGCGCTCGATCAGCGCCTCGGCCGCGCCGCCCCCGCGCGCGTCCGGCGCCACGAAGAGGTCGTTCATGAGCCCGATCCGGCTCGCGCTCAGCGTCGACCACAGCCAGAACACGGTCGCGAAGCCGACCGCCGCGCCGGAGTCGTCGCGCGCGAGGAACTGCACGCCCTCGCCCTCCGGGTCGGCGATCAGCGCGCGCGAGAGCGCGAGCAGGTCCTCGTCGGTCGGAGCCACGTCGTAGAAGTCGCAGTACGCGCGCGCGAGGGGGAGCACATCGCCGAGGTCCGCCTCGCCCACGCGCGCGACCCTCACGTCGTCATCCCCGTGAACTGCCCGCCGGTGATGTTCAGGGTCTGGCCGTGGACGTAGTTCGACCACGGCGAGCACAGGAAGAACACGCCGCCGGCGGCCTCCTGCGGGGTGCCCGGCCGCCCGAGCGGGATCAGCACCGAGGCCATGCCGCGCAGCTGGTCGGGGATGCCGAGCTGGACCTTCTCGCCGCCGATCTCCATCACGTTGGAGTCGTCCTTGGAGGCGGTCAGGCGCGTCTCGATGTAGCCGAACGCGACCGCGTTGACGTTGATCTTGAACTGGCCCCACTCCTTGGCCAGCGTCTTGGTCAGGCCGACGACCGCGTTCTTGCCCGCGGCGTAGTTCGCCTGGCCGGCGTTCCCCATCGTGCCCGAGATCGAGGACACGTTGACGATCTTGCGGAAGACCTCCTCGCCGCGCTCGCGCTCGAGCTTGGCGGGCTCGCGCAGGTGCGGCGCGGCGGCGCGGATGACCCGGAACGGCACGATCGTGTGGATGTCGAGCATCTTCTGGAACGCGTCGTCGGACATCTTGTGGATCGGCGCGTCCATCGTGTAGCCGGCGTTGTTGACGATGATGTCGATCCTGCCCCAGGCGTCCACCGCGGCCTGGACCAGCGCGTCGGCCGCGCCGTCGCGCGTGAGATCGCTCGCGTAGACGGCCGTCTCGCCGGCGATCTCACTCGCCGTCTGCTCGGCGGCGTCACCGTCGAGGTCGTTGACGAGCACCCGCGCCCCGTGCTCCGAGAGCAGCTCCGCCGTGGCGCGCCCGATGCCGCGCGCCGAGCCGGTGACGATCGCCACCTTGCCGTCGAGGACTCCCATGTCATGTCTCCCCAGTGTCGTGATCGGGCGCCAGGCTACAGGCGCTTGCGCAGCATCCCGAACACGCCGCGCAGCACCTGGCGCTGGAGCGCCTTGCCCTGGCGCGAGGTCAGGAAGTCGCCGAGCGTGTCGGCCGTGCCCGCCGGCGCGGGCAGGCGCTCGCGCCGCGGGGCGGGCGCCGGGGCCTCGCCCGCCGGAGCCGGCGCGGCCTCCGCCATCCGCCCGGCCAGCAGCTCGCGCGCGCTCTGCGCCTCCACCCGCTCCCCGTAGGACGCCCACAGCGGCGACGCCTTCGCGGCGGCCTCGACGTCGGCGGCCGGCGCCATCCTCGACGCCGGCGCGAGCATCCGCGTGTGCACGACCGGCGTCGGCACGCCCTTCTCCGAGAGCAGCGTCACGGCCGCCTCGCCGATGCCCATCGACGTCAGCAGCTCGCCGACGTCGTAGAAGGTCGACGTCGGGTAGGTCGAGACGACCGCCTTGAGGTCCTTGGCGTCCTTGGGCGTGAATGCCCGCAGCGCATGCTGGACACGGCTCCCGAGCTGGCCGAGCACCGACTCCGGCAGATCGGTCGGCGCCTGCGTGACGAAGAAGACGCCGACGCCCTTGGAGCGGATCAGCCGTACCGTGCGCGTGACCGACTCGACGAACGCGTCGGTCGCATCGGAGAACAGCAGGTGCGCCTCGTCCAGGAAGAAGACCAGCTTGGGCGCGTCGAGGTCGCCCGCCTCGGGCAGCTGCTCGAACAGCTCGGCGACGAGCCACATCAGCACCGTCGAGAACAGCGCCGGGCGGTCCTGCACCGCGGGCAGCTCGAGGCAGGCGACGATGCCGCGGCCGTCGGGCGCGACGCGCATGAGGTCGGCGATCTCGAGCTGGGGCTCGCCGAAGAACTCGGTGCCGCCGCCGTTCTCCAGGCCGACCAGCGCCCGCAGCAGCACGCCGACCGTCGCCTTCGAGAGCCCGCCGATGCCCTCCAGCTCGGCCTTGCCGTGCTTCGAGGCCAGGAACGTGAGCAGCTCGCGGAGGTCCGCGAGGTCCAGCAGCGGCAGGCCCTTCGCGTCGGCGTAGTGGAACACGAGCCCGAGCGAGGACTCCTGCGTCTCGTTGGCGCCGAGCACCTTGGCCAGCAGCTGCGGACCGAAGTCCGACACCGTCGCGCGGATCGGCACGCCGGGGCCGATGCCGCCGAGCGAGAAGAACTCCACCGGGAAGCCCGCAGGCGCGAACGGGAGCCCCAGCTCGCACATGCGCGCCTCGGCCGGCCCGCCGGTCTCGGCCGGCTCGGCGAGGCCCGACACGTCGCCCTTGACGTCGGCGACGAAGACGGGCACGCCGTGGGCGGAGAGCTGCTCGGCGATGACCTGCAGCGTCTTGGTCTTGCCCGTGCCGGTCGCGCCCGCGATCAGCCCGTGACGGTTCATCGTCGCCAGCGGGAGCCGGACCACGGCGTCGTCCGCCGTCGCGCCCGCGTGCACGCCGCGCCCGAGGTCGATCGCCGCGCCCGCGGTCGCGTACGCCTCCCGGATCGCGGCGGCGAACTCGGTCACGCCCGGGAGCGTACGGGGTCCGGTGCCCGCCTCGGGCGGAGCGACCGCCCCCTCCGAGCGGTGACAATGTGGCACGCCCGTGCGAAGCGAGGAGCTGCAGATGATCCACAGGACGACACGGCTCGCGAACCTGGTGCTGGCCGGCATGCTCACCGGCAACGAGTTCGGCAGCCGGGTCATCGCGCACCCGGCCCTGAGGGAGCTGGCGCCCCGGGCTCACCTCCACGCCGAGCAGGCGCTGACGCGGCGCTACGGGCAGGTCATGCCGGTCTTCATGACGGCGACCCTCGGCTCGTTCGTCCCGCTGATCGCGCTGGAGCCGGACCGCACCTCCCGACGATCTCTCCTCACCGCGGGGGCAATGGCGTGCTACGGCGCGATGCTCGCGGTGACGCTGACCCGCAACGTCCCTCTCAACGACCGCCTGCTCGAGCTGATGCCGCAGGACACGCCCGACCCGGAGTTCCTCGCGCTGCGCGCGCGGTGGGATCGCCTGCACACGGCGCGCAACCTGCTGAACGTCGCCGGGCTCACCTGCACGGCGCTCGCCGCCCTGACGACGGACTGATTCTCACGACCCCATGCGCCGCGTGCGCACCCGAGAACGGGCGCTCACGGTCGATCCAGTCGGCTTCAGAGCCCATATGACTTCCCGATCACCTCGAGCATCACCTCGTCGGTGCCGGCCCCGATCCGGTTCAGGCGCAGATCGCGCCACACGCGCTCGACGCCGTACTCCTTCATGTAGCCCGCGCCGCCATGGATCTGGATGCACTCGTCGGCGACCTCGACGGCGATCCGGGAGGCGTAGAGCTTGGCCATCGAGATCTCGCGCACGGGGTACTCGCCGTTGGCGAAGCGCCACGCGGTCGTGTAGTTGAGCTGGCGGGCGGTCTCGATCTTCGTCGCCATCTCGGCGAACTTGTGGCGCGTGACCTGCAGCTTGGAGATGGGGCGTCCGAACGCGTGGCGCTCCTGCGCGTATCGCAGCGTGCGGTCGAACACCCGCTGCGCCGCCGCCACGCAACCCGCGGCGCCGATCATGCGCTCGCCCTGCAGCTCCCACATGACGTGGTAGAAGCCCTTGCCGACCTGGCCGAGGACCGCGCTCTCGGGCACGCGCACGTCCTGGAAGGCGAGCAGCGCCGTGTCGGAGGCGTGCATGCCGAGCTTCTGCAGTTTCTTCTCGCGGATCACGCCCGGCAGGTCCATGTCGACGAGGAACAGCGTGAAGCCGTCGTAGCCGGCCTCGGGGTCGGTCTTGGTCACCAGCACGATGAAGTCCGCGCGGTGGCCGTTGGTGATGTACGTCTTGGCGCCGTTGATGACGTACTCGCCGCCGGCGCGGACCGCCCGAGTCTTGATGGCCGCCACGTCGGAGCCGGCGTCGGGCTCGGTGATGCCCAGGCAGGCGATCTTCTCGCCCCGGATCGCGGGCACGAGGTAGGACTGCTTCTGCGCCTCGGTGCCGAACAGGTGGATCGGCGGCGTCGCCATGTCGGTGTGCACGGCGATGCCCATGTTCAGCCCGCCGCAGTCGGAGTGCGTCATCTCCTCGGCCAGCACCAGCGCGCAGTAGTAGTCGCCGCCCTGGCCGCCGTAGGCCTCCGGGTAGGTGAGCCCGAGGAAGCCCAGCTCGCCCATGCGCGGGAAGACCCGGTCGGGGAACGTCGTCTCCTCCCACTCCTCCGCGTGCGGCGCCAGCTCCTTGACGACGAACGCGCGGATCGACTCGCGCAGCTGCTCGTGCTCCTCGGTGAAGATGAAGTGCCGGCGCGCGCCGGCGTGGTCGGGCTTCAGGACATCGGTGGCGGCCATGGGCGAAGCGTACCGGCGAGCCGCCCGGAGGCGGCCCGCCGGCACGGCGCCGCTAGCAGGGGTCGGTCACGTAGGACGTGCCGCGCTTGGAGAAGCGGCCGTTCTTGCGCTGGACGACGATCCGCCGGCTGTCGAGCCGCCGGTCGGCGGCCCGCATGCGGAAGCGGACGTAGTAGACGCCGTTGGTCAGGCGCCGCCCGTTCGCCGCCCGGCCGCGCCAGGTGAACGAGCGGATGCGGCCGCGGAACCGCGCCCGCCGGACGGCGCGGGCGAAGATGCGCCGGCCCTGCGACGTCTGGAAGACGTCGACGGTGACGGGATTGCTCGCGAAGCGGCGGAACGAGAACCGCAGGCCGCGGCCGGCGCGCCGGACGCCGACCGAGCGGAAGCCCCGCGGGGCCGTGCAGGAGTCCTCGACGACGACCGGATCGGCCGGGCTCCCGCCCACGCCGCAGGCGAGCGCCAGGTCGACGGCCTGCGAGCGGGCGACGAACACGTCGCGCGCCTCCAGCACGTTGCCGGTGCCGTCCTCGCACGTCAGCCGCCACGACGTCTCGCCGTTGAGGCGCGGCTGGCTGGACGGGTTCACGTGCCACGTGAACTGCCCGCTGGCCGGCACCACGAGCGTGGACTGACGGCGCTCGGTGATGGTCTGGACCGGGTTCTGATAGCCGTTGTCGTTCGGCCGCTCGCTGGTCTTGTAGGACAGGCTCTTGGAGATCCGCAGCGTCCGGCCGGCGGGCGCCGTCCCGCGCAGGATCGAGTGCGAGTCCGCGCTGATCGCCGTCTCGCCGGCGAGCGTGTACGCCGCGCGCAGGCCACCCAGCTTGCGCCCGGTCGGCGCGCCGTTGTCGTCGAGCTCCGGCCGCCCGTCGTACTCGGGCAGGAAGCCCGAGACGTAGGCCGGGTGGAACTCGGACTTGCCGATCTCCGGCGTGTAGGAGAACGCGCCCAGCGCGTCGTAGAGGTAGTCGTCGGTGGTCCCGGTCGTGTCGTAGAGCTGATAGGAGAACTGCGACAGGTAGTTCGTCTCGCGCGCCATCGCGTCACCCAGGGCGCGCAGGCGCTGCTCGTCGGGCGTCGGGCCGAACGTCGCCGTCCCGGGCGGCCGCAGGATCAGGCCGGTGAACGTGTGGTTGGTGATCAGCACGGTCGGCTGGAGATCGCGCACGAAGCGCCGGAAGCCCTCCGTCTCGGACTCCGAGAACGGGGCCGGGCCGTGGTAGACGAGGCTGTTGATCGCCGCCTCGCGGTCTTCGGGCGCGTCGCCGGGCGCCGGACCGCTGGTGCCCGGGCCGCCCCACTCGACGCCGTAGTTGCGGTTGGGGTCGACCCCGCGGTCGAGGAACGTCGGCGTGTCGGGCACGCCGTCGCCGTCCGTGTCGGCCACGTAGTCGTCGGTCGGGTCGGCCGTGTAGTCCGGGCTCGAGCGCACGAGGCACGGCTGGGCGGCCTCCTCGGGCGTCGGCGGCCGGCAGGTCTTGCGCTTGTAGGCGCCCGAGCCGAAGCCCTGCAGCCCGGAGCTGCCCGGGTCGGCGCCCGAGTCGTCCGGATCGCTGAAGTCGCCGTCCATCGAGGCCTGCTCGGACTTGATCGTCACGTCGAAGCCGTCGACGTTGAGCACCGGGACGACGAAGTTGCGCGCGTTGCGGACGATCGCCGTCAGGCGCGAGTTGCCGCTCTTGTAGCCGTTGATCATCTCCAGGCCCCACTCGAGCGTGGCCTCGTTGGCGGGCCACTCGCGGGCGTGGTGCGTCCCGACCTGGACGTAGGCGGGGCGCCCGTCGGGCGGGTTGGTCACGTTCTCGGCGATCTCCACGCCGAGGATGTCCCTGCCCTCGTAGGACTTCAGCGGGAGCGCGAACAGGCGCACGAGGCCGGCGTTGTCGCGCGCCAGCGCCTTCAGCTCGTCGTTGATCTCCTCCAGCGTGCGGTAGGTGGTGCGCCCGCCCGGCGTGGCCTGGGCGATGCGGGCGCGCTGGGAGGCGCTGGCGGCCGCGC
>Ga0136617_10000731_pt1 | contig 28477 bp, 27 predicted proteins | sample AntDrymUQ3222106_2_FD_129672 | JGI IMG/M metagenome (GOLD analysis project Ga0136617, IMG submission 129672) | Polar desert sand microbial communities from Dry Valleys, Antarctica - metaG UQ322 (21.06) | ecosystem: Environmental > Terrestrial > Soil > Desert | place: Antarctica: Dry Valley...
GACGTGGTCGGGGACGCGTTCCTGCGCCAGATGGTACGGAGCATCGTGGCTGCCCTGCTGCGCATCGGGCGTGGTGAGGCGACCGCGGAGGACCTTGCGACCGCGCTGCGATCGCGACAACGGGCCTTCGCCGGAGCGATCGCCCCGCCGCACGGCTTGAGCCTGCGGAGGGTGCGACTCGAGCCGGCGTCGGGCAGAAGGAACACGACGGATGACGATGACCAAGACATATAGCCCAAGGGCCAGCGAGATCGAGCGTCACTGGTTCGTGGTGGACGCTGAGGGACAGACACTCGGCCGTCTTGCCTCGCGCATCGCCCGGGTCCTGGCCGGCAAGCACAAGCCCAGCTACGCCACGCACATGGACACGGGCGATCACGTCATCGTGCTGAACGCAGGCAAGATCGCCGTCTCGCGCGACAAGCGTGAGACCAAGGTCTACGCTCGTCACAGCGGATACCCCGGCGGCTTTCGCCAGGAGACGCTGGGCGACCTCCTCGCGCGACGCCCGGAAGAGGTCATCCGCCGCGCCGTCAAGGGCATGTTGCCCCGCACCACGCTGGGTGTCCAGCAGTTGCGCAAGCTCAAGATCTACGCGGGTGCCGACCACCCGCACGAAGCGCAACAGCCGGAGCTGTTGCCCGAGACGGGAGAGTTGGTTCGATGATCACGAATGCATCCTTCTATGGCACCGGGCGGCGAAAGACGAGCATCGCGCGCGTCCGCCTGATGACCGGGGATGGTGAGGTAGTGGTCAACGGCCGGACCCTTGAGGACCATTTCGGCAATGCCGTGAACCTGGGCGAGATCCTGATGCCCTTCCGCGTGACCGGCACCGAAGGCCGCTTCAACGCCATGGTCAAGGTGGAAGGCGGCGGCTACCAGGGACAGGCCGGCGCCATCCGACATGCCATCGCACGTGCGCTGCTCCAGTCCGACCCCGACGCCGCTCGGCTGCCCCTGCGCCAGTCCGGGTATCTGACGCGCGATCCGCGCATGAAGGAACGCAAGAAGTTCGGCCTCAAGCGAGCTCGCAAGGCACCGCAGTACACCAAGCGCTGATGGTTCGGGCCGCCCGGCGGTCCTCGTGAGCGACCCTGTCTTCGAGCGATACAAGGAGGCCCTCAAGCAGGGTCACCTGGCCCTGCTGCGCGGCAAGCCCAAGGATGCCCTGGAGCGCTATACGGAGGCGGCCGCGCTGGCTGACCACCGCGCGCTGCCGCATCTCAGCATGGGCTCGGTGCTGCTTCAGCTGGGTCGAGCCCGCGAGGCGCTGAACGCCTATGACCGCGCCGTCCAACGGGCGCCGGAGGACCCTGCCGGTCACAGCGGCCGGGCGAGCGTCTTGACCACACTCGGCCGAGCCTCAGAGGCAGACGAGGCCAGGGCTCGCGTGTCGGCCATCGAAGGGCTCGTCGCGGTGCGACGCGCGGAGTCCGCGGCGGCGGCGGAAGGGGCCAGGCGTGGCGCCGGGCCCGAGGCACTCGTCGAGTCCGCGGAGGCGGCGCACGGCTCCGGCGATCCGATCACCGCGGTCGACCGATTCGTGGCGGCTGCCGACCTGTATCTGGCCCGGTCCGAGCTGGATGCCGCCTCCGACGCCTGTCAGCGAGGATTGGCCCTGGCGCCCGGCTCGCCGGCGGTCCACCTGGCCATGGTCCGCACCTACCTGGCCTACGGCTGGGGCGAGCGGGCCGTCGAGCGACTCCTTCTCCTGGACCGCTTGCTGACGCTCGATCATGATCTTCCGGCCCGCACTGAGCTCATCGCCACCTGCGCCGCGCAGCGCGACCTCGATCCCCGCCTGGCCAGCATCGCCGACGGCTCGTCCGCTTCCGACGGCTCGTACGCCAGCCCCTCCCACCCCGGCGGCTGAGGGCCTCGGTGCGCCGGCCGGAGCCCATCTCGCGTGCTACGATCGGAACGTGATCGACCAGTTGCGAGACCTGGTCGAGGGGATCGAGATCGAGCCCATCGCGCTCCTCGACATCGGTCTGACCGCCATCCTCATCTACGGGCTGTTCAGCCTCATCCAGGGTACGCGGGCTGTCCGGCTGGTCGTCGGAGCCATCCTGCTGCTGGTCGTATACGGCGCTGCGCAGACCTTCGAGCTGCGGCTGCTCTCCGGGATCCTCCAGGCCGGCGCCGTGGTTGGCCTGGTGGCCCTGGTGGTCATCTTCCAGCCTGAGCTGCGTCGCGCGCTCGAGCGCATCGGTCGCGTCGGCTCGATGGGTTGGGTCTTCGGCACAGGCAACCAGGGCGACTCCCAGCGCGTGCCCGCGGTGCTCGCTCGAACGGCGACCACGCTTGCGGCCGGGCGCATCGGCGCGCTCATCGTCGTGGAGCGCGAGACCGGCCTGCAGGACACGGCCGAGGCGGGCGTGATGGTCCATGCGGACCTGTCCCCGGAGCTGCTCCACTCCATCTTCACGCCTCACGCTGCCTTGCATGATGGCGCGGTGATCGTCCGTGGCGACCGGATCGTGGCGGCGGGCGTGGTCCTGCCACTCTCCGAGACATCCGTCCACCGCGAGCGCTTCGGGACGCGGCACCGCGCCGCCATCGGCATCACCGAGCAGACCGATGCACTGGCCATCGTGGTGAGCGAGGAGTCCGGTTCGGTCAGCCTCGTGGAGCGTGGTCGGATACTGCGCAACCTGGACGAGGAGCGACTGCGCAACGCGCTGACCGCGCTGCTCCGCTCCAGCGACGGCGTGGGCCGCACGGCCGTCTCCCGGGCGGTCGCTCGCGGCTCCTGGGACCGCGGATCGCGCCTTCGCCGCCTGCGGTCCCGACGTGCGGCCGCGGCGCGCATCGCCGGTGAAACCGCGGCCGGCTCCAGCGTGGCCAAGGCAGGTGGTCCGGGCGCTCCCTCGCGTCCACCGGGCGCGCCGTCGGTGGCCGGTGGACCGGCGAGTCGGGTCGAGTGAGGCGTCTGCTCGACTTCTTCCTGCGCAACTGGCTGCTGAAGCTCGGGGCGGTGGCGCTGGCCACCATCCTGTACGGGGGCCTGGTGCTCTCCGAGAGCACTCTCACCTGGCGGGGACAGGTGCCCATCGACGTGGTCGATCCCCCTCAGGATGCGGCGGTCGGAACGGTCCCGGTGCAGGCCAGTGACATCCGTTACCGGGCTCCGCTCGACGTGGCAGGGCGGTTGACGAACGGGTCGTTCGTCGCCTTCGTCGACCTGTCCGGCATCAGGCCGCAGGCTGGCAGCGCGTCGGTCCGTGTGCGGGTACAGGTGCAAGCGCTCGACCCCAGCGTGTCCATCGTCGACTACGAGCCCGAGTTCGTGGAGATCCTGGTGGAGCCGCTGGTCACCCGTGAGATGCGCGTCTCGGTCCACCGAGGCATCATCCCCGACCGGCTTGACGTCGGGCCCCCGCAGGTCGAACCCCCGACCGTGACCCTGCGCGGGGGAGCTTCGCGGCTGCAGAGCGTCACTTCCGTCGTGGCGCGTGTGAACATCGACGGCAGCGCCATCAACGTGGACGAGGAGGCGGAGGTCGAGCCATTGGATGCCTTGGGCGCCATCGTCGCGGGCGTGGAGGTCGACCCGGAGCGCGTCCGCGTACGGATCACCGTGGCGCCCAGCATCGAGACGGCGACCCTTCCCGTGAGGCCGCGCATCGAGGGCGAAGTCGCGGCGGGCTACATGCTGGAGGCTGTGGACGTCGAGCCCATCTCGGTGACCGTGAGTGGCGCGGAGACCGACGTGGCCACGCTCGGCCTGGTGCAGACGGAGCCCATCGACATCACCGGCCGGACCGGCATCATCGAGGTCGACGCCGCGCTCGACCTGCCGGCGCAGGTCAACGTCAGCGGGACGGACACGGTCATCGTGACCCTGGAGATCGTGCCCGCCGCCGGCGCGCGCACATTCCAGACCGGCCTGACGCTCGCCTCCACCCAGGCGGATCTGGCTTACTCACTGTCGGCGTCGTCGGTGCTGGTCACGCTTTCGGGCGCTTTGCCCGTGCTTGCGGCGCTGGACGCGGGATCGGTGCTGGGTGTCGCCTCCGTGGCCGGGCTCGGACCCGGCCGGCACGAGCTGGCGGTCAGCCTGGAGCCGCCGCCGGGCACGGAGCTGGAGATCGTGGAGCCGAGCACGGTGGTGGTGTCGATCAGCCAGGCGCCGCCGCTGGTGGTGTCTCCCGCGCCGGCGCCGGTGGTCAGTCCCTCTCCGGGGTCGTCACCGTCCGGCCCCATCAGCGCGCCCTGATGCCGCGCCTCTTCGGCACCGACGGCATCCGCGGCGTGGCCAACGTGGATCTGCGGCCGACGCTGGCCTACGCACTCGGCCGGGCCGCCGCGGTGCAGCTCCTGGATGGGCACGGATCGATGATCGTCGGTCAGGACACGCGCCGTTCCGGGGACATGCTCGTCGCGGCGATCGTGGCCGGCGGCACCTCTGCCGGCGTCGACGTTCACCGCCTGGGTGTCTGTCCCACGCCGGCACTGGCGCTGGTCGCAGGCAGGGGAGCCTTCGGCGCCGGGATCATGGTCTCCGCCTCACACAACCCGGCCGATGACAACGGCCTCAAGGTGCTGGATGGTCATGGCCTCAAGCTCGACGATGGCGACGAGGACGAGCTGGAGGCTCTCATCTGGCGCGCCGAGGAGCTGGCCAGCCCGTCGAATGCGGGCATCGGCCTGGCCATCGACGGGCATCGGCTGCTGGACACGTACATCGCCGATCGGCTGGAGCTCGCGCGCGCCGTCCGAAGCGACCGGCGGGTCGCCCTCGACTGCGCCAACGGGTCCGGCGGCACCGTGGCGCCGCGGATCCTGGCCGCCACCGGCGCCGCGGTCGAGGTCCACTTCGACCAGCCCGACGGCACGAACATCAACCGTGACTGTGGGGCCACCGCGCCAGCCGCTCTGGCCGCGCTGGTACGTGGCGATGGGGCCGACGTGGGTTTCTGCCTGGACGGCGATGCCGATCGCTGCGTGGCCATCGATGAGAACGGCGCGGTCGTGGACGGCGACCAGCTCATCGGCATCATCGCCCTGGACCGATTGGCGCGAGGCGCCCTGGCCGAGGACACGGTCGTGGTCAGCATCCTCTCCAACGGTGGTCTGGTCGCGGCCATCGAACGGGCCGGTGGCCGCGTCGTTCGGACACCCGTGGGGGACAAGCACATCCACGACGCGATGGTCGTGTCCGGCGCCGGGCTCGGCGGGGAGAAGAGCGGGCACGTCATCGTGATGGAGCACACGCGCAGCGGCGACGGCATCGTCACGGCCCTCGAGGTGCTCTCCATCCTGGCGCGCCGGGGCATGCCGCTCTCGCAGCTGGCGGCGCAGGTCCCCCTGTTCCCTCAACAACAACGGGCCATCGCCGTTCGTCACAAGGAGGGCTGGGAGGCTGATCGAGCCCTCTCCGAGGCGGTGCGCGCGGTCGAGGCGGAGCTGAACGGTCGCGGCCGGGTCATCGTGCGCCCGTCGGGCACCGAGTCGGCCCTGCGGATCATGATCGAGGGCGACGATGAGGCGCGCATCACGGCCTTGGTCGACGCCCTCGGGAGCCTGGCCAGTGAGCGACTAAACTAGGCCGCTGCGCCCGACCGGTGCGGCTGTGGAGGGAGGCAGGACGGCGGATGTGCGGGATCGTCGGCTATATCGGACCGCGCGAGGCGGCGCCCATCCTGCTGGAGGGCCTGGCGCGCCTGGAGTATCGCGGCTACGACTCGGCGGGCATCGCCCTGGTGACGCCGTCGGGTGAGATGTTCGTGGAGAAGCGAGCCGGCAAGCTGGCCAACCTGCGCACGGCTCTGCTGGATGCCACGCCGTCGGCCGCGGTAGGCCTGGCCCACACGCGCTGGGCGACGCACGGCAGGCCCAACGATCTCAACGCGCATCCCCACATGGACTGCACTGGCGAGATCACGGTCATCCACAACGGCATCATCGAGAACTTCCAGGAGCTTCGCCAGGGTCTGGCGGCCCGTGGCCACCGTCTGGAATCAGATACGGACACCGAAGCGCTCGCCCACATGGTCGAGGAGGCCTACCAGGGTGACATCGTCGAGGCCGTCCGCGCGGCCCTGCGCCAGGCCCACGGCGCCTACGCCGTGGCGGTATTGCACAAGGGGGAGCCGGGCCGGCTCATCGGCGCGCGCATGAACGTGCCGCTCATCGTGGGTGTCGGGGAAGGGGAGAACTTCCTCGCCTCGGATGTCGCGGCCGTCCTCGCGCACACCAGACGGGTCATCTTCCTCGAGGAAGGGGACGTGGCTGACCTCGACGCCGCCTCGGTCAGCATCACGGGACTGGATGGCACGCCGCGCGAGCGACTGGCGAGCGAGATCGATTGGACGCTGGAGGCAGCCGAGAAGGGCGGCTACGAGCATTTCATGCTCAAGGAGATGCACGAGCAACCAGGCGCCATCCGAGCCTCCATCACCGGACGCGTGCATGGCGACGAGATCCGCGCCGACGAGCTGCTGCCGGTGATGGCCGCCATCCGCCGGGCAGAGCGGGTGGAGTTCGTGGCCTGCGGCAGCGCCAACTATGCCGCCGCCGTGGCCGCCTATGTCTTCCAGGATTGGACGGACCTGCCGGCGCGCTGGAACATCGGCTCGGAGTTCCGCTACAGCCCGCCGCCGCTGGACGACAGGACGCTGGTCGTGGCCGTCACGCAGTCCGGCGAGACCGCCGACACCATCGCCCCGGCGCGACTCGCACGAGAGGCGGGCTGCACCCTGATCGCCGTGACCAATACCGTCGGATCGGCCATCACCCGTGAGGCGGACGCGGTGATGTTCCTGCAGGCCGGGCCGGAGATCGCGGTGGTCGCCACCAAGACGTTCGCCACGCAGGTCACGACGCTCATCATCCTGGCCGCGGCCGTGGCCAAGGCGCGCGGCGTGCTCGATCCCGAAAGGGAGGGGGAGCTGGTGCGGGCGCTGCGTGAGCTGCCCGACAAAGCCGAGCAGGCACTGGCCATGGCCACGGATGCGCGGGAGCTGGCGCGGCGCTACGTGAACTCGCGCGGGTTCATGTTCGTGGGTCGGGGTGTCACCTATCCCGTGGCGCTGGAGGGAGCGCTCAAGCTCAAGGAGGTCTCCTACGTGCACGCCGAGGGCTATGCCGCGGGCGAGCTGAAGCACGGTCCCATCTCGCTGCTCGACGCGGAAGTGCCGCTGGTGGCCATCGCCACTCGCTCGGTGCTCCAGGAGAAGCTCATCAGCAACGTGATGGAGGGTCGTGCCCGGGACGCCAAGGTGCTCGCCGTAGCGACCCAGGGCGATGACGCGATGCTCGCCCTGGCCGACGACATCCTGTGGGTGCCCGATACGCTGGAGGCGTTGAGCCCGGTGCTGGCGGCCATCCCGTTGCAGCTCTTCGCCTATCACATGGCGGTGGTGCGCGGCACGGACGTCGATCAGCCGCGTAACCTCGCGAAGTCGGTCACGGTCGAGTAGCCGCCCGTGGCCGCGGGCATCCCGGCGCCTGAGGGCACGACCGAGCTGGGCATCGACATCATCAAGGTCGAGCGCATCGCCTCGGTGCTGCAGCGCTTCGGCGAGCGGTTCCAGCGGCGCATCCTCACCGACGACGAATACCGCTACGTGCGTGCCCGCCCGGAGACCCTGGCCGGGCGGTGGGCCGCCAAGGAGGCCGTGAGCAAGGTGCTGGGCCTGGGTGTGCGCGGGGTCGGCTGGCGGGAGATCGAGATCGTGCGGCTGCCCACCGGCCAGCCCACCGTCCGCCTCCACGACCGGGCGCTGCGGCGCGCCGAGCAGCTGGGCATGTCTCGCATCGCGGTCTCCATCAGCCATGAGCGCGATTACGCCGTGGCCATCGCCTTCGGGATCCGCACTGCCGGCGGCAGCTTCGTATTCCCCGTCGACATGGAGGCCCGCCTGGAGGACCGCGAGCGAGCCATCCTGGCGCGCCTCCAGCGCCTGGGGCGCCTGCACGAAGGTGAACCGGGTTGAGCGCGTCCGCGTCGCGGGAGGTCGAGCGACTCGAGGACCGGACGATGGCCACCCTCGTGCCACGACGCGAGGCGCGCTCGCACAAGGGCAGTCACGGGACGCTGGTCATCGTGGCCGGATCGCTCGACCACCTGGGCGCCGCGCTGCTTGCCAGCCAGGCCGCCGCACGCGCCGGGGCTGGTCTGGTGTGCCTTGCCCTGCCTGCCTCGCTCCAGCCCCTGGCCGCCGGGCGGGTACCCGAGGCGGTGACCATGGGTCTGCCCGAGCGCGCGCCCATGGAGGTCGATCCCGCGGCCGCTGCGGCGGCCATCCTGGGACGCTCCGCCGATGCCCTCCTTCTGGGCCCCGGCCTGCGCCCCGGAGAGGCGACCGCCGCCCTCGTGCTGGCGCTGCTGGCAGAGGATGGCGCCCCGGCGGTGCTCGACGCAGAGGCGCTGAACGTCCTGGCCGTCACGCCGGGCTGGTGGATCACCGCGGCACGGGCGGCCGTCCTGACGCCACATCCCGGCGAGTTCGCGCGGCTCGATGGATCGGCGATGGGCCCGGACGACACGGAGAGGGCCGAGCGCGCTGCCGCGGCCGTCGCGCGGTGGGGACGGGTCGTCGTGCTGAAGGGTGCGCACACGGTGATCGCCGGCGGCGACGGCCGGCTGGCGCGAGCGTCCTTCGAGAATCCCGCGCTGGCCACCGCGGGGACCGGCGATGTCCTGGCTGGCACCGTGGCGGCATTGCTGGCGCAGGGCCTGGAGCCCTACGACGCGGCGCGCCTCGGCGTCTATCTCCACGGGGTGGCCGCGGAACGAGCCAGCGAGCGACTGGGCGACGCTGGCCTCCTCGCCTCGGACCTGCCGCTTCTCATCGCGCGAGCCCGCCACGACCTGGTCAGGGCAGCTGGAGGGACACGCGGCGAGCGACGCCTGGGCTTCGGCGAGCGGCTGCGTCCGGCATGAACGACGATCCGGCACGGCCCTCCATCGAGGAGCAGCTGCGCCGGGCGGGCCTGCCGCCGCTGCCGCGCACGGCCTGGCTGGAGATAGACCAGGGCGCCATGGCGGGCAACCTACGGGCTGTTCGCAAGCTGGTCGGGGCGAGCGTGGAGATATCGGCGGTCGTCAAGGCCGACGGCTACGGGCACGGCCTGGAGGTGGCGGCACGAACGTTCGTGGCGGCGGGCGCGGCGCGAGTCTGCGTGGCCACGCTGGACGAGGCGCTGGCGCTGCGGCGGGCTGGCATCAGCGCGCCGGTGCTGATCCTCTTCACGATCCCCCCGGCCGAGGTGCCGGCAGCGGCGGCCGACGGCTTCGAGCTGGTCGCCGCGGCCCCCGAGCTGGCCCTGGAGATGCTCGCCGCGTGGCGCCGGCAGCCGCTGCCCACTACCGCATCCGGACGGTGCGAGCTGCTCATACATCTCGAGGTCGAGACCGGGCTGACCCGCGCCGGGATCGTCCCGGAGCGGGTGGCCGACGTGGCGCGCCGCATCACCGCTACGCCCGGGGTGCGGCTGGCCGGGATCTGGTCGCACCTGGCCAGCGCCGAGGCAGGCGACACATCGGCGGATCAGGAACGCGTGCTGCTGGCCGCCGTGGAGTCACTGCGCGCGGCCGGTGTCCCGGGCCCACCCGTCCATCTCGCTGCCAGTGGCGGTCTCTTCGCCGGCACGAGCCGCCATCACGCCATGGTCCGGGCCGGCCTCTGCCTCTATGGGGAGCTGGCGGACGAGCTGCCCCTCAGCACCGCGGGCCGCCGAGCTGCGTCCGCCCTGCGGCCGGCCATGACCCTCAAGGCGCGAGCCCTGCGCATCATCGACGTTCGTGAAGGCACGGCCGTGGGCTACGGGGGGCGGTGGCGTGCCGAGCGTCCCTCACGCATCGCCACGCTGCCGGTCGGCTACGGCGACGGCTGGGTCCGCGGCTACCAGCCCGGTGCCTCCGTCCTGGTCAGGGGACGCCGCGTGCCCGCCGTGGGGACGGTGGCCATGGACGCGCTCGCGGTCGATGTGACCGACGTGCCCGGAGTCGATATGGACGATGAGTTCGTGCTGTTGGGCAGCCAGGGCCAGGAGTACATCAGTGCCACGGAATCGGCGCGACGACGCACCACCATCGTCTGGGAGGTGCTCGTGGGTATGGCTCACCGTCTGCCTCGGGTGTACCATCTCGGTCGAGAGGTGACGGGCATCCGAACGGTCGTCGGCGAGGTCTTGGTCCGCGAGGATCACCAGGTCCGAGCGGCCCACCGAGGCGCGGAAGGCTCCTGATCCGGCCGGGATGAGGGAGAGTGGGCTGAGTGAGGCTGGACGTGCGCTCGTGACGGGTCCCAGAGGGCAAGAGCCGGAGCTTCGCGAGGAGGTCGTGGAGTTCGTAGCGCGGGAGATTCAGGTCCGCGGGGTGACGGGCCCGGCGGTGATGTTCCTGGAGGCCAGCCGTCCGTACCGACCCTTGGGCAGCCAGGCGATGCTCTTCTTCGACCCGGTGCTGCACGACCTCTTCGGCGGCGACATGGCGGAGCTCCAGCGTGTGCTCGCCGACGAGGCGGGCATCGAGCGGCTGATCGAGCGGCTCGAGGAGATCGACGAAGAGCCCGGCTTCGACGCCTGAGCGCTCCGCGCATCCAGTGACGGTCCCCGGGTGAAGCCCGACCCGCTCTCCTTCTTTACCATCGATCACGGCACGGCCTCCACCGCGGCCGCGTTGATCGCACCCGTCGGCGGGCGCTTCCGGCTGCTGGCCGCCTCGGCGGCGCCTCGCGGCATCAGCGTCGAGGCCATCTTGGAAGATCTGGTGGCGCGCGTCGGCGCGACCGAACGCGGGATGCTGCCGGATCCCGAGGAGTGGCCCTCCTGGGCGCGCCTGGAGGTCGCCACGCACCGGCCGCTGCGCGTCGTCTGCGCGGCCGGCAGTGAGCGTCGTGCGGACGACGTGGCCCGTGCCTTCCTGATCGCGGGCTGGGATGTGGTGGCCCGCTTCGGAGGCACGGGCACCGATCCGCGTGCCGTGACGGAGGCCTGCCTCGACCGCTCCGTGACGGCGGTTGCCCTGGCTGCCGGCGAGCCACCATCCGCCAGCGAGCGGCTGGGCCTGGCCGCGCTCGCACCGATGATCGCCGCCGCGGCGCAACGACGCCCCGACCTGCGGGTGATCCTCTTCGGCGGGGCGACCAGCTGGAGCGGAGGGTTTCCTGCGGAGCGAGTGGTCCACGCGCCGGCCCCCGGTCCGGAGCTGCGCGGCAGCGCCGCGGGAGCGCCGCACTTCGCCCGGCAGGTCGCCGCTGGCTGGGCCTCGGACGCGGGGGCGCGTCAGCTGCCCGATGGCCGAGAGGGCTTCATCGTCGGTGCCGCCTCGCTGGCCTCGCTGCTGGATCGCTCCGTGGATGCCATCGACATCGGCTGCGCGGCCGGTCTCCGTGCGGTCGTCAGGCCCGACGGGGCGGTGGAGTGGCTGCTCCGGGCGGACGCGGCGCTGGTGCCCTCCCGAGCCATGACCGATGACGTGGAGGTGGACCGGATCCTGCGCTGGTGCGCGCTGCGGTCGGAGCAGTCCGCCTTGCGCGATCGGGTTCGGAACCTGGGTCTGGCACCCTGGCGCGATGCCGCCGGAGACGGGGCACGCATCCGATCGGCGGCGCTACGGGCCGCGCTGACGCGCCTTGCGGCGGGGTGGACCGGCGGAGACGTCGACGCTGTCCTCCACGGACGCGAGACGGCCGTCCGCCGAGCTGTTCTCCCCGGCATCGCGAGCGGCTTTACCCGACCAGCTTCCCGCGACGCGGGGATCGCTTCCCTGCCGGACCTGGTGGTCGCCGCGGGCGGCGCATTCGCCGCGGTCCCGGCCCCCATAGCGGCACTGGCGCTCCTCGATGTCCTGCGCCGGCCGGGGGCGCGGACCCTGCTCTGGGATCACGCTCGCGTCATGGGGCCTATCGGCACCTTGCAGGAGGTCGACCGACGCCGGATCCTGGCGGACCTTCTGGACGATGCCTTCGTGCCCCTGGGGAGCACGCTCGTGGCCGGAGGTCTGCGGCCCGGCCGCAGCGCTACCCTGCGTGTGACGAGCCCGGTCGGTTCATCCGAGATGTCGATGGTCGCTGGGTCGCTGCGCAGCGTGGACCTGCCGCCGGGCGTCACGGCACACGTGGAGATCGAGGCGCGCGAGCCCATCATGCTGGGCGTCCGTGCGCGGCACGTGGCGATGGAGCTGTCGGGCGGCCTGACCGGGTTGCTCCTGGATGCCCGCGAGACGCCGTTGCGCCTGCATGAGCGTGCCGAGCTACGGCGTGCACAGCTCGATGGCTGGGAACGGCCCTTCTGGCCGGGCCTCGAACCATGAGGGGAGGGGCGCGCCCAGCGCCCGACCGGTTCGTGGCGGCTAGCGCCTCCCTGGTGGGCTCGCCGCTCTGCTGGTTCACGCTGGGACCTGCCGGCCGGCCGGCCGTGGCGCCGGGCGATGTCGTCAGCGCCGGTGAACCGCTCTTCGAGCACGTTGACGATGATCGAGTCGCGGCCTCAGGACCGGACACCAGGGACCAGGCTCTTTCCGTCTTGAGCGGCGTCGTCGAGTCCGTCGATGGGCGGGGCATCGCGGTCCGTGCCGAGGGCGACGGCCTGCCCGGGGCGATCTGCTGGGGCCGGTCGGTGCGCGGTTCCCTGATCGTCGGGGTGGCCAGGCCGGAGGAGGACCTGCGCCCCTCGGCCATCGATGTGGCAGCTGCCGGATCGATCGTCGTGGGAGGTGCGCGCGTGGACATCGAGGCCATCACCCGTGCTCGAGCCCTGGGCGTGCGTGGGATCATCTGCGGCGGCCTGCTGGGAAAGGACCTGCGGCAGCTGGAGACGTCAGAAGCGCGGCAACGGCTATCGATCCAGCCGCTGCCACCGTTCGCGCTCCTGGTGCTCGAGGGATACGGCCGACGGCCCATCGCCGGACCGGCCTGGGATGCGCTGAGCTCGGCCGCCGGGCGGGAAGTGTCGATCGTGACCGATCCGCCGCACGTGCTCCTCGACCGCGGAGTCGCCCTTCGCATGTCTCGTGGACTGGTGCGGGTCACCGCCGGGCGCGACCTGGGACGCGAAGGGCGGCTGGTGGAGCTGCGCGGCCAGGTGCGTGCCAGTGGCGGTGCCTACCTCCCGGCCGGCCTCGTATCGCTCGAAAGCCGGAACGCGAGCGAACCCGTCGAGCGCCGGATCATCGCGCTCGCCGACCTGGAACGCTTGGACTAACCTAGCTCGATGGCCCCTTCCTCGACGGCTGCGACGGTGTCCGCACGCGCGGTATCGGTGCGCAGCGCCAGTGCTGCCGAAACGCGCGAGCTCGGCGCGCTGCTGGCTGGCGTGGCGGCGGCAGGGGACCGCATCGCGCTCATCGGACCCTTGGGCGCGGGGAAGACGCAGTTGGCCAAGGGCTTCGCCCGGGGGCTGGGCATCGCGGAGGTCGTCAACAGCCCCAGCTTCACGCTCATGGCCGAGTATGCCGGCAGGCTGCGACTGTTCCACCAGGACCTCTATCGGCTCGGTGGGGCAGAGGAGGCCATCGCGGGCGGCCTGCTTGACGATCGCCAGGAGGCCGGCGTCACCCTCACCGAGTGGGCCGATCGCCTGGCGCCCGGCCTGGATCCGGACCGACTGGAGCTGCGCTTCTTCCTGGCTGACGGTGATGAGCGCCGCATCGAGCTTTCCACCACCGACCCGGCCGGCCACGCCGGCTATCTCTCGGTGGCAGCCGGCTGGGGATCGCGGGACGTCGCGGCCGGGAAGGGCGGCGAGATGGAGAGTGGCGCGTGAGCAAGGAGCCGGGGGCGCTGCTGGCCATAGATACCTCGACCCGCCGCACCTCGGTCGCGTTGAGCTATGGCGCCAGCCTCCGTGGCGTCCGGAGCGTCGACCGCGATGCCGGCGAGCTGCTCGACCTGGTGACAGCGCTGCTCAGTGCGGCCGGGCTGGGGCCACGCTCGCTCGACGGCATCGTGGTGGGCACGGGCCCCGGCAGCTTCACAGGCCTTCGGATCGGCCTGGCCACGGCCAAGACGCTGGCCTACATCCTTGACATCCCGCTGCTGGGCGTACCGACGGTCGAGGCGCTGGCCCATGCAGCCACCCGACCCGGCCAGCTGGCGGAAAGCGACGCTCCAAGCGAGGGGACCATGCTCGTGCTGCTGGCTGCGGGCGCTCGGGACCATTACCTGGCCCGGGTGTACGACCCAGGGGGGGCGGCGCGACTGGCCTGCCCCGTGGAGCTCCTGGCGCCGGGATCCCCCCTGCCCGCTCAGGTCGGCGGGAACGACGCGATGACCGTGGAGATCGCCTCAGCGCCACTCGGTCCGGAAGCGGCGGCGCGAGGACGCGACGCCCTCGACGGGTTGGCCGAGGCGCTCCTCGCTCTTGGCCATCAGCGGTTCCTGGCCGGCGACCGCGTCGACGCCGCGACGCTGGTGCCGGAGTACGTCGCGCTGCCGCGCGGGATCGCGGTGGCCGCCGGTGGGTCGTGGTCACCCGACCTCCGGTAGCGCTCCGTGTCCGTGCCATGACCGTGGCCGACATCCCGGACGTCCATGAGATCGAGCGTTCCTCCTTTCCCGTGCCCTGGCCGGCCTACGCCTTCCGGCAGGAGCTGGAGATGAACCGCCTGGCCAGGTATCTGCTGGTGAAGGCGGGCGGCGAGACCGTGGCCTACGGCGGCATCTGGCTGATGGTCGACGAAGCCCATGTGACCACCTTCGCGGTCCTGCCCTCGTGGCGCCGGCAGGGCATCGGCGGGCTGCTCATGGTGGAGATCATGCGCGTGGCCCATGACGTGGGCGCCTCGGTGGCGACCCTTGAGGTGCGACTCTCGAACATCGCCGCCCGTGCCCTATATGCACGCTTCGGGTTCAGGCCCGTGGGCCTGCGGCCGCGGTACTACTCGGACAACGGCGAGGACGCCCTGATCATGACCACCGACCGTCTCGATTCGCCCGAGATGCAGGACCGGATGCGCTCCCTGGCCGGCCACTATGGGTCGCTCCCGGTGGTCCCCGAGGAAGACCCGGGCCGGGCCGAGGTCCGCCGATGAGCGGCCTGATCCTGGCTATCGAGACCTCCTGCGATGAGACTGCGGTGGCGGTCGTGGAGGAGGGGCGCCGCATCGTGGCCAACGTCGTTGCGAGCCAGGTGGCTCTCCACGCCGACACCGGCGGCATCGTCCCGGAGGTCGCGGCGAGAGCCCATCTGCGCTGGATGCTGCCCGTCCTGGAGGAAGCGCGGTCACGGGCCAGCATCGAGCGTTGGGCCGGCCTGGAGGCGATCGCGGTGACAGAAGGACCCGGGCTGGCCGGATCCCTGCTCGTCGGAATAACCATGGCCAAGAGCCTCGCCTGGGTCACGGACCTGCCGCTGGTGCCCGTGAATCACCTGGAGGGCCATATCTACGCCGCCTGGCTCCACGACCGGGGCGAACCCGCGCCCCACGAGCCGGAGTTCCCGCTGGTGGCCATGGTCGTCAGCGGTGGCCACACGTTCCTCGTCGAGATGCGCCACCACCTGGACTACCGGCTGCTGGGCCAGACAGTGGACGACGCGGCGGGAGAGGCGTTCGACAAGGTCGGGCGCATGCTGGGCCTGACCTATCCCGGCGGGCCAGCCATCATGCGCGCGGCTTCGGGCGCCACGCGTCGCGACCGCCGCTTTCCGCGGGCCTGGCTGGGCGACAGCGACGACTTCAGCTTCAGCGGCCTGAAGACCGCCGCGCGCCGAGCGGTCAACGCCGAGCTGGGCCAGTCGGAGGGCGGGCGAGAGGAGCCGGAAGGCGGCCGCCTGCCGCAGGAGTCGGTCGCCGAGCTCGCCTGGGCCTTCCAGGATTCGGTGGTGGAGGTGCTGGCCACCAAGACCCTCCGAGCGGCGGAGCGCAGCCAGGCGCGCACCATCGTACTGGGTGGCGGCGTGGCGGCCAACGCCGTGCTGCGTCAACGCCTGGCCGATGGCGCGGCGGCACGTGGCATCCCTCTGGTCGTGCCCCGGCCGGCGCTCTGCACGGACAACGCGGCGATGATCGGCGCAGCGGCCTGGCATCGCTTGCAGGCGGGAGCACGGGCAGGGACGGATCTGGATGCGCGGCCGTCTTTGAAGCTGGTGGTCTGATGTCCGGCGCGGACCAGGCGCCGGATCCCGGGGCGGACATCCTGGATGCGCGGCATCTCGGGGCGGAAGCCGTCGAGCGCTACCTCCGCCGCCACGGGCTGGCAGCCTCCAAGCGGTACAGCCAGAACCACCTGGTCGACGGCGAGGTGCTGGAGGCGATCGTGGAAGCGGCCGCGCCGGCCGGCCGGTCGGTGCTGGAGATCGGCCCGGGGATCGGCATCCTCTCCGGGGCCCTGCTGTCCGCCGGCGCCGCGCGCCTCAGCGCCGTAGAGGTGGATCGACGGCTGGCGGGCCATCTTCGCGAGCGGTTCGGGGACGACCCCCGCTTCGTGCTCACGGAAACGGACGTGCTGGATGCAGACGTGTCGAACCTGGTCGAGCCGCCCTATGACCTGGTGGCCAACCTGCCGTACCACATCACCTCGCCCATCCTGCATCTGTTCCTGGGCGGGGCGCCACGCCCGGAGCGCTTCGTGCTGATGCTGCAGCGCGAGGTGGCGGAGCGCGTCACGTCGCCGCCGGGCGGCATGAGCTACCTGTCCGTCTTCGTCCAGTACCACGCCGATGTCACCCTGCTGCGGGTCGTGCCGGCCTCCGCGTTCGAGCCGGCGCCCGAGGTCGATTCGGCCGTGGTGGCCGGCAGGCTGCGACCGCGCCGGTTCCCGGAAGGGGAGGAGGATGAGCTGTGGCGGCTCGTCCAGGCGGGCTTTCGCGAGCGGCGCAAGATGATCCATAACGTGCTCATCCGCCAGTTGCCGGTGGTGGGCCGCGAGCGCATCACCGCGGCGTTGGAGGCGGCCGGCATCGCCCTCGATCGACGGCCGCAGACCGTGTCGGTGGATGAGTGGCTGGCGCTCTCGGCGGCCATCGGACCGCTGCCCTGACGGCCGAGGGACGCTGACCGTGCGCCTCGAGGCGCGGCCGCGCGCCAAGGTCAACCTCGCATTGGCGGTGACCGGGCGCCGTCCTGATGGGTACCACGAGCTAGCCTCGGTGTTCCTGCGTGTGGGCCTTTCCGACCATCTTGCGGTCGGGCTGGCGGAGGCTTCGCACACCGACGACCGGCTCACGGTCAGGGGAGCGGCCGATCTGCCCGTCGCAGGGAACATCGTCCTGCGTGCGGTCCAGCTTCTGCGAGCCGAGGCGGGCGTGCCTCTGCCGATGCTGGAGCTGGAGCTGGAGAAGCGCATCCCCAGGGAGGCGGGACTGGGCGGCGGCAGCGCTGACGCGGCCGCCGCGCTGCGTCTCACCGCTGCCGCCTGGGGCGTGGGGCTATCCCCGGAGCGGGAGCGCGCACTGGCCCTGGTGCTCGGCGCGGACGTGCCGTTCTTCATGGGCGACCATGCGGCGGCGTTGGTCCAGGGCATCGGCGAGACGCTGGAGCCGCTGCCAGGCGTGCTTGGCGGGATGGGCCTGCTCTTGGTGACGCCGGCCGTTCGCCTCTCGACCCCCGAGGCGTTCCGGGCGTACGACGGCCTCGTATCGAGCGAGACCCCGGCCGCCGCGACTGTGGCTGACCTCGCTACGGGCCTGCGGGATGGACTGGACGGGTCCGACCTGATCGCCTGGAGCGACCGCCTGGCGGCCGCCAACGACCTATGGCCGGCGGCGCTGGCGGTCGAGCCCGCCCTGGCCGGCATCCGGGCCGACCTGGAGCATCGACTGGAGCGACGCGTCCTGATGACCGGCTCGGGCGCCACGCTCGTGGGTCTCTATGCTTCGGGCGACGAAGCGGCTGAGGCCGGCCAGCGCCTCATCGCCGCGCTGCCAGATTCGCTGGCCGGCTCGTCCATCGCGGCCTGCGACCCCGCCGGCCCAGACCCCCTGTGGAGGTATCCGTGAGCAAGCGACGCATCGCCACCACCGGCGCACCGGCAGCCATCGGTCCGTACAGCCAGGCCATCGATGCCGGCGGGCAGATCTTCTGCTCGGGACAGGTCGGCCTGGACCCGGCCAGCGGTGAGCTCGTGGCGGGTGGCATCAAAGCCGAGTCTCACCGGGCGCTGCGAAACCTGGGCGCCGTGCTCGACGCAGCCGGAGTCTCCTACGCCGATGTCGTGAAGACCACCGTGTTCCTCATCGACATCGGCGACTTCGCGACCTTCAACGCGGTCTATGCCGGCTTCTTCCCCGACCCGCCGCCGGCGCGCTCGACCTTCGCCGTGGCAGGGCTGCCCAAGGGCGCCCGCGTAGAGGTGGAAGCGATCGCGGTGCGAAACAGCGTCTGAATGCAGGGCCGAATGGCAGCGTGAGCTCACCCTGCTCGCACTGCGGACGTTTGACACTCCACGGGGCCGCCCGTAGAGTCTGGCCCACGCACATGCCTGATCTGCCTCCATCACCCGCCGGCGGGGAAGCCCCGTCGTGACGAACCCTCCACCCCACCGGACGATCGCCGTCGTCCTGGCGGCCGGCCTGGGAACGCGGATGCGCTCCCGGCTCCCCAAGGTCCTGCATCCCATCTGCGGGCGCCCGATGCTGGCCTACGTGTTGGAAGCCGCGCGCGAGGCGACCGGCGAGCGGCCCCTCGTCGTGTACTCCCCGGCCACCGCACAGATCCGCGACGTCTTCGCCGATGTGGCCGACTTCGCGCTCCAGGACGAGCCCCTAGGCACAGGCGATGCTGTGCGTGCGGCACTGGCGGTTGTGCCGGCCGATGTCGATGAGATCGTGGTCCTCAATGGGGATCTTCCATTCGTCGCTTCGGACGTCATCGCCGGAATGCTGGAACGGCGTCGAGAGACGCGTGCCGCCATGGCCCTGGCGTGGACCGAGTCCGATCCGCGGAGGTACGGGCGAGTCATCCTCGACGAGGACGGGAATGTCGAGCGGGTCGTGGAGCACAAGGACGCGACCGACGACGAGCGTGCGGTCCGACGCTGGAACGTCGGTGTCTATGGTTTCGATGCCGCCTGGTTGCGAGAGGCCGCGGGCCGGCTGAAGGCATCGACAGCCACCGGCGAGGTGTACCTGACGGGTCTCGTGGAGGTCGCTCGGGCGGAACAGTGCACGGTGACCGGCGTCAAGGTCCTCGACCCGCACTTGTTCCAGGGGCTGGACGATCGGGGCCAGTTCCTGGAGGCGGAGGCGATGATGCAGGATCGCATCGCCCGGGCGCATCTCGCGGCGGGCGTCACCATCCGCGACGCTCGCTCCGCGTACGTGGATGCCACCGTCGAGATCGCACAGGACGTGACGCTGGAGCCGAACGTCACGCTCAAGGGCGCCACGCGCATCGGACGCGACACCGTCATCAAGTCCGGTTCGTATGTGGTCGATTCCGTCATCGGAGAGCGGTGCACGATCTGGGCCAGCGTCATCGAGGACTCGGTGGTCGAGGACGACGTCCGAATCGGCCCGTTCAGCCACCTGCGCCCGGGCGCCCGGGTCGGCGCCGCCGCGCAGATCGGTAACTTCGCGGAGATCAAGAACAGCCGGATCGGCGCACGCTCCAAGCAGCACCACTTCAGCTACCTCGGTGACGCGGAGGTAGGCGACGACGTCAACATCGGCGCGGGTACGATCACGGCCAACTACGACGGTCGGCGCAAGCACCGTACCCGTATCGGCGACGGCGCCTTCATCGGCTCGGACACCATCCTGCGGGCGCCCGTGGAGATCGGCGAGGGAGGTGTCACGGGCGCCGGGTCCGTGGTCACCCGCGATGTCCCGCCCGGCAAGCTGGCGGTGGGCGTGCCCGCTCGGATCCGCGAGCGGCGAACCCCGGCTGACTCGCCCGACGATCCCAAGTGAGCGGCCAGGTCGTGGGCGAGCTGCTCATCATCGGGGTGCTCATCCTCATCAACTCCCTCTTCGTGGCGGCAGAGATCGCCCTCGTCACGGTCCGCCGCAGCCGGCTCCAGCAGATGGTGGAGCAGGGCGACCGGGGCGCTCGCCGCGTGGCGCGCCTCATCGCCGACCCCAGCCGCTTCCTGGCAGTCATCCAGATCGGCATCACCTTCATCGGGTTCCTGGCCGCGGCCTATGCCGGCGCGAATCTGGCCGTCGGCCTCCAGCTGGTCATCGCCGGCGTCGCGCCGCTGGCGAACCAGGCCGGCGTCATCGCTCTGCTCCTGGTCACGGCCTTCGTCAGCCTGGTGACCACCGTCTTCGGCGAGCTGGTGCCCAAGCGGCTCGCGCTGGCCCATGCGGAGCGATACGCGCTGCTCGTGAGCCGGCCGGTCATCCTGCTGGGCCGGATCCTGGGGCCACTGGTCTGGCTGCTGACCGCCATCACCAACGCCACCACCCGTGTCCTCGGCGTGCGCGAGATCGACGAGGATCGGCTCACCAGCGATGAGATCCGCATCCTGGTCGAGCGCGGTGGCGAGCAGGGCGTCATCGAGGCGGAAGAGGAGCAGATGATCGGCGCCGTCCTGGAGCTCGGCCAGCGCCGCGTGCATGAGGTCATGGTGCCGCGCATCGATATCGCGGCACTGGCCGCGGAGGCGCCGCTCGACGAGCTGGTGGACACCATCGTCAGAGAGGGCCATTCGCGCATCCCGGTGTATGAGGAGAGCATCGACAACGTCATCGGCATCCTCTATGCCAAGGACCTGCTGCCGTATCTCAAGGGCGTGGACCATCCGCCGCCCACGCGCAGCCTCCTTCGGACCCCGCTGTTCGTGCCCGAGTCCATGACCATCGACGATCTGCTGCACAGCCTTCAGCGGCGCAAGGTGCATATCGCCATCGTGCTCGACGAGTACGGCGGAACCGCGGGACTGGTGACCATCGAGGACCTCATCGAAGAGATCGTGGGCGAGATCCAGGACGAGTACGACGTCGAGGAGCCGATGATCGAGCGTCTCTCCGAGGACGAGGCGCGCATCGACGGACGGGCCAGCGTTGATGACCTGACGGAGCACTTCGACATCACCCTGAACGGCTCCGACCGCGAGGAGTACGACACCGTCGGCGGGCTGGTCTACCACCAGATCGGAGGGGTGCCCAAGGTCGGCGACAAGGTGGAGGTCAACGGGACGCTGAGCCTGACCGTCGAATCGACCGACGGCCGGCGCGTGGGCAAGGTCCTGGCGGTGCGCCACCGGCGGGAGGCCGCCTCGGACGAGGACCACGAGGACTGAGCGAGTGGTGCGCTAGAGTGGCGGCAGCCACGCCGTAGCGACCGGGTCGGGCGCATAGGCCAACAGGATGAGGGGGATCCCGAGATGACTGGTCCCTTCCGGCGCGCTGCCTTCGCGGCTCTCATGGTCGCATCGCTCGCGGTGATGGCTGCTGCGCCAGCCGCCGCCGTTGCAAAGCTGCAGGTGAACGTTGAGATCGGCGCGTTCTGTATCAGCGGTACAGGCGTCCCGCGGGCCGTCCACGTCGTGTCGCTGCGGGCCCCGGATGGTGAGCTGCGGGGCCGGTTTCGCGACGACGCCACCCGCCGGGGTCGGTGGTTCGGTTGCTTCGGCTTCGATCCCGGGCCTCGGGCCACCATCAACGCGGGCGATGCCATCAAGATTCGCGTCGAGCGCCGCAAGCGCACGTTCACCGTGCCGGATATCCGTCCAAGGACGGATCGCGTCGGCGACGTGATCCGCGGCCGCGGCCCGGCGGGAGCGACCATCCAGGTCCGCGTCGAGCGCGTCGAAGCCACCGGGACAGAGCTGGGCATCGCGCGTGAGGCGACGGTGGATGCACGGGGCCGATGGCGCCTTGATCTGGCCGGCGAGTACGACATCGTGGGAGGGTGGCGGGTCAGCGTGCGTCTGGACGATGACGATATGGTCACCTTCGCGGACTCCGCGGTGCCGTTCATCGCGCTGAGCTCTGCCGCCGCTGCCGTTTCCGGCTCAGCGAACCCCGGCCAGACCGTGCATCTGCGGCTGGTCGACGGCGACGGGGCGACGCGAGCCAAGGTGTCTGCGCGGGCTTTCTACCGCGACATATTCATCGTTTCTCTGCAGGACCATCGCGGTAACGCGGTGTACCCCCGCCCAGGTGATCGCCTCGAGTCGGACATCGCCGCCGATGGGGATCTGCTCATCCCCGATGGCTTCCTCAAGGCAGACGCGTCGGAGTCGCGCATCACGGCCCGCTGCATGCCCAACGCTGACTTCCGACTCTCGACCTTCGGCCGCCGGGATTACGTCTTCGTGGGTCAGACTCGGGACGACGGGACTCTCCGCAGGTCGGCGGACGTCCAGTCAGGAGACAGCATCGAGCTGACGTGCCGGTATGCGAGCGGCGACGCATTCACGTTGGCCTCGGACACGCGTCCGTGAACCGCCTCACGGCGGATCACGACTAGGCGCTGATGGCGGAGACCACGATGGCGCGCAGCCGTTCCAGCGCCTCTGTGTCCACGACGCCGGCGCGTTCCAACTGCTGCACCGCTTCGTCGCGGTAGGCGCGGGCTCGTTCCCGGGTGTAGCTCCGCGCGCCGGTCCGCTCGATGATGGCGCGCGCCTCGGTGATCTCCGCGTCGTCCGGCTCCCTCAGCCGGACGATGGTCAGCAGTCGCTCGCGGTCTTCGGGTCCGGCGTGCTCCAGCGCGTAGATGACCGGCAGCGTCTTCTTCTTCTTGGCGATGTCCGAGGGCTCCTTGCCCGTGGCCTGCTCGTCGCCCCAGATGCCCAGCAGGTCGTCGTTCAGCTGGAAGGCCAGGCCCAGCGCCCAGCCGAAGCGCCGGTAGGCCTCGATGACGTCGGGCTCCTCTGTGGCCAGCATGGCCCCGGCCTGGACCGAGGCGGCGATGAGCGCCGCAGTCTTGCGGCCGATCATGTCGAAGTAGAAGTCGACCGACATGGGCACGTCGTGCTCGGCCGTCCAGATATCCATGAACTGGCCCTCGGAGAGTGCCAGGCAGGTCTCGTCGTAGAGGCGCATCAGCGCCAGCACTCGAGCGTCCGAGAAACCCAGCCCCGTCAGGCGGTGCAGGGCGATGCGAGACAGCGTGAAGAGCGTGTCGCCGGTGTTGATGGCCTGGGGGATGCCGTAGACGGTCCACAACGCGGCGCGGTGACGGCGCTCCACGTCGCGGTCCTCGATGTCGTCATGGACCAGACTGAAGTTGTGGCCCAGCTCCACGGCGGCGGCGCCCGGTAGCGCCCTCGCGTGCTCACCGGTGATCGACCGGTAGGCCAGGAGGCCCAGCAATGGCCGGATGCGCTTTCCCCTCGGCCCGTCGCGGTCAAGCCCCAGGTGATAGCGGACCATTCCGTAGAGCTCGGTGGTGCGCGGATCCTCGGCCTCGGCGATGAGGCTCATGATCTCCGCCTCGGTATCCGCGATGAGGGTGTCGAGATCGGTGGTCGTCAGCACGGGAATAGGATACCCGTCGATAGCATGTTCCGTCATAGCGAACGTTCGGGGCGGCGTGCGGACATGAACGGGCGCCGACACGGGGGACGCGTCCGTGCCGGCGCTCATGGTGGTTTACGTATGCCGCTGCGGGATGGATGAACGCCCGCAAGACCGGGAAGTCTCGGCTCTTCGAGGCGGACCGCCGAACCCAGCCTATCTTTCGGTCACCCACTGGCTGGGCAGCTTCGACACGGACGGAGCACTCGGCGACGCTCAGGTTCATCTGGTGGGTGGCTCGACCGCCGAAGGGACTCTGTTGGCGCCGGAGCTGCCCAAACCGTGGGCAGCGCCGACTTGGCGCGCCCGCTGGCCGGCCCAAGGGCCTGACGGATGGCCAGAGCTGCCCAGCCCGTGGGCAGCGGGGCCGCCTGGTCCGCTCGACCACCGACCCCGACCCCGACCCTCGGGTCTCGCGGTCGCGGTGGCCGGGCCACGTTACGCTGCCGGCATGCCCGCCCCGCGCATGTACAAGACCCAGGCTATCGTGCTCAGCCGGTTCGAGCTGGGCGAGGCCGACCGGGTCCTGACGCTCCTCACCCCGCACGACGGCAAGATCAAGGCCATCGCCAAGGGGGTACGCCGGCCCAAGAGCCGCATCGGCGGGGCCGTGGAGCCGTTCGCGGAGCTGCATCTCGTGCTCGTCCACGGGCGGACTTTCGACGTCATCACGCAGGCCAGCGTCGGCCAGGCGTGGCTGCGGCTGCGTGACCGGCTGGAGTCGGCCGCCACTGCCTGGTACGTCGGCGAGCTGGCCGAGCGAGCCGTGGAGGAGCGTGCCGCGGCGTATCCGGTCTATGCGCTGCTGCACCGCGCCTTCCAGCTCCTGGACGACGGCATGGCACCGGGACGTGTCGCGCGTTGGTTCGAGTACGGGCTGGCGGACGCGCTGGGGATGCGCCCCGAGGTGGATCGCTGCGTGGAATGCGACCGAGCCCTGGAGGAGACCGAGACGTTCCGCTGGGTCCCCGCCCTTGGCGGCGTGCTGTGCGACCGCCATCCGGGGGCACCGGCCGAGCAGAGCCGCCTCTCTCTCGAAGGGCTGAAGCTGCTCAAGGCCTACCGGCGCCTCGACATCGAGGCCCTGGCGGCCCTGCGGTTGGCGCCCTCGGTCGAAGCCGAGGTGGAGGGTGCCCTGCGGCGCTTCATCCGCTTCGTGCTGGAACGTGAGGCCCGCTCGCTGGCCTTCCTCGACGAAGTCAGAGCCGGCCCGCGGCTCCGCCCCTGAAGGACCGTGATGGGGAACGTGCGAGAATGCGTATTCGCGACCGGCCCTGCCACCGCCGGCGCACCTGAGCCGGAGAGCCCACCGTGACCACCAGCCCGACCGAGCCCACCATGCCCGCGCGCCAGCCGTCCGAGACTGTGGCCAGCGGCGATCCCGGTCCTGCCGTCGCCAGCCTCGAGACCGTCGTCTCGCTGGCCAAGCGGCGCGGCTTCGCTTTCCCCAGCTCGGAGATCTATGGCGGCATCAACGCCGTGTGGGACTACGGGCCGCTGGGCGTGGAGCTGAAGAACAACGTCAAGCGTGCCTGGTGGCGGGCAATGGTCCAGGAGCGCGACGACATCGTGGGCCTCGATGCGGGGATCCTGATGCACCCCGAGGTCTGGGTGACCTCCGGCCACGTGGCGTCGTTCAGCGATCCGCTGGTGGAGTGCCAGACCTGCCAGCGCCGCTTCCGCCTGGATGAGCTGCCCGGCGCAGAGGATCTCTCGGTCACCGACCAGAAGGACCCCGCCGTGGTCGAGCGGCTGGGCCTGCGCTGTCCGGTGGATGAGGGCCCTCTGAGCGCACCCCGTCGCTTCAACCTGATGTTCAAGACGTACATGGGCCCCATCGAGGAGGACGCCGCGGTCGTCTACCTGCGACCGGAGACGGCACAGGGCTCCTACGTCAACTTCAAGAACATCCAGGGCTCCAGCCGCAAGAAGGTGCCCTTCGGCATCGCCCAGATCGGCAAGTCGTTCCGCAACGAGATCAGCCCGGGCAACTCCATCTTCCGCACCCGCGAGTTCGAGCAGATGGAGATGCAGTACTTCGTCCGACCCGGCGAGCCAGCCGCTGCGGCCTTCGAGGAGTGGCTGCCCAAGCGACGTGCCTGGTACGAGCGATACGGCGTCTCCCCATCGCGATTGCGCACCCGGGAGCACGCCCCGGACGAGCTGGCCCACTACGCCAAGAAGGCAGTGGACGTGGAGTATCGCTTCCCCTTCGGCTGGAAGGAGCTGGAGGGCGTCCACAACCGCGGCGACTTCGACTTGGGCAACCACGCCCGGGCCTCGGGCCAGAACCTGGAGTACTTCGACCCGGCCACGGAGGAGCACTTCATCCCCTGGATCGTGGAGACGGCCGCCGGCGCCGACCGCGCCACGCTCACCTTCCTGCTGGATGCGTACCGGGAGGAGGAGGTACGCGGCGAGAAGCGCGTCAGCCTAGCCCTCCATCCCGACCTGGCGCCATACAAGGTGGCAGTGCTGCCCCTGCTCAAGAAGCGGCCGGAGATCGTGGAGCTATGCCACCGCATCAAAACCGACCTCAAGCGCGACATGATGGCCGTCTACGACGACACGGCGGCCATAGGCAAGCTCTACCGCCGGCAGGACGAGATCGGCACGCCGTGGTGCATCACGGTCGACGTCGACTCGCTCGAGGACGGCGCCGTCACCGTCCGTGACCGCGACTCCATGACGCAGGAACGCGTTCCCGTCGAAGGCGTCAAGCGCCTGATACTCGATCGCCTCGACGCAGCCCGGGTCTGACCGCCGAACGACGCTACGCTAACCGTCGGGCATCAGCTCGATCAGCGACACGGACGGCATGGGCAGCGGGAAAGCGAGCTGGACTCGACCTCTCTCGGCTCGAACGGTTCGCGCAGGCTCCAGCTCCTCCAGGCGATCTGCGGCGTGGAGGGCTTCCCAGGCTGCCGCGTCCGGCCAATCGCCGCCGCCACGTTCCTGCCAGATCCGGACGATGTTGGAATGTGCCTCGTCGACGCGCCAATGGATGAGCGTGTGCGAGCTGCCGGCTGGAAGCCCCTCGATAGTGAGTTCCACGACGCGGTCCAGAAGAGCATCTCCGTCCACCTTGGATTGGTCGATCGTGCCGTTCCAAAGGAGGATCGCCGTTCGGCCCGAAGGCTCGCGGGTCGCCCACGCGTCGACGAGGCTGCCCGCGCCATCGCCGCGCAGCTCGACGGCCACCGTCTGGTCGCCCAGCCGCTCGAGCATCGCCAGAGCCCAGTAGCGCGGCTTGCGCAGGTTTCCCACCGAGAGAAGACCGAAGCCACCGTGGAAGAGCCGCGTCGGTCGACCAAGCTCCTCGAAGTGATCGGAGATCACCCAGTAGGCGAGGGCCTCGGCCCGGCCCTGCGTCGCCTTCATCGAGTGGCAGATGAACGGCGCACCGAAGACGCTGTCGTTGACCGATGCGAAATGCGTCGGCGTGACACCCCACTCCGTCCACCAGACCGGCAGATCCGCCCGTCCGTGGCGGCGGGCTGTTGCGCGGACATCGAGGGGCATGTTGCCGTACTCGTGGGTAGCCAGGAAATCGAGTGCCGCGCCGGATCCGGCCACGTGCTCGAGGATGGTGTCGATCCAGCCCACCGCTGCGGTGGCCGGCCCGCCGACCCGCAGCCGTGGGTCGACCGATTTAACCGCCCTTGCGCTGACGTCGTAGAGATGCAAGTAGTCGCGGCGCGATCCGGACCAGAAGACCTCCAGATTCGGCTCGTTCCAGACTTCGAACGCCCAATGACGGCTGACCTCATCGATGCCGTAACGGCCTACGAGGTGGCCGGTCAGCTCAGTGATGAGCGCCTCCCAGCGATGCCAGTCCCGCGGCGGCGAAACGATCGCACCATAGTCGAAGACCGTGGTCGAGGGATCCGCCGCCAGGTCGTGCGGCATAAAGGACAGCTCCACGATCGGCCGCAGTCCCAGCGAGAGAAGGCGGTCGTACATGGCATCTACGCGTGCAAAGTCGTACACCGGCTGACCTCGTACCTCGCGGTACACTGCGAGCTCGTCGAGAAGGACCCCGTGGGCCCGCACGGCCGCCACGCCAAGCTCGCGGCGGGCCATGCTCAACGCCTGCTCGAGCTCGGCCCCGATCGGCCGCCCGTGATCGCCGGGGCCCTGACTCAGGATGGCCAGATGCTCCGACCCGATCATCGGGCGCCATAAGCGCTCGAGCTGCGGGCCAGCCTGACCCGTATCCACCACGACCGTGACCCGTCGGTCGCTGGCGGTCGCCCCGGCAGCCGATACGGGCTGGGAGAGGGGACCGACGGGTGCCTCGATCGTTGACAGGCTGGCCACCGCGTACCAGGCGGTTTCCCCGGGCCGCACGGCCGTATCGCCGTACGTATCCCCCGGCACGGCGAGCACGTCACCACCGCCGTGATCGAGTGGCAGGTATGGGCCGTCGACGGATCCTGCTCGGTGCACGAGATAGCCCAGCGCGCCGGGAACGGGATCCCAGCGCAGCGTTACCTGGCCGGAACCGCTCTCGGCACGGACGGCGTTCGGCGGTGGCAGAGCCTCATGCTCGCGCGCCGTATCGGCCGTCCGCCGCCGGCCGATACGCTCTAGCCAGTCGCTCCTGGCATCGGTGGCCTGCTCATCGACCGCACCCGCCTGCTCCGCGATCTGGATGTCGGCTGTGCGCTCCTCCACCTCCACGCCGGCGTCTCTGACGCCGGGTGGGGTGGTCGGTGGAGCGTCCTGATCGGTCCCCAGGGAAGTCGACCCGTCAGTCTCCGGCAGTGAACTCCTCCATCGCTAACAGCGGCTTGATGGCAGCCCTGATCTCGCCCTGCACGAAGTAGCGCTGGAGGCTGTCATTGCGCAACTCGTTGCCGATGGCCGCCATGATCATCCCCTGGTCGAGGGCCAGGTAGTACTTGGAGACTTGGCCAGTTACGACGTTGACAGCGTCATAGAAGCCGTATCTGCCATAGGCATCGAACTCGGCCCGGATGTTTGCCAGGTTCTCAAGGGCAGCTTCGGGCTGGTAGTCCAGAGCCAGGAACGAGGCGTGCGGCGTAACGACACCCTGACCGTACTGCGGATCCGTCTCGCCGGCGGGCCGGCATTCGCCGAAGCCGAGGTCGAC
>Ga0136617_10000732_pt1 | contig 28448 bp, 26 predicted proteins | sample AntDrymUQ3222106_2_FD_129672 | JGI IMG/M metagenome (GOLD analysis project Ga0136617, IMG submission 129672) | Polar desert sand microbial communities from Dry Valleys, Antarctica - metaG UQ322 (21.06) | ecosystem: Environmental > Terrestrial > Soil > Desert | place: Antarctica: Dry Valley...
GCCGACGACCGAACGCACGGTTAATTTTGCCAATCTCGCTTCGGGCAACTATCAATTTGAAGTCCGCGCTCAAACCGCCGAACGAATTTACAGCCACGCGCCCGCCGTCGTTTCATTCAAAATTGCCGCACCCGTTTGGCAGCGTCCGTGGTTTGTTCTGTCGGCGATTTTAATTGTCGGCGCAGTTTTTTATTTGCTTTATCGCTATCGCATCGCGCGTCTTTTGGAAGTCGCTAATATGCGGACGCGCATCGCCACGGATTTGCACGACGACATCGGCGCGAATCTGACGAAAATCGCCATTCTGAGCGAAGTCGCGCAGCAGCAGTTGGAGCAAAACACAATTCGGCGCGAGGACAAATTATTTTTGTCAATCGCTGACATCTCGCGCGAATCGGTTTCTTCGATGAGCGACATCGTTTGGGCAATCAATCCGAAAAAAGACAGCCTGCTCGATTTGACCAGGAGAATGCGCGGTTATGCGGAAGAAACTTTACAGCAGTGCGGCATTCGTTTGAAATTTGACGCGCCGCTTGCTGATTCGGACTTGAAACTGGACGCGAACACGCGCCGCAACATTTATCTGATTTTCAAGGAATCGCTCAACAACATCGTGCGCCATTCGCAAGCCTCAATGGTGGAAGTTGATTTAAAAATTGCCGGCAAGGAATTGATTTTGCGAATCGGAGATAACGGCAAAGGTTTCGATATGTCGCAGGAATATGACGGTAACGGTTTGTTGAGTATGAAAAAACGCGCCGCCGACGCGGGCGGAAGTTTACAGATAAATTCGTCTGACGGCGTGGGAACGAAAATTGTTTTGCGCGTTCCGAAAAAGACTGGGGCGCAAACGGCTCGATTGCAATGAGTCTTGCCTTGCAACACGAAAACCGCTTGCGATTAGATGCGTCAATTTTTAACCTACATAAACTCGCAGGTTAAAAAAATAAATTTTTCCGCTAGAATCATTAAATGCAAGCGCATAAAAAATTGAATGGATAGAACAATTTTATGTAAAACAAATTTTTCTTAACCTTAAAATATAAAAATTGTAAAACACTTAAGGATTCTTTGGAAAGCTAATCGGTATAATACAAAGTTATGCTGCTTCGACATACTTGCGAAAGTTTATTTAAAATCTGGAAAAGTAAATGAAAATATTTTTTTTAATCGCAACAATCACTATTTTGGGCTTAACAAATTTTGTTCTAGGTCAAAACAAAACTTCAAAAGGCGACCAACTCTTAATCGAGAAGGCAATCGAAAATTGGAATAAGGCATGGCAGACGAAAAACTTTAAGCTAGCCGCTCAAGATTATTCGGACGATGCCGATTGGACGAACGCTTTTGGAATGAAGCGGAAAGGTCGTGTTGAGGTAGAAAAGGTTTTGGCAGAAGTTTTCGCTCTTCCTTTTGTTATGTCCGGTCAAAGCAAGACGGTCGAGCAAACCGTCAAATTCATTAAGCCAGATGTTGCGTTAGTCATCACGCGGGTTGAGCGGGTGGGACAAAAGGTTCCTTCGGGAACGGAACTTGGAGCGAGACAAACCAGTCATTTGCGAGTGTTTGTTAAATCTAAAGAAAAATGGAAAATTATCAGCCATTTGATTTCAGATGCGCGCGACACCGAACAACCAAAGCATTAATATTGCAGGGCAGCATAACAAATCATTGGACGCGAGGCGCATCACGTACTTTCTTAAAAACATTGCGTGTTTTGCGCCCGCGTCAATTCAATCGTTCGATGCTATCCTGATATTTCAACCCACTGGCTTTTGTTTCAAGTAATAGAAGAGAACGGAGATTGATATGACAACTTCTATAATTCGATTTATAAATATCTATATAGCAGCTTTACTTACAGGAGTTAGCCTTGGAATATGGATAGGCTTTAATCCATCGAACTTATCTGCGTCAACTTATGTAGAGCAACAACAAAATATGATTCAATCCTTAAATCTATTGTTGTCTTCTCTTGCTATTCTTATAACACTAATAACTTTAGTATCTGCTTTTATTCAAAAAGAAAATAAGCCAGTTTTTATTTCTTTAATCGTTGCTGCTTTATTTTTTATTGCCTGTATCGTTATATCATGGTTTGGAAATCAGCCAATCAACAATATTGTAATGACATGGACTGCCGATACTCTTCCAGAAAATTGGGTTTCGCTACGGGATAAATGGTGGTCATTTCACATAATGAGGACTATTACTGAACTAATAGCTTTATGCCTTATTACGTGGGCAAGTATAAGAAAGGACTAATAGCAAAAGCCTGCGGTATTTTTATTCTGTGAGGTTTGCACTTGAAAGAAAGTCGTGTCACTCGTTAAGTTTCAGAATAGATTGCGTGTTTGTATGCAACGCCGCACCTAACAAGTCATTGGACGCTAGGCTTCGAGGAGCTACATTTTGTGATGCCGAACATATCAGACAATCTACCGCCGGCTGCCGCGCCAATCAAAGTCGCCATCATCGAAGATTTGCGCGAGGTGCGCGAAGGCTTGGCGATGCTGATTAGCGGGACGAGCAGTTTCACGTGCGTCGGACGTTACCGCTCGGTCGAAGACTCGATTGCCAGAATCGGTCTCAACGTGCCGGATATAATTTTAACCGACATCGGGCTGCCCGGAATGGACGGCATCGAGGGAATTAAAGTCTTACGCGAAAAATTTCCCGGCGTGTCATTTATCACGCTTTCCGTCTATGATGACGACGAGCGAATTTTCGGGGCGTTGTGCGCCGGTGCCTGTGGTTATTTATTGAAAAATACACAGCCCGCCCGCTTGATTGAATCTCTGCGCGAAGTCGCGGCAGGAGGCGCGCCGATGTCGCCGGAAGTGGCGCGAAAGGTCGTCACGCTTTTTCGTGATTTCGCGCCGCCCGCCGCCGCCGAATATCACCTCACGCCGCAGGAAAAACAATTGTTGAAAATGCTCGTCGAAGGTCACAGCTATAAAACCGCCGCCTACGACCTCGACATCAGTTATCACACCGTTTCTTTTCATCTCCGCAACATCTACGAAAAACTGCAAGTCCACTCTAAATCCGAAGCCGTCGCCAAAGCCCTGCGCGAGCGGCTGATTTGAAGAAAGAATAAAACAGTTGGCAGAAGAAAGTTGACTGCTTAGTGCTAACAGCCGCTGCCTACTTCCAATTCATCCATCATCTTTTTTCTTACCCTGCCAGAATTGGTAGTTACATAAGAGTTTGTCATCAGGTAATGTGGTTGGAAATCAGCAACCTTCGATTGGCGGAGAAAGAATTTCGCCTGTCGTATGAGCCGGTTGAAATTTCAAAGCTGAGGAGAGAAATAATGAACAATAAAATTTACAGCTATGGGATGTATCTTTTTCGCATCATCGCGCTCGTCGTGATGTCAGTAATCACATTCGCCGGCATCGCCGACGCGCAGGTAACCGGAAAAACACAGCAGGGACTCGCGGTCAGAAAAGTTCGGCTTTGGACCGAGAATAATAACGTAATCCCTGTTTGCTGGGAGACCAACGGATACGACCGCGAAAAGGAAATTGTCCGGGAGGCTGTCACCCACACATGGGAAGAATTTGCGAATATCACCTTCTCCGGCTGGGGACTCTGCCCATCTGGCGGCATCTTCGGGAGCGCGACATCCAAGCAGGTGCGCATCCGCATCTCGCCTCAAGGCAAAGGAAATGGGGGCGCGGACGGCTCGGCTCGTGCCGGGATGGACGCATTGAGCAGCGCCCAAGATAATAACCCGGGAATGAACATGTCATTTAACCCGGACGGCTCGGCAAACAAAGGGCGTGTGGAGTATATCGCCGTTCACGAGTTCGGGCATGTATTAGGCTTCATCCACGAGCAGAATTCGCCGAATCACAATGCAGCCCACTGCGCAGGTAGTAGCGAGGCTAACGCAACTGCACTCACAAATTACGATCCCGACTCCGTTATGAACTACTGCAACAAGGACGGGAACGGGAAGGGCTTTCTGACCCTCAAAGATATTGACGGACTGCGGAAAATCTACGGCACCAGAAATATCAGATCTAAAAACCAAAATGAATGGTGGCTGTGCTCAAAATGTTACACCCTCTTTTACAATGGATACGCCAACAAAGGAGTTTGTCCGCTAGGCGGCGGACACCACGCCAACACCGCAATCCAGCTTAATTACTTCCTGCCGTATGACACGCCGGAAACCCCGAAGGCTCAAGCCAATTGGCGATTTTGCAACAAATGTCACGGAATGTTTTGGGACGGTTACGATGCAATTAAAGGAAGCTGCCCGGCAGGCGGAGGACACACGGCGCAAGGATATAACTTTGTCCTTCGTCATCAGCAGCCATTTAAACCTATGAAAAGCCTCAACAACCTCCGCCTAAGAGGACCCAAACCGAAACTACCGCAACCGCCAGATCTGCTAGGAAGACCGAAACCATAAAAGGCGGATTATTTAAGGCACGAGGCTCTACTGAGTCACGAAGGAACAACATCTTTATTGTTACTACGCAAGGAGAAAAAATATGTTTAGAGGAAAATTTTTAGAGGTAAATATGCAAAGAAATTTATTTAAGTTCGCAACGCTCAATTCATTCAAAATGGTTTGGATGGTTAGCGTTGTTTTATTCACCTGCGCAATCGCAAACGCGCAGGTTACCTTAGAACAGAAGCGGCAGGTGGAGGGAAGTGTGATTGCTTCATGCATCGAAAATTTCAAGATCGTTGATTATAAACCGGATTCAATAACCGTGTCTTTTACAACTCGGGAGCCTATGAGTCTCAAGGTGCATAGTCTCAGTAGGCGGGTGAGTAGGAATCCCTTTACCGGAGGTCCAGCCATTATGAGAGCAGATAATATAGGTAATTATGTGTTGAGCGATTCTGACAAAAAAGATCATCTCTTCACAATCCCGGTAATTAACGGGGTATTAAGGATTGGCAGGATGTTCCAACTAGGGCTCGATGCGTATAACAGAACACCTAGTTGCGATTTGAGGTATTCGTTTACCATGTATGACCCCGCCACTAGAACTTTCAAAAGCCTCAACAAACTCCGCCTAAAAGGACCAAAACCGAAACAATAAAAGGCGGATTATGCAAAGCAGGAGGCTCTGATGAATCTCAGATGGGCGACATCTTTATAGTCACACGCTCCACTTTGTGGGGTTTTGTGAACCCGTAGGAATCAAGCTTAGAAAAGTGAGATGGAGATCATGTTGAAACGTAAGAATAAATCGCCGTTCGTTGCGCTGTTCGCCTTCGTGTTGCTCTTTGGCGCGGCATGCTCGTATGGGCAGAAGCAGAAACCACAGGTAAGTGAACAGAGGATTTATTGTGAGATCAGCTACACGAACTTCGCCTGGGGATACCAGCACCGCGGACTCTATGTGGATCCACAGGGTCAGCTCTACAGCTATCAGTATAAGCGTGGCGATAAGCCGTGGTCTCCCCGAAGTGCCGACTCAGCCACCGAGCAAGAGCTCGAAGAGAAATACAGCCATGGTAGAACGCTGATCCGCAAGATCGATCTGCAGGAGTTGCAGAAGAAGTACAAGCTGGTTGAGCCTGCGAGTAAAGGGAAGATGTCAAAGCGCCTTCAGCGGGGAGCAGATCAAGGGTCAAGCGTGACCCGCTGCTATTTATTCGAGGCGGCGAGAGAACGGTACAAGGAAGTCGAGCTCAAGGTAGAAGGTGACTGGAGCTACGAAAACCTCGCGCCAAGCGCCACAAAGTTGGCAATGTGGTTGGCGTCGCTCCAGGCTTCTGTGCCGTGAGGATTGTTTTAGCCGCTCAATGCTCTGTTGGAGAGAGCCGAGCAATTGAAGAGTTAATAGACAGACGAGTTGCCAAACATTAAGAACTTGGACATTTAATTTATGACTCTTTCATTTGACTACAACTTACCGGTTTATCCCGGCGCACAGGAGGTGAACGATGGACATTAAAATCTTCGGGTGAGGCATGCGCCGCATAGCGTTAGCCACAATGTCGGCACGCGTGGACTACTTTAAAACCACGCGAGAGGATCATCGGAACGGCAATCTCTACCGGTATCCGAGCACAGAGGGTACGTCTTTATAGTTACGTGCCCAAGGAGAAAAATTATGTTTAGAAGAAAATTTTTGGAGGTAAATATGCAAAGAAAACTATTTAAGTTCGCAACGCTCAATTCATTCAAAATGGTTTGGATGGTTAGCATCGTTTTATTCACCTGTGTAATCGCAAACGCACAGATTTTGCAGACGGGGAAGGACCATGCGATGGCTCCATGCATCGATAGCATAAGGGTCCTTACTTTTACACCGGACTCAATAACCGTGTCTCTTACACCTGGGAAGTTTGTGAAAGGTTTTGTGAATTTGAAGGGTCTTTTTAAGTGGGACTATAATCCTTGGGGAGGAGGCAAAGACTGGGTGAGAGCAGATGGAAGAAAAGATGGAAGGGATATAGCTTATAGTCCGAGTGAATCTATCGGAGGAGAGCGTGGCATCAAAATCGAGTCAAGCAGGGGGGTGGCGCTGGGTGACAAGTTCCAATTAAATATCCAAGCTCTAATGAGTGATAATGGTATTCAAGTTTGCACAAAGAAGTTTGTCGTAGCTTTTAAACCTTTCAAAAGCCTCAACAACCTCCGCCTAAGAGGACCCAAAAAACCGAAACTACCGCAACCGCCAGATCTGCTGGGAAGACCGAAACAATAAAAGGCGGATTATGCAAAGCAAGAGTTGAGCCACTAAAGATAGTTTACAAAGGAGCAAGACGATATGGTCAAGTTAATTGTTAGTTTCGCCAATCTATTGGTGGTGTCTCTGGTGGTGGGGGTTGTTTTTGGAACTTGGCTCGCCAACAACCCCTTTGACTTATCGGCAGCCACCTACATCGAACAGCAGCAACAAGTCATTCGTGCGCTTAACACTCTGATGCCGATACTTGGCGCAATCGGGATTCTGCTTACAATTGCTTCAGCGGTTCTCGCTAGAGACAGTCGTCGTACTCTCTATCTTTTGTTTGCCGCAATTTTTTGTCTCGTTGTAGCTGGATTGGTCACTAGCTTTTTTAACCAACCAATCAATAGTCAAGTGATGACATGGAACGCGCAAGCTCCGCCGTCAAATTGGATGGAACTTAGGAACGAGTGGTGGCAGTGGCACACCATACGTATGATTGCGGCAATACTTGCACTCAGCTTTTTGATATTGGCGACTGTTGTTAAGCGTGATGTTGTGAAATAGCTCACATCTAGTTAAGAGGAGGTAATATGAAGTATTCAGTAAAGCTGAACATCTCTCTACTCTGCTGCTCTCTGCTCGTCTCCGCAGCCTGCAGCGGATCTTCGCCGACCAACGGCACGAACACAGCGCCTGACAACCCCGCCACGACTGGCGCTGTCACGTCCGGCGCCAACCCGCGTGAGGAGTTGGATAGGGCAATCAAAGCACAGCTTAATGCCAAATCGTTCCGCATGCGCTTGGTCCCTGCCCCCGGCTCGGGCGGCGCGGCGCGGGTGACGGTCGAGAGTGAATACGTTAACCCTGATCGCAGCCGCTTTCGCATGGGGACTATGGAGACGGTCATGATCGGCGGCGACATTTACATGAAGATGCCGGGCGCTGCGTGGACTAAGTCCGGCGAAGCGTCGGACCCGGACGAGGCGTCGCAATTCAGCAACCAGGTGCTCGCCGACACCCTGAAGCACCTGCGGGACGTGACATTCGTCGGCACGGACGCGCTCGAAGGGTCGCCGATGCGCGTCTACCGATACGTATTTGACGACCCCGACGCGGGCAAGACTACGAGTAAGATTTGGATCGGGGCGAGCGACGACCTGCCGCGTAAGGTGGAGAGCGAGACCAAAGTGGCGGGCGAGCCAAAGAAGTTGGAGGTGATCATGACTTTCTACGACTACAACGCCGACATCAAAATCGAGCCGCCGATGTAGCGGGACTTAAACGGGAGCAATGTTTCGCTGCCGCGTGAAGCCTAACAACGGCATGCACCCGACCGCGAATCAGCGGGTCTCTCATCAAAAATTCGTGTGTTGCGGCGCTGAATGCACCGCGCCAATTTCCATTACATGTTGGGATTTCACAAGAGGAGGTGAAAAATATGCAAATCTTTGTCAGCTTTGAAGCGTTTGACACAATCATCGGTCAGGAGGTGACTCGCTTGCGACAGGAAGCGGGAGAACTGATGCAGCGCATCATGGGTTCGGGGAAGGTCACGGCAAGCGGCATCTTTGTGGACAAGCGTGGTGGGTTCTTTGTTCTTGAGGTCGAATCGGCTGAAGAACTCATGGATCTAATTAGCCCTAGGATGGTTGACAATTTCCACATCACGATGCATCCGCTGGTATCGGTGGAGAAGCTAGGCGAGTTTTTCCAGAAGTGGCAAACAAGTTAGCACCTTATAGGTGTTGATGCTAGCCGCAATCCGATCTTGCCACACAAGTAAAAGTGTGGCTGATATTTGGTTGTGTTAATCAAAGGGCGCAACCTAACAAACGGTTGGAGACGGACTCGCTTTCAGCAAGCATCTCAACCGCAGCGTTAGACGGCTGTCCCGAAAAATAACATAGATGAGAATTGAAGCTAAACTTGAGGAAATGAGCCTTGTAATTCCAGAACCGCCGAAGATACCTCCTGGCATGTTCGTACCTTTTGCATGGGTGCGCTTGCATGGTAACCGAGCTTTCCTTTCTGGTCATGGACCGCAAAATCCGGATGGGTCAGTTGCGGGTCCATTCGGAAAAGTAGGCGCTGAAGTATCAGTTGAGGAGAGCTATCGATCAGCCCGCCTAGCAGCTCTTTCCATGCTTGGTAGTCTCAAGCGCGCAGTTGGTGATCTTGACAGAGTGGTGGCATGGCTAAGTGTTTCAGGAATGGTCAATGTCGCGCCTGGTTTTACACAAACTACGAATGTCATCAATGGCTTTTCTGATTTGATTCTTGAATTGTATGGAGCAGAGATAGGGCAACATGCTCGTACAGCCATCGGCGTAGCTCAGCTTCCAATGAATTGTCCAGTAATAATCAGTGCTGAGGTAGCGATTACCATTGAATCTATTTAGAGGAATCTCTTGGGCATGTGCCGTCTAACAAATCATTAGCAAAGAAGGAGGAATAAAATTATGACAATGCAAGAAAACGCAATAGCAACGATGAAAGAACAACTCCCGCCCGAAGCGCAAACGATGCAGACGCTTGGCGCGTGCTTTATTTCGCAGGCGGCTTACGTCGCGGCAAAGCTCGGCATCGCCGATTTGCTGGCAGACGGCGCGGAATCCGCCGCGCAGCTTGCCGCTGCCACCGAAACCGATGAGCGTTCGCTTTACCGTGTTTTGCGAACCTTGGCAATGACGGGAATGTTTCAGGAAATCGAGCCGAAGGTTTTCGCTAACACGCCCGTCTCGGAGACGCTTCGCTCAAACGCGCCCAATAGCCTGCGCGAAATGGCAATTTGGCTTGGAGAAGAACCGCATTGGCGCGTTTATGGCGAGATGCTTTATAGCGTACGGACGGGCAAGGCGGCTTGGAAGCGCGTTCACGGGCAAGACATTTTTCCGTATCTTTTCGAGACCAACCGCGAACTCGGCGATCTTTTCAATCGCGCGATGACGAGTTTTTCCGGCACGACAATTCCGGCTGTTCTCGAAGCCTACGATTTTTCCGGCATCGGCGTGCTGGCTGACGTTGCCGGAGGCTACGGACATTTGCTTGCCGCAGTTTTGAAAGAGCATCCGAAAATGAAAGGTGTTTTGTTTGACGTGCCTTACGTTCTCGAAGGCGCGCCGGCACTGCTTGAAAAAGAAGGAGTCGCCGATAGAGTCGAGCTTATGCGCGGCGACTTCTTTGAAAGCGTTCCGGTCACAGCCGATGCTTACATTCTCAAGCACATCATTCACGATTGGTATGACGAGCAAAACATTATGATTCTAAAAAACATTCGCTCTTCGATGCCTGACGACGGCAAGATTTTGATTGTTGACACCGTGATTCCCGAAGGAAACGAGCCGCATTTCGGCAAAATTTTGGATATGGAAATGCTTGTTTCGCCGGGCGGTGTCGAGCGAACGGAAAGTGAATTTCGGGAATTGCTTGCCGCTTCCGGCTTGCGGCTCAATCGCGTTGTCTCGACCAAATCGTTAGTTTCAATTGTCGAAGCCGTCAAAACCGAGTAGATCTTTCAGCGGAACGGCAGGCTAACAAGTCATTGGACGTGAGGCAGAAACAGCGACTTTCATTTGGCGTTGTCTCTTTAACTGGGAGTTGCGTGTTGCTGATTTTGCCCCACGTCAATTCCGCTGATGAGGAGAAAAATTATGTTTAGAGAAAATTTTTTAGAGGTAGATATGAAAAGAAATTTATTTAAGTTGACTGCGGTGAATTCGTTCAAAATCCTTTGCATGATCAGTATCTGGGTAGCTTAGGGTTGAATTAGAAGCGAAACGCGCAGGAATGGAACGGAATACCAAGTTTTTAGGCTGACTGAAAAACGTGATAATGCTGACTTAAACATTTATCGGTAAACGTCTTCAGTAGAAATTTCGATCCCCGTAATTTGTATCAATCAATTAACCATTTGGAATATCCGATAACCCACATCGTCAGTTAGCAAAAATCAGCAGTCGTAATTTTTTTGAAAAGCCTTGTAATTGCAGGGCTTTTTATTCTGCGCAAATTCCTCGATTTGATGGCACGAACTTTGCCAATCAAACAGCAGGCAACGCCCGAAAAGATTCAAAAAAGTGAAAGATGAGCGTTGTATAAAGAATTTTTTGAGTAAGGAGAAACCTTTATGAATCGTTTCAGAAATTTATTGACAATTTTTGCTTTTTCGCTTTTAGTTTTTGGATTGCCGACATTTGCAACGGCGCAATGGCGCGATAACCGCGACGACGATTACCGCAACAACAGAAACAATCGGAACGACGACGATTATTATCGCAATAATCGCAATAACCGCAATTTGCAGTCAACCATCAAAAACTTGAAAAATCGCAGCAATCAATTCGAGCGTCGCATTGACCGCGAGTTAGACCGAAGTCGCTATGACGACCGCAACCGTGAAGACCGTATTAACCAATTTAGCCCGAGATTTTGCCAATGCAGCTGAAAATCTTGACGACCAATACGATAATCGCGGCGATTATAACCGCAGCGCCGACGAAGCCCAGCGCGTTTTGCAATTAGGCAATCAGCTTGACCGGGTGATTTCGCGTGCGCGTTTGAGCGGCAATGTTCAAAGCGAATGGAGCAGAATTCGTCAAGACCTGAGCATTTTGGCGAGCGCTTACAATTACAACAGCAACAATCGTAACAACCGCAGCAACGGAAACTGGCGCAACAACATTCCATTTCCGCTTCCCTTTTAGTTTTATTAAACAAAATGCGGATTGAAAATTTTCAAACTTCGCAAATTTAAATTGCAAATAAAAAGCCTGAGTTTCAAAACTCAGGCTTTTTGAATTTAAGTGAAAATTAATTTTACTCCTGCAATTGCCAGCACAATCGCCAAAACCCGTCGCAAAATGAGCGAATCAAAACGGCGGCTTCCGAGAGTTGAACCGATAAAGCCTCCGATAACAGCTGCAAAAATCCAAATCCACACATTCATCGGCAATCGAAGCGCCTGCGCGTAATTTCCGAGCAAGCCGGAAATGGAGTTTACCAGAATAAACATCGCCGAAATTCCCGCCGCTTTTTTCGTTTCCGTCCAGTTTGTCAGAAGCAAAACGGGCGTCAGGAAAATTCCGCCGCCAACTCCGATTAAACCGGAAAGCAAACCGATAATCGCGCCGATCAACAAAGCCAGCCAAAATTTCGGTGCAACGATTTCTTTTTCAGCGGAGAATTTCCACGCCAGCCGCAATGCCGCAACAATTAAAGCTGCGCCTAAAATCATTTTATAAACCGGCGCGGACAGTGAGATTGTTCCGCCGATAAAGGCAAACGGAATTGAAGCGATGGCAAAAGGAAAAAATGTCTTCCAATCAAAATGTCCGGCGCGGTAGAATTGAAACGCGGCGATTGATGCGACAAAGACATTCAAAATTAATGCCGTCGGTCTCGTTATATCGGGCGCGACGGCGACGAAAGCCATCACCGCGAGATAACCCGACGCGCCGCCGTGTCCGACCGACGAATAAAGAACCGCAACCACAAAAATTGCGACTACAACGGCAACTTCAAATGCCATCTTTTTTGTTTTTGTCCGATTTAAAAGCCTTGTAGCCGAGAAGTACGGAAAATCCGACGACGACCAGCCCCATCAATAAAAATAAAATTAATTGAAACAGCCCACGCCAATTAAAATTACCTTTGAACAATTCTCCGATTTGTAAAAATACAGCTAAACGGTTCATATACTTACAGTAAAACGCCGATTATCGCGGTTTAACCATTCGTCCCAATCCTTCAATGCCATTTCAACTTGAACAGCGTGCCGCTCGCGTTTGTTGCGGTATTTTTTGCGAAGTTCGAGCGGCGGTTCTTCGAGCAAACCGAATGTGATATTGACGGGCTGAAAATTTTTTGTTTCGACATTTGAAACGTATCGGCAAAGCGCGCCGATTGCCGAAGCGGGCGGCGCGGTTATCATCTCCTCGTTTCTTAAAACGCGCGCCGCGTTTAAACCGGCAAGCCATCCAGTTCCGACTGATTCGACATAGCCTTCGACGCCCGTAATTTGTCCGGCGAAAAAGAGTTTCGGATTATTCTTTGTCTGCAAAGTCATCTGCAAAATCTTCGGCGAATTGATAAAAGTATTGCGATGGATTTGCCCGAATTGCAGAAACTCGGCGTTTTCGAGTCCGGGAATTAACTTTAAGACGCGCTCTTGTTCGCCGTACCGCAAATGATTTTGAAAACCGACGAGCGAGTAAGCGTCAGCCATCAGGTTTTCCTGCCGCAACTGAACGGCGGCGTAAGGCTCAAAACCTGTTTTCGGGTCGGGCAAACCTTTCGGTTTCATACAACCGAAACGCAAAGTATCAACGCCGCGCCGCGCGAGTTCTTCAATCGGCAAACACGCCTCGAACCATTTTGTATCTTCAAAACGTTTCAAGGGAACTGATTTGGCGTTCGTCAATTCGTCATAAAAAACTTCGTATTGCTCCGGCGTAAACGGACAATTGATGTAATCGTCGCCGCCTTTGCCGTAACGCGCGGCTTTGAAAGCGACTGACATATCAATCGAATCTGCGGCGACAATTGGCGCAATCGCATCATAAAAATACAACTGGTCGTCGCCCGTCATTTTCATTATTTCCTGCGTTAAAGCGTCCGAAGTTAAAGGACCTGTGGCGATAACTGTAATTTCGTCCAGTGGAATTGTTTTGACTTCTTCACGAACGATTTCAATATTCGGATGCCGCTGAATTTTTTCCGTAATGTATTCGGCAAATTTGCCCCGGTCAACCGCCAAAGCTGCGCCCGCCGGAACTTTCGTCGCTTCGGCGGCTTTCATCACAAGCGAATTTCCGCGCCTGAGTTCTTCTTTTAAAAGATACGGCGCGGTGCCGATTTCATCAGTTTTCAGCGAATTTGAACAAACGATTTCTGCTAATTGTTCCGTGCGATGCGCGGGCGTTTGCCGCACCGGACGCATTTCAAATAATTTAACTCGCGCGCCTGTTTCCGCCGCTTGCCACGCCGCTTCAACTCCTGCCAAACCGCCGCCGATAACGTTTATTTCTTTCATACTTTGTTAATCGTAACGGCTAAATTGTAAATAGTGAAATTCTATCGTCAACATATCTCTAATATTCGCGGAAAACTCAGCTTTAATTAATATGTTTGATAAGTTTAATATAATGAAAATTGATTTTTAAATTTTTTGAATTTTTTGCTGTAACTTTTTGTTAATTCTTGACACTCCTAAGCGTAAGGACTGAAAAAGTTCCGTTATTAAACCGATAATAGATATACAATAGAAATTTAATAAAGCTGGCAGAAACGATTTTGATTGGAGAGCAGACAAATGAAAAGGCGCGTTTATATTTTGTTTACGACACTGCTGATTTTGCTTGGAATGAATCAGAAATTTGCTCCGAGCGGAAAAATGCAGCAGGCGAATGACGCTCAAACGAAAAGCGCGATTGAGAAGCCGCCGATGTTTGTTTTGCAAGTCGGTATCGGGAAATATCTCGCCGCGCCCGAGTTAAAGGGCAGTCGTTTTGATGTCGAAGGAATGCGGGAAGTTCTGACGGGCGAGCGTTTCAATGTGCCGAAAAACAACGTACGCACCGTTCAAGATGAACAGGCAACAAAAGAACGTATCGTCGAAGAATTTGAAAATCATTTAATCAAAAACGCGCGTGATTATTATGAGCGAACAAAACGGCGCGATGCGGTTGTTCTTTTTCAATTCAGCGGTCACGGCTCGCAAGTACCTGATGGCAACGGCGACGAAGAAGACAAAATGGATGAAACTTTTGTTACTTACGCGAGCGAAGACGCGCCGGGCAAAAATTTCGACATTACGGACGACGAGATTTTCGCTCTCACCAAGCAACTAAGCCGTTACACCGACAATATCGTTTACATTTTGGATAGCTGTCATTCCGGTTCGGGAACGCGCGACGCGGTTGAAGCGCGGCGCGTTCTACCGAGAAAAACCGTTCCCGTGCCGATGCTCAAAACGCAAACTCGCGGCAACGAAGAGAAAAAAACAGAAGACAATCCGCAATCGGATTTGTTGCCTGTCAGCGACGGTTATATTGTTATTTCAGCCGCCAAAGCCGAACAATTAGCGCTTCAAAAAAATATTTTTGACGACGACGCGAGCAAATATCCGTCCGCCGTTTACGGAAAATTAACTTATTATTTGCTGGAAAGTCTGCGCGGCGCGGGCGCGAATACGACTTACCGCGAGTTGATGCAGGAGGTAACGCGCAAAATTTCGTCTGAGACGAGCAATTCGCAAATCCCGCAAATCGAAGGCGAAGACCGCCGCGCCGTTTTTGGCGGTTTGAGCAAGCGTGAAGACGATTCGATTGATATTTTCGCGGTTAAAAACAAACAGATTTCTGTTAAAGCCGGCGCGATGCACGGCGTAACGAAACAAACGATTCTTGATGTTTACGACAAAAACCGTGAAAAAATCGCCACGGCGAAAATCGTCAGCATCACCGCTGACAAATCAATCGCCAACATCGTTTCGGCGCAGAGAGAAATCACCACAAAAGACCGCGCCGTAATTGTCTCGACGGATTTCGGCGCAGCGGGCTTAAAAGTTTTGCTCGACGGCGAAGACGCGGCGAAACTTTCCGATGCCGACAAAGCGGTTATCAAAACTCTGCAAAAAAATTTCACGCCAGACGAAACGAACAAAAACCGTTCGCGCGTGGTTGAATCGGTAGCCGGAAAATGGAGCGACAAACAGGCGCGTTGGGACGTGGCGCTTTTGAAAGACCGCTTCGATAAAGTTTTTTCCGATAAGAGCCGCGCCGCGCCGATAAAAACCGGCAGTTCGACCGCACAGTTTCCGTCCGCCGAAAAAGAAGTTTTTTATCTTGCCGGGCGCGATTTTGCGCCGCTTTACGGTTTCTTTGTCGAATCGGAAAGTAAAGACGCGGCGATTCGTATTGAAAAAGCGTTGTTTCATCTCGCGCGTCTTCGTTCGGTAAAAGCTATCGCCAACGACAAATCCGCGCTTGCCGGAAAAATAAAAATCACTCCTGTGCGTCTAGTTGAACCGCGATGCGAAAACGGATTAGTTGTTGATAAAAAGAAAGAACTCGTCGTGCTGAACGAAGCAAAGACAGCTTATAAATTCAATCAAGGCGAGCGTTTTCGTTTAGAAGTCGTCAACAATTCAAAAACAGACGTTTATATTACGCTGCTCGATATTGGCACGGACGGAAGCGTTCAAGTGCTTTTTCCGCGCTCGATTTATGAAGAAAAGGACGGCGTAAAAATCGCGGCGAACGGCGGAAAGCGAACGATTTTCGGCGAAAAATGCCAAGACCCGATTCTCGCAACAACGCCGCCGATTGGACTTGAAACTTTTAAAATTATCGCTACTACCGAAAAGACCGGACGCGCGGATTTTGAGTTTCTCGAACTGGATTCGATAAATTCCAGAGGCAAGGAAACTTCATTAACCAGCGTCGGCGATTGGACAACAGCGGAAATCAGTTTTGAAATTATGCCGCCGAAGCAATAACTTTCGGGTTATTATAAATAATAAATAAGGAGAAAAAATGAAAAATAAAACACAACAAAAATATCGCATCGTCGGTAAATCACTAATGTTCGCGCTAATTTTATTGATTGGCGCCGCTGCCACCGAAGCAAAAGGGCGCAAGTACGGTTTGCTCGTCGGTATCAACGAATATCCGGCGCCGATAAGCACGCTTTCCGGCTGCGTCAACGACGCGATAAAAATGCAAGCCGCAATGATTACCGGATACGGCTTCAAAAAAGCGGATACATCAGTTTTGACCGACGCGCAGGCAACGCGCCAAAACATTATCAATAAAATCAAAATGTATGAAAAGCTGGCTGGCGCGGGCGATTTATTCGTTTTTCATTATTCGGGACACGGCACGCTTTTCCCCGACGCCAATTCCGAAGAGCTGGATGAAACGGAAATGCAGTTTGTCGAACTCGACTTTGGAGGTGGACCGGAAGTTCTTTTTCCGCGTGACAAATATGATTCGGCAATCGTGCCGGTGGACGGTGACATGGCGACGAGCGGTAAGCCTTGGCAAAATTTGATTCTCGACGACGAGCTTTACGCGATGTTTTCCGCTTTTACAAAAAAAGGCGCGCAGGTCGTCTTTATTTCCGACAGTTGCCATTCGGGTTCGGTTGCCAGAGCTAAAATTTCCGCTGCCGTCAGATTTATGCCGCTTCACAAGGCTTTTCACCGGAAAAGTTTCGCGGATTTACAATTGAAAAAATCGGTCGCGACGAAAGTTGTCACCGCGCCGCCCGATATGAACAATTTGTATATCACTTTAACCGGCTCGAAGGATGATGAATTCTCGCTCGACTCAAGCTCGGACGGAATTCCGATGGGACTTTTTACCAGCACGCTGCTCAAAAGTTTGAACACGCGAGCCGCGACAGCGAAAACTTACAAGCAATTGATGAGCGTAGTTAGTCCGCAGGTTGCGAAAAACGCTTTGAAGTTGAACAACAATCAAAACCCGCAACTGGACGCACGTTTCGGCAACCCCAACAATTTGATTTTCAGCGTGCCGAAAGCAACGCCGACGAGCGGAAAAAAAGGCAAGTAACCTTATAGACCTAAATTATCGTTTAAGATTTTGCACGAGGTCAAAATACCTGTGTTTTATTGGGTTTTAATTACCATTTATGTTTGGCAAAAAATGTCTCAGAAAGGGTCATTTTTGGACACTTTTCGGATTAAAGCTAAAAACCAGCAGTATTGCCGCAATAATCTGATTATTGCGGCAGACCGATGCGCCGCACCAAATCCTGAAAGCGCGCGTCTGAGCGGAGACTCTCCATAGGCGGATGTATCTTTAAGAATAGCAAGTCGTCGTCGCGCTCTCGATAAGCCTTTTCCAACAATTCAAACGCTTCATCTTTTTCTCCAAGACCCGCATGAATACTTGCAATGTCTAAGGGCGAGACATAGCGCCTCGCGGACAATTCCTGCATCTGATTAAGAACCTTTCGCGCCTCGTCCTTCCTTCCTGATTTTCCGTAGGTGTATCCGAGATTCGACAACGCAAACGCATTTTCCGGGTCAAGATTTATCGCCTTTTGATATTCTGAGATAGCTTCTTGATACATCTGTTTCTGAGCATAAACCAGACCGAGGTCAGTATGTGCCGGAGCAAAACCTGAATCTATTTCGATTGTTTTAAGAAGTTGCTCTATCGCCCCGTCATACTCGCGCTTATCCATCAGTAAAAGTCCCAACTCTCTGTTGATAATCAACGACAGCGGGTCGAGTTCCTGCGCCCGTTTCATCTGCACGAGTGCTTCATCGAGCCGCCCAACAATGGATAGAAATTCGCCGTACCATTGACGAGCCGTAGGGTAGTTGGGATTGAGTTCAATGGCGTATTTGTAACCTTTTTCGGCAGCGTCAAAATTCCACTCATCCTTTAATTTGATTTCCGCCAACGCCGTGTGAGCCTCAGCCAGCGTTTCATCCAATTCAATAGCTTTCATCGCCGCCGTTCTCGCTTTCGGATATGCTTCATTCGGCGAAGCGACGTTGTATCCGCTGAACAACACATAGGATTCAGCCAGCCCCGCATAAGCGAGAGCATAGCTCGGGTCTTTTTCAATCGCTTGATTGAAATACTCAACCGATTTCTGCAAATCTTTAGCCGTGCGCTTGTTCCAGTAAAAGCGTCCTTGCAAATAAAGTTGATAGGCTTCTGCGTTTTCAGTGTAATTTTTCGCAATGCGTTGTGTTTCAGAACCTGTCAATTTTACTCTCAACTTGCTGGAAACATCACGCGCAATCTCGCTTTGTAAAGATACAAGGTCTGTTTGATTACGGTTGTATTGTTCGCCCCAAATCTGATTTCCTGTTTTTGTATCAACCAATTCCAAACTAAGAGTTAAATTATCGCCATGCTGCACAACCCGACCATTTAGGATTGCCTGCACGGATAATTCATTGCCGATTTGTTGCGGGGTGGTGTCTTTGCCTTTGTAGTGAAATACAGAACTTCGCGCCTTGACGGAAAGTTTTGGAAGTTGCGAAAGGCTGTTAATTAGCGACTCGGTCATTCCGTCAGATAAATATTCATTGTCGGCATTACCGCTTTCATTAATGAATGGTATTACGGCGATTGATTCGATATTTGTATTGTTCGTTGAACGATTCGGGAGAAACCAAACTCCAAAACCGATGATTGCGAAAAGCAAAATTATAGAGCCAACCGCGAAACCGCGTTTATGTTGTTTTATTTCGCCGACGACGTATTCCGCGCTCGAAGTCGTATGCGCGGCATCGGCTGTCGTCGCATTGAAACCCTGGGTTTTTGCTTCTTCTCGATTTGGTGAAGCCGTCCGCTCTAACTTGTTTTGAAATTCTAAATCCTGCTTGACATCTTTCAAATCAATCAGTAAATCTTTCGCCGTTTGATATCTTTCCTCACAATCTTTTTTGAGTGCTTTGTTGATTATGCGTTTTATCTCGTGTGGGACATCGTGCATCAGTTGACTGATAGACACATGTTCTTTGTGCAGAATTGAGCCGATAACATCCATCGCATTTTCGCCTTCAAAAGGTGCTTTACCCGTAATCATTTCATAAAAGACGACTCCAAAACTGAATATGTCAGACCGCCCGTCTATCACTTTGCCGCGTGCCTGCTCCGGCGACATATAATTCGCCGTGCCGATTATTATTCCCGGACTGGTTTGAACTTTAATTGCCGTTGCCGCTTCCGAATCAGTTTCATTTCGCTTCTCGGTCAATTTCGCTATTCCAAAATCAAGTATTTTTACTAATCCGTCGGGGCGAATCATCACGTTTTCCGGTTTTATATCACGATGAACAATGCTTGCACGATGAGCCGCATCCAAAGCACCCGCTACTTGAATGGCAATCTCAAGCGCGGATTTGAGATTAACCGGCGAACCATTTAATCGTTCGCGCAAAGTTTCGCCTTCGACAAACTCGGTGGCGAGAAAATGCACGTTCTTTTCCGCGCCGAATTCGTAAATCGTCAAGATGTTCGGATGATTCAAGGCAGACGCGGCAAATGCTTCCTGCTCAAAACGTCGAAGTCGGTCTTTATCAGCAGCAATGTTTTCGGGCAAAACTTTAAGGGCGACTTTACGATTCAGGCGCGAATCGATCGCCAGAAACACTTCACCCATTCCACCCGCGCCGATTGCAGAATGTATCTTGTAATGACCTATTTGTTTTCCCTGACCGAGCATTTAGAAGGTGGGCAAAATTCTAACATTATTCAGATTCTTAGGGAAAGATTATTTTGTGAGAATTTGTTTAGTTTTTTAAGGCTTTTTATGAATGTTAAATAATGTCTCAAAAGGGTCGATTTTGACATTTATAATAAGTTTACAGCAACCCAAATTAAGACACTGCCTATAACTAAATTCTGTTAACATTTATTGAACTTTCGCCAATACAACGCGAATCGCCGCCATTAATTCGTCAGTTACTTTGTCTTTGTCGGCAAAAATTTCCGGCAATGTCGCTACGGTTTTGCCGTCCTGTCTTAGAAATGCTTTGACTTTCACCCGTCCGCCTTCGACCGTGTATGTTCCCGTGATGCGCACCGCGCCTGGAAAATTGTCGTCGTCCACATAAACGAGCGTCGGCGCACCTCTGCCGCTCCGCTGCATCGCTTCGTAGCTGCTTTCGGCGTCGAGCCGTTTGCGAAGCTCGCCGATTAATTTTAAATCATCGTCTCCGGTTTCGGGATTGGTGAGAAGCGGACGCAGCATCAAAGGTTTTGTCGCCGAAAGCGGCACTTTTTCTTTTTCCGCATCGGTCATTTGTCCGATAACAAAGGTTTTACCCAAAGGCGCGGACACAATCGGACGTTGAACGCCGCCGATGTTTGCCGCCAGACGTGGAACTTCCGTTTGCGCGTAGCCGAACAATTTTTGCACGTCTATAAATTCCCCTTTATCGAGCGCCGCGCCTTTCATCGCTTGGAGAAGAGAATACGTCAAAAGTCCTTGTCCGAACTGGCTGGCTTCGTAACTCGGCGCGTCCGCCGTGCTGCCCATCAAAACGAACGTGCCGGTTTTGTCTTTTAAAAATTCGATGGCGCGAATCTGGTCGCCCGACAAATCGCGTTTCGCCGTCAGCGCGAGTTTTTCCGCCGCCGCTCCCGAAGCGCAAGTGTCTAAAATTAAGACTTGCTTCATCGCGTCGATGCCTTTTTTCCCGGCGCGCCACTCGGTTTGCGTCAGCCAGTCGGTTAATTCTTCGCTCGAAATGGCAACCGTTTGAAAAGCTTTCGCTAAATCTTCGCGCCCGGCGGAACGCGCGTCTTGCGTCAGGTAAAAATATGTGTCCGTTCCCGCGCCAAACGAAACGCCGTGTCCCGCCATATAAATCACGACAATATCTTCGGGTTTGGCGCGTGCGGCGATGTCTGAAAACGCTTTTTTAAAATTCTCTTTGGTCGGCAAAATTGTGCCTTCTTTGCCCGATGTCGAAAGCGTCGTGATGCTCACTTTATCCAAACAGTTCGGCGCGTCTTTCGAGCAAAAAAGCTTTTTCGCGCCTAAGCTCAAAGCGTTGGAAAAATCTTCGGCGTCTTTCGAGGCAAAGCGCAAATCCAGCGCGTCGCCCGCGTAATCGGACACGCCGCCAATAATCGCATACAACGTCGGCAATTGAAACTCTTCCTTTCCGCCCGCCAGCCAGACAATATCGGTGCCGCGGCTTTGGATATTGCCTTTGCCTATTTCCTTGAGGTAATTTGACGTAACAACGGTTATCTTGTTTTCTCTGCCTTTGAGATAATTTGAGCCTTGCAAATCAACTGTCAGCACGGCTTCCGGCACGTTTGGATTAGCTTTCAGACGCGCGTCGCGGGCATCTTCGACGGCAAGTTTGTTGCCAAGTTCGTTGCCGACGAAAACCTGCACGCGCCCGATACCGCCGCCGCGATTTTTTAATTTGATAATCAGCTTTGTCATATTCGGTACAATCTTTTGCTCGACGACTACAGGATAAAGTTTCGCGTCTCGGAGCGCGACAATCGGACGCAGCGGCTCGCGGTTGAAACCGAGAATTTTTTGCAGAAGATTCGGCTCGTAATACATTTCCTTGAGCTGTTCGAGATTGATAACTTCCAAGCCGTAAGAATAATGCATCAATCGCTGCGCGCCTTCGGAAGCGTCGAAGCGTCCGTCCGGCATATAAACAACCCAATCCTGCGCGTCAACCGCAATCAAGGTAGCGATTTCCTCTTTGGTTTCGGGATTAACGAATTTAATCCGCGCTCCGTCTTGCTGAAATTGAATTTTTCTCCCGTTGACGTGAGCAATATTCGTCTGATTATTTCCCAACACCCAAGGCGGCACGCTTGTATATTTTATCTCTTGCCCGCTCGCCACATCCCACAAATTGAGGAAGTTGACGTTTCCGTTGTTGCTCGCCAGCGTCTTTCCGTCAAACGAAAATTTTAGCGAGTCAACCCGAAAATTATGACCTTTAAGAGTTTTGGGCGATTGACCGTTGGCGATGTTCCAGAGCTTTACATATCCAAAATGGTCACCGCTTGCCAGACTTCTGCCGTCAGGCGACAGCGCAACCGAAAGAATCGGGGAAGAATGTCCGCGCAACGATAAAATTTCCTGTCCGGTTTCGACGTTTCGCAACTTGACGGTGTTGTTGTGAATACCGCTTGCCACCGTTTTTCCGTCAGGCGAAAATGCGACCGAAACAATCAAGCCGTAAAGCTCGGCGAAACTTTTTAATTCTTTTCCGTCGGCGATGTTCCACGTCTTTATATTTTTGTCAAAACTGCCGCTCGCCAGAGTTTTTCCGTCCGGCGCAAACGCGATTGACCAAATCGCTTCTGTATGTCCGGCTAGTGTTTTGAGTTCCTTTCCGGTTGTAATGCTCCACAGTTTGATTGTGTTATCCGAGCTTCCGCTTGCCAACAATTTATTGTCGGACGAAAACGCTATCGAGTTAATATCGTCTGAATGTCCGGTGAAACTTTTTATTTCTTTTCCGGTTTCAACATTCCACAATTTAACTGTTTTATCGCCGCTTCCGCTTGCCAAGGTTTTACCATCAGATGAAAACGCGATTGACCATACTGATTCCAAATGCCCCGTCAGAGTTTTGATTTCTCGTCCGGTTGCGACATTCCACAATTTAACGGTTTTATCTATGCTTGCGCTCGCCAAAGTTTTGCCGTCCGGGGAGAAGGCGACCGACCTAACCCAATCAGTATGTGCCGTTAAAGTTTTTAATTCTTCTCCGGTTTCAATGTTCCACAGCTTAACGGTTTTGTCCTTGCCGCCGCTTGCCAAAGTTTTGCCGTCAGGCGAAAATGAGACCGAATTTACCCAATCCGTATGCGCCGTCAAACTCCTGATTTCCTGCCCGGTTTGGGCGTCCCATAGTTTAACGATTTTGTCGTGACTGCCGCTCGCCAGCACTTTTCCGTCGGGCGAAAACGCAACCGTGCTGACCACTTGGGAATGTCCCGTTTGCACGATGAGTTCGAGCTTTTGCGCCGTCGCCGCGCCCGTTGCCAGAAGTAGATACAAACCTAACAGCACAACGCATTTGAGATTTTGTTTTCGCATTTTTATATTTTCTCTGCCGTTTAACCGCTCGATTGAGGTAAATAATTTTATATTTTTTGAATGTATATTTTTTTGATGCAAGTTTCTCATACTTTGAATTCAATTTTAAGTTAAAGTTTTTATACAGGCTTCGGTAAATCCGCCGAGCGCTTCGGTAACCGAAAAAACCATTACCGCCACAAACGCCAAAAAGGTTGTCGCGGCTAAGATGATTAATACTTCTAACATTATCAATAAATCCAAGAATAATTTGTTCATTTTCGTTTTTTGTTTTTCCCTTAAAAAATTTAATTTGATAGTTCCTACACTTCTCAGTGTCCGGCTCAATAAAAAGGTTACAGACAAAAATAAGAATTTTGACAATGCTGAAAAAAAGCCTAAAATACTTGGCTATCGCAGAGAATCTCTTGCTATAAATCTGTGCCAACTTTAACCGCCAACGCATTTGAACAACTTCTTTTTCGGCTCGATTCGGACACGATGCAAGCCGCCGAAAAATACGAAGAGCTGCGCTTGAAACTTGTTAAAATCCTGTCGTGGAAAGGCTGTCCCGATACGGAAGCCGATGCTTTAGCCGATACGACGCTCGACCGCGTTGCCGACAAATTAGTCAAAGGCGAGCAAATCCAAAATCTTAACGCTTATGCCTCTGAGGTCTTGCGCTTCGTCTGGCTTGAACACAGTCGCAAACATAAGGAAGACGCGGCGGGCGATGATTTACCTGAAATTGAAGTTCAACCAAACATCGAAATTCTAAACGACCCGGATTTGCGAATGCGCTGTTTGCGAAAATGTATGGCGGAAGTTGTTTCCGACCCAAGCGATAAAATTTTGATTGTCGGTTATTACGACGCAGAAGCTGGCGAAAAGAACAAAGACACACGAAAGAATCTGGCGGAAAAACTCGGCTTAACGATGACGACTTTGAAAGTTAAAGCGTGTCGCCTGCGCAATCGCCTGGAGAAATGTATCAATGAATGTGTCGAAAAATTGAACGTAACCAAAACGTCCGCTTCCGACACTTATAAACGTGAGGTTGAAACGAAATGACAAGAACCGAATCACAACCTGTCGAAAAAGACGAAATCAAGCGATATCTTTACGCCGAATCGAGCGAAGATGAACGCGCGGCAATCGAAGAAAAACTTTTCGCCGACGATGAACTTTTTTATGCGGTTGCCAATTTGGAAAATGAATTAATCGACCTCTATGCGCAAAATAAACTAACGGGCGAAGAATTAAACAGATTCGAGCGCGGTTTGAACAAACTTCCGGCACGCCGACAAAAAATCGCCAACGCCGTCGCGCTGCAAACTTTTATCGAAGAAGAAAAGCAATTCGTCGAAGAATCGGTTGCCATTCCCGCCCGTCAAACATTCTGGCAAAAGCTGGCGGATTTTTTTACCGTCAAAACGCCCGCTTTCGGTTACGCAATGACGGGAATGTTGGTTTTGCTAACCGTTTTCAGCGCAATTTTCTTTTTAGACAGCAGGCGTAAAAGCGCGGAGCTGGCGCGTTTGCAAAATGAACACCCGCTAGACGAACAATCACAGCAACGACAAGAATTACAAAATCAGCTTTCAAACTTGCGCGTGCGCGAAAGCGAACTGACAAACCGCATTGACGAGGAGCGCCAAACGAGCGGCGACTTGACCGAAGAACTCGAGCGCGAACGACAGAAACGCAATCAAATAGAACGCGAATTACAGGAATTGCCAAAAAAAGCTAACGAGGGAAAAACTCCCCAATCTCCACAAACGCCGGTTATCGCCTCTGTTTTTCTGACGCCCGCAATCGGCGTTCGCGGCGGGGACGGTAGCGGTTTAGGCACAAAAACAGTTTCTATTGGGCAGCAAACGACGCGGCTTGCCGTCAGTTTGGCTTTGCCCGACGCGGCGGCGAAAAACGAGCGGTATTCGATTCGGTTAAACGAAAAAACTGTAGCGCAAGATTTATTAACGGGAGTTGCGCCAGGCGGCAAAAAAAACTTGCGTTTGACAATCCCGACCCGCGAATTGCTCAACGGTAAAAACGAATTAACCGTCGTCAATTCCGCCGAAAACGAAATCGGTAAATATGTTTTCAGTTTGGAGCGGCAAACTTTAGTTCGCAAAGATTAGCTCGTTTTCCGGCAAACTTTTGTTCGCCGCATTATCTTTGAACAATCAAGGCATTTTATTTGTTAAAACCGAAGATAAAAACCCTTTAGCCTAAGACCCGTTTGATAATTTTGTAAAAAAATTTGGAATCGGGTAAATTAGGTATTGGAGTTGCTTGAATGGTTGTTTATTTGGTATAAATTTCCTTTGCCATTTTACAACGATGTGAAAAGGTAAAAGGTATAAAGTTAAACATTTATTTCGATAAACTTTGCATTTGTTTGACCTCTCAGATACAAGCCACCTTAGCTCAGTTGATAGAGCATTCGATTCGTAATCGAAAGGTCTCGAGTTTGAGTCTCGAAGGTGGCTCCATTATTTTCAACACTTTGCGGACACTTTAGAGTGTCCGTTTTATTTTGTTTCCTAAAGGTTATCCAGCGGATTTTTTGATTTGACCGCTATGGGATGAGAAGTTAAAAAGTAGGACAACAAAGGTTAATTATGATAGATTCTTGCTGGTTAAATTTGATTATACTTTCACAGTGCAATTTTTAATTTTGATGAAATGATAAATTGATGACTCATTTAAAGATTCTTAAATTAGTCGCGGTTTGCTTTAGCATTACATTGTTCGGGTTTTTTGCCTGTCAACCAAATAACGAGCGAACCAAAGTAGATAATAATTTCGCATACGAGGATATTCCGCCGGACTTTGATTATCCCGCCGATGAAAATGTCTTGATAGGTTTTGTTGACCAAGGCAATCGAAAGGCAATGCGCGAACATGCTTGGAATCTTTGGGCAGGAATTACAGCCCCTTCAAAATCAATAGTTGACAATCAAAATATTCCTATTTTTGAAACATGGTATTCGGCGATTGAAGTGTTCGATGACCATTATCAAAATAATCTTCACCAAGAAAACAGAAGCCTCAAACATAAATTTGAAGTCCCGCGGCAATCAATTCATTTGCGTTCGTTAACCGGCGACGACAGGATTGCGCCCGTAATATTGAAATAATTCTTTAGTTGAAATCTATTGCTAAAGGTCAGATAAACTTTGACACATAGTGATATCTACGACAAGATGCCAGTTGTTGTCCAAGCGGAAAAGGACACAAATGACAAGCAAGTATTTTTGTCGGATTCAATTTTGCTGCAGTTTTTGATAAAATGAGTATTCACAACAATTTGCTAATTTCGCATAATTAGTATACCGAATTTAATTCGGTATACTACAAAGTTCGATGTCTTCGTGTTTGTTTTGTAAGAGGTTCAAATGCCAAGAATTGCAAGAATGCTTCTGAGCGGTTTAATCGGCGCAATCGTTTGTGCCAGTCTCAGTTTCTTAACGTTTTTTCTGCTGACGGTTTTTGATAATCAAAAGCTCATTGAAATATTCGCTTATGGTTTTGTCGTCGGCATGATTGCCGCTTTCATCGGCGCGATTATTGGTTTGGTGGTCGGAATCGGTGATTTAGGCGTGATAGGAGGCGGAGTTATCGGTTTTTTGGGGACATTAATTGGAGTGGCGATTTATGTTTATTCCACTGCAGAAAACTCTGGTCAATACGGATATTTCTTGAGTGAGTCGAGAATTATTTTTGTCGTTTTGTCGTGCCGACAATTCTAACAGGTGTCTTAACCGCGTTGCTCAAAAAAAAGATTCATAATGTTTGGAACAAAGGAAAAGAGACATGAAAGCTCAACTTGATGCTGGTGAAACAATTGTTAAGGTAGGCATAGCGAATCATCAAAGAGGCGCGGAATCGGTGGGAGGAAAATTGTATCTAACCACTCAACGACTTGTCTTTGAATCTCATGACTTTAATATCCAAACTGGCTCAACCGTAATTGATTTGCGAGACGTGGCTCGCGTCGAGCCAGCGTGGACAAAATTCCTCAACCTAATCCCATTGATGCCAAACTCAATCAAGGTTATAACAAAAGCAGGACAAGAGCACAGCTTCGTTGTTTTTGGTAGAGATAAATGGATTCGTACCATTGAAGGTCAAGATGCGCGAATTCGATGAGCAATCTGAACAACAAATAGACAAACCGAGGGGCAAAACGACAGCCCAACTAAAGTTATTGGGCGCGAGGCGAAACAGCGACTTTGTTATCACGTCAACTTTTAACTTTAGGCGGGCTTAGTGGTGGCGGTTTCACCCCACGTCAACTTCGTCTTTGGGCGGCATCTCATTGTCTCGAAAAGTTCCTGCAACAAAACTGGAGTGTTAGCCGTTGTCCTATTTATCATTCAATACAAATTTAATATCAAGTGGAGTAATTTTATGAATTGTTCAGGCATTTCTCTTAAATCGTTTCTGCTAATATCACTTTTTGCTGCATCGCACATTTTGTTCGGCTGGCAAACGACGCTTGCTCAGAAAACGCAGACGGAAATTTTTGTCGAAACGGTTGCGCAGGCGGAAGCTAAAATGCAGGCGAAACAATGGGCGGAAGCCGCCGCGCTGTGGGAGCAAGTCGTTAAGGCGAATCCCGTGCAGGGCAGATTTTGGGAACAGTTGGGCTTGGCTTATTACAACGCCAAAGATTATCGCAAATCAATTCCGGCTTACGAAAAACAACTCGAACTCGGTTATGGACAACCGGCAAACGCGGCTTACAACATCGCTTGCAATTACGCGCTGGCGGGCGATAAGGAGCAAGCGATTAAGTGGCTTGAAAAAGCGTTGGAGTTGAAATTTCCAAATCTGCAACACGCGCAGACTGACACGGATTTGGAATCTATCCGCAGCGACCCGCGCTATCGAAATATGGTCGGCTTGATTGACACTAGCAAGTTGTCGCGCGATGAAGGCTGGCGAACTGATTTGCGGTTTCTCACACGCGAAATCAAACGGCGCGGATGGAATTTGTTTCCGCGAATCGGAACGGAAGTCGAGTTTGACGCGGCGGTTAAACGGATAAACGACGCAGTTCCCAATTTAACCGACCCGCAGATTGAGATTGAGATGCTGAAACTGATGCGACGGGTCGGCGACGGACACTCTAATCTGTTCGGCTCGCGTGAAAGAAAAGAATGGCTGGAAACCATTCCGGTTCTTTTTTATATGTTCGAGGAAGGTTTATTTATCGTAGCCTCCGACCCGAAA
>Ga0136617_10000733_pt1 | contig 28445 bp, 26 predicted proteins | sample AntDrymUQ3222106_2_FD_129672 | JGI IMG/M metagenome (GOLD analysis project Ga0136617, IMG submission 129672) | Polar desert sand microbial communities from Dry Valleys, Antarctica - metaG UQ322 (21.06) | ecosystem: Environmental > Terrestrial > Soil > Desert | place: Antarctica: Dry Valley...
CGCTCGAACAACTCACCGGTCTGCCCGTCCAAACCACACGCCACGACCGACCGTGCGTGCACATCCAACCCGACACTCATACGATTCCCACACACTGGGGCCTCCCACATCTGTGGCTCTACCGGCCAGGACCCGTTCCTGTCGGCAACCCACGATCACATGTGAGTGGGGCCCCAGCCCGAACCTCCATACCGTCTAGTTCGCTGCGCACGGGCCGCCCGAGCAGCTCAACGCCGACGGTATGGTGGCGGAGGTCTTCGACACTCCCGGCCTGAAGTCCGATCCCGTGGCCGGTACGTTCGCGCTGTGGGTGGGGCCCTCGGCCACCACCCGGGTGCGGGCCGATGGCGCAAGCATGGCGCTGCTGGGTCGGGCCCTGTCCCGAGAAGGCTGGACCCCGGTGCCCGACAGCCCGGCCGAGGCCGAGCAGGTCGCCGCCGGGCTCCGGGTACACCACGGCGGTGCTACCGAGGTCCTCGCCAGCTGGCCGGAGCTCGTCGGATGGGCCCGTGGCACGCGTCCCGCGCGCGATGGGGCGTTGCACCGGGTCGCCGACGCCGACGCCGACGTGGTGGCCTGTCTGCCCGCCGCCAGGTCGGTGGGCGCGTACTCCGCCGTCAAGGCCGGCGAGTCTGACGCCGGCTGGGTGTGGCTCGACGCCCTCTACGTCGGCGCGACGCTTCCCGGGCTCGTCGACACGGTCGCGCAATGGGCTGGCACGGCGGAGCGACGCGTGGCCGCGTCGATCCTGTTCCAGGGATTCACGGCGCGGCTGGCATCGCCGGTGCTGGCCGGGGTCTCGCGCGGCCTCGTCCTCGATCTCGACCCAGCCACCACCGCCGTGCAGAGCCGCCTCGGTGAGACGCTCGGGATGCGGTGCGCACGGCCGGGAGCGTGGACGGCGGAGATCGCGGTCGATGTCGTCGCCCGCGCACTGCTCGACGTCCACCTAGCGTCGATGATCGCCGCGGTGCGCCGGGGTGTCGGTGTCGGAGCGGCTGCTCTGGGGTGATGTCATGTCGACGCTGGCCGGAGCACGGCGCGTTCTTGAGGCGCACTGCGGCCTCTGTCCCCGCGGCCCGCGGCCCGCGAGATGCTGGCGGCGCTGCTGGAGCGCCCGCCGCTTGCCGGCACTGCCGTCGTGGACAGCGCGAAGTTCCGCCGCCACACCTCGACCACAGCGGAGGAACTTCGTAAGTCCATCGGAATCAGCGCCGTCTCGCCCGTAATTACAGTAAGCAGCACAACAGCTGCGAACGAGCGATCAGGAGTCCGACCGACATGGACAGGCTTAGCCAGGTTGAACGATCGGAACATGTTCAGTTATCTGGCGGAGCTTGATAATACTTTTGCCTGCATACAACCCTTTATTGACAACCACGCCAGGATAAATTATTGTTCGCGGCAGGATTAGTACGCCGGGGTTTGTTACGACATTACATCCAGTTTCTACGCCATCTCCGAGTATCGCACCAAGCTTCGTTAGTCCTGTATCGTATTTGTGGCCGCCAACGGCTATAGTTATATTTTGCCGTTCCGGCGCAATTTCTATCGGAAGATTGCTCAGTTTCGTCCCTGCTCCAAGGTTCACTCCATGGCCGAGAATGCTGTCACCAACGTAAGCGAAGTGGGGCGCCTTCGCATTGGGAAGGAAGAGGGCGTTCTTCGCTTCGGAGGCGTGGCCCAGGAGGCTTGAGTCAAGAAACACGCAATTCGATCGAACGTACGCCCCGTGTCTAATTACCACATTGGCGCCAATGTATGCTGGGCCGAGGATGTAGGCTCCCGGCTCAACTACCGCTCCCGGCCCAACATATATTGGCCTGTCGCTAAGCGTTGCTCCCGGAGAGACGCTTCCTTCGATCCGTTGCTCTGTCCCGACCATCTCCGCCACAATCCGGGGTAGCCCCGCGAGAATCTCCCAGACATTCCTAAAGGGACTTAGAAGCTCATGCAACTTCCGCTCGGTGAGGTCAAAGAAATCATCGGGCTCCAGCATGTGACCTCCTTAATTGAGTATGCGACCGTCATCCTAAATTCGCCCATGCCCCAAGGGCTTCCGCTACGGCTATCGTGAGAGTCTCTCGCAAAAACGCCCTTTCCTGATTGTGAACGAGTGCGTGCATCAAGCTAGCGTTAAATGCATTGCTTCGTCCTGGAATATATTGCCATGCGCCTGGGGCGATGGCTACATCTACGGCAGTTACCTCGTCATCGAGTATTATGTGCGCACGTGCTAGACCGCCAGCAGGTTCCGGCTGGACGATAGTGATTCGAGGCAACACGGATCCTGATGCGTAAGCTTCCAGCTGGCGTTCAAGTGGGAGCGTCGGATCATGATTCAGTTTAGCCATAAGCATAAGTGTGTGCAATTCCGCCTGGGTGCATATGTATACGTCGACTAGTTTATCCGCAAATGCCTGCAATAAGGCCGCCGACGCATTATCATGGTCTCGGGGTACGAAGCTACCGTGGTCGACGCATACGAGTAGTCCAGCCGAGAGCTCACGAAGGGACCGGCTTAGCCCGGCATGCAGACCCGTGCGAAAGTAGCCTGAGATGTGCATTATCCCACCACCCGCTGCGGAATTCTTCAGCTGCCTCAGGCTCCGATGATTCCACGCAAGCGCCGAAAGCGCTCCTTTGTACGTAAGTGTAGTATGATGGGGGTCCTGTCGATGAAAAAGCTGTATCGAGACGCCTGACTGAAGAGTGTCATCGTCTTGGAACCGTCGCCGCCGAATCCATCGTTCTTTCTTGAGAAGCTTCCTGAGCTCACGGCTCAACCGATCGTCTTTCCCAAGCCTTGTGTACAGTTCGCTACGGACTCCGTAGATCTGATTAAGGTACATTCCTACGTATCGAGCTGATCCGCCGCAGCTGAGTTCGACGCGGTCGAGGTCATCATGCTCTGATCCGTCGAAAGTCGTCGCAGAGACCGGAGTGACCTGAATATCTAAATAGATTCCTCCCAGAATTAAGTATCGAGGCCGTTTAAGCCCGCGCAGGTATTCCAAGCGTTTCTCGACTGTCACCAGATCTCGTTGCTCGCCCGGCAAGGTCAACGCCGATGGTGCGCTCCTTGTCATCACCTTTGGCAGTCGAGCGAGGCCGTTTCCGATTGCCGACAATACTGAGGCTCGATAGCGGCGGACAAGGGCGACGATAGTTGCAGTCACCAAGCCAATAAAAACAGTAGTGAGCACGTCGATAATAGGGACTTGACTCATCGTCTACCGGTCATGTGATCCAACTGCTCCCGGGTGTGGTCCTCAGTAGATATCGCCGTCGCTGTGATCAGCGTTACATGAACTGTCCACCAGCAGCAACGACCGTTCGCCGGCGAGCGGTGTCGGAGAGCCAGGCGCGGCCGTGGAGGCTTCGGTCTGCTCGATGGTGCCGGCGTCGAAGAGCCAGCCGTGCTGGTGGTAGGCACGCGGCACGGTCGGGTCACCGGCGCGCAGCCGCAACGATGCGTCGCGCTCCCGCTCGGCGATGAAGCGACGGGCCTCGGCACGTTTTGTAGGACGCGCCCGCGGTGGCGATCAAATCCATCCCACCTCCGGCGTCGACCGCGGACGCCGGAGGTGAGCGCCGCGCACAGCAGCGGCCTGGTCGACACCGAGCTCGATGCCCGGCTCGGCGAGCCTGTCGAAGAACCGCTGCGCGACCTCACACGGCACGGCTGCGGTGCCACGTCGGCAGTTGCGACGATGAGCGCGTTCGGTGCGGACGGGGTCGGACGTAGCGTACAGGCGCGCACCCGGGCGCCTGATAGACGGAATCGCCGTAGGCGAGCCGCAGCTCGGGCGGCAGGTTCTTGTCCCCCAGGCGGGGCGCGTCCAACGGTGTGACGTAGCGCAGAGCCTCCGCGGTGAGCTGGTCAAGCAACTGCGCGACCTGCGCGCCGTCCGGCGTATCCGGGTAGCCCGGCAGCGCGGCGTTGATCGCGCGAGTCAGGACCGCCTCGTTCCACCCAGCCTTTCGGTCCTGCACGTCTTCGAGCGCGGTCTCGATCACCGCGGACGGCGACCACTGCTGCGGTTGAAATGCGTGATCGTGGGCGTCGAGCACTTTATGCGCGACGCCGACGAACTGGCCGGAGACCTCCGCTCGGAGCTGCCCGTCGACCCGGTCGGACAGCTTTTCGCGGGTCTCCCCGTCATGTGTCTTCGCTTTTCACGATCCCACCCGGTTGCGCCGCGCGGTGGAGACCGCCGTCGCCGATCTCGGCCAGCGCCCTGATGTGGTGAGGTCATGCACGCTGGCGAATGACTCGCCGCGCTGCTCGGGGTGGCTGTGACCACCCGGGTCGCCACCCGAGACAGCAGCTCGCGGTCGTGGCTGACGAACAGCACGGTCTTGGTCGACGCGACCAAGCGGTCCTCCAACCAGCGCTTGCCCGGCACATCGAGGTAGTTGTCCGGTTCGTCGAGCACCAGCACCTCCTCGGGCCCGCGAAGCAGCGCCTCCAGGACAAGCCTCTTCTGCTCGCCGCCGGACAGCGAGCTCACACCGCGGAGCTGGGCACGCTCGTAGGGCACGCCAAGCGCAGCGGTGGTACAGACGTCCCACAGCACCTCGTACTGGTACCCGCCGACGTCGGTCCAGTCGGCCAGTGCCTGAGCGTAGGTCATCTGCGCCCGCTCGTCGTCGATCGCGATCACCGCCCGCTCGCCGACGTCGATCGCCGCAGCAGCTTCGCCGATCTTGCGCGGAGCCACCGAGACCAGCAGGTCACGGACGGTGGAGTCGTCATGAACCTGGCCGATGAACTGGCACATCACGCCGAGGCCACCGGTGTGGGTGACCGCGCCCGCGTGCGCCTTCAGGTCGCCAGACACGATCCGCAGCAACGTGGTCTTACCGGTGCCGTTGGGGCCGATCAGCGCAGTGCGGGCCCCTTCGCCGACGCGGAAAGTGATCTGACCGAGCAGGGGTCGCCCGTCGGGCAGGGTGAACTCGACCTGCTGAACGTCCACGTGTCCCATGGAAGCTCATCCTCCAATGTCATGTCGCACATCGACCCGGGCCTGCGCGGAGAGCTGAGCGACCAGCCAGCGGGTCCACGGAGAGTCTCACAGGCCCTCCTGCGACAGCGCCCGGAAATTTCCGCCACGCAGCAGATTCAGCCAGTTCGGGGTACTGCGAGAGGGTGGGATCGTGACGAGGATGGTGCCTCCCTCATCCTCAGCCGACCTGGTCGATGGGCTGGCCGGGGTCAGCTGCCATCGCCTCCAGGATCCGTACCAACCGCGTAATTATCAAGGCGATACGCAAAGTCGTTTTCGCAGGTCAGGCGCATGTTGTTGCCCTGCCCGAACAGCTTCGCCACCGGCCGGGCCTCGACCCGCACCCAAGTGCCGCTGGTCGCCCAGAACGCAACGAACGGCACTTTCGTCCACACCTAACGGACGAAAGTGCCGTTCGTTGCGACGCCGGGATCCAGACGAATCCTCACCAGCGCCGCGTGAACCAGAATTGGCCAACAGGGTCCCATGACCCACGATCCAGGCCGACCTGCAGCGCCACCTCGACCCGCGCCAAGACCTCGCCGAGCAGCGTCTCACCTGATCCTGAGCGCAGATCCACCCGCGGCGGCGCAGCGGGCGGGGACACCGTGGTCATGGGGCTCCTCCTCATCGACATGCCAGGGTAGGCGCGGTCGTGCCTGTCGACGGAGCGATCGCCCGGCTGCTCGGTCACCGCGTCCCTTCCTGCTCAGGTGTCGGCGGTGAGGATCGCGCGCGCGTTGCCGGTCGTCGTCGGTGGGCTGGGTGTAGACGCGCAGCGTGTCGAGCCCGCGGTGACCCCATGAGGTCGGACGACCAGCAGGGGCCGACTCCGGCGCGGAAACTGGGGTGGCGAAAGGGTGGCGCAGGGTGTGCGACCCGACCCGCCACCGGGTCCTGGCCAAGGCTCACGTGCTCGGCGACGATCGTGCGCGCGGAACGGTGCGACAGCCGTCCGCCGCGCCGCGGTTGCACCGGACGGTGTGTGCGGCCCCGCCGGATGTCGGCCTGCGTGGGTCAGGCGGCGCGTGGACGTCCGCCGCGGGAGCCTGATCCCGAGCGGGAGCCCGATCCCGAGCGCGGCGCGGAGCGGCCCATGCCGCGCGCGCTGTGGCCGGCGCGCGAGCCCCGGCCGGCGCGCGGCGCACCCTGGACCTGCTTCTCCCGTTCCGGGATCGGCACCCCGCTGGGCGTGCGGGCCCCGGTGATGCGGGTCAGGTCGGCGTCGCCGGGCCCGACCTCGCTGGTCGTGGCGCGCACCCCGGCCAGGCGGGTGAGCCGGTCGACGTCGCGGCGCTCGGGTGGGGTCACCATCGTGACCACGGTGCCCGAGTCACCGGCGCGGGCGGTGCGGCCGGCACGGTGCAGGTAGTCCTTGGGGTCTGCGGGCGGGTCGACGTGCACGACGAGACTCACGTCGTCGACGTGGATGCCGCGGGCCGCGACGTCGGTGGCGACGAGGACCGGGGTATGGCCGTCCTTGAACTCGGCGATCGCCCGGTTGCGCGCGTTCTGCGCCTTGCCGCCGTGCAAGGCGCCAGCGACGATGCCGTCCCGGCGCAGGGTCTTGACCAGGCGGTCGACGCCGTGCTTGGTGCGCACGAACAGGATGGTGCGCCCGTCCCGGGCGGCGATCTCGGTGATCACCCGCGGCTTCGCGGCGGTGTCGACGACGAGGACATGGTGGTCCATCGTCTCGACCTGCGCGGTGGCCGAGGCGACCGAACGGGTAACCGGATCGTGCAGGTACTGGCGCACCAGCGCGCCGACGGCGCCGTCGAGCGTGGCGGAGAACAGCAGCCGCTGCCCGTCCGGAGTGAGGTTGAGGATGGCGCGGACCTGGGGCAGGAACCCCATGTCGGCCATCCGGTCGGCCTCGTCGATGGCGGTGACACTGACCTGCGACAGGTCGCAGGTGCCCTGCTTGGTGTGGTCGGTGAGCCGGCCCGGGGTGGCGACCAGCAGGTCGATCCCGCGCTGGAGCTCGCCGGCCTGCCGGTTGAACGACATGCCGCCGACTACCGAGGTGGTGGTGAGGCCGAGCGCCCTGGCGAACGGGGTCAGCGCGTCGACGACCTGCTGGGCGAGCTCGCGGGTGGGCACCAGCACCAGACCGCGGGGCCGGCGGGCGTGGGCGTGGTGCCCGGCGAGCCGGGTGAGCAGCGCCAGGCCGAAGGCGAGGGTCTTGCCCGAGCCGGTCTGGCCGCGGCCGAGCAGGTCACGCCCGGCGAGGGTGTCGGGCAGGGTGGCCGCCTGGATCGGGAACGGCTCGGTGAAGCCGCCGGCCTGCAGCGCCTGGAGCACGGGCTCGGGCAGACCGAGCTCGGCGAAGGATGGCATCCCTGACCCGGGGACGGTCCAGAGCACCTCGGGGGTCGTGGCCATGACCACGACGGTGCTGGTGGTGCTTGCCCCGCCGCGCGCGGGGTAATTTCCCCCACCGCGCCCGTTGCGGGGCGAACGGCGAGAGGTGGACGGGTTCGACGTGCGCGGGGCACGCCGAGAGAACGAGGATGTCAACAAGACCTCCGGGACGTGGCACGTCTCAGCGGAGAAGCTGCGGCACAGGGCCGCTGGCATTCACGGGGACGAGCCCGGGCGCTCACTGCTGTCTGCGCCCTGATGAGTGGAGCGGGTGCGCCCCTTCTGCGGGCCGTCTCCGGCCGGGCGCTCGTGATCAGGCTACCCGAGTGCCCGATCCGGAGTCGCCGTCAGGGGTGTGACGTTCTCGGGTGTGACGTTACCGATAGCCCGGTCACGCCCGCCGTTCCATACCCAGCTCGATCCGCAGCTCGTCGAGCACGGTGTCGGGTCGACCCACCTCGGTCGGCAGGCCCCGCGCGGTGAACCACTCGCCGACGCGGGCGACGTCTCGGGCCAGGTAGTCCGGTCCCTGCGGATTGCCCACGACGTCCACCACCTGGGGCAGGTCGATCATCACCAGCCGGCCGTCGTGCACGAGCAGGTTGTAGGCCGACAGGTCACCGTGGGTGAGTCCGTGGCGGGCCAGCCCGACCAGGGCGTCGACGAGCTGGTGCCAGAGGTCGCACAGCTCCTCGATGTCCGGGCGCAGCTGGGCCAGCCTCGCCGCGGCGGCTCCGTCGGAGGTGCCGATGAACTCCAACAGCACCTCGGTGCCGCAAGCCTGCACCGGGTAGGGCACCGCCACGCCGTCGACCCAGAGCCGGGAGAGCGCGGCGAACTCCGCATTCGCCCAGCTCGACGACGCGATGTCGCGGCCGAACGTCGTGCGGTTGGCCATCGCCCGCGTCTCCCGGGAGCGGCGCACCCGGCGGCCCTCCAGGTAGCCGGCGTCGCGGTGGAAGAGCCGGTGCTCGGTGGTGCGGTACCGCTTCGCCGCCATCAACGTGCGCCGGTTGGTGCCCGGCACGGAACGCTCGACGAGATGGACGTCGGCCTCCTTGCCGGTCTTGAGCACACCGAGCTCGGTGTCGACGGCAGCGTGCTCGGTGAGCACCCAACCGGGTCGGGGTTCGGGGCCGTGTTCGGCCCCGTCCCAGGTGGACCAGCGGTCACCCTCCGGGGGTCCGTCGATTTCCGCGCCGAAGCGTTCGTCAAGAGTTGTGGGATCGGTGCGAGATCGCCGGATCGGCGCGGGGTCATCGTCGAAGTGGCGGCGCCGCTTGCGGGTGGATGGTTCGAGGTCGAGTTCGTGCTTGCGCAACGCAGGGTCTCCTGAGGTAGGCCCCGCGGGCAGATGTCAGCTCGGCGGGGAGGGGATCGGACGGGGGCGTGCCACATCCCGGGCGATGCTGGACATGAGGCACCTCCTCGCCCGATCACGCCGGACCACCGGCTTGTCAGGACACACCGTGGCGGACACAGCTCCCGTCCGCAACGGATTTCCCGCATGATCATCGCGAGCGCATGCTCAGGTAGGACCTGCCTCAGGGTGCGTGCACCGGGATCACGATCTCCAGGACCGTGGGCGAGGGGCGTTGCACGCGCATTCCCGACCGGCGGGCGATGGTGGCGACGGTGGCGGCGTCCATCGGCTCGGCCCTGGTCGTGGCCAGCAGCCTGGCCAGCCGACCCTTGTGCGCCTTGTTGACGTGGCTGATGACGGTGCGGCGCCCGTCCGGATGTTCGGCGAGGACGGTGGCCGTCACCGCGCCCGGGAGCCGGCCGAGCGCGGCGTAGGAACCCGAGCGCAGATCCACGACGAGCTCGCCGTCCGCGATCGCGGCGAGCACGGGCTCCAGCAGCGGCTTCCACCGCGACGCCAGACTCGCCCGGTCCGGCAGCGCCGAGCCGGCGGAGAGCCGGTAGGCGGGCACCGGGTCGGCTGCGCGGAGCAGCCCGAAGAGCGCCGACCCGATCGCCAGCCGGGCTGTGGCCCGCGCGGCGGCGGCCCGGCGCAGCGATGGCACGTCGAGGGCGTCGTAGAGCACGCCGGTGTAGCGGCGCAACGCGGGCATGGTCGGCGAGGTCCGCAGGGCCGCGTTGCGGGCGATCTCCTCGTCCTGGCGGGGCGAGAGACCCAGTGCTGTCCGGCTTACCCTGACATCGGCGGCGAGCGTGACCAGCTCGTCGGTCAGCTCCTCCCGCAGCGGGCCGAGCTCGGTGTGTGAGAGTGCGTCCAGGTCCAGCGCCGGCCCGTCCCCACCGACGAGCTTGGTCTCCGAGGGTGGCAGTAGCACGAGCACAGCCGGGAGGATAGCGAGGCGTCGGCCGGAGGGAGGAGAGCGACGTGATCGATCTGCCCGAGCGGATCAGTGTGCGCGAGGTCGGACCGCGCGACGGCCTGCAGAACGAGTCCCCGGTGCCGACCGACGGCAAGGTCGAACTGCTCGACGCGCTGTCGTGCACGGGCGTCGGCCGGATCGAGGCCGTGTCGTTCGTGCACCCGAAGGCGATCCCGCAAATGGCCGACGCCGACGAGGTGTGGCGCCGCGCCACCCGTCACCCCGACGTCCGGTACTCGGCGCTCGTACCCAACCTCCGCGGGGCACAGCGTGCGCTCGACGCCGGGTTCACCGAGGTCGAGGCCGTGCTGAGCGCGTCGGACACCCACAACCGCAAGAACATCAACCGGTCGACCGCAGCGTCACTCGACGCCATCGCCGAGCTGATCGACACCGTGCACGCGCGCGGCGCCACCTGCCAGGTCGTCGTGGCCACCGCGTTCGGCTGCCCCTACGAGGGTGAGGTGGCGGTGTCGCGGGTCGTGGAGGTCGCGCAACGGGCGGTTCGCGACGGCGCCGACAGCCTGTCCTTCGGCGACACCACCGGCATGGCCACCCCGACCCGCGTCACCCGGCTGGTCGGCGAGGTGCGCTCAGCGGTGCCCGGCACGTCGTTGAACCTGCACTTCCACAACACCCGCGGTACGGGCCTGGCCAACGTGCTGGCCGCGCTGCAGCTCGGGGTCGACGACTTCGACGCGAGCGTGGGTGGGCTCGGCGGCTGCCCGTACGCCCCGGGGGCGAGCGGCAACATCGCCACCGAGGAGCTGGTGCACATGGTCGAGGACATGGGCGTCGGCACCGGGGTCGATCTGCAGGCCATGATCGACGCTGCGCGCGTCGCGGAGTCCGTCGTCGGCCGCGAGCTCCCGTCGCAGGTGCTGCGGGCCGGCCCGCGCACCCGCCGCACCCCCCTGGACCGCCCGTAACGCGATGATCGATGCGAGACGTGCGGGCCCGTCATGCGATCACCGTCCACGTCCATCGTGAGACGGTCTTCGTCAGCGTGCCCGAGCGCCTGCGGGCACCGGGGGGACTGCACCGGCGTGCCATCGCTACCCTTCATCGGGTGCTGACCAGGATGTCGTCGTCGTTTCTCCGGACCCTGCGGGAGGACCCTGCCGACGCGGAGGTACCGAGCCACCGGCTGCTCGTCCGCGCCGGTTACGTCCGCCGCGTCGCGCCGGGGGTGTACTCCTGGTTGCCGCTGGGGCTGCGGGTGCTGCGCGCCGTGGAGCAGGTGGTGCGCGAGGAGATGGACGCCATCGGTGCCCAGGAGATCCAGCTCCCCGCGCTGCTGCCACGCGAACCCTATGAGGCGACCGGGCGCTGGACCGAGTACGGACCGAACCTGTTTCGGCTCAAGGACCGCAAGGGCAACGACTACCTGCTCGGGCCCACCCACGAGGAGCTGTTCACCCAGTTGGTGAAGGGTGAGTACGCCTCGTACAAGGACTACCCGGTCATGCTCTACCAGATCCAGAACAAGTACCGCGACGAGGAACGTCCGCGGGCGGGCATCCTGCGCGGGCGGGAGTTCCTGATGAAGGACTCCTACTCCTTCGACCTGTCCGACGAGGGGCTGGCGGAGTCCTACCGGCTGCACCGTGAGGCCTACGTCACGATCTTCGACCGGCTCGGCCTGGAGTACGTGATCGTCGCGGCCACCTCCGGAGCCATGGGCGGCTCCGCGTCAGAGGAGTTCCTGGCGGTGACCGGGACAGGGGAGGACACGTTCGTCCGCGGCCCGGGGGGCTACGCGGCCAACGTCGAGGCGGTGACGACGCCCGTTCCGCCGGAGCAGTCGATCGAGGACCGGCCCGATGCGCAGGCCCACCACACGCCGAACACCCCGACGATCGACTCGCTGGTCGAGTTCCTCAACGGTGCCGGTCTGGGGCGGCGCTTCACCGCCGCCGACACCCTGAAGAATGTGCTGGTCAAGACCCGGCTACCGGGTGCGACCGAATGGGTGTTGCTCGGTGTCGGAGTGCCCGGCGATCGCGAGGTCGACATGAAGCGCCTGGAGGCCTCGGTGGCGCCCGCCGAGGTTGCGCTGCTCGACGAGGCTGATTTCGCGCGGGCTCCGTTCCTGGTCAAGGGCTACATCGGCCCGGCGTCGCTGGCCGCCAACGGGGTGCGTTACCTCGTCGACCCGCGCATCGTCACCGGCACGGCGTGGGTCAGCGGCGCGGACAAGGTCGACCACCACGTCGTCGACCTGGTGTGTGGACGTGACTTCACCCCCGACGGCACGATCGAGGCCGCCGAGGTGCGCGCCGGTGATCCGTCGCCGGACGGCACCGGGGTGCTGGAGGCCGCCCGCGGAATCGAGATCGGGCACATCTTCCAGCTCGGCCGCAAGTACACCGATGCGTTCGCCCTCGACGCCCTCGGTCCGGATGGCAGGCCGCTGCGGATCACCATGGGTTCCTACGGCATCGGGGTGTCCCGGCTGGTCGCGGCGATCGCCGAGCAGAGCCACGACACGGCGGGGTTGATCTGGCCGAGAGGCATTGCGCCCGCCGACGTGCACGTGGTGATCGCCGGGAGGACTGAGGAGATCGTGGCGGGTGGCGAGCGGCTGGCCGCCGACCTCGGCGCGGCCGGACTGCGGGTGCTGCTCGACGATCGGTTGGCCTCGCCCGGGGTGAAGTTCGCCGACGCCGAGCTGATCGGCGTCCCGACGATCATCGTGGCCGGGCGCGGGCTGGCGTCCGGGGTGATCGAGATCAAGGATCGGCGCTCCGGTGAGCGCACCGAGATCGCGCTCGACCAGGCTGTGCGGCACCTGGTAGCACTGACCGAGCGCACCTAGCCAGACCTGCCGCCCCACCCGGGCTTTGCCCTTGCCGATCACGGCCAGGTCAGATCGTGGTCAACCGCGCGCTGTGGACTATCGCGTCGAGGGTCTCCCGGGTCAGCACCGGCGGAGTCGCGGGCCCACCGGCCGTGTCACCGTTGACGACGAACAGGGCCGTCGCGTTCCCGGACGGTCCTGCGGCCGGTAGCGCGAGCACCAGCACGGTGCCCTCCGTGGCCAGGCAACCATCGTCCGCCGGCGTGCGGATCGTGGCCTCGACGAGCGTGCCGGGCGCCCCCGCCACGTCGACCGCTCGGGCCAGACTGACGATCACTTCGGGTGGCATCCCCGAGTTCGAGGTGTAGAAGCCGTCCCCGAGCCCGCGGGCGAAGGCGTAGGCCATGTCCGCTGCGGGCCGGGTGGTTTCGACGAGCGCGCTGGTGGCGCTTCCACGCAGGTAGCGCTGACCGCCGCACTCGTAGCCGGGGGCATCGGCGACGGCGATGAACTCGGCCCCCAGGAAAATCTGTGGTGCGTTGGCGGTGTCCCAGTCCGGCGGGACGGCGTAGGTGAGGAACGGGGTGCGGACGGTCTGGAAGTTCGCCGGTGTCGGTGCCGTGGCCGGGCCGCCGTGGACCAGCAGGAACGTTCCGATGCCGAGGCCGGTCAGCACGATCGTGATAACGGCGAAGAGCGCCACCCAGTGGCCGCGACCCCGCGACGGTGGCGGCGGGATGGGCTGCGGGAACCACTGCTGGCCGGCAACCGGCGGTGCTGCCTGGTACTGGGGAGGTGACGGTGCGAGGAACCACGGCTGGTCCTGCACCGGCGGCCAGGATGGCGGGACCATCGGGTGCTCCGGTGGCGGCGGGTTGTGGACCGACGCCGCGGCTGGGTGGTCCGTCGTGGTCGGATCGGACACGGCTGGCGCAGGGTCCGGTGGAGCCCCGCTGGGCGTGGTCACAGCGGATACCCTAACGTCAGCCCGCGAAGCGATCTCAGCCGGCGAGGAAGGACAGCCGCACCGAGCGCACCGGGTTGGCCGCGTTCGTGTCGATCAGGCACACGGACTGCCACGTGCCCAGTGCCGCACGGCCGCCGAGCACGGGCACCGACATCGACGGGGCGATCAACGCAGGCAGCACGTGGTCGCGACCATGCCCGGTGCTGCCGTGCCGGTGCGACCACCGGCCGTCGACGGGCAGCAGGTCGCGCAGCGCCGCGAGGAGATCGGTGTCGCTGCCAGACCCCGTCTCGATCACCGCAAGGCCGGCGGTGGCGTGCGGTACCCACACGTGCAGGAGCCCGTCGGCTGCTCCCGCCGATCTCAGGAAGGCGTCGATCTCGGCGGTGAGGTCCACGACGACCTCGACGGATCCGGTGCGGATCTGCAGAAGCTCGCTGTGCATCCGTCGAGCCTAGGCTGCCGTCCGGGCGATCCGGTGCTGGATCGGCCGACTCGCCGTGCAGGATCGGCTGACTCGCCGTGTCGGAATGCGCAACTCGCCGTGTCGGAATGCGTGACTCGCGGGCGGGGTTGCGGGGGCGGGACCGGGCTATCGGGGTGGGTCGGGGCGGCCGGGGAAGACCGGGATCTCGGGAGTCAGGCCGACAACCGCTCGCCAGCGGGCGCATCGCACGGTGGTGGCGGTCAGCGTGTCCAGGGCCACCTGACGCAGCTCCGGGAGCGTGCTCCGCTCGAGCACCGAGCGCCACGCCGCCATCGCATCGGTCTCGGCGACGACTACCAGCACCGCCGCCGACAGCCCGTCCTCGACGGGTTGCGGGGTGGCGTAGGCCGGCTGTGCCGACACCGGGCGCTGCCCGAACTCGGTCAGCGTCTGCGCCACCTTGCTCCGCAGCTCCCGGTGTGCTTCCGTGTCGGAGCGAGCCTGCTCCGCCCGTGCGGAGGACAGGAAGGCGACGGCGAGCGAGTAGCACCACAGCGCTGCATGCTCGGCGCTGAGCACGTCCTGCAACGCGTCGATGGCGACCTTGTCGATCGCCGGTGTGCTCGACAGGTCCCTCAAATGAGCAGCGCTCCGTAGGCGGCGCAGCACGCGGTCACCGAGGCGACCAGCCCGACCCGGTCCGCCGGCAGCCCTACGGCCACGTCGGCAGCGGCCCGGCCGGAGGCCAGTACCGCCTCGCGCAGCCGGGTCAACGTCGCCCGAGGCGGGGGATCGTCGGCGTCCGCCGCCACGGGCGGGCGGGTGCGGGCGACCGCGCCCGGGTCCAGCCGGGCGACCTCGGCGTCCAGTGCCACGGCGTGCTCGGCCCGCGCGGCGCGAAGTGGTTTGACCTGCTCAGCCAGGTCCGGATCGGCGGCCACTGCGGCTGCGGCCAGCGCGGCGTCCGCACGTGCCCGGTCCGCGAGTGCGATGAGTGGATCGAGCCCCGCCCGCGAGCTGGACGTGGGCAGCGAGCAGGCCCCGGTCAGCGCGACCGGAACGAGCATCAGGGCCGACAGCACCTGCCTGCGGGTCGGCGTCGACGCCGGGGGTCGCAGTGCTCGGTCCCGTCGCAGCATCTCGCCGTTTCGCGGTGCCTCGCCGAACTCTGCCCGCGCAACGAGGTGCGGGTCGGACACGAGTCCTCCTCGGTGCGCTCGCCGGATGTAGCGAGCCGCGCTCGCTCGGGGCGCCGCCATCCTGCCAGGGCGGTAGCACGGTTGGTCGGCCTCGGGGGGTCCTCGGGGGGCGGAGCGCTCCGAGGACCGCGATACCCTGGCGGACCCACCCAGGCAGTCGCGCCGTTTCCGTGTGCCTGCCGCCGACGAGCAGGAGCCGTAACCATGTCCTCCCTCCGCCCCGAGCAGCTCCCCGGGCAGCTGCGCGGCGTGCTGGAACCGATCATCGCCGCCGCCGGTTTCGAGCTCGACGAGCTCGACGTTCGCGCCACCGGCCGCCGCCATGCCGTCAAGGTGGTGGTGGACTCCGACAGCGGGATCGGGCTCGACGACATCGCGCGGTTGAGCCGGTCCGCCTCCGCCGAGCTCGACCAGCACGAGCACCTCATCGGCGGGTCCTACACCCTGGAGGTCACCTCGCCCGGTGTGGACCGCCCGCTCACCGGCCCGCGGCACTGGCGCCGCGCCCACCTGCGCCTGGTGTCGGTGCGCCACCACGACGGGACGACGCTGCAGGGCCGGGTCGGCCGCGCGGGTGCGGAGTCGGTGGTGCTCCTGGTCGACGGCGGATGCCGGGATCTGCGCTATTGCGACGTCGCGCACGCCGCGGTGCAGGTCGAGTTCCGTCCGCCGCCCGACGACGAGGTCCGCCTGCTGTCACCGCAGGCCTCGGCGCGGACCGCCAGTGAGGCGCCCATCGGCATCGGCATCGAGGAGACGCCATGAACGTCGACATCGCCGCGCTGCGCACCATCGAGCGCGACAAGGACATCCCGTTCGAGACGGTCATCGAGGCCATCGAGTCGGCGCTGCTGACCGCGTACAAACACACCGAGGGCCACCAGGCCCACGCCCGGATCGACATCGACCGCAAGTCCGGCCTGGTCCGAGTGCTGGCCCAGGAGCTCCGCGAGGACGGAAGCGTCGAGTCCGAGTGGGACGACACCCCCGACGGTTTCGGCCGGATCGCTGCCACCACCGCCCGCCAGGTGATCGTGCAGCGGTTGCGCGACGCCGAGCACGAGCGCACCTACGGCGAGTTCTCGGCCAAGGAGGGCGAGATCGTTGCCGGTGTGGTGCAGCGGGACGCGCGGGCCAACGCGCGCGGCGTCGTCATCGTCTCCCTCGGACCCACCGAGGGCGTGCTTCCGCAGGCCGAGCAGGTGCCCGGCGAGCGGTACCAGCACGGCGAACGGATCCGTTGCTACGTCGTGGGTGTCACCCGGGGGGCGCGGGGCACCCAGATCACGCTGTCCCGCACCCATCCCCATCTGGTGCGCAGGCTGTTCGCGCTCGAGGTGCCCGAGATCGTCGACGGTTCGGTGGAGATCGTCGCCGTGGCCCGGGAAGCGGGGCATCGGTCCAAGATCGCCGTGCGGTCCACCGTGTCCGGGGTGAACCCCAAGGGGGCATGTATCGGGCCGATGGGCGCCCGGGTGCGCGGAGTGATGAGCGAGCTGTTCGGTGAGAAGATCGACATCATCGACTGGTCGGAGGACCCCGCCACGTTCGTCGGCTACGCGCTGTCGCCGTCCAAGGTCGTGTCGGTCACGGTGCTCGATGCGCGCACCAAGACCGCGCGGGTCGTGGTGCCCGACTTCCAGCTCTCCCTCGCTATCGGCAAGGAGGGGCAGAACGCCCGGCTGGCGGCGCGGTTGACGGGCTGGCGGATCGACATCCGCAGCGACGCCGATCCGCGTGGGATCGGTGATGATCCACCTGCCGACCCCGCGGGCGGGGAAGCTGCCGCTGGGCGGGGGAGCGGCGGGGTGGTCCGCGCCTCTGGTACGGAGGCGCTCGGCTGAGCAGCGACGCGCTATACTCATACTCGGCCCGTTGCCCGGGCTCGATGCCTGCTCGTCCGATCACCTCGCCAGGCGCTTCAGCTGGGGTGGATCCGATCCGGACCTGCCTCGGGTGTCGCGTGCGGGCACCGGCCAGTGGTCTGTTGCGGGTCGTCGCGGTGGACGGGGTGCTCACCCCGGACCCACGGCGGCGGCGCCCCGGTCGAGGTGCCTGGCTGCACCTCGACCGGGAGTGTCTCAACCGTGCTGAGCGGCGCTCGGCGTTCCCACGGGCATTACGCGTCCCGGGGCCGCTGAACGCTGACCCGGTGTGGCGGCACCTGGAGACGTCGAGCACGATCAGGCCGGGCACGATCAGGCACTGAGCACCACACCAGTACGGCCAGCACCACCGCGCGCGGGAGCCGGGACACACCCGGCTCCGTCATCATCGGAAGCAAGGTCGACCCGTCATGAGCCAGTCGTGAAGATCGCACCATGAACGTGCTTCGACACTAGGTTCGAGGTCGAGCGGGCTAGCGCCGCCGGCCTCCGAGTAACAAGGAGTGCAGTGGCAGGCAAGGCCCGCGTGCACGAGCTCGCCAAAGAGCTCGGCATCAGCAGTAAGCAGGTCCTCAGCAAGTTGCAGGATCTCGGTGAGTACGTGAAGTCCCCGTCCTCGACCGTCGAGGCCCCGGTGGCCCGCAAGCTTCGTGAGTCGATGTCGAACGGTTCCGGCGTCGGCGACGGCGCCCGCCGTCGTCCCAGTGGTGGCCGGCCTCGGCCAGGTGTCGCCCCGGCGGCATCGCCCCCGTCCGGCGCGAGTCCCGGTGGTTCGCCGGTTCCCGCGCCCGTCCGCCCGGTCGCGCCCGTCTCCGTCCCGTCCGGGCCCGGTGGGTCGGACCCGGCGGCGCCCGTGCGCCCGGGCGGTCCTTCGTCGATCCCGGCGGTCGAGCGACCCGATGGTCCCCGGCCGTCCGGGCCGCGCCCGGGGCCACGTCCCGGTCCCGCGGCCGTTCCCGTTCCGCCGGTCGTTCCCGGTCCCGCGGCCGTTCCCGGTGCGCCTGTCGTTCCCGTTCCGCCGGTCGTTCCCGCTTCGCAGAGTGGGCGGGCAGAGGGCGCGGTCGTCCCACCGGTGGCTCCGGTCCCTCGCCAGCCCGCGCCGTTCACCCCGCAGCATGGGCGGACGGAACAGCCCACTGCCGCCGACGCCGGCAGTGCTGTGGTACCGCCCCGCACGGCTGTGCCTCGGCCCGGCCCGCGCACTCCGCGGGTCGGCAACAACCCGTTCGGCGTCGGCTCCGGCGCCCCGCCGCGTCCCACCGCACCCCGTCCCGGCCCGGCCGCACCCGCACCCGGCCCCACGCAGGGCGGTCAGGTTGGCCAGGGCGGTCAAGGTGGTCAGAGCGGTTCCGGTCAGGCCGGTTCACGCCCTGGTGGCTCGCGGCCGAGTGAGCCCGGCCGCGCTGGTCCCCGTCCACCGTCCCCCGGCAGTATGCCCCCACGGCCGAACCCGGGGATGATGCCGGCGCGGCCGGCTCCCCGGCCCGGCGGTGGTCCGGGTGGTCGAGGCGGTCCCGGTGGCGGCGGTCCCGGCGGTGGTCGTGGTGGTCCCGGTGGCGGCACCGGCGGTCCCCGTCCCGGTGGTCCGGGCGGTCGTCCCGGTGGCGGCGGTGGCGGCGGTGGCGGTGGTTTCCGCAGCGGTCCCGGTGGCGGCGGTCCCGGTGGTGGCGGTGCTCCCGCCGGTGGTGGGTTCCGCGGAGGACAGAGTGGTCCCGGTGGCGGTGGCCGTCCCGGTGGTGCCGGTGGTCGTGGTCGGGGCGGTGCCGCGGGTGCGTTCGGTCGGCCCGGCGGTCCGGCCCGCAAGGGGCGCAAGTCCAAGCGCCAGAAGCGCCAGGAGTTCGACTCGATGCAGGCCCCCTCGGTGGGCGGCGTCCGGTTGCCGAAGGGCCGCGGCGAGGTCGTCCGGCTCCCCCGCGGTGCCTCGCTCACCGACTTCGCCGACAAGATCGGCGCCAACCCGGCGTCGCTGGTGCAGGTGCTGTTCCACCTCAACGAGATGGTCACCTCCACCCAGTCGGTGTCGGATGAGATTCTCGAGCTGCTCGGCAACGAGATGAACTACCAGGTGCAGGTCGTCAGCCCCGAGGAGGAGGACCGTGAGCTGCTCGACAGCTTCTCCATCTCCTACGGTGAGGACGCGGGCGGCGAGGAGGACCTGGTCATCCGGCCGCCGGTCGTCACCGTCATGGGTCACGTCGACCACGGCAAGACGCGTCTGCTCGACACGATCCGCAAGGCGAACGTGATGGAGGGCGAGGCCGGCGGCATCACCCAACACATCGGCGCCTACCAGGTCATCTCCGAGCTCGAGGGCTACGAGCGGCCGATCACCTTCATCGACACCCCGGGTCACGAGGCGTTCACCGCCATGCGGGCCCGTGGTGCGAAGTCCACCGACATCGCGGTGATCGTGGTCGCCGCTGACGACGGTGTGATGCCACAGACGGTGGAGGCGATCAACCACGCCCAGGCAGCCGACGTGCCGGTCGTGGTCGCGGTCAACAAGATCGACAAGGAGGGGTCCAACCCCGCCAAGATCCGTCAGCAGCTCACCGAGTACGGGTTGGTCGCCGAGGAGTACGGCGGCGACACGATGTTCGTCGACATCTCCGCGAAGCTGGGCACCAATATCGAAGCCCTGTTGGAGGCCGTCCTGCTCACCGCGGACGCCGCGCTCGATCTGCGGGCCAACCCGAACATGGAGGCCCAGGGCGTCGCGATCGAGGCGCACCTGGACCGCGGTCGCGGGCCGGTGGCCACGGTGTTGGTGCAGCGCGGCACGCTGCGCGTCGGCGATGCGATCGTCGCGGGCGACGCCTCCGGGCGCGTCCGGCGGATGTTCGACGAGCACGGCGACGACATCGTCGAGGCCTACCCGTCGCGTCCGGTGCAGGTCATCGGGTTCACCTCGGTACCCGGCGCGGGCGACACGTTCCTCGTCGTCGACGAGGACCGGGTGGCCCGCCAAATCGCCGACCGGCGCCGGGCCCGCGAGCGCAACGCCGAGCTGGCGTCGCGTCGCAAGCGGGTCAGCCTGGAGGACCTGGATGCCGCGCTGAAGGAGACCAACCAGCTCAACCTGATCATCAAGGGCGACAACTCGGGCACCGTCGAGGCGCTCGAGGATGCGCTCCTGAAGATCGAGGTCGGCGACGACGTCGAGCTGCGGGTCATCCACCGGGGCGTCGGCGGCATCACCGAGAGCGACATCAACCTCGGCATCGCGGACAACGTCATCGTCCTGGGCTTCAACGTCCGGGCCGAGGGCAAGGCCACCGAGCTGGCCAACCGCGAGGGCGTGGAGATCCGCTACTACTCGGTGATCTACCAGGCCATCGACGAGATCGAGCAGGCCCTCAAGGGCATGCTCAAGCCGGAGTTCGAGGAGATCGAGCTGGGCCGAGCCGAGGTCCGAGAGGTCTTCAAGTCCTCCCGGGTCGGCACGATCGCCGGTTGCCTGGTGATGTCGGGCGAGATCCGTCGCAACGCGCGCGGCCGCCTGCTGCGCGACAGCGTGGTGGTCGCCGAGAACCTCCCGGTCAGCTCGCTGCGACGGTTCAAGGACGACGTGGTCGAGGTCCGCGAGGGCTTCGAGTGCGGTTTCACCCTCGGCAACTACAGCGACATCAAGGTAGGCGATGTGGTGGAGACCTTCGAGATGCGCGAGAAGCCCCGCGCCTGACCCGCCACCCCGTGCGGTGATCACGGGCAGATGGTTGCCAGTCGATCAACGACCGCGACCATCTGCCCGTGATCGACGGGACTGACGCATGTATGTGGGAGTGCTGGAGTTGGACGTCCTGTTCGGGGACGTGCACTCGTTGAAGGGAAAGCGGTCGCTGGTCCGGCCCGTCCTGGCCGAGATCCGGCGCCGCTTCGAGGTCGCGGTGGCCGAGGCCGGTCATCTCGACCTGCATCGGCGTGCGCTCATCGGGATCAGCTGCGTCGCGGCCGACTCCGATCATGTGACCGCGGTGTTGCACGGTTGCGAGCGGTGGATGGCCGCGCGCCCGGAGCTGGAGCTGCTGTCGGCCCGGCACCGGATGCTCGGCCCTGAGGACGATTGACCCCGTGACTGGGCAGCCGCGACGGGTGGCCCGGTGCGCGGGCGCAGCCGCGCTGCGGCCCGACTTGTCAGGTCACGTTCGAACGACAGATGCCAGTTGTCGTTCCTGCTCGGAACGACAGGTACGGAGGATGGAGGCGTCATGGTGGACCAGGCTCGAGCACGACGGCTGGCCAAACGGATCTCGCAGATCGTGGCGGGGGCGCTGGAGCACGAGGTCAAGGACCCGCGCCTGGCGATGGTGACGGTCACCGACACCCGGGTCACCGGCGACCTCCGCGAGGCGACGGTGTTCTACACCGTGCTCGGTGAGACCGTGGACGCCGAGCCGGACACCGCCGGGGCGGCTGCGGCGCTGGCCAGCGCCACCGGGGTGTTGCGTTCGCTGGTCGGTGCCGGTACGGGTATCCGGCACACTCCCTCGCTGGCGTTCGTGCCGGACGTCGTCCCCGATGAGTCGCGGCGGATGGAGGAGCTGCTGGCCCGGACCCGGGAGTCCGATGCCGAGGTCGCCCGGCTGGCCGCCGGTGCCCGCCCGGCCGGTGATGCCGACCCGTACCGGGCGCCACGGGAGCCGGCCGACGAGGATGCGTAGGTGGCGCTCTCGCCCCGCAAGGTCTGACCGTCCGGCTATGGTGGCGAGGTTCCGCTGTTTCGGAGGATGAGTGAAACGCCATGGCGCAGCCACATTCTGATCATGTCCGCAGTGCGGACCAGGTCGCCGAGGAACAGGCGATGGCCGAGGTCTCCGACGTGCTCCTCAACCTCGAGCACACGATCTCGCGTGCTCGGAAGGCGCGCCGGAAGTTGGGTGGGGCGGCGTCACAGCACAATGCAGGTCTCGCCCTCGATGATGCGCTGAAGGCTCTGGAGTTAGTACGCAAGCGGCTGCAGAAGGACACCTACTTCAGTGGCGACGAGCTGAGGCTGATCTAGTACCTCCATGCCAAGCGGTTTGGAGATCCAGAAGGCGCTACGCGCGTTAGCCGCTCGGTGGCGCGGATACAGCGGGTCGGAGCGCGGCGAGGCCCAGACGTTTCTCAACGAGCTGTCGAGTGCTACGGCACCAATCGGGTCACCGCTGGAGCCAGGTTCGAGGATGCCCACGCGTCGGTCGGTATCATGGACCTCTACTGGCCCGGTGCCTGCATCGTGGAGATGAAGGCACCCAGCCGTGCCGACAGGCTCGCCGAGCACCGCAAGCAGGCCCTCGACTACTGGCGGGAGTCGTCCGACGTCGATACGGGTATCGAGGCGCCGCCGTACGTCGTCCTCTGCGCCTTCCACCGCTTCGAGGTGTGGGTGCCGGGGAAGTTCCCCACCCGGCCGGTCGCGGAGCTCACCCTCGAAGAGCTTTCCGATCGGTACGACGCGCTGATGTTCCTCGCCGGTGTGGGCTTGCAGGCGTCGTTCCTCGACCACCATCGGGAACTGACGACCAAGGCCACTCAGGCTGTCACCGATCTGTACCACCGGCTCGCCGACCGCGGTGCCGCCCCGGTGGACGAGCTGCACCGCTTCGTGTTGCAGACCGTTTGGTGTCTGTTCGCCGAGGATCTTAGCATGCTCGACGGCTATCCGCTGCAGACCATCGTGGCTGGTCTGCGCAAGGACCCCACGCGGTCCTCCTACGCCGAGCTCGGCGCCCTCTATGAGGTGCTCAACCAAGAAGGGCAACCGAAACCGCCAGGGCCCGCTCACCGGCACGAGATATGTCAACGGCAAGCTATTTGCGAAGCCCGGCAAGCTCCACCTCGACCCGGCCGAGCTGGACCTGCTTGCGCGGGCCGCCGAGTTCGACTGGCGCAAGGTCAACCCGACGATCTTCGGTTCGCTCTTGGAGGGCGTGCTCGGAGAGCGCCGCCGCGAGCTCGGCGCCCACTACACCCACGAGATCGACATTCTCAAGATCGTCGAGCCGACGATCACGCGGCCGTGGGTGCAACGCATCGCCGCCGCCCGTTCCCCGGTCGAGGCCTTTGTACTACTCGAGGAACTGTGCGGCTTCCGGGTGCTCGACCCCGCATGTGGGTGCGGAAACTTCCTCTACGTGGCATATCGCGAGTTGCGCGGCCTCGAACACGATCTGAAGACCCGGATCGCCGGGTTGGCCGCCGAGCAGGATGTCACGGCTCCCGCCGGCCCATGGCCGTTCGTCCCGCTGAGCAACATGCAGGGCATCGACATCGAGCGGGTCGCGGTACTGATCGCTCGGGTGACCCTGTGGATGGGCCATCGGCAGATGATCGATCTGTACGGCGAGGCCGAACCTCCTTTGCCCCTGGTCGACCTGTCCGGGGTTCGCGTGGCCGACGCGCTGCGCACCCCATGGCCCGTGACCGACGCCATGTGTTGCTCGTAGCATGTGGGGTATGATCAGCTATAGCACCCCGAACCGCAGGGCTCAGACGAGCCGAGGAACCAACGTGATGGTAGTGACCATTCCTGATGCTGATCTTACAGGCATCTACTGCCGTAAGTCGAGAAAAGGTGACAAACGGCAGATCACGGTGAACCGGCAAAAGCGCCTCGCGCTGGCCGACTATGAGAAACTCGGCCTATCGGTGGACGCAAAGAACATCTATATAGATAACGGCGCGTCCGCGTGGCTGAGGCACCGGAAAAGGCCCGGATGGGACGAGCTTATCAAGGCCGCCCGGCGTGGCGATATTAAGCACATCATGTGTTATCATCCCGACCGTCTGATGCGCCAGCCGTTCGACCTTGAAGAGCTGCTGTCGATATCCGATGAGTACGGGATCACGCTCTATGGTCGGGTAAATGCCCGTAATCTGCAAGACCCTGACGACCGGTACGCGTTGCGCATCGAGATAGCCCATGCCTGTCGTTCCTCGGATGACATGTCGCGCCGTCTTAGGGATCAGAAGCAAGAACGCGCCGAAAGCGGGCTAGCGAACGGCGCGCGGGCGTACGGCTACACTCCCGACGGAATGAGAACCATTCCGAAAGAGGCCGCGACCGTGCTGGAGATATTCGAGCGGTTCACCAAAGGGGAAACGCCATATTCGATAGCGGTTGATCTCAACCGCCGGGGAGTCACGACGGCCAAAGGCAAGGCGTGGACCGATGCGACGGTGCGCCGGCAGTTGCGGAACAAGCACGTCGCCGGTATCTGTTGGCACAACGGCCACGAAGTATCGGTAGGGAGATGGCCCGCGATCATCAGCCGCCCGGCGTGGGACTTCACCCAAGAGTTGCTGACCTTCCGCAGCGCCGCGGCGCAGAACAGACGCGCCAGCAAGCGTCAGCCGCGCGCCTACATCCTGCGTGGCCTGGTCATCTGCGGAAACTGCGGAACCGCGATGGCGGGATGCAGCGGAAAGCTCTACCGGTGCTCACGTGCCAACCGCCAGGACGGGCAGCGATGCGCGCGGACCATGCTCGCGGAACCGTTGGAAAGGTTCGTCGAGGATGCGGCGATCCGGACTGACAGTGAATCCGCGCCGTTCGCGTACCCCGATGGTGGAGCAGGCGGAACGCGAAATAGCCGAGGATGAGCGGCAGATACTCGAGCTGCGCGACATGTGGAAGAACAAGGAGATCCCTACGGACGAATATCGAAAGGACCGCCGCGACATACAGGCGCGCATTCGCCAGAACGAGAAAAAAAATCGTCGTCAGGACACGGTCTGTCGAGTCGATAGCCGACCTAATCGGGCCGGACGCTGCCGCCAAGTGGATAAGACTAACCGGCGAGCGCAAGAACAGCATCCTTCGGGTTCCTGTTCACCGCGGTCATTATCGGCCCACACGACAAAGCGGCACATCCCGACAGCATCGATTACGGGCGAGTCGACATCGAGGAAAACGACATCGGATGACACAATCCACGCGCGAAAGAGCCTCCGGTGACTGTAGCACCGGAGGCTCTTTCTTCTTGGCTGCTAAGCCGCGCCTTCCTCGTCATCGCCATCGCTGCCCAGTAGTCCGGCGAGCAGTTCCGCATTCTCTGCGCTGATCACCATTGTGAACTTTCTTGTCATCCGGTCCAGGCGGTAGGCGCGGAGCGCGTCATCTCCCGCCTTGTGCCTATAGGCACTCCCCCTTTCCTTCTCGGTCCCGTCATTGGCCTGATATGTCGTCCGGTATCACCTCCCCCCGGCTGGTCGACGCTCGGGGTTGGTGACTGCCGGTGATCGAGCATATGCACGTGCACGACGCGTGTGTGGTCCTTCGCGCGCAGGCGCGCGCGAGGCCATGCACAAACCACCGGTTACCCACCGCTCCCTCGGGGATCACCCCGACAGATGATCTCGCTTCGACCGCTGTCATAGCAGAGGTCTAACTCACATGAATGCGATGTTGTTCCCGGTTCCCCACAGAAACACGGTTAACGATCTCCACAAGATCCAGGCCCGCCGGGACGCCACCCGATCACGCGCCGCGGCACGCTCACGCGCTGCCAGACGGCCGGCCGCAGGCGCCCCGAACGCGACTACTGGTTGGCCGAGGACCGACCTGGCCGCCACCGCGCTGCGCCCACTCGGCGTGGTCCCTCGGGGGGATCAAACGGGAGGGGGAACCAACCGCAACGGCTACCACCGCGAGGTTATCGCGGGCCGCCTTCCAGGCGTGGAAGGCGGGCGAGAACCCGTGACCAACCAGACCGGCAACAAGATCCGCTTCGGGCTCTACCTGCCTCTACCTGGTAAGAGGCAGGTAGAGCCAGGTAGAGCCCCCGAAACCGGCCCTGACCAGGCCGGTAGAGGGGTAGACCCCCTGCCCCAGGGGAAGGGGCGCCTGGGGTCTCGGCCGCTGACCAGCACGGAATGGCGCGGGTGTGACGGGTCGGGGGAACCCGGCACACCCGCCCTCGACCCGGCGCCACGGATCGGGGTCACGTGACGCCGGGGAGGCTTCAGCCCTGACGGCGATGGCGGCCGCCACCCGGAAACCGAGGGGTGCGGGTCCGCGCGCCGGACGGACAGAGCACGATCGAGCGCCGCGACGGGCCGCGATGCTTCTGCCGCTGCGGCGCCGTAGGGCGGCCATCACCACTCGCCCTCGGTGGCGGGTTCGGGCCTGTAGCCGCAATGCGGCAAGTCTCCCGCGTCATGCATCGGCCACCCAGGTGCCATCGGCGAGTTGGTGGGCGGCCACGACAGGATGCCCCTTGCGGTCCCAGCACAAGCCCACCCGCTGCCATGTCAAGGGTGGGCTGCGATCGAGATAAGAGTCGAACGCAGCGCCGCGCTCGTCCCATCCTTGGCCGTCAGCGCGGCGAACCGCGCGCCGCAGTTGCGGGTCATCCCCGTAGCGCGCTACCGCGCGTACGTGAGGTCCGGGGTCGTCGTCGCCGAGATCCGGGCGCCACCACTTGATGCCGTCGGGTGGCTGGAAGGCAGGAAACACCGGCAGTCGCTCACCGGGTCACCCGCCACAATGCGAAGGAGTTGGCCTCCGCCGCCGGAACAGGCCCGCGGTAAGGCGTCGCAGGGTGTGTGGTTTCTGCGGTGCTGGTTGTGTCTGCGCGATCCACTCCCGGTGGATGACCTCGCACAAGCGGCAGCGCGGGCCGGGTGGCGCGGTCATCGGCAACGGAACGAACCGCGCGTCACAGATCGACTCGTAGACGCCGTGTCGGGCTCGCCCTTGGGCGGCCTGGGTGTAGGTCACGCAATGCTCGCGGTGGGTCCGCGCGGCGGTCATCCAGATGACGAATCGTGGGGACTCGCCCTCCCAACGCTGGTAGCGGCCCGTCGGGTGGCGTGGGTCGGGTGCAGGTCCGCCGGTACGGCGGTGGCGGTTGGTCAGGCTGGTGCTCATCGGTGAGTCACCGCGCGGATCAGCATCCGCCAATCTGGCGCGTCGACGTGGAGTGGAGTGACCGCGTCTTCGTTGCGGCGTGATCGTGGTTGCGACATACTTCGACTCCAACTGCTAGATGGCTGCCGAGACGATCTAACTGAACGGTGATGAACGTATCAGTAGACGTCTACAGTATCAATCGGAGGATCACCTGTGTTGCACGGCCACCCCGCACCGCTGCGCTGGTTGATCGGGATCGAGCTGGCCCGATACCGCGCCCTGGCCAAGCTGTCCCTGACTGACGCAGCCGCGCGGACGGGCTACAGCCGGGCAAAGATCGGACATCTGGAAACCGGACGTCAGCAGCAGGACGCCGAGGAGATCGGCGTGCTTCTCGGCCAGTACGGCGTTGCGGAGGCCGATATCCACCGGTTGGTGTCGCTGACGGGTCGGGCCGACGAGGCGAGCTGGTGGGCGCCGTGGGCGCTGGTAGTGCCGGACTGGTTGACCACGTTTGTTGGGCTGGAGCGGCTCGCGGAGCGGGAGTTCGTGTTCGAGCCGGTGGTCATCCCCGGCCTGTTGCAGACCGAGGACTACGCGGCGGCCATCACTGCTGAGACCCCGCGAGTTCGTGGTGACCACGGAGATCGTTTCGTCGGATTCCGGGTCGCTCGAGCCAGCCGGCTGACCGCCGCCGACCGTCCACTGGAGCTGCACGCGGTCATGATTGAGGGCGCGCTACGGCTCGCGATCGGCAACCCTGAACTGCAACAAGCGCAGCTGCGACACCTGGTGGCGATGGCCGCGCTACCCAACGTCACCATCCAGATCGTGCGGCCTGAGGACGGCCTTCACGCCGCCGGAGCCGGCCAGTTCGTGGTCCTGGACTTCGAGACCGTTCGTTCCATCGGCTACGTTGAGTTGATCGATGGAGCGGTATATCTGCAAGACCCGGACCAGGTGCTTACCTATACAATGGTTGCGAAGAACCTCAGCCGTGCGGCGCTCGATCCCGAGCGGTCCGTGGAGCTGATCGAGTCGATGATCGTGACCTGAGTATGGAGGTCAGCGGTGGCAATCCAGACTCCCGCCACCACCGGGTGGCGGACCAGCAGCCACAGCCAGGGCAACGGCACCTGCGTCGAGGTCGCGGACCTCTCGGACGGGCGCATCGCTGTGCGCAACAGTACCGACCCGCACGGCCCGACAGTCCAGTTCACCCGCGCCGAGATGCGCGCCTGGATCAAGGGCTGTAAGGCCGGCGAATTCGACGACCTTACGTAGCTCCGGGTCTCACGAAACGCCCGAGATCACGAACGGACATCCAAGCCAGCGTCAGGAAGTGTTCAAGGTCGACGCTGGTAACGGAGTCAGGCCAGTAACCGCTCAGCTCGTCCACCTTCGCCAGGCCCGAGCGCAGCGAACCGGCTTCCGGGCCGCGAGTGCGGCCAAGAAGTTGGCGCCGGCCCCTTGTCCGCCTCACCCTTCGATCTCGACTTTCGCAGTTATGCGGCGGCTAGTGCCCAGGCGTGCTGGACCTCGAGGATTTCTTGGGTTGTGGCTGGTCGGGGGGCTTGTGGGAGAAATCGGGTGGTGATGAGCTGGCGGCGGAG
>Ga0136617_10000734_pt1 | contig 28443 bp, 23 predicted proteins | sample AntDrymUQ3222106_2_FD_129672 | JGI IMG/M metagenome (GOLD analysis project Ga0136617, IMG submission 129672) | Polar desert sand microbial communities from Dry Valleys, Antarctica - metaG UQ322 (21.06) | ecosystem: Environmental > Terrestrial > Soil > Desert | place: Antarctica: Dry Valley...
GAGCGAACGAGATGAGCAGGAGCGCGCTCGCCGCCATCCGCACGCAGGTCATGTGGAACCGGCTCATTGCCGTGGTCGAGGAGCAGGCACAAGCTCTCCTCCGCATCGCCTTTGGCACCATAACCCGTGAGGCCGGCGACCTCTCCGCTGGCGTCTACGACGCCCGCGGCAACATGATCGCCCAGGCTATGACCGGAACGCCCGGCCATGTGAACACGATGGCGACGGCCGTGGCGCACTTCTTCAAGCACTTCCCGCAACAGTCAATGAAGCCCGGCGACGTCTATGTCACCAATGATCCCTGGCTCGGCACCGGCCACCTCTTCGACTATGTGATGCTGACGCCGGTGTTTCTGGACAAGAAGCTGGTCGCCTTCTTCGCCTCCACCTGCCATGTGATCGACGTGGGCGGCGTTGGCATGTCGGCCAAGGCCAATTCCTCCTTCGAGGAAGGCACCCTCATTCCGCACATGAAAATGCGGAAAGAAGGCAAGATCAACGAGGAATTGATGTCGGTCATTCTCGCCAACTCGCGCAATCCAGTTGAGGTGCGTGGCGATATACTTTCGCTCGTGAGCGCCAACGATACCGGCGCCCGCCGCCTGATTTCCATGATGCGCGAATTCAACCTGAGCTCGATCGAGCCTCTAGCGAAGCATATACTCACGCAATCCGAGAAGGGCGCCCGCGAGGCGATCCGCGCGCTGCCTGAAGGCGAATGGTCCTATGTGATGCCGCTCGACGGCTATGAGGGGCCGATAACCATCAAAGCGAAACTCACCATAAAGCGCGGCAAGATCACCATCGATTTCTCAGGCTCATCGCCGGCTTCAATCTACGGCATCAACAGCCCGCGCACCTATACGCATGCCTATTCCGTGTTTGGGCTGAAGGCGGTGATCGCCCCCCATGTGCCGAACAACATCGGCTCGCTCTCCTGCTTCGACCTGGTGACCGAGCCCGGCACCTGTGTCGATCCGATCCGGCCTTCCCCTGTGACCGCGCGCCACGTCATCGGCCAGATGCTGGCGGATGCGGTGTTCGGCTGCCTCGCCCAGGCGCTGCCGGGAAAGGTGCAGGCGGAGAGCGCGGGCTCGATCTGGATCATCGGTTTGAACAGCGCCCATGGCCGCGTGCCGCCCCATGAAACTGTGAAGGCCAAGAACTTCGGCGTCATCAGCATGGGATTGGGCGGCATCGGCGGCAGGCCGGGCAAGGACGGGCTGGCTACAATGGCCTTTCCATCCGGTGTTGGAACCATCCCCATCGAAATTACCGAAAACCAATGCCCGCTCTATTTCAAACGAAAGGAATTTCTCGCCGATTCAGGCGGCCCCGGCCGATGGCGGGGCGGCATTTCCCAGGCCATTGAAATCACTAGCCGCGAGGAAGCGCCTTTCACCATTTCCGCCGCCACGTTTGACCGCATCCGCAATCCGGCACAAGGCCGCGACGGCGGCAAACCCGGCCGCAAGGGTTCCGCGCGCCACGGTTCCGGCGCACCTCTCCCCGACAAAGGCATCCATGTCATCGCAGCGGGTGATAGCCTCGTCCTGGAACTCCCCGGCGGCGGCGGCTTCGGCGATCCGAAAGAACGCGACGCATCGCTGGTCGACGCCGATCTCAGGGCAGGGTTGATCACGGCGGACAGTGCTCGGAACGATTACGGATACGAGACGGCCGCCTCCCTCTCTCCATCACCGGCCTTGAGCCGGTGATCCAGACTGGATGGCCGCCTCAAGGGCGGCCATGGAGAGACGAGTGTTATGACTTCACTCTGGAATTCGCCGGATCGTACAGTGGCTCAAGATGAGCGGTTGCTTTTTCTTTCTGATTGGCGACAACCAACTCATACGAACCTGACCGGACATAATCCTCGCTGACTCCGGCGCCGTTGCGGATATAGCCGTAACCGATGGGCTGGCCCACCGTGTAGCCATAGCCGCCGCTGGTGAGATAGCCCGCGAATTTGCCATTGCGCAGGATGGTTTCGCGGCCCAGCAAAACGACACCATCGCCTTCGGTGGTGAATCCCGCCAGCATCTTTGCCAGCGGCGCCGTTGAAATTTTCTCGCAAGCCTCGCGGCCGAGGAACGGCTGGTTGGATTTGAGTTTCACCGCCCAGCCAAGTCCCGCATGAAACGGCGTGTCATTCGCAGTAATGTCGGAACCCCAGGCGCGGTAGCCCTTTTCAAGCCGGAGAGATTCCAGCGCGCGATAGCCCGTGGCCGCGATGCCATACGTCTTGCCCGCTGCCATGAGCGCGTCGAAAACCTCGCCGATGGCCGCAATCGGAATGTGCAGCTCCCAGCCGAGCTCCCCCACATAGGTGACGCGGAGCGCCCGGACCTTGTGGCCCGCAATTGCAATCTCCTGAACTTCGCCGAATTTGAATGCGCCACTTGACATGTCGGCGCGGGTGACCTCCTGGATCACCTCGCGCGATTTTGGACCCATCACGGCGAGCGTTCCCCACTGCTCGGTGATGTCGGCGAGCGTCGCATCCAGCCCCGGCTTGATGTGATCGGCGATCCAGGCGAAGTCATGGGTACGGAAGCCCGTGCCGGTCACGATGTAGAAACGATCCTCCGCAAGCCGCGCTACAGTCAGATCGCATTCGATGCCGCCCCGCGTGTTGAGCATTTGGGTATAGACGAGCTTGCCCGGCGCGCGTGGAATGTTGTTGGCGCAAATCCACGACAGCGCTTCGGCTGCATCTCTTCCCGCCAGTTCGTATTTCGCGAAAGACGATTGATCGAAAATTCCAACCCGCTCCCGCACCGCTTTGTGCTCTTCACCAACGACTGCGAACCAGTTCTGCCGCCCCATGGAGTAAACGTCCTCGGGACTGGCGCCCTTGGGCGCGAACCAGTTGGGCCGCTCCCAGCCGAGCTTCGAGCCGAAGCTGGCGTTGAGCGTCTTGAGGCGCTCGTAGAGGGGCGAGACGATGCGCGGACGCCCGCTCATATATTCTTCGTGCGGAAAGCCGATGGTGTAATGCTTGCCATAAGCTTCCAGCGTGCGGTCACAGGTCCATTGCCGGTCCTTGTGCAAATCCGAGAAACGGCGGATGTCGACCACCCACAAATCCATGGGCGCTTCGCCGGCGTATGCCCATTGCGCCAGCACCCAGCCGGCCCCGCCTCCGCTCGCGATGCCGAAAGCGTTGAAGCCAGCACCCACATAAAAGTTCTTGAGCTCGGGCGCGGCACCCAGAATGAAATTGCCATCGGGCGTGAAGCTTTCGGGGCCGTTGATCATCTTCTTGATGCCGGTTGTTTCAAGGGCCGGCACGCGGGCGAGCGCCTGGCTCATATGCTGCTCGAAATGGTCCCAGTCATCATCGAAAAGCTGAAACTCGAAATTGTCCGGCACATCGCCCTGCATCCACGCCATCGGATTGGGCTCATAGCCGCCGAGGACAAGGCCGCCGACCTCTTCCTTGAAATAGGTGCGCCGGTCCGGATCGCGGATCGTCGCCACATCGGTCGCCAGTCCATCAACCTTTTCCGTAATGATGTATTGATGCTTGACCGGTTGCAGCGGCACGCTCACCCCGGCCATCGCGCCGATCTGCCGCGCCCATTGGCCGCCACAGTTGATCACCGTATCGCAGGCGATGGTTCCCTGATTGGTTTGCACCGCCGTGACACGGCCCCGTTCAATATCAAAGCCGGTCACGCGCACGTTTTCGATAATCTTCGCGCCGTGCATCCGCGCGCCCTTGGTAAGCGATTGCGAAATGTCGGTGGGGGAAGCCTGGCCATCGGTTGGAAGCCAACTTGCGCCGACCAGATCCTCTACATTCATTAGCGGCCACATCTTTTTGACTTCATTGGAGGAAATGAGATGCATTTCCATGCCGAAGCTTTGCGCCGTGGTGGCGAGGCGTTTGTATTCGGTCCAGCGATCCTCGTTGGTGGCAAGGCGCAGGCACCCCGTCATTTTCCAGCCCGTCTCAAGGCCGGTTTCCTTGTCGAGCTTCTTGTAGAGATCGACGGAATATTTAAGCACTTGGGTGATGGAGGCGGACGAACGGAGTTGACCAACGAGGCCGGCCGCATGCCATGTCGAGCCCGAGGTAAGTTTGTTCTGTTCGAGCAAAACCACATCCGCCTTATGGTCGCGAGCAAGGTGATATGCCGTCGAGCAGCCGATAATTCCGCCGCCGATGACGATGAACTGCGCGTGGGTGGGAAGAGATGTCATGATTTTCCGAATTTGCTGATGAAGTCCGCGTGGACGCGTTCGAAGCGCCCTAGATATTCGGCGGCATGGGCGGGGTAATCCGCGCCCGGAGCACTGAGATGAAGTTCAGACACCATGCCCCACATGGCCTCCCGCAAAGCACTTGCGGCTTTCATGGCGTAGAAAGCCCGCAGCAACGCTTCATCCGGCTTCTTTCCGAAGTAGGTTTCAAGGATTTGCATTTCGCCCTCCTGCTCGAAGGAATTGTTCGAAGCGATATTGGCGAGGTCGAACATGGCCGTGCCGAAGGCTCCATATTCCCAATCGATAAGCCACAGGCGCTTGCCGTCATCCATGAAATTGGCGGGCAGCAAGTCATGATGGCCGAAGACAACGGGCAGCGGCACCTGAGCGGCCTCCAGCATGTCAACGGCATCCATCCAGCGCGGGATGTCGGTGATATGGCGATGCTTGCCCGCTTTCAAGGTGTGGGCATAATCGCGGAGGATCTGGAAGACCCAGAAAATCGCACCCTGCCCTGAGATGCGCTTGACCATCTCATGGTGGCAGCGCTTGACGATGTCGACACATCGCCCCGCGTTGGCCCTGACGTCGGCTTCGCCATAGGTTCGCGCTTCAAGATAGCGCACCACCATGATGCCGCTCTCCGTATAGATGACTTCCGGCGACAATCCCGCCGCGAAGGCAGCGCGCGCGGCAATACCTTCGCGCTCGCGGGAGACCTGATGGCAGGGATAATCCTCTCCCACGCGAGCTACATATTTTCCGCTCACATCCTCAACCGTAAAGCTGGCGTTGCTCACACCGCCCTTGAGCGGCACGATGGATTTGAGGCCGCGCCATACGGGCAAGGCGCGGACCCGATCCTCCGCCAAAAGATTCACGCCTGGCCCCGCTTCTCGCGCATCCGGTTGACGCGCGCGGTGATCAGCCGGTCGGCGATGATGCCGATGAAGGCGATGACGAGCCCCGCGACGATGCCGCGCCCGGCATCCGCCTTCGACAGCGCCTTGAAAACTTCCTGTCCGAGGTCCCGCGTGCCCACCATGGCCGCGATAATGATCATGCTGAGCGCGAGCAGAATCGTCTGATTGATCCCCAGCATGATCTCCGGCATGGCGACGGGGAGTTGAACACGGCGGAACAACTGCCATTTGGTGCAGCCCGAAACGATGCCGGCCTCGATCAGCTGATGCGGCACCTGCCTGATCCCGTGATTGGTGTAGCGAATGGCCGGCACGATGGCGAAGGCGACGGTGGCGATCATCGCGGTCACATCGCCCACGCGAAACAACATGACGACCGGGATGATGAAACAGAAGGAGGGGATGGTCTGTAGCGTATCGATGATTGGCGTGACAACGGCCGCGACGCGGTCGCTCCGGGAAGCCCAGAGGCCGATCGGAATTCCGAGCGCCGCGGCAATGAGTGCCGATGCCCCAACGAGATACAGCGTCTGCATTGCCGGGAGCCAAAGACCCGTGACCGCGCAAAAACCGGTGAGCACCGCAATGACAAGGGCAAACCCCCACCCGCCGAGACGCCAGGCAAGTGCTGTGAGAACCAGCAGCACGCCGAACCATGGCAGCGCCTCGAACGCAGCCCGCAGCGGATTGAGGAGATAGAGCAGCACGAACACCCGCATAGCCTCGATGGCATCGAAGTAATTGAGCGTGATCCAGTCGACACCGGCTTTCCAATAGGGCGCGGTGGTGATGGTGAGCGAATCGGGCAGCTTGTTGAGCGCCGGCACGACGGTGGCAACTAAGGTTGTGACGGCGAGAATAGCCAATGCCAGCAGCAAATTGCCATGACGGGCGATCAAACCGCTTACGGGCGGGGCCTCAGGCCGCTTCCTCGCCACGGCCTGGCTCAGCCTGTCCAGCACCACCGCGATGATGACGATGGCAAGCCCTGCTTCCATCGCCTGGCCGATCTTCAGCGCCCGAAGCGCCAGCAGCACATCATAGCCCAATCCCCCCGCGCCGATCATGGACGAGATGATGACCATGTTGAGCGCCAGCATGATCACCTGATTGACGCCGATCATCAGCGAGGGCTTGGCCGAGGGGATGAGCACGCGCCACAGCTTCTGCGATTTGGTGCAGCCCGCCATATCGGCGAAATCCTTGATCTCCTGCGGCACCTTGTTGAGGCCGAGCACGGTCGCCCGCACCATGGGCGGCGTCGCGAAGAGGGCGGTCGCCAAAAGCGCCGACACAGGACTTGCGCCAAAGAGCAGCAGCATCGGAATGAGATAGGCGAAGGTCGGCATGGTCTGCATGAGATCGAGACCGGGCGTGATCAGCCACTGGTTGAAGCGCGGCGAAAAATGCCCCCAGATGCCAAGCAGCAATCCCGCCACCACGCAGAACGGCACGCAGATGACGATGAGGGCTAAGGTGAGCATGGAATTGTCCCACACGCCGAACAGGGCCAGCGCCAGAAACCCCAATCCGCACAACGCCGCCAGCCGGACGCCGCCATAGAGATAGCCAAGCCAGGCCATGACCAGCGTGACGCCAAGCCACGACAGTCGGGGCAGCGTCCACGCCGCATCGCCGCTGCCGAATTTGAAGCCCTTGGCCAGCAGATTCATGGTGAAGCGCAACGGCACATCGATGGCGGCGGTGATGGATCGAGTGGCCCAGGTGAAGTTCGTCTTGAGCCACGCCATGACGGCGGCGATCCAGTCCTTGAAGGGAATGATCAGGCCGTCGGGATATGCGGCGAGGCTGGAAAAGGCTGCGGGAAACAGCATGATAAACAGCGCCACGGCAATCGCACCGGCAACAATAACCTGGCCGGCTCCCACGCTAAACTGCGGTCTCAATGAAGGAAGCGTCACATCACTCATGGGCCACCCCACGATCTTTGCCTGAAAGGAGATCGATCACGGCGCTTGCAGTGATTTCACCGATTACCGCGCCATCATTGCCGGTCACGGCAAAGGGTGCGGGCGAGTCGATGATCTCCGCCGAGAAGCTGGCGATCTTGGCCGATGCCGGAATTTTTTTCAAACGCGTGGTCCGGGCCGTCGCGGGCGCCATGAGGCTTCGCGCCGACAGAACCTTGGCGCGGTTCACGTCGCGGGTGAATTCGGCCACATAATCCGTGGCCGGATGCAGGATTAAGTCTTCCGGCGTGCCGATCTGGATGATCTCGCCATCTTTCATGATGGCAATGCGGTCGGCCAGTCTTATGGCTTCATCGAAATCATGGGTGATGAAGACGATGGTTTTTTTCAGCACGCCTTGCAGGCGCATCAGCTCGGTCTGCATTTCGCGCCGGATCAGCGGATCGAGTGCTGAAAAGGGCTCGTCGAGAAACCAGATTTGCGGTTCGACGGCGAGCGAGCGGGCGATGCCTACCCGCTGCTGCTGGCCGCCTGAAAGCTCGGCGGGGAAATGCCGCTCGCGTCCTTTAAGACCGACCAGATCGACCATCTGGTGCGCGCGGACATCTCTCGATTTCTTGTCGACACCCTGGATGAACAAGGGAAACGCCACGTTCTCCAGAACCGTTAGATGCGGCAGCAAGGCGAAGTGCTGGAACACCATACCCATCTTGTGCCGCCGGATTTCGATAAGCTCAGCCTCGCTTGCCTTCAGTAAATCCTTGCTGTCGAAGGTGAGTTCACCGGCGGAAGGCTCGATAAGCCGCGAGAGGCAACGCACCAGCGTCGATTTGCCGGAACCCGACAGACCCATGACAATGAAGATTTCGCCCTCGCGCACATCAAGGGTGGCGGCGCACACCGCGCCGATGAGTGAGGCCGCTTCCAGTTCGCCGGCACTCGCGGTGCCACCGCGCGAACGCAGGAACGCCGCGCCATTGGGGCCGAAAACCTTCCACAAATTGCGGCAGGAAAGCTTGATCGGGCGTTGAATCTCAACGCCCGATACGTCCGTGTTCACAGCAAGTGGTCCCGAAAGGCGGTCTATTGCGCCCACGCTCTCCACTTCGCCTCATTGGCGGTGATCCAGCTCGCCGCCACATCCTCGATCGTCTTGCCCTGGAGATCGACCTCGCCCGACAATTCGTTCAGATCGGCAGCGTCGATCTCATAGGCCTTGGCGACCTTGTAGGCGACGGGCCACTTGTCCTTCATGCCCTTCCAGGCAAATTTCCAGATCTCGCCGAAGGGCTTGCCGCAGTCATAAGCCTTCTCCTGATTGCTGCCCCATTTGGGATCGGTGTAGCATTCCGGTGTATGTTCCGGGAATTCAACCCATTCGCCCTCATATTTGGCGGGCGCCCAGTGGGGAGAATAAACCCAGAGCATGATCGGCGCCTTGCGTTGATAGGCCGAAACGAGTTCGGCAAACATCGCGGCATCGGTGCCAGCGTGAATCACCGTGAACGGCAGGTCAAGGGAAACGACGCGCTCATCGTCAAAGCCTTCCCAAGTCACCGGGCCACCGAGATAACGGCCCTTCGGTGCGGTTTCAGCGGTTGAAAAAGCCTCGGCGCATTTGGGGTCCTTGAGCGCTTCCCAATTGGGCAAGCCCGGGCATTTTTCCTTCATGTAGGAAGGGTACCACCACTCTTCCTTGGCCTTGGGCCCCAGCTTGCCAAGCCGTTCTGTCTGCCCCGTATCTTCCGAGGCTTTCATGGCCTCGCCTGCCGTCGTGTCCCAGTATTCGACGCCCAGCGTTACATCGCCGTTGGTGAGGCTGGTCGTCAGGCTTGAGAGGTAATCCCCGGTGGGATACTCGACGGTGTAGCCAAGCTTCTCCAGAACGCCGCCCAGAATCTTGGCATTGAGGTTGACGCTGGTCCAATCGAACAGCGCAATCTTGATGGGGTCGGTCGATTCAACCGCGCCAGCGGACAGCGGCGTCAAAATCGTGGCCGCAAGCGCTGTCGCGGCGAATATGGCGGATCTCCAAGTCGAACTCCTGGTCATTGGCTCCCTCACTGTTGGCAGGCACCTGTCAAATCATGCCCTGCCGGTACTGTCCGCCAAAAATCGAAGGACTGTCAAATGTAAAATCTCAATACAATCATAGAGCCATGCCCTCTGTGCTTATTGACCTCACCCCCTTCCTTGGCCCACAAGAGCCGGCGAAAATCAACATCAGGTGGCATGATGCAATACGAGGCACCGCAAACCACGCAGGCCGCCGTGGCCCTTCTCGCCAGGGCCAAGGGCAGCGCCTATGTGCTCGCCGGGGGATCGGATCTTCTGGTGCGCATGAAGGGGGGCTACATCGAACCGGACCTTGTCGTCGACATCAAACGCATCAAGACGATGCAGGCGGTGAAGAAGACAGCCTCGGGGTGGAGCATCGGCGCCGCCGTTTCCTGCGCCGAGCTTGGCGAGAACAAAGCTCTGATCCGGGATTGGCCCGGTGTTGTCGAGGCAGCAAACCTCATCGGCTCCAAACAGGTGCAAGGCCGCTGCACCATCGTTGGCAACATGTGCAACGCAGGCCCCGCTGCCGACAGCGTCCCCGCCATGGTGGCGGCCGGCGCCAAGGCGCAAATCGCGGGTCCCAAGGGCAAACGCGCCGTACCGGTCGAGCTCGTCGCCATCGGCCCCGGCAGAACCTCCCTCAAGAAGGGCGAACTCGTCGAAGCCATCCTCCTGCCGAAACGCCCCGCCCGTTCCGGCGATGCCTATTTGCGCTTCATTCCGCGCAGCGAAATGGATATCGCGGTGGTGAGCTGCGGCATCAGCCTGACACTCGACTCTAAGGGCATCGTGAAGGAAGCTCGCGTATCGCTTGGGGCTGTCGCTCCAACCGTGTTGCTGGTGGCAGATGCCGCCAGGGCTATTGTCGGTACCAATCTCGACGATGCCGCTCTAGAGAAGCTGGGGATGGCTTGCTCCGCCGCCTGCCGCCCCATCGACGACAAGCGCGGCACCATCGAATTCAGAACCAAGGTTGCCGCCGTCCTCGCCAAGCGCGCCGCGAGAATTGCCTATAGCCGCGCGGGAGGAAAATAATGTCCGTCAAGGTTTCAACCACCATCAACGGCGATCAAATCGATTTCATTTGCGAAACTGACGAAACGCTGCTCGATGCGTTGCGCAGCCGCGTGGGCCTGACCGGCGCCAAGGAAGGCTGCGGCACCGGCGACTGCGGCGCATGCAGCATCACCATCGATGGCCGCCTTATCTGCTCCTGTCTGGCACTCGGCGTCGAAGCCGAAGGCCGCGAGATCGAGACCGTCGAAGGCATGGCCAACGGCGACCAGTTGCATCCATTGCAACGCAAGTTCATCGAGCACGCCGCTCTTCAATGCGGCATCTGCACGCCGGGCTTTCTGATCGCCGCTCGCGCCCTGCTCAAGAAGAATCCCGATCCCAACGAGGAAGAAATCCGCTTCGGCCTCGCCGGCAATCTCTGCCGCTGCACCGGCTACGATAAAATCGTGCGCGCCGTTCAGGACGCCGCCAAGGAAATGAGAGGAGCCTGATCATGTCGATGGACACCAGCTTCACCAACCAGAAATTCAAATCCGTGGGCACCCGCCCCCTTCGCCCCGACGGCATCGACAAGGTGACGGGCCGCGCCAAGTTCGGCGCTGATGCCTCCGCCCCCGGCCAGCTCATCGGCCGCATCCTGCGCTCGCCGCACCCTCATGCCCGCATCAGGAAGATCGACGCATCGAGGGCTGAGAGGCTTCCCGGTGTCAAAGCCGTGGTCACCGCCGCCGACATGCCGGACTTGACCGACGGCGACAAAAGCATGTTCGACGTTCTTGAGAACTGCATGGCCCGCACCACGGCCTTCTATGATGGCCACGCTGTCGCCGCCGTCGCCGCCATCGATGCCAAGACCGCGCGCGAAGCCCTGAAGCTCATTAAGGTCGATTACGAAATTCTGCCACACGTGACCGATGTCGACGAGGCGATGAAATCTTCAGCTCCGGTGCTGCATTCGAAAATGTTCACCGAGGGTGTCGAGCCCAAATCGAAAAAAGCCTCCAACATCGCCAAGCGCACCGAATTCGGCCACGGCGACGTGGCCACCGGCTTCCAGGAAGCCGAGGTCGTCGTCTCGCGTTCCTTCAAGACAGAACAAACCCACCAAGGCTATATCGAGCCGCACGCCTGCCTCGCCAGCGTCGGGCCTGACGGCCATGGCGAACTCTGGGTCTGCACCCAGGGGCATTTCGTTTATCGCAACCAGTGCGCCCAGCTCCTCGGCATGGATGTCTCCAAATTGCGCGTCACCGCCTCCGAGATTGGCGGCGGCTTCGGCGGCAAGACCCATGTGTGGTGCGAGCCCGTCGCACTCGCCCTGTCGCGCAAGGCCAACCGGCCGGTGAAGCTGGTGATGACCCGCGAGGAAGTGTTCCGCGCCTCGGGACCCACCAACGCTACCTCGATCGATGTCAAGATTGGTGCAAAGAAAGACGGCACCATCGTCGCGGCAGAAGCAACGCTGCGCTATTCCGGTGGTCCTTATCTTGGCGCCTGGGCCGAACTGGGGGCCATGACATCTTTTGCCTGTTACGATCTGAAGAACGTCAAGACCGTTGGCTACGAAGTCGTGGTCAATCGACCCAAGACGGCCGCCTACCGCGCGCCCTCGGCACCCATGGCGGCCTTCGCGGTTGAAAGCGTGGTCGATGAACTCGCCCACAAGCTCGGCATGGACCCCGTCGAGTTCCGTCTCAAGAACGCGGCAAGAGAAGGCACCAAATCCTCCTACGGTCCCGTCTATGGGCCCATTGGCATTGGCCCGACTCTCGAAGCCGCAAAGAACCATCCGCACATGCAGGCGCCACTGGGCAAGAACCAGGGGCGCGGCATGGCTTGCGGCTTCTGGTTCAATTTCGGCGGCCAAACCTGCACCGATATCAATGTTGGTGTCGATGGCACCGTGACGGTGACAGTTGGCACCATCGATGTCGGCGGTTCGCGCGCATCGTTGACGCTCATTGCGGCGGAAGAGCTCGGTGTTCCCTATGAGCAGGTGAAGGTTGTCATCGGCGACACCGGCACCATCGGCCACAACGACATGACCGACGGCAGCCGCGGAACCTTCTCCTCCGGCATGGCCACGGTCTTCGCCGCCCGCAACGCCATCAAGGTACTGCGCGAACGCGCCTCAAAAACCTGGGACATTCCCCTCGATGAGGTCGTTTGGGAAGATGGCCAAGCGAAGGCCTTGGGTGAATCGCACGGCAATCTTGCCCCCATGTCACTGAAAGAAATTGCCGCTGCCGCGGGCAACACCGGCGGACCCATCGCCGGACATAACGAAATCGTCGCCGATGGCGCCGGCGTTTCCTTCGCCACCCATATCTGCGATGTCGAGGTCGATCCCGAAACCGGCAAGACCAACATCCTGCGCTACACAGTGATTCAGGATGCCGGCAAGGCCGTGCATCCAACCTACGTCGAAGGCCAGTATCAGGGCGGTGCAGCGCAAGGCATCGGCTGGGCCCTCAACGAGGAATATATCTACGGCAAGGATGGCCGCCTGCAGAACGCGGGTTTCCTCGATTACCGCATACCCGTCTGCTCCGACCTGCCGTTCATCGATACGGTGATCCTCGAGATTCCCAACCCCAACCACCCCTACGGCGTGCGGGGCGTTGGCGAAACCTCGATCGTTCCGCCGCTTGCCGCCGTCGGTAACGCGGTTTCGAATGCGGCGGGCGTGCGCATGACCCATGTGCCCATGTCGCCGCCCCGCATTTTGAAGGCGATTGACGGCGCCAGAACGAACTGATGCCTGAAATTCATCTCTGGGGAGCGCTCCGTCCAGCAGCGGGTGGAGCCTCCTCGGTGGAAATCGAGGCCGATGGCATCCGCGAGATGTTCCGCAAGCTTGAGGAACAATATCCCGGCATGGCCCCCCACATCGCGCGCGGCATCGCCGTTTCGATCAACGGCAAGATCTTCCGCGACAGCTGGGGCGAGAAATTTCCAGCAGGCGCTGAAATCTATCTTTTGCCGCGCATTCAAGGGGGATGAATGTTCTCTCCTCTTCCGTCATTCCGGCGAAAGCCGGAATCCCGCTTTCACTCGGAGATGCCATACTCCCCATGTCGAAGCGGGACCCCAGCTTTCGCTGGGGTGACGGATAACTGAATGATTAATGCCTCGATGCAACTCAAAGGTTTTCACCACCTCACCGCCATCACCGCCGATGCGCCGGGTAATCACAAATTCTACACGCAATCATTGGGACTGCGCCTGGTCAAGAAAACCGTCAACCAGGACGATCCCAGCGCCTATCATCTTTTCTACGCGGATGGTGCAGGTTCTCCCGGCACAGATATCACTTTTTTCGACTGGCCAGCGGCCCGTGAGCGCCGCGGCACCAATTCCATCTGCCGCACCGGCTTTCGCATCGGTGAAAAATCCATGGACTACTGGTCGCAGCGCCTGGTCACGTTGGGTATCAGACACGAAAAGATGCAGGAGCGCTGTGGCCGTCCCACCATTGATTTCGAGGATGCTGAAGGCCAGCGCCTTGCATTCGTGGCCGACGAAAGCGCAGGCGAATTCCATCCCTGGAACGAAAGTCAGGTTGCAGCAGTGCATCAAATCCGCGGCTTGGGTCCAATCACTCTCAGCCTGCCCGAGCTAACGGCCACCGAAGCAATTCTCACCGGCGTCATGGGTATGATGTCAGACAGGCGCTATGGCGACACCCACGTCTTCAAAATGGCGGGGCGCGGCGCTGTGGCGGAGCTTCATATTACCGTCGAACCCAATCTGCCACGCGCCGTTCAAGGTGCCGGGGGTGTCCACCACGTCGCCTTCAATATTCCGTCAGCGGATTATCACGCCTGGGCGCAGCGTCTGAAGGACATGCGCATTCCCAACAGCGGTCCGGTGGACCGTTTCTGGTTCCAGAGCCTCTACTTCCGTGAACCGAATGGTATTCTCTTTGAGATCGCGACCGATGGGCCGGGTTTCGCAACCGACGAGCCTTTGGAAAACCTCGGCGAGACCCTGTCGCTGCCGCCCTTCCTCGAAACCCGACGTGCTGAGATCGAAGCAAGATTGAAGCCATTGTAACCTTCTCCCATAGGGAGAAGGAGGGGCCCGCGCCGCAAGGCGTGGGAGGATGAGGGGATCAGGTCCCGCAATTGAACCTCACCCTCCCGTTGCTTTGCAACGGGCCCCTCCCTCTCCCTATGGGAGAGGTGTTCACCGCGCAGATTTCAACGCATCGTAGAGTTTGGCGTAACGGGGCAGCATCTCGGTTTCGTAGAACCGCGTTGCCTCAAGGTTGGGCTCTATCACCGATTTCCGCCGCACCATGGCGCGGCAACCCTCTTCGATGGTTTTGAACGCGCCCGCGCCATGGGCGGCGAGAATGGCGGAGCCCAATGCAGGAGCATCGGCGACTTCCGTCAATTCGAGGGGCTTGCCCAATGTATCGGCGTGAATTTGCAGCCAGAGGGGTGAATTCGTGGCGCCGCCCGCCACGACAATGCGGCTCGGCAAAAAACCAAAAGTGTCGGCGATGTGCCTGGTTCCCAAACAAATCCCTTCGATGATGGCGCGGAACACATGCGCGGGCGTGTGCTTCAAAGTGAGGCCCGTAATAGCGCCTCGCGACAGCGCATCGGTATAGGGCGTGCGGTTGCCTTGGAAATGATCGAGCACCACCAGCCCTTCAGCACCCGGCGGCAGCGCCAATGCTGCCTCATTCAATGTGTCAAAACTTACATGCTCCGCAAAGTGCCGCTTGAACCAGGCGATGATCGAGCCCGTGGATGTTTGCCCTCCTTCGATGATGGGTTTCCCCGGATAAACCGCATCCATGTAGGTGCCCCAAACTCCTGGCGGGTGAACCGGCTTTTCGGTGACGCCAAGGAGAAGATGCGACGAACCGGTGATGAGTCCCATTTCACCGGGCTCGGTCACGCCAAGGCCGATCAAGCCCATGAAGGCGTCGGGCCCGCCCTGCACCACGAGGGTTCCCGTCTTCAATCCCAAATGCTCCGCGGCGTCCTTCGTCAATGGCCCGATGGGCTTAGCCGGAGCCAACATCTTTTGCGGCCACTTGGCTTCGAGCTCCGCCATGCCAAGCGTTTGCAACAGGCTTCGCGGAACGCCGCCGTGCTGGCTCTGGTAATGCCAGCGGATCGCCGCGATGCCGATCGATCCTATCCACTGTCCGGTAAGCCTGAGATTGATGTAGTCCTGATATTCGCCAAGCATCGCGGCGCGATTGTAAATGCCGGGCTGGTGTTTCTTCAGCCACAAAGCCTTGGGGATCATCCATTCCGCCGAGACCGGCCCAGCACCTCCGCCGTTGACGCGAAGCGTGGCATCCTTTGTGGCCGCCACCTCATCGGCCTCTTTAACCGCTCTCACATCCATCCAGATCATGCACGGGCGGAGCGGCGTGCCATCCGCATCAAGCGCCACCACCGAACAGCAAGTGGTATCGACACATATGGCTATGATATCCTCTTGGGAAACTCTGGCCTTGGCCAGCGCGCCCTCGACCGCCGCACCCATGCCGGCCCACCAATCCTCAGGGTCTTGTTCGGCCCATGAAGGTTGTGGAAATTCCGTTTTGTAGGGCGCGGCGTGCGAGGCTAAGACCCGGCCATCGAGATCGAAAATGAATGCGCGGATGCTTTCGGTGCCGCCGTCAACGCCGACAACATAGGACATGGGCCATCCTCAGGCGATACGCTGCCAATCCGAAGCGCCCTCGTCATAGGCATGAAGCTCGCCCATTGAAATGTCGAACCATGCGCCATGGAGTGACAGCTCCTTGCGGTTTTCCTTCATCCTGATCCACGGAAAGGTGCGGAGGTTGGCGAGCGAGTGCTCGATCGAGGCTCGTTCGATATGGCGCTCGTGTTTATCCGCATCGTCTTCGTGGGGAACGGCGCGGGCCACATCCTTGATGGCGCGCATCCAGCTCCCGATGAAATCGGTATGGCTCAAGGGGCTGGCGGCCTGGATCGCCGTGCGAATACCGCCGCAGCGCCCATGGCCCATGACGATGATGTCCCGCACACCCAGCGACAGCACCGCGAACTCCAGTGCCGCGCTGGTCGCGTGGTGCCCGCCGTCAGGCGTGTAGGGCGGCACCAGATTGGCGACATTTCGCACTACGAATATTTCGCCGGGCCCGGCATCGAAGATAGTTTCTGGAGCCGCGCGTGAATCGCAGCAGGCGATCATCATGACCGAGGGATTCTGCGCACCTTCGCCAAGCCTACGATAGCGCTCGGCCTCAGAGGCATAGCGGCCCTGGCGAAAATTGGCGTATCCCTCCAGCAGGCGTTGCGGCAGCGGCATCGTTACTCCGTCGTCAAATCATGAATGGTATTTGGCATCGAGCCTGTCGATGGCCGCGACATTAGCCGCCGATGCGCCTTCGGGATCGAATTCCGATGCGAGGAACGCATCGACGATGGCTTTCGCAAGCTCCGGCCCAATGACGCGGGCACCCATGGTGATGATCTGGGCATTGTTGGATTTGGCGGCGCGCTCGGCTGAATAGGTGTCATGGGTGAGTGCTGCGCGAATGCCCGGCACCTTGTTGGCGGAAATGGAAACACCGATGCCTGTGCCGCAACACAGTATGGCGCGGTCATAGTCGCCGGCCCTTACCGCTGCGGCAACGACACTGGCAATATCTGCATAAAAGCCCGGCTCGCTGAGATTGGTAATCGCAAGGTCCTGCTTCGACCGAAGATGCGCCTCGATCACATCGATCAGCGGTTTCCCTGCGCCGTCGCCACCCAAGGCAATTTTCATGGAGGACTTCTCAATACATCTCCTTGATCTCGCCGAGCTCACACGCCAGCCCTGCCTCGTCACGCGCGGCAATCAGCGCTGCGATCATCTTGAGCCGAGGGAGGATCAAAGCTCCGGTGATCGCGAAGAAGGCGTCTTCGTCAAGGTTTTTGGCGGGCAGGCCCTGCCCAGCCAGCAACAGCGCCACGCACGCCGTGGCAGCAACCGCGATATTGGGTTCGATCTCTTCAAACAGTGAATGTGCGGCGCGCGAACGTCCCACCTTGGCAACCGGCGCCGTATCGGCCAGAGCCAGAAGAACCCGCGCCAGAAAACCGGTTTCCGTTTCCGGGCCCGCAATCGCCTCGTTCTGCGCCAGCAAGCGGCGGGCTGCGTCGATCCGGTGTTCCAGCACCAGGTAAGGCGGCTCCGAATAATATTCGATGATGTGAATCGTGGCGCGGAAGAAATAGGCATTGAACAATGGGTTGTGCAGCAGGCTGTTTCGCCGTACCGCCTCCGCCACCTCGTTCAACATGCCGGGCGTGAACGGCGAGGGCAGCTTGCGCCAGCCAGGAAGCAAAAGAGCAATCGCCGCATTGGCGCCGGAAGTCATGAACCAGTCGGCAAAACGTGCCAGCCGCGCCACAGCACTCGACAGGAACGTAACATTGCGCCGCTCCCGCATCCTGCCGCCATCGGCATGGGAGAGGTCGCGCACGTAAAATTGCGCTGCCCTCAAGCCATCGCGAAGGCCCGCGGCCGCGCAAACGGCGTGCGCTGCAAAGGTATCTGCACTACGAAAAGCGATCGTCATTGAAGCATTTGACCCAAAAATACCGGCAATCGTCAAGCGTTACTCCCATCACAGCTGCATCGCCAGCTTGCGGCCTTCGTAAATCGCCATCACCGCGGTGCGCGCCGCCACCGCATCTCCGATGGCTGGTACGCCGAGTTCCTCTGCAATGGCAGCTTCGGAGACATTGGTTGCGGCGATCACCAAGGAATCCGCCGCAATCCGCTCGTCAGGCCCGCCGAAGCAGAAAATGGTTGCACCATCGCCATGCCATTCCCGCATCGCCGCTTCGGCAATGAGTTTCACGCCCAACTGCCGCAGCCGGACGCGCAGATTAACCTCGGCATGGGTGCGCGCCATCTCCACCATCACCGAGGCGGCAGGCGTCACGATTGTGACCTCGTGCCCCGCTTCAGCCAGATACAATGCCGTGCCGCCGCCCTTCCAATTCGCGGTTTCATCCAGCACTAGCACATGCTTGCCCAACCGTGCCGTGCGGCTCATCACATCCTCCGCACTCCACACATTGCCGCGCTCTAATCCAGGTAACGCCTCAAGTTCCGGCAGCGCCCGTTGGAAGCCCTTGCCATCGGGTTGCGATCCCGTGGCGATAATAATTTCATCGGCGCCGAAAGCCGTGATGTCGGAGGTATCCCATGGCGCATTGAGTTTAACCGACACCTGCAATTTGGTGAGCTGCCGCTCGTACCAGTCGAGAAAGTCGATAATCTGCTGGCGGCGCGGCTGGAGCCCGGCAAGGCGGAACTGGCCGCCAAGCCTGTCCGAGGCTTCGACCAACGTCACCCGGTGCCCGCGCTCGGCGGCGACGCGCGCCGCCTCGAGACCGGCAACGCCGCCGCCCACCACCAGCACCGATCTCGGCTTCGCGGCAGGCGTGAAGCGGTCGCCGCCCCATTCGAATTCACGCCCTGCACTGGGATTGATCAGGCAGGAAATCCAATAGTCGCGCGAACGTCGTCCCCAACACATCTGGTTGCAGGAGAGGCATGGACGAATATCTTCCGGCCGCCCTTCGCGGGCCTTGTTGGCGAGATGCGGATCGGCGATTTGGCCGCGCACGATCGACACCATGTCGGCTTGGCCGGACGCCACCACCTGATTGGCGTTTTCGGGCGTGCGGATGTGACTCTCGCATTGCACCTTGGCATGCTTCACCACTTGCTTGAGAGCCTCGGCGTGGGGCGCCCCCAATTTATCGGCGAAGAACACATTGGGGATGATGCCCTGATGGGCAAAATAGCTTCCCGTGCCGCAGGTCACATAATCCATGAGTTGCCGTTCATCGTGCCAGGCGACGATCTCCTGCAGCTGCTCAATGGTTTGCGAGACGCTGGCCGTTGGGTCCATGTTGACCGCAAGGCCGATGATAAAATCCTCGCCCGCCATCTTGCGAATGCGTTCCATGATCGTGCGCGAGAAGCGCATGCGGTTGTCGAAGGAGCCGCCCCACCTATCGTCGCGCCGATTGTTGAAGGGCAGCCAGAATTGATCGATGATGGCATTGTAGGCGGCGAAAAGTTCGATCCCGTCGAAGCCGGCCTCCCTGGCGCGCCGCGCGGCCTGCACGAAGCCGTTGATGATTTCCTCGATCTCGGCCTCGGTCATTTTATGGCTGCCGTCGGAATCAAGAAATGATGGCAGACCCGAAGGCGACCAGCTCGGTTCGAAGGAGTTGTCGAAATCGCCGTGCTGCCCCACATGATAAAGCTGATGGCAAATAACCGCGCCGTGACTATGTACCACATCGGTGATCTTGCGGAAATGCGGAATGACCTCGTCGGTCGAGTGGCGGAAATTGCCGCGTGTCAGCACGGCAGTGCGATGCACCGGCACGGGCTCCACCACGATCATGGCGGCACCACCCCGCGCCCGCTCTTCGTAATAGCCGCGGTGGCGTTCACCGGGTAAACCCATCTCCGACATGTTGGCCGTATGTGCCCCGAACACAATGCGGTTGCGCAGCGTCTTGTGACGAAGCTGCAAGGGCTGGAACAGGGCGGGAAATTGGTTGGTCATGTAAAGCTTCTCAGGCGATCATAAAGTTTTTTGTCAATCGGCACGCCTTCCTTTGCCAAGCGCTTTTGATTTGCCTCCCGCCGCGAATTTGGCAGGCGCGCGCCCTCCTGTCCGGTTATGGATTTAGCCAGAGCCGCCACCTGTTTTGCAAAGACGCCTCCAGAAAAGCCATCGGGTTCGATGGCGATGAAAAACTGGCCGCAGCCGATGGGTTTGCCATCGTTTTCCATGAATGAGCCCATTTGCGGTCCTCGAAAGGCGCCGGCAAGCGCCGCGCACATCACCTCGACAATCAGCCCCTGCCCAAAACCCTTGTAGCCGCCAGCAGACGCCATGGAGCCTCCGAGGCCCCGTTTCGGATCGGTGGTGGGCGTGCCCTCCGAGTCCAGCGCCCACCCCAATGGAATGGCCTTGCCCTCGTCGGAGGCGCGCTTGACCGCCGTCCAGGCAATGGCGGATGAGGATTGATCGACGAGGAAGGCGATCTTCCCCGCCTTACCTGGGACAGCAAAGGACATTGGATTGGTGCCGATCACCGGCTTTCGCCCGCCCACCGGCGCAATTGTCGGACTGGAATTGGTGAAGCCAAAGGCCAAGAGGCCATGCTTTGCCAGATAGCCCGTGTGATAGCCAAGGGTCGCCGCATTGTAGGAATTATGAACCGCCATCCCGGCGATGCCATTATTCCTCGCGGCCGGAATGAGCTTGCCGAAGCCGGCTTCAATGGCCGGATGCGCAAATCCGCGATTGGCATCGACGCGAAAAGCTACCGGGGAGATCCTTTTGACCAGCGGCTTGGCGCGGCCATCCACCTTGCCGCTTTTTACATGCTCGCAATAATATTGCAGCCAATAGAAGCCGTGGCCGGAAAGCCCGCTCAACTCTGTGTCCAGAATAGCATCGGTGAAATAGCGGGCATTTCCTTCGGAGGTGCCGGCACCGGTGAGCGCGCCACTGATCAAGGCGCGGGCTGCCCTGGGTGAAAGTTTCAACTCATCCTGCGTCATGCACCCAATTGCCCCACTATGGTATGAACAAGCTGGGAATAACACAAGGAATGCACATGGCAACGGTCAAACTCTGGTCCGACGCGGAGGTCGACAAGGTTCCGCGCCTCAAAGCGGTGTTCGACGATATCCACGCCACCCGTAAATCCACCTTCGTCAACAATTTCTGGCGAGGCTTGTGCAACGACCCCGCACTTCTCGAACGCACCTGGTTGAGCATCAAAACCGTGATGGCGCCCGGCGCCCTCGATCCCCTGACTAAGGAGCTCATTTACATCGCCGTCTCCACCGTCAACGGCTGCTCCTATTGCGTCCACTCGCACACGGCGGCGGCGCGGGGAAAGGGTTTGACCGAGGCCCAGCACAGCGAACTCATGGCGGTGATTGGCATGGCGTCGGAAACCAACAGCCTGCTCACCGCCATGCAAATTCCCGTCGACCCGGAGTTTCTTGTTTAGGGGTGGCACATTCGCTAGATAAGTCCCCATGCCCGCCTATCGCTCACGCACCACGACCCACGGCCGCAACATGGCGGGTGCCCGCGGCCTGTGGCGCGCCACCGGCATGAAGGATGAGGATTTCGGCAAGCCGATCATCGCGGTCGTCAATTCCTTCACCCAGTTCGTGCCCGGCCACGTCCACCTCAAGGACCTTGGCCAGTTGGTGGCGCGCGAGATCGAGGCGGCCGGAGGCGTCGCCAAGGAGTTCAACACCATCGCCGTCGATGACGGAATCGCCATGGGCCATGACGGCATGCTCTATTCGCTGCCCTCGCGCGAAATCATCGCCGACAGCGTCGAATACATGGTCAACGCCCATTGCGCCGACGCCATGGTGTGCATCTCCAATTGCGACAAGATCACCCCCGGCATGCTGATGGCGGCACTCCGTCTCAATGTTCCGGCGGTGTTTGTCTCGGGTGGTCCAATGGAGGCGGGTAAGGTCATACTCAAGAGCGGCGAAGCCCGCGCCGTCGATCTGGTCGATGCCATGGTGGCCGCCGCCGATGACAGGGTCTCCGACGAAGACGTCAAGGTTATGGAGCGCGCCGCCTGTCCAACTTGCGGATCGTGCTCCGGCATGTTCACCGCCAATTCCATGAATTGCCTGACCGAGGCGCTGGGCCTGTCGCTTCCCGGCAACGGTTCGGTTCTGGCAACCCATTCGGACCGCAAGCGGTTGTTCCTGGAAGCGGGGCATACCGCCGTCGACCTCGCCCGGCGTTATTACGAACAGAACGATGAAAGCGCCCTGCCGCGCAACATCGCCAATTTCGCCGCCTTCGAAAATGCGATGACGCTCGATATCGCCATGGGCGGCTCCACCAACACGGTGCTGCACATTCTCGCCGCCGCCCATGAGGCAAACCTCGATTTCACCTTGCATGATATCGACCGCCTGTCCAGGCGAGTGCCGGTGCTGTGCAAGGTCGCTCCCGCCAAGGCCGACGTTCACGTGGAAGACGTACATCGCGCCGGCGGCATCATGGCGATCTTGGGCCAACTCGACCGCGCCGGCCTCATCAATCGCGAGCCCCCGACCGTGCACACAGTCAGCATCGGCGAGGCCATCGACCGCTGGGACATAAGCCGCACCAAGAGCGAATCCGTGCGCCAGTTCTACATGGCGGCCCCCGGCGGCGTTCCAACCCAGGTGGCCTTCAGTCAATCCCGCCGCTGGGACGATCTCGATCTTAACCGCGATACGGGTGTCATCCGCAATGCCGAGCATCCGTTCTCGAAGGACGGCGGCCTTGCGGTTCTCAAAGGCAATCTCTCCACCGAAGGCTGTATCGTCAAGACCGCCGGCGTCGATGAATCGATCCTCAAGTTCGCAGGCCCCGCCGTGGTTTTCGAGAGCCAGGATACTGCGGTGAGCGGCATACTCACCGGCAAGGTGAAGGCGGGCGACGTCGTCGTCATCCGCTACGAGGGCCCGCGCGGCGGGCCCGGCATGCAGGAGATGCTCTATCCCACCAGCTACATCAAATCGAAAGGGTTGGGCAAAGTTTGCGCTCTCGTCACCGATGGGCGTTTTTCCGGCGGCACCTCCGGCCTCTCTATCGGCCACGTATCGCCGGAGGCGGAAGAAGGTGGCCTGATCGGCCTCGTTCACCCGGGCGACATGATCGAGATCGACATTCCCAATCGCAGCATCCATCTCGCCGTGAACGAAGATGAACTCGTCAAGCGCCGTCGCGACATGGTCGCGAAGGGCGACGGGGCATGGAAACCCGCCGAAAAGCGGCCGCGCAAGGTGACGACGGCGCTTCGCGCCTACGCCGCGTTCGCCACCAGTGCCGCCAAAGGCGCCGTGCGCAACGTGCCTTAAGTTGTGTTTTGACCGTCTGGACAAAAATTCATTTCGTTGTAGAGTGAGCAACAGGGGCCACGTCCCCGGCAGGAGAGGAAACAATGACGCATAACATCTACCGCGCCACCAGGCGCCAATTGCTCAAATTTGCCGCCGCAGGTTCGGTTCTGCCGCTCGCGGGACTTCAAGGTGCCCGCGCCGCGGATCCGATCAAGACAGCGGCGATCTATACCGTACCCATCGAGCAGCAATGGGTCAGCCGCATCCATAAGGCGGCGAATACTGCCAAGGATCGTGGCGACATCGAATATGTATTCTCGGAGAAGGTTTCGAACACCGACTATGAGCGTGTCATGCGTGAATACTGCGAGGCCGGTCATCAACTCATCGTTGGCGAAGCTTTCGCTGTCGAGGATGCGGCCCGCGCCGTCGCCAAGGATTATCCGGACCGCGCCTTCCTCATCGGCTCGAGCTTCAAGCCCGATGCGGCGGCAGCACCCAATTTCGCGGTCTTCGACAATTACATTCAGGATGCCTCCTATCTTACTGGAATGATTGCGGGAAGCATGACCAAGTCAGGCAATATCGGCATGGTCGGCGGCTATCCGATTCCGGAAGTCAACCGGCTTATGAACGCCTTCATGGCGGGTGTCGCGGAAACCCGGAAGGATGCGAAATTCCAGGTTGCCTTCATCGGCTCCTGGTTCGATCCGCCCAAGGCCAAGGAAACAGCGCTCGCCCAGGTCGATGCCGGCGCCGATCTTCTGTTTGCGGAGCGTTTCGGCGTTTCAGATGCGGCCAAGGAAAAAGGCGTGCTGGCTGTCGGCAACGTGATCGACACCCAGGCCGATTATCCCGATACGGTGGTTGCCTCCGCGCTGTGGCACTTCGAACCCACTCTCGACGCGGCTATCGCCGCGGTCAAGGCGGGCACGTTCAAGGCCGAGGACTATGGACAATATTCCTTCATGAAGGCAGGCGGAAGCAGCCTGGCACCTCTCGGGGCCTTCGAGGGCAAGGTCCCCGCCGAGGTAATGGACAAGGTCAAGGCCAGGGAAGCCGAGATCAAGTCCGGCAGCTTCGAAGTCAAGATCGACGATAACGAACCCAAGTCTTCGTGAGTCGATGACCGGTCAAGAGGCCGGAGAGCGGGAGATTGTTCTCAAGCTCTCCGGCATCACCAAGCGTTTCGGTCCCCTCACCGCCAATGACGCAATCTCGCTCTCCCTCGGGCGGGGCGAGATCGTGGGCCTCCTGGGTGAAAATGGCGCGGGTAAAACCACGCTGATGAATATCCTGTTCGGTCACTATGTGGCGGAAGCAGGTGAAATCGAAATCGAAGGCAAGCCGCTTCCGCCGGGTTCTCCGGCCGCCGCCATCGCCGCAGGCATCGGCATGGTGCATCAGCATTTCACCTTGGCCGATAATTTGACGGTCCTCGACAATATCGTGCTGGGGACCGAATCCTTTTGGTCGCTGTCTTCGGACCGGGCACGGGCCCGCAAGCGCATCCGCGAGCTGGGCCAAACCTTCGGCCTGGAAGTCGATCCCGACGCCACGGTGGCGACGCTCTCGGTGGGCGAACGCCAGCGCGTCGCCATTCTCAAGGCGCTTTACCGGGAGGCCAAAATCCTCATTCTCGATGAACCAACGGCCGTGCTGACGCCGCAGGAATCGGTTTCCCTTTTCAACACGCTCAAACGCTTCGTCGCCAAGGGCTTGTCGATCATCTTCATCTCCCACAAGCTCAACGAAATCCTCGCGGCCTGCCAACGGGTCGCGGTATTGCGCGCGGGCCAGCTCGTGGCCGAGCGCGATACAGCCGGCGTGACCCGGGCCGAACTCGCCCAACTGATGGTCGGCCGCAATATTCCGCAGGCCAAGGCGGAGGCGCAGCAGCCAGGCGGTATCGTTCTCCGTCTCGAACATGTCAGCGTGCGAAAAGGGTCGAGGCATCTCGACGATATATCCCTTGAATTGCGCGCGGGTGAGATTTTGGGGATCGCCGGTGTGTCCGGCAACGGGCAAAGCCTGCTCGCCGATGTGGTTGGCGGCGTTGTGGCGCCCAGCCAAGGGACCATGGCAGTTGATGGCGCTGAGCTTCGCGACTTGTCGCCTCGGGTGATGGTGGCCAAGGGGGTCGCGCGCATCCCGGAAGATCGCCATGCCGAGGGCCTGATCGGCGACATGACCGTCACCGAGAATTTGATTTCGGAAAGCTATCGCGCTTCGCGGTTCGGGGGACGTGGGCTCATCGACTGGACGAAAGCCCGCGTTTTCGCCAAAAAAATCATTGCAGACTATGCCGTGAAGTGCCCCTCACCCGAGGCCCCCGTTCGGCTTCTGTCAGGCGGCAACATGCAGAAACTGATTCTCGGCCGGGTGATGGCCAATACGCCCCGCGTCGTCCTCGCCAATCAGCCCACGCGCGGACTCGACGTGGGCGCCATCGGCTATGTCCATGAGCAATTGCTGGCGGCCCGCAAACGCAGCGCCGCGATCCTGCTGATCTCCGAAGATCTCGACGAATTGCTCTCGCTTGCCGATCGCATCTCCGTCATCCATCGCGGTCAGCTCTCTGAATCCATGGCCCGCGCGGATGTCACGATACAGCGGTTGGGACTGATGATGGCGGGCCAGGGGTTTGACACCGGGAGCACAGCGGATGCGGCTTGAACCGCGCGCCGATCGGCCGCTTGCCATTCTGATAGGTTATCCCGTGGCGGCAATTGCCGCTTCGGTCATTTTCTGCGCCCTGCTGGTCATGCTGTCGGACGTGTCGCCCTTCTCGGTGCTCTGGCTGATCTTCAAGGGAGCAGCCGGCTCGCAATTCGCCTTTCTGGAAACGCTGACCCGCGCCACGCCGCTCATCTTCACGGGCCTCGCAGTTGCCGTAGCCTTCCGGGCAAAGCTTTGGAACATCGGCGCTGAGGCACAACTCTACGCCGGAGCCGTAATGACAGTTGTTTTTGGAACGGGATTTCTCCCGTTGCCGCAACCTATTCTGATCCCCGTGCTGATGGCCGCCGCCATGTTCGGCGGCGCATTGATGCTTTCCGTGCCGACATTCCTCAAGACCCGGTTCGGTGTCGACGAGGTGGTGACCACCCTCCTTCTCAACTTCGTGGCCGTGCTGTTTGTCAGCATGCTTCTCGAGGGGTTACTGAAAGATCCAATGGCGCTGGGCTGGCCGCAATCCAGAAAGGTCATTCCCGAAGCGCAGTTGCCGAAACTGGTTGAAGGCAGGCGCCTGCATCTGGGCTTCGTGATCGCTATTTTGGCGGCCATCATGGTCTGGTTCATCGATCGCAAATCGGCACTCGGTTATGAAATGCGCGCCGTCGGCCACAATCCGAAAGCCGCTTCGTTTGCCGGAATTCCCGTCAACAGCGTGCTGGCCAAAACGGCGCTGCTGTCGGGCGGGCTCGCCGGTCTTGCCGGCATGTCCGAAGTTGCGGGGTTGAGAGGTAATCTCACGCTCGATCTGTCGCCGGGGTTCGGTTACACCGGCATCGTGGTCGCCATGCTGGCGCTCCTGCATCCGATGGGCGTCATCGCCGCTGCAATCTTCGTGGCCGCTGTATTCGTAGGCGCCGACGCCATGAGCCGCTCCGCCGGCGTGCCGAGCTACATCGCCCATGTGATGGTGGCGGTCTCGCTTTTGTCCATGGTGACTGCCGTGATGATGACGCGCTACCGCATGCGGTGGAGATAGCATGGACGCGATCGAAATCCTTTTCACAGCCTCGCTGTGGGCCGCCGCCGTCCGCATCGCCTCGCCACTCATTTTCGCAACGCTGGGCGAATTGATCTGCGAGCGCGCCGGCGTGCTCAATCTCGGCATAGAGGGCATCATGACCGCAGGCGCCTTCGCCGGTTGGCTCACGGTATTCCTTGGAGGCGATCTCTGGTTTGGCGTTCTGGTGGCGGCACTGGTGGGCGCTGCTTTTGGCCTCCTGCACGGATTTCTGGTGGTGCCGCTCGGCTTGTCGCAACACGTGACCGGGATTGGGATCACCTTGCTGGCCATGTCGCTTTCCTACTACGCCTACCGCCTCTCGTTCCCGCAAGTGACATCGCCGCCTAAGATCGAGCCCTTCCAGCCCTGGGCCATACCGCTGCTCTCGGAAATTCCGGTGTTGGGCGAGGCGCTGTTCCGGCAGACGCCCCTAACCTATCTGGCTTTCATCGCGGTGGCCCTTGTCAGCTGGCTGCTTTACCGGACACCGGCGGGTCTTGCGGTTAGAACCGTTGGCGAAAATCCGCAGGCCGCGGAAGCTCAAGGCGTCGATGTCACCTGGGTGCGCATGGCCGCCGTGATGTTCGGCAGCGCCCTCATGGGCATCGGCGGCAGCTTCCTGACGCTTTCCGCCTTCAATTCGTTTTTTTTCGACATGATCAACGGACGCGGCTGGATCGCCATAGCACTCGTGGTATTCGGCTCCTGGCGGCCCGGCAAGGCGTTGCTCGGAGCGCTTCTGTTCGGTGCCTTCGATGCTTATCAGCTCAGACTGCAGCAGCTCGCGGGCGCTTACGTGCCTTATCAGGTCTTCCTCATGCTGCCATTTATTTTGTCGATCCTGGCATTAATCGTAATGTCGCGCCGCGCGGCCTATCCCCGAGCACTCATGATCCCTTACAGAAAGGGCGAACGTTAATTGCCGATCCAAAAACCCGCAGGCGCGAAGCCCGCGGGTCCAAACGAATTGGGTAAGCTAGCGATTGCGATTGTCGCCGCCCTGCTGTCCTTGACCAAAGCCGCCATCGCCCTGGCCGCCTTGCTGGCCGGACGTGCCGCCCTGCTGGCCGGACTGGCCACCCTGACCGCCGCCTTGCTGGCCTGACTTGCCACCACCACCACCACCTTGGCCACCTTGCTGGCCGCCTTGTCCGCCTTGACCGGGCTTCCCACCGCCCTGTCCGCCTTGTCCGCCTTGACCGGGCTTCCCACCGCCCTGTCCGCCTTGCTGGCCGCCTTGTCCGCCTTGACCGGGCTTCCCACCGCCCTGTCCGCCCTGTTGGCCGGGCTTGCCACCCTGCCCGCCTTGCTGACCTTGCGCGCTGAGCTTTTCGTGATCGCGGTTCATGTAAAACTCCTTTTCTGAGGTCACCATGACCTGAGCATTAAAATCCACAAGCTGCCATAAAGTTGCGTAAGTCCGGAAATCGCAGCCCTTGTGTCAAGCAAACGCGCTGCTAAGGGATTAGGCGAGGTTGCCGGGAACTAAATAATTGGGAAACGCGTTGGTCACAGTTAACCCCAACAGAGGAGGCACTGATGCCCATTTCCAATTTGGAAGACCTTTTCCATGCGACATTGCGGGATTTGTATTACGCCGAGAAAAAACTCGTCAAAACGCTACCCAAACTGGCCAAGAAAGTCAGCAATGAGGACCTGA
>Ga0136617_10000735_pt1 | contig 28401 bp, 26 predicted proteins | sample AntDrymUQ3222106_2_FD_129672 | JGI IMG/M metagenome (GOLD analysis project Ga0136617, IMG submission 129672) | Polar desert sand microbial communities from Dry Valleys, Antarctica - metaG UQ322 (21.06) | ecosystem: Environmental > Terrestrial > Soil > Desert | place: Antarctica: Dry Valley...
GGAGAATCGGGAGCCTTTCGCCGGCACCGGCGTTCAAAAGGCCGGCATGCAAAAGTCGGGGACGGGGGATGAGTGAAAAGAAATCTGAGGGCGAACGCGCATCGTCGGCTCGGGGCGCGCCCGACATTGCAATCATCACCGGCTTGAGCGGTTCGGGGATGTCTTCGGCGACAAACGCTTTTGAAGACCTCGGTTTTTTCTGCGTTGACAATTTGCCACTGACGCTACTGCCGACCTTCGCACGCCTCGTTCAATCAGACGATGTCAGCAAACCGCACATCGAGCGTGCCGCGCTCGTCATTAACATCCGCGAGGGACGCTTCCTGAGCGAGTTCCCGGCGCAGCTTCAGGCGTTGCGCGAGCGCGGGCTGAATGTCTACGTGCTGTTCCTTGAGGCTTCGGACGAAGTGTTACAGCGGCGCTTCAGCGAAACACGCCGCCCGCACCCGGCGGACACCGGCGATGGGCTACCTGAATCAATCCGCGCCGAGCGCGACGCGATGGACGAGATTCGCTCGCTGGCCGACCACATCGTTGACACCTCCGAGCACACCGTCCACACTTTGCGCCGCCTCATCATTGACCGTTTTAGCCTCGACCCGCGCGGCACGCCGATGCGCGTGCAGGTCTTCAGCTTCGGCCACAAGCACGGTGCCCCGCGCGACGTTGACTTGTTGTTCGACGTGCGACATTTGCCGAACCCTTATTTCGTCGCCGACCTGCGCGACCTTTCCGGTCACGACCGGCGCGTGGTCAAATACCTGACGGAAAACGACGAGGTTCGGGAGACGCTCCGGCGCTTCGGCGACCTGCTTGAATACCTGTTACCTTTGTACCGCCGCGAGGGAAAAGCGTATGTTTCGGTCGGGATCGGCTGCACGGGCGGGCGGCACCGCTCGGTGATGATCGCCAACGCGCTCGCCCGCCAGTTACGCCGCGCCGGCTTCGACGCCACGTCGAACCACCGCGACGTGAAAAAGGTGAAGAGCCGTAGGCAGTAGGCAGCAGGCAGCGGGCAGAAGGCAATAAGCAGAAGGCATGAGGCAGCACGCATTAAGCGATACGTGGCGAGCGTTTGAATTTCAAATTTGAGGTTTTGGGTTCGAGATTTCAAGTTTTGGAATTGAGGTTTTAGATTTCAGATTTCAAACTTGAGATTTCAAATCTTCTGCCTACTGCCTGCTGCCTGCTGCCAACTCTCAGAGGATGAATTGAGATGACGAATGATGCCGGAAAATCCGAAGCGGGGCGCGGGGCGAGTGGTGTGCGGCGCATCGGGGGGGTGCTCGTCACGCACGGGCAACTCGCCAATGAATTGCTGGCGGCGGCGGAGACGATCATCGGCCCGATGTCGCACATCACGGCGGTCTCAATCGGCTGGCACGACGATGTTGATGCGGCGAGCGACGAAATCGAGCGCGCGATCATGCGCGTGTCCGAAGGGCGCGGCGTGTTGCTTTTGACGGACATGTTCGGCGGGACTCCGACCAACATCGCGGCGATGTTTCTCCGCGAGGGTGAGATCGAAGTAGTGACCGGCGTCAATCTTCCGATGTTGATCAAACTCGCCGGCCAAGCGGGCGACGAATCGCTGGCAGAGATTGCCGAGCGCGTCTGTCTTCAGGGGCGTGAGGGGATTTACCTCGCCGGGGAGCTTCTCGCGGGGCCGAAAAAAGTTGAATGATCGAGCGGCGCGTGACAGTGGTCAACCGTCTGGGGCTGCATGCGCGCGCGGCGGCTCGTCTGGTACGCACGGCGAGCGCTTACCATAGCACGGTGCGGATCGAGCGCGCCGACCGTAGCGCGGCGGCGGACGCGAAGTCCATTCTCAGCGTGCTGATGCTGGCCGCCGCGCGCGGCACAGAGCTACGCGCGACGGCGGAAGGAATTGACGAGCAGGAAGCGCTCGACGCGGTGTGTGCGCTGATTGCGAGTGGATTCGGAGAAATGGAAGGGTGATTAAGCGAGCGATACAATCGAAGCCGGAAGTTCGTCGGCATGGGGTCGTCGTCTCCGAAGGGTTTGCGACGGGCCGTGTCCTGCGCCTCCACACGGATGCTCGCCAACAGGTCTACCGCATCACACTCGGCGAGGCCGACCTCGGACAGGAACTGCGACGTTTCCGCGCGGCACTGCGTCTCGCGCGTCGCCAGTTGCGCGCGATCAAAAAACGCGCCGAGCGCGCCCTCGGTGCTGACCACGCCTACATCTTCGACGCGCACATCCTTATGCTTCAGGATCGTAAATTCCGGGAGGACGTTGAATCCCACATTCGCCGCGATCACTCCAACGCCGAGTGGGCGGTGAAAGTTGTGACGGATCAACTCCTCGCCGTCTACGCCGAAATCAAGGACGACTACTTGCGCGCGCGAAGCTCCGACATCGAAGACGTTATCCGCCGTGTCCTCTTCGCGCTCAACGGCGAACAGCCGCACAATTCGCGCCTGCTCCCTGAAGACGCGATCATTGTCACCGAAGAATTGATGCCTTCGGCGGCGGTGGAGCTAAATTTCTCAGGCGTGCGCGGAATCGCCTCCGACGCTGGAGGCTGGACGTCACACGCGGCGATCATCGCGCGCGGCCTCGGCATTCCGGCAATCGTGGGCTTACGCGATTTCTATCGGAACGCTCGGACGGGCGATGACATTGTTGTTGACGCGCGTCAGGGCATGGTCATTTTGCATCCGACGACGAACACTTCAGAGATTTACCGCGCACACGCCGCGCCGCTTCATCAGGCGAGCGCGAACGGCAGCGCGAGCGGACGGCAAGAAACTTTACGCACCGCTGACGGAGCGGAAATCATGCTGCGCGCCAACGTCGAATTACCCGCCGAGTATCAGGGCGTCCGAAACTACGCGGCGCGCGGAATCGGTTTGTTCCGTTCAGAGTTTTTGCTGACACAGCGCGGCCGTATTCCCTCGGAGGACGAGCAGTGCGCGGCCTACAGAGAAGTCGGCGAGTTGGCGGGCACTGACGGCGCGGCGATTCGTCTGTTTGACCTCGGCGCGGATAAGATGAGGCCTGAACAGGAAGAACTCGAGCGCAACCCGGCGCTCGGTCTGCGGGCCATTCGCTACTGTCTGGAGAACGACGGCATGTTGCGAACGCAGGTGCGCGCCGTGCTGCGCGCCGCCGCCGCCACGAATTTGAGTCTTGTGCTGCCAATGATTTCGGACATCACAGACGTGCGCCGCACCCGCCGTATTATTGATGAAGAACGCGAAGACTTGAACCGGCGGGGTTGCGCGAACGGGACGCTAAAAATCGGGGCGATGATCGAAGTGCCTTCAGCCGTTTTGATCGCCGATAAACTCGCGCGCGAAGTTGACTTCTTTAGCCTCGGCACAAACGACCTCGTGCAATACACGCTCGCCGTCGACAGGGGCAACGACGAGGTTGCGGCGTGGTTCCGCTCGCTTCACCCGGCGGTGCTCCGCAGCGTCAAGCTCACGTTGGATGCTGCGCGCGAAGCTTCGATCCCGGCGGTGGTCTGTGGTGAGATGGCGGCGACGCCTGTGTATGCCGTCATGCTAATCGGCCTCGGCGCGCGCGATTTGAGTATGACGGCTTCCTCGATTCCGCGCGTGCGGAGAGCGATGGCGGGTATTAACACGACGCGTGCGCGGGCAATTGCCGAAGAGTGTTTAGGGTGTGCGACGGCAGACGATGTCGAAGAACTCGTGCGGGCGCAACTCGGCGAGGAATGGCCGAATCTTTTCCCGCCGGAAACCTTGCCAGCGCCGAAAGGCAAAGGTTAGAATCAAATTCGCGCGGGTATACGCAAAACACCATCAGCCGCACTTTCACACTTCAACGCGATACAGCAAGTTTCCCAAATCGCTTCCCACGGCCTAAAAACTTTTGAAAATAATCCCGCTCTCAAACTGTATTGATATGTTCCCCGGCGCATTTCAAGGATTTACCGCGCTTCTACGTCAGCGCAGTCACACAAGAAGCGAGAACATCAAGGGGATTCGCTGACAATCGGAGAGAGAATTCCTTAAGGGATTGCCGGGCGGGTGTGAACCTCAAAAAAGATTTTTCTGGAAAGTGGGACGCTTTATGAAAATACGCATCTCCGTGCTCATCGTCGGGTTAACGGTCTGCACGCCGTTATTCGCGGCGCGCGCGCAGAACTCGAAGGTCGCCGCCGGGATTACGGCGAAGGAAAAAGTGTCTTCACTGAACGACGCCGCGAAGAAGGACGACCGGAACACTTCTTCCGCTTCGGCGGCTGAGCCGAAAGCCGGCGCCAAAACGGCCTCCGAACGAATTGCCGAAAATTCATTCCTGCCGACACTAACTTCCATTTACTGGATCGGCGTCGGCGACGTGCTCGACATCCGCCTGCTGAGTGGAACGGAGCGGCGGGAATCAACTCTTTACACAGTGATGACCGGCGGCTTATTGGAATACCCTCTGGCCGGCGAGCCGTTGGTGGTCGCCGGAATGACGACCGACGAAGTCGGCGTGCGACTCACGGAGTTGTTGAAGCGCCGCGCCGTCACCGCCCGCCCGCAAGTCTTAGTCAGCGTGCGCGAATACGTCAGCCATACGGTACTTGTCAGCGGCCTCGCCAATAGCCCCGGCGCGAAGGTCTTACGCCGCGAAGCGATGCCCCTCTACGTGATCATCGCCGAGGCGCAGCCGAGGCCGGACGCCGGACGCGCCACAGTTATCGCGCGGGCGACCGGCGAGGGTACAATTGTTGATCTTAACGACGCAGCTTCGATGAACGTGCTCGTTCATCCCGGCGATGTCATTAATCTTACGGGACGCCCGAAGGAATTTTTCTTTATCGGCGGGCAAGTTAACTCGCCGGGGCAAAAAGATTTTCACGCCGGCCTTACGCTGACGCAGGCCGTGCTGGCGGCGGGCGGCGCGACGCCCGGCGCAGGCGGCAAAATCAAAGTGTCGCGGCAAGGCGCGGACGGTCTTCTCTCGCTCACCGAGTACAAATTGAAAGACATTCAGAGCGGCAAAATTCCCGACCCGCGTTTGCAGTCCGGCGACCGTATTGAGGTCGGGCGCGGGCGCTGGTGAGCGACAGTCTTCCGAACTTACTTTCCGACGACCTACCCGACTGATGAGAGATGTTCGAGGAACACGAAACGAAAGCGGCGAGAATGAAGTCATCGCGCCGTCGTCGGCAAAAACAATCCCATCATCTCAGAAAACTTTTTCCGCGATCCCAGACGTGCCGTTCCCGCTAATTCCCGACAGCCGCAATTGGCTTACACATCTGCTGATCGCCAAGTCATTTCTCGAAACGCTTTTCGTCGCCTCGCTCGCGGTCTTCTTTTATTATCAAACTTTCAACGTCCACATTCGCGGCTCGCTGGACGCGGCGGATGCGCGTAGCGTCGCCGGGTGGGCGGTTGATGAAAGGGAACCGCAGCGGCGCGTCGTCGTCCAGCTATATATCAATGACCGTTTCATGGCGAGTCGTGAGGCGGACGCGTTTCGCCCCGATGTACTCGCTGCCGGGCGGGCCGCCGACGAGAAACACGGTTTCGTTTTCGACACGCCCACTCTTCCGCCGGGCGAATATGAAGCGCGCGTCTACGCGCTACACGAAAGCGGCGGAGATGTACGCCGCGCGTTGCAGATCATCGGGCGGCCACTAAAATTCCAGATCATTCATGAAGCGCGTTGAAAAGCACAAGCATTCGGACGAAGGGAAAATTTTGGACGGCATTCTGCGCGACGAAGCCAATCGCTTTATCAAAAATCAAGACCATACTCTCGCGGCTTGGGAGATTATTTCCGTCGTCTCCTCGGTTTTGATCGCCGAGTGGGTGATCTTCTCCGTCGGCGGCGGGAGTAATTTATTGATCGCCTTTCCTGTCGGGCTTGCCTTTCTCTTCATTGTGCTGTCGCACCGCGCGAGAGGCGAAACACCGCGCGACCTCGGTTGGCGTTTCGATAATTTTCTACACGCCGCGCGTTTGTTATTCCCGCTGATGCTGGTCGCAACGATTCTGTGCGTGAGTTTCGGATGGTGGAGCGGAAACCTGAATTTCCTGAGATGGCGCGGCGGCCAATCCATTTTGGGAATGCCCGTTCTGGGAATCGCGTGGGGGCTTCTTCAGCAGTCCGTCTTGCAAGGGTTCATTAACCGCCGCGCGCAAATAATTTGGGGGCGCGGAACAATCAGCGTTCTCGTCGTCGCCCTCGTTTTCGGGGCGCTCCACCTGCCGAACCCCGCGCTCACCGTGGCGACCTTCGCCGGCGGCATCCTGTGGGCGGCTGTCTACCAGCATGTGCCTAATCTACTTGCGCTCGGACTCTCACACGGGCTGATGACTTGGATATTGATCTCGTCGCTCCCGCCTTCATCGCTTCACGGTTTACGGGTCGGCTTCAAATACTTCGGGTGAAGTCAAAAGCACAACATTTCTGACGTTTCGTTTAACCACTTATCCCACACACTAACAGTGAGTTGAACGTCGTGCCCGTCACTGCTGTACGTGTTCAACGTGGCTTTGTTATACTCCCGTCGTGCCATGCAAGAGAGCAGGTCGGGCGGTCGCTGCTGCGTCTGTGAAGACGTGGCAGAGGAAAGTCCGAACACCGTAGGGCAGCGAGCCCGCTAACGGCGGGGCGTCTGATGGACGGAGAACTGTCTCGACAGTTTTTCTGACTTCAGGCGACGACAAGTGCAACAGAAAACAAACCAGCCGCCCGCGCCCTGAGCGTGAAGCGGTGATGGGTGAAATGGTGCGGCCCCGTTGGGGGCTTAAAGTAAGAGCGCACCGGCGCGTGTGGCAACACACGCGGCCAGGCAAACTCCTCGCGGTGCAAGACCAAATAGGGAGGCGTCACACAGGGCTGCCCGCCCGAAGCGCGTCGCAAGACGCGCCACGACCTCCGGGTAGGTCGCTCGATCCAATTGGCAACAATTGGGCTAGATGAATGATCGCCACTTCGGCCCACACGGGCGGAAGCACAGAATTCGGCTTACAGACCTGCTCTCAATTTGCATGGCAGTTTCTTAAACGACAAAGTCGCGCCTCGTTCCTTCGGTTTCAAATTCATAAATGTTTATCGCGCTTTAAGGAGAAGCACAGACACATGGCGAATCGGAAAGGAGTCTTTATCGGAGCATACGTCCCGAACGATCTCAAGGAGAAACTGCGTCGCCGCGCCGCCAACGAGCATCGCACGCTCTCGCAGGAGATTACGCGCATCCTCGAAGAAGCGGTGAACGGTCGCCGCCTGCCGCCCGGCGCGATTGACCGCCGCTCCCCAAACTCACCGTCACGCCGCCGGACGTCTGACCCGCTGCCGCGCCGCCGGCGCGAAGACCTTCCGCAGGGCAGTGAATCGGCTTCTGAAGTAAAAGAATGACCGGGCGTCTTGGTATAAGTTGAAGAGCCTTCACGCCTGCCTCTTCTTAAACTACGTGTTTTCATTCGGATGAATGTGCGCCGCTAAGATTTTGCCGACGAGCGTATCGCCGGGGCGGTGAAATTGTTCCTCGCCGCGCTGACCTATAATTCGCGTACCGCGTTGTCCTGCTGCATCCGGCCGCTTGTGACGTTCGGATTATTAATCAAGGGTAATGAACTAACTTGTGAGAGCGCGCAACATAGTTTATCTGTTCGTCGGGGCGGTGGCCGGATTCTTTATCGGGTTCGCTCTTGCCAACAATGTGAGCCACAGCGGGGCGAACCCGGCGCGCGCCGGGCAAACACGTCCGCAAAACTCAAATGACAAAAACAGTAGCAGTAATGTCGAGAGCAACGCCGCGTCATCGTCTTTGAATGACGAAGAGTTGCGCGCGGCGATTGCGAAAGGCGATGCGAACCCGAAAGACGTGAGCCTCCAACGCAACCTCGGGCGCGGCCTGTACCTTTACGCGATGAATACCGGAGAGACTCGCGTCCTTCCCGACGCCGTGCGAATGCTGAAGCGGGCTTACGACGCCGACCCGCAGAATTACGAAACGACGGTGTTGATGGGGCAGGCGCTCTTCGACGCCGGGCAAAGCGGTAACTTCGCAATGGTCAGCCAGTCGCGCCGGTACTTTTTGCAGGCGCTTGAGAGGAAGCCCGACGACGTGAACGTCCGCACCGAGTTGGGACTAACATATTATTTCGATAAGCCGTCGAACCCCCGCCGCGCGGTCGAGGAATATCGCAAATCTCTCGGCCTCGCGCCCCGGCATGAGATGACGCTGCAAAGTCTGGCGGCGGCGCTGATCGCGTTGGGAGAGACAGCGGAAGCACGACAGCGGCTCGACGAGTTGCAGAGCGTTAATCCCTCGAACGCGACGCTGCCGAATCTGCGCGCTCAACTCGCCCGTGGAGGCGGCGGCAGTAGTGTGAAGGAGAAAAATTGAAGTACATAATAATTCTCGCCCTACTGCTTCTCGCCGTCGGATTTCTCTACTGGCGTCTGCGTCCGTACATCAATGTCGTGCGACGCGTCTTCGGAGCGGTGCGCGACGCGAAACGCATGACGGCGCAGGACGCGCCGTCGGACTTAGGGCGTCGCACCGAGGGCGGGCGCGATGATCGGAGCGTGAAGGCGGGAGAGAAACTCGTCCGCTGCGCCGCCTGCGGCACATGGCTTCCCGCCTCGCGCGCCGTCACCTTTCGCACATCGAACTCCACATTCTGCTCGCACGCCTGCCTCGAACGCACGGCCAACGCGCCACGTCGTAGTCACAAGTCAGCCTCGTAGTTCTACGATAACATCGCGCATGGCTTCATTCGTCACTGACGCGACAGGACGGCATCTGTTCAGATGAACCGTGTGCTTTAACACATGGCTAAGCTCAAGCGCCGGGACGCGGCGAAAACTACACACGCTTCTATTCCATCAATCTCACGTTCCGGCGGCTGGGTGACGCGCGACCTCTTCGGGGAGCGCGTCGCCGGCTTCGCGAATCGCGCGGTCGGTGTCGGTGAAGAGAAGAATGATAATGCCGACGAGGAAGAAAAAGATTAACGAGAGGATGGCTTGGCGGTAAGAGCCAGTGCTGGCGACGACGATGCTGAAGACGAGCGGGCCGAGCCATGACGTTCCGCGCTCGGAAACTTCGTAGATGCCGAAGAAGGAAGCCTCGCGCCCCTTCGGAATCATGCGCGAGAACAACGACCGCGACAGCGCCTGCGAGCCGCCGAGCACAATCGCAATCATCCCGGCCATCAGCCATGCGTGCGTGAAAGTCTCGAAGAAGCCATAAGCGAAGATGACGATTCCCGCCCAAATCACCAGCGATAACAGAATAGCGTTTTTTGTTCCGATGAGCGCGGCAATTCGTTCAAAAATCAGCGCGCCGCCGAAGGCGACGAACTGCACCATCAGAAATATCGCCAGCACAAAAGCCGGGTCATCTTCACGCCCGCGCGAGATGTATAACTCCTGAGAGAGAAACACGCCCGCCGCGTAGATGACAGTCTGGATGCCGTCGTTGAAAAATAAATATCCGATTAGGTAACGGAGCGTGTGCGGCAGTCGGCGGAGTTCGCGAAATGTCCCGCGCAATTCGGAGAAGCCGATTGACAGATATGATTTATCCGGGGGAAGCGACCTCGCCGGTGACCGCGTTCTGAGGCGGCGGAAAGCGATTAAAGCAAAGCCGCCCCACCAGACTCCGGCTGAAAGAAGCGAGATGCGAACGGCCATTCCCTTCGACATGCCGATGCTCGGCGCACCGAGGACGAGCGCGAAATTCAAAGCGAGCAAAAGCCCGCCGCCGAGATAGCCGAGCGCGAAGCCGCGACTCGAAACTTTGTCGCGCTGGTCTTCGGTCGTGATCTCCGGCAGGAAACTGTTGTAGAGCACAAGCGCCGCGCCGAAGGAGAGATTGGCGATAATAAAGAGTAGCCCGCCGAGAAGGTATAAATTCCCGGTGACGAAAAACATCAGGCATGTCGCCGCGACGCCGGTGTAGCACAGCACGGCCATCAAAGGTTTTTTCAAGTTGGAATAGTCGGCGACGGCTCCGAGGATGGGGAGAAGGAAAACCTGCAAGCCGACCGCTGCCGAGACGTAAAGGGTCGAAAAAGATTTTGACGTGACCGAGCCGAGCGGCCCGAAGCTCAGGACGGTGCCGTTCGTCCCGACGTCGGCCTGCGCGAGCGTCGTCAGATAAGTGCCGAGTAGTGCGCCCGCCACCGTCGTGCTGAACGCCGAGTTCGCCCAGTCGTACATCATCCAGCCGAACACTTCGCGGCGGTCGTTTACCGGATACTCGGCGCGGGTGTCGGGCGCGTGCTCGATTGGTGGGGGAGAAACTCGTGTCACCGGGGCGTCTCTTTCTGCGTCAGGATTTCGACGATTGTTGGAGTGATGTCGGCGAGTGAACGCACGCGGCGCTTAACGATTTCGCATCGAGCGCCCCACGCCACAGTCGGAACGTAGTTCAGTGTGTGGTTGCGCACCGAAAGGTCTTCGATATTGCCGTGATCGCTCGTCAACATCACGGTCGTGCGCGAGAGGTCAATGCTATCCAACACGGCGCGCACGAAAGCCGCGAGGCCAGTGAGAACGGCGAGAGCGCCCGCGACGTTTTGCTGGTGTCCCATCCGGTCGGTGAGAAAGTATTCGTAGAGCGTGAAGCGATGCTCGCTGCTAACATCGGCCAGCACTTGCGCCGCCACTCCGGGTGTTCGTTTCTCAACGTCCTCTCCCGCCTCAATCAACAGTTGATTGGTGAAATCGTGGTATAGAGCGCGCCCGCTTCTCACGTCGTCAATTGTGCGAAATTGTAGCGCGGCTGATTCGACCGCGACGGTTGTCGCCGACACCCAGCGCGGGCGCGCGTCGAAGAAACGTCGCGTGTAGGCGTTGGCGAAAACATTGGGACCGACGCGGGCGCGGCCAAGTTGAAGAAAGATCGAGTGCTGGCGAATGATTTCGCGCAACTGTTCGTTAGGAAATCCCTGCTTGTGAAAACCCAAAGCGGCCGGCGCATTAACACCTGTCAGAATCGTCGTCTGTCCCGACGCGCTCTGCGGCCTGCCCTCGACGCCGAGACGGGCGTCAGTCGTCGTCAGTATCCCGTCGTGCGGGATCGGCGATACTTCATCCTGAAAGTGAGCGAGCGGGGCGGCGATTTGTGCTGCGAGCAAATCGAGTGGGTTGTGATGCCCGCGAGTGCCGATGCCGAGGCCGTCAACGAAGATGAGTAGCACGGACATGGGGGCGATAAGTAGCATCCGAAGCGGCGTCGAAGCAAGGAGCAAAGTGTACATAAAAAAATACGGCCTGACACTTTGTAGCGCCGGGCCGTATCTTACAAACAAAGTCGCTCAGCTCACTAGGCGGCTCGCTCGCGGATAATGCTTCGCCGTCGCGGTGTGACGGGCGCTCGCGCGTCGAGCAGATGTTGGAAGCGATTGTTGAGGAGCGAGTTGAGGGATTCATGATGCTTGAAGCCGAGCAATCGCGCCGCACGGGAGACCATGCCGTCTGAATCTCTCAGTGCCAATTCGATAAAGCGTTGTTCCACGTGGTGGACTTCGTTCTTCAGTGAAAACCCCGCCCACGGGTCGGTGAGTGGGCCCTTGTGCACGTAACGCATCGCGATCACTTCAAGCATCTTCCCGGTGATAACCGCGCCGTCGGCGGCTGTCAGCAGCGTCCGCTCGATTAAGGATTGTAGCTCACGCGTGTTGCCGCACAACGGAAGTCTGCGTGTCGCCTCGAGCGCTTCGGGCGTGAACGTCAATCGCTTGTGATGTTTTTGCGTCGCCTCGCTGAGAAAGTGCGCGGCCAGCTTGGGGATGTCGTCGGGGCGTTCCCTGAGCGGCGGAATAACGAGATGAAATGTTTCCAAGCGGTAGAACAGGTCTTGACGGAATTTACCGGCAGCGACCAATTGTTTTAAGTTACCGTTGGTGGCGGCGATGATCCGCACGTCAATCCGTTCCGGCATCGGTGAGCCGAGAGTATGAATCTCGCCGTGCTCAATCAGGCGCAGAAGCTTGCCCTGGCTAACCAAGCTTAATTCGGCAATCTCGTCAAGAAAAAGTGTGCCGCCATCGGCGATGCGTGCGGCCCCGTCGTAGTCTTCTATGGCGTTGGTGAAACTACCCTTGCGGTGGCCGAAGAGTTGAGATTCGAGAAGTGTTTCGCAAAGGGCGGCGCAGTTGACGGGGACGAACTTACCGCCGCGCCCGCTCCACGCATGAATGTTGCGCGCCAGTATCTCTTTGCCAGTGCCGGTTTCTCCGGTCAGCAGCACCGCGCCGCCATCGGCGCGCGCGACGGCGCGCGCATCACGCAGTAGAGCCTTAGTTCCCTCAGCAGCATGAATAAACTCAGGGGCGGAGAACTTTTCAACTTGATGATAGCGGGCCTCGCACACGCGACGCGCGCACCGGCGTAATCGCGCCAGAATATCCGGTCGTTGTGAGCGTTCTAACATCTCGTCGGCGCGCAAGTAAGTAATACGAAGCTCATCGGGTGTGAGACACGCGCCCAACTCCTCAATGAGCGACAGCAGTGCCTGACCAGCGCGTTCTGTATCGCCGGCCTGCTCCGCCACCTCCGCCGCACGGTCGAGTTTCTGACGAGCCTCTCGCGGTTGCCGGTCAAGACGAGCAAGCGCCTGTCCATGAGAAATCAATGCTTCAGCCAGAAAGGAGTATTCGCCGCCCCTCTCAAGCACCTGCACGGCGGCTCTCGCCGTTTTTTCCGCTTCGGAATTTCGTCCCTGTGCGAGCAGTACGCGCGCGCGCGTCTCGTCCGCCTGCGCCGCGCCGCCTTTATCTTTTAGATTAAGGAACAGTCGCCGAGAGCGGTCAACGTGCTCGTGCGCTTCGTCGAACTTGCCGATTGTGAAAAAGAGGAATGCCAGATTGTTTTCGAGTCGGGCGCAGTACTGAGTGTGGTTAGCTTGCTCGAAGTGAAAACGCGCCGCTTCTGATTCGACCAGAGCGCGATCAACGTAGTCATCGCGCGACTCGTCAGTTCCGAGACTCCTGAGCAACTGTGCGCGCTCGCCGTGAAACCGACCTTTCAGCGAGTGGTTATTGCTGGTTGCGAAAAGCGGTGCGGCTTCGGTCAGGACGCGCAGCGCTTCGTGCGTGCGGGTGGCAGACTTTTCGACGATTGCGCTGCGCAGAAGCACGAGCGCTTTCGTGTCGCTTTCGGCGTCGCCCAAAAGTCGCAGCGCTTCGCGTAACGTAATGCGCGCTTCGTCGAGCGCGCCTTCGCGCCGATAGCAAAGTGCGAGTTCGGAATAAGCCTCGGCGATTTTTTCTGTTTCACGGAGCGGTTCAAAACCACCGATACTATCAGTGATGAGATTCTTCGCGGTTTCCTGCGCGTTTTCGATTTGGTTGGTGCTGCCCAACCATCCGGTGAGAACCCCGGCCCGCAGAAGCACCTCGGACGCGGTCGAAGAATCAAGCCCTTCGAGAGATGGCCGCTCGCCGACGCCCGACCACAACGGGCTTAGAGCATCTCGGGCGGATTCATAATCGCCCGCGTCTTCAAGTTCTCTGGCGCGCAGACAGTGAAATTGCGCCTGCTCGATGAGGTCAAGGTCGGTGGCACCCGCCGGCATGTCAGAACGGATAGCTAAATTCATGTGAGGTCTCCTTTTATGCGCGCTACGGATTTCTTGGAGTAGTGTTTTTTTTTAGCCTAATGGTGCTATTATGTGCCCACTCAGGTTAGCGTTGCTTGAAGTAGTCCCCAAACCTTTTAACCGATATCACCCTTCACTGGAGAACAGAACCATGACTCGCTTTAACAAATTCTTCGCCGCCAGTTTACTCACTTTGGTCGTCAGCACATCCGCACTTGCAGGCGAAATGGACTTTCCGGTCGCGCCACGTGCAGGCGAGATGGACTTTCCGGTTGCGGCATCGGCAGGTGAGATGGACTTTCCGGTTACGTCATCGACGCCTCCCGCAAGCGTTGATTCCGCGACGGAAGTACTGATCTTCGTCTTGGAAAATTTGCTGCCGGTGTTCTAAAGCACATCTGAAAATCTACAGCTTATCGGCTGCCGTGGTAATACACGGGTGGCCCCGGCGACGTGTGCGGATTAAGCGCCGGGGTCTCCTTTTGTCCGAGAGGGGAATTACCACGCGCCAAGCTTAACCTTTCTGTAACTCTAAAATCAATTCTTTTCCGGTAGTCGCCGCCTGAAAGATCGGCGGACGGCAAAAATCGCGCGCGTAAAGGAAGCGCCGCGGTGTAAAGAAAGCAACAGGGTGAGGGCTTCACTCCCATGTATTGAAGCGCCGGGCGGGCGAAGCCTCGCCCGCTGATCTTGCGGAATCGGGTTGCAGCACATGCTCTCGGTAGTGACGAAGTTTGTTGTGGAGCGTCTTCAAGCTAATCTGAAGTAACTCGGCGGCATGCGTTTTGTTATTATCGGTTTTTTGTAGCGTGCGCAGGATCATTTGCCGCTCGACCTCTTCGATGGGAGTGCCGACGGGTAGAGTGATCGTATCCTCACTACGAGCCTGCGCCCGCTGGTCGAGCGGGTACGGCGCGAGATGATGCCTTTCGACAATTTCGCCGGAGCAGATAATGACGGCGCGCTCAATGACGTTACGCAACTCGCGGACGTTGCCCGGCCAGTGGTGAGACTTGAGCGCCTCCAGCGCCGCGTTGCTCATCAAGCGCGCCGGACGCCCGTGCCTCTCGGCGAGTTGCATTACTAAATGCTGCGCGAGCAGTTGTAAATCCTCCTTGCGCCGTCGCAAGGGGGGAAGCTCAAGCGTAATCACATTAAGGCGGTACAGTAAATCTTCGCGGAAAACTCCGCGCGTCACGGCCTCGTGCGGGTCGCGATTGGTGGCCGCCAAAACACGCACGTCAATCGGTATCTCCTGCGCGCCGCCCAGACGCCGCACCACCCGCTCCTCCAGTACGCGGAGGAGTTTGGCTTGGAGCATTGTCGGCATTTCCGCAATCTCGTCGAGCAGCAGCGTGCCGGAAGTCGCCAACTCGAAACACCCCTGACGCCGCGAAGCCGCGCCGGTGAAAGCCCCTTTTTCGTGTCCGAATAACTCCGACTCCATCAACGTGTCGGGAATCGCCGAACAATTGATAGCGACGAAAGGCGCATTCCGGCGGGGGCTGAGGTTATGAATAGTGCGCGCGACAAGCTCTTTGCCGGTGCCCGATTCGCCTGTAATCAACACCGACGCTGAAGACGGCGCAACCTGCTCAATCAGGGAATAAATTTGTTTCATCGGCTCAGAACTGCCGACCAATTCACCGAACGCGCCCCGGTCGCGCAGTTGCCGTCGAAGGACTTCGTTGCTGCGTCGCACCGCCCCGTATTCAACCGCGCGCTCGACCACGTCGCTAAGTTTTTCGATGTCGAAAGGCTTCTCGAAATAGTGATACGCGCCTTCCTCCTGAAGCGCGCGCACGGCCATCTCCACCGATCCCCGCCCGGTCAGCAGGATTACTGCGATCTCGGGGTGTTGCTCGCGGAGCTTGCGGAGCAGCCCGAAACCGTCGAGGCGGGGCATCAGCACATCGGTGATGACGACCGAAGGATGAAACCTTTCGATACGATGAAGGCCGGAGATGCCGTCGCCCTCGGCCGCCGTCTCGAAACCTCGCGCCGCGAGGAGCTGGCTGAGACTTTCGGCAATCGCCGGCTCGTCGTCAACAATCAGCACCCTTCCTTTGAGCATACACCGGAGTTTATCACACAAGACGCGAAATAAAATTGAGGCCGGCGAAATTGCACGCCGGAGCATGCGCGGGCACTGAGGCCTTCGCCGGCAAGAGAAATTCATCCGGTGAGTTATTCCGAAAAGTGGGTAGCGATGGCGCGGGCGAGCGCCGGGATCGTGTGCTCACCCGGCTGGATGTCGGCATGGAGGCCGAAATCGGCGGCGGCGCGCGCGGTGATGTCGCCGATACATGCGACCTTAACGCCGTCGAGAACGGGTCTCAAGTCCGACGCGTCAAAGAGTCGCGCGAAATTGACGACGGCGGAAGAGCTTGTGAACGTGATGCAATCAATGCCGCCGCCGACGAGCATCGCTTCGACTCGCGCCCGGTCGGTTTGTCCCGGCGGGACAGTGCGGTAGGCGGCGACCGCATCAACCCGCGCTCCGGCCTCTTCGAGCGCGAGGGGCAGGTAGTCGCGCGCCACCGCCGCGCGCGGGATGAGAAAGTTTTGGTTCGCCATTTCGGCGCGACCGCCGAGATACGATTCGAGGGCGGCGAATACTCCCTCCGCTTTGAAATGTTCCGGCACGACATCAACATGAACATTCACGTCGCGCAGACAATCGGCGGTCGCGGTGCCGATGGCGCACACGCGAAGCTCATCAATCTCGCTCACGTCATGTCCCGAAGCTTCAAACCGGCGCATAAACGAATCCACGCCGTTCACGCTCGTAAAGACGAGCCAGTCGTAGCCGTACAAATTGCTGATCGCCTCGTCAAGTGATTCGTAAGAATCCGGTTCGACGATCTCAATCGTTGGGCACAGGACGACCCGTGCGCCGTAATGTTCGAGTTCGTCGCTGAACTGGGCGGATTGCGTCTCTGCACGCGTAATCATCACCGTGCGTCCTGCAAGGGGGAGCGTCGTGTGCGCGGCAGTGGTAGCGTCGGCACCCGCCGGACGGTTGACGTGTTCCGTTAACGCGGTCTCGGTTTCGTGATCAGTCATGTTGAGAAGTGTTGAAAAGTCATCCAATCGCGCCGGGCCGCTCACACGTGAAAGCCGACGAGCAGGGAGCCTGCCCCGCGCGCGCGGAGTCGTTGGGCGAGGTTGCGGCCCAGCAGGACGGCATCCCCGGTGCGGCCTTCCACGCGGTCGCGAATAATCGCGTTCCCCGAAAGCGCGGCGACGAGGGCGTCGAGCCGTAAATTGTTTTCTGTGGCAACAGCGTGGGCCGCAATCGGAACCTGACAGCCGCCGCCGAGGGCGCGAAGCAGCGAACGTTCGGCGGTGCAGGCCGCTCGCGTCGCGGGATCGTCGAGGGGCTGGACGAGCGCCATAATCTCGTCGTCATCGGCGCGCGTCTCGACGCCGAGCGCGCCCTGACCGACGGCGGGAAGCATTTCTTCGACCGGAATCACGGCGCTGATGCGGTGCCCCTGACCCAAACGCCGCAGCCCTGCCGCCGCCAGAATGATTGCGTCATACTCGCCCGCGTCGAGCTTACGCAGGCGAGTATCTACGTTGCCGCGTAATTCTTTGACGACGATGTTTTGGCGGAGGTGCTTGAGTTGCGCGAGGCGACGCGGGCTGGACGTGCCGACGACCGCGCCTTCCGGTAAGCTTTTCACCGAAGGTTTATCGCCGGACACTCCGTCGCGCAGCACGAGCGCGTCGTGGGCATCTTCGCGCTCCGTGATCGCGGTGATGACGAGACCATCGCGGACGACAGTCGGCAAATCTTTGAGAGAGTGAACCGCGATGTCAATGCGCCGGTTGAGTAGCGCCTCTTCAATCTCTTTGGTGAAAATACCCTTGCCGCCGATGACCGAGAGGGGCGTGTTGCGCATCACGTCGCCGGTGGTTTTAATGATTTCAATTCGCACCTCGCGCTGCGGTTGAAGCACCGAGAGTTGCGACTTGACCCATTCGGCCTGCCACAACGCTAACTTCGAGCCGCGCGTGCCGATGACGAAATGCTCTTTCATGCAAACATTAGACGGGAGACGTTTAATACACGATGGTGCAGTTGTTATACTTCGCTGCTCAATGAATTGTGGAGCGCCGCCCGCTCCGCTTCAATCTCAACGATAGCCCCGACATCCTCCAGAGCCTTAGCCAAAGCTTCAGCCTTAGCAAAATCATTCAGGCTGAAGGAAACCACTTGTCCATCAAGAATGTTGTCAACACAATCCTTTGCCTCCCTCATGCCAAGAGGCAGATGCTCACGCAAAACGTGAGTCATTGAAATCTTTAGCAAGCCTTTGCGCCAACCAATGATATTCAGCTTTAATATTTCGAGATTTTCAAGAGCTAGAAGCATAACTAAAAATTTGGTGGCTGACGCTTTAATCTTCGAGACGGAAGATGTCGCGCCACACCTGAATGTTTTCTTCGTCGCCGGTGTCGTAAGAACGGCGCAGACGGCTAATCACTGGATGGGAAATCTTGTTGACAGTTGACATCAGCAGCGCCTCGATAGCCTTCTCCTGCTCCGGCGTCAGATCACCGAGGCGGTGACGCTGGCGTTTCATCTCTTCACGCGCCATCTCGTGCAACCTCTCACGAAGCGCCCCGACGGTCGGCCCGATTCGCAAATCACGTAGCGCCTGTTGAAATTGCATTACCTCAGACTCGACGATCAACTCGGCGCGTTCCGCCTCACGCTCGCGCTCGCGGATGTTCGAGACGACGACCGCTTCGAGGTCGTCCACATCGAAGACGAAAAGGTTGTCGAGTTCGCCGACCGCCGGATCAATGTTGCGCGGCACGCTGATGTCAATGTAGAAAGCCGGGCGATTGCGCCGCGCCGCGCGCGCCGCCGCCGCCATCTCCGACGTGATGACGTATTCGCTCGCGGCAGTCGAACAAATCACAATATCCGCCTCGGCGAGAGGCTCGACGAGACGCGAGAAATCCACGGCATGACCGCCGAACTTCCTCGCCAACTCTGTGGCGGCGCGCGGCGTGCGGTTGGCGACGAGGATGCGTGTCGCGCCCGCGCCGGCAAGATGTTTCGCGGCCAACTCGGCCATCTCGCCCGCCCCGACGAGCAGCACCGTCGCGCCATTGAGCGAGCCGAAAATCTTGCGCCCCAACTCGACCGCCGTATAGCTGATTGAAACAGCCGAGGCGGCGATGCCCGTCTCCGTCCGCACGCGCTTGGCGACGCGGAAGGCGTGATGCACCAGACGGTGAAGCACGCGGCCCGCCGTGCCCGCCTCGACCGCCACCGAGTAAGCGTGCCGCACCTGGCCGAGCACCTGCGGCTCGCCGACGACCATCGAATCGAGCGAGGAAGCGACGCGAAAGATGTGACGTACCGCCGCGTCGTCGCGGTGCGTGTACAGATGTTCGCCGAAGACTTCGGGCGGGAGCGAACGCGATTCACTCAAAAAACTGCTGACGCGCGACGCGGCTTCGGCGGCGCGCTCCTCGACGCCCGCCGCTAAAATTTCCACGCGATTACACGTCGAAACAATCAACCCCTCGCGGATAATCTCACCATCAACAAGCGCCCGCAGACTCGCGGCGCACGCCTCGTCCGTGAACGCGAGGCGCTCCCGCACTTCGACGGGCGCTGTCTTATGGTTGAGTCCGACGAGAACGATTGACATAAAAACAGGAGTCAGAATACAGAATACAGAATACAGAATCAGGCGGCGGCGGCGCTTCTATGCTGTTTCCTGTCTCCTGTGTTCTGTATTCACCCGAAAACGTGATAGCCGCCCATCAACAGCGCGCCGACGAGCGTGCAGGCGACGAGCGCAAAACCGAGAACGCCTATCCACGCCGCCTTGCGACCGCGCCACTGCGCACGGTAATGAATCAACGCGAGGTACACTACCCACGTCAGGACGGCGAATATCTCGATGGGGTCGTTGTGCCACATCCGACCGTTGCGCGACGAAGACCAGATAACGCCGGTAATGATGCCGAGCGATAGCAGAGTGAAGCCGATGCCGGCGGCGGTCGAGCCGATGTCGTCAACTGTGTTAAGCGGTGGCAATCGGTGAAAGATCGGGCTGAAGGTCTTGAGCTTCAGTTCGCGTTCTTGCAGGAGATACATCACACTCGCCGCGAACGCGACAAAGAACGCCGCGTAGGCGAAAAGAAGCAGCGTCGTATGAATCGGAAAAAGCCACGCCGTCTCGCCCTCAGTGACTCTACCTGATAACAGCAGGTCGGAGTTGCCGCGAACTAAATTTGAAAGGAAGACCAGCCCGGCCACGAGTGGAAGCAGAAAGATGCCAAGCGCCTGCTGCGCCCGGTAGTAGTAGACCGACAGAGCGTAAGCGATGACGAGCGTCCATCCAAGAAAAGAAATTGTTTCATGTAGATGAAGAAGCGGATAGTGGCCGTCTTCGATCCAGTCGGCGACGAGCGCCCCGGTGTGCGCGATGAAGCCGCAGCCGAGCGCCAGCACGGCGACGCGCTCGACGGAACGCCGCTTGGTGACGAACGCCAGAATCGCGTGAATCGCCGCCACCACATAGGCCGCGAGCGCTCCGTACAAAATAGGTTTCATTGGAAAAGCAACGACATGAAAAGTACATCCTCATTCTAGTTGAATGGTAAACATCGCGGCAAGCGGTCTCCGAGGTGCGGGGCGTTGAACGGAAGGTGCCGGACGTGAGAAACTTCAACCCATGCAATTCAAAAAGTTTTCCAATCGAACAGACGAAGGTTTTACCAATGCCTAATCGGGAAGATGCGTGGGAATTGCTCTGCGAATACACGAAGGGCAACAGCCTGCGCCAGCACGCGCTCGCGGTGGAAGCGGCGATGCGTGCGTGCGCCGCGCGCTTCGGTGGCCCCGATGCCGACGTTGAAGAGTGGGGCATCACAGGGTTATTGCACGACTTCGATTACGAAATGTTTCCCGACCCGGCGGCTGGCGGCCACCCTTACAAAGGAGCCAACATCCTGTGCGGGCGGGGCTACACGGAGCGCGTCATTCAGGCGATCATGGGACATGCACCCTACACCGGCGTGCCGCGCGACACCCCGATAGCGCGCGCGCTTTTCGCCAGCGACGAGTTGTGCGGCTTCCTCGTTGCCTGCGCGCTCGTGCGCCCGTCGCGTAGCCTCGACGATCTCGAAGTGTCTTCCGTCAAAAAGAAGCTGAAGGATAAAGCGTTTGCGCGCACCGTGAATCGCGACGACGTTCGGCAGGGCGTCGTTGAGTTGGGCGTCGAATTGGACGAACACATCCGTTTTGTGATTGACGCGCTACGTCCCGTTCAACGCGAAATTGGACTCGGTGATGCGAGTGTAAAATGATGCTTGCGAAGCGACATGCTCGTCACTTGTGCAACTTTCGTTTAGATGCTTTGCTCCTGCCCGCCGCCACCGCGACATGAAGAAGCGGACATAGCCCGCCTCTAAACGGTCATATCTGACTGAATAATGTTGTGAATACCCGACCCGTTCGCATCGGGGCTGACGAAAGGTCGCGGTGGTCACTTCCTCAACAAAGCGGAAGCGGCAGCAAAAGCGGCGGCGATCAGGACGATGGCGAAAAGCACGGTCGTGATAGCTTGCAACGCGCGGCGTCGCGACGTGTGCCGGTAGACGAAGATCGCGGCGTAAATGATGAACCCGACGGGGATCAGTAGCGCGCCGGCAACGGGGATGTCCGGCGAGAGAATGCGGGCGGCGGTTGAACCGAGTAAGGCATAAATAATTACCAAACTTGCGCCCGCGCCCGCGACGGCGGCCAGCAGTGAGGTGACGAGTAGCAGCTTCCAGCGCATGCAACTTTTGACCTTCGATGATGCTTCTGACGGATTCCGTTCGAGAGCGAGCGTGGCAAGACGCCGCCAAGCATACCACAGCGAGACATTCGTTACGTCCGGTAAAGTTTGAATCGGCAATAGGATTGCACAGTCGAGTATTGAAGAACCGAGAAGGGAAATAGATGGTTACGAGAAACACCCTGTTGTACCTTTCACGCCACGAGGGGCTGAAAGATTTCGCGACGCGCTTCAGCCCGTTCAAAAAGATGACGACGCGCTTCGTCGCGGGCGAGGATATTGAACAAACAATCGCCGCGATCCGCGAACGCAACGCGCACAATTGCACGGCGTCGTTCGATCATCTCAACGAGTCGGTAACCAAAGTCGCGGAGACCGAAGAGGAAGTGCGCGAGTATTTGCGCATCCTCGCGCGCATTGACGACACCGGCATCCGCTCCAATGTCTCGATTAAGCTGACGCAGTTCGGCCTCGACATTGATCCTGAGCTGACATACAAAAACGCGCGCACCGTCGTCGCCGAAGCCGCGCGGCGCGGCAACTTCGTGCGCGTGGACATGGAAGCCTCGAACGTCACACAGGTGACGATAGACATTTTCAAGCGGCTGCGCGCCGAGTTCGGCCTCGACGACGTTGGAATTGTGGTGCAATCTTACCTGCGCCGCACCGAACAAGACATCAACGATTTGCTGAAAATCCCGGCGCGCATTCGCCTCTGCAAAGGCGCGTATAACGAGCCGCCGGAAGTCGCGTTCCCCGACAAAAAGGATGTTGACGAAAACTACATCCGGTTGATGCGCGTGCTGCTTTCGAGCGGGGTTTATCACGGCATTGCGACGCACGACCCGAAGATGATTGGCGCGACGATCAATCATGCCGCGCGTGAGGGAATCAAGAAAGATGCTTTCGAGTTTCAGATGCTCTACGGCGTCAGGCGTGATTTGCAAGAACAACTCGCGCGCGACGGCTATCAGATGCGCGTCTACGTGCCCTACGGTAAGCACTGGTATCCGTACTTCATGCGGCGGCTGGCGGAGCGCCCCGCCAACGTCTGGTTCGTGATGAAGAACATGCTCAAAGGTTGACACGTGAGACCGATGCTTAAGCAAAGGTCGAGGTCGTGAACTCGTTAACCTGCTTCTCAAAGCCATTTCAAATTTGAAATCGGAAATTTCAAATTCTCAGGGCGAGTATTGGAGGCGGGGTGAAAAGAGCCGCGCGAGCGTAACTAATAACACGACGGAGTTACTCGAACCGACACTGCGCAGAAAAGCAGGGAAGTGATAAACGATAATGAGTGACAACTTCGCGTGGATTTTGTGGGCAATGCTCGGCGTGATTTTAATTGTCGCCGAAATCTTTACGCCGGGGTTCGTGCTGCTGTGGTTCGGCATCGGCGCGCTCGCCGCCGCACTCGCCGGCCTCGTCGGCCTCGGCTATCCGTTCCAGTTCCTTGTCTTCTTCATTGTCTCAATCGCACTCACCGCCGCCTCGCGCACAATCTTCGCCAACTACTTCGTCCGCGAAAACGAGGCCGGCGGCTTCAAGACCGGCGTTGACGCCCTGCCGGGCAAGATTGGCACCGTGGTTTCTTCGAGTCGCGGCGCGCTCAGCGAGGGCGCCGTCAAAGTCTACGGCTCGACGTGGACAGCGTATCCGGCGGAGGGCGAGGAGCCGCTCGAAGCCGGCGACCGCGTAATGGTCGAACGCCTGCAGGGAGCCTCGATCTACGTGCGCCGTGTAGACGCCGCGCCCGACTGGCGCGCGTCCGCATTACCGGAGCGGCGCGATGAAAGTTGAACGCGACCACCGCTCGAAATCTCCGACGGTAATGGTATGACGGAAGAGACCGTAACGCTGTAGCGACCCGTCCGGCAAAAAGAATACGACCTCATCCAGCAAAGTAATTGTGCAGAAGTTCCTGCTGAAAGCTAAATCGAAACTCAAGAGAATGGAACAAGGATGGACAGGATAGACAGGATGAAGAAGAAAATGCGGAATGCGGAATCAGAAGACAGAAATGTGAATCAGGAGTTGAAATCAGCTACGAAGAATCAATAATTTACAGGCGTCAAGAATGCAATGTCTCGATGGACGTTTTCGTAAGTCCTTTGTTTTGAATACCGGAAATTTTCAACTCCTGATTCGCATAGAAGCTAAAAGTAGTTCGTGGCCTAATCTATTCTATCTTCTGACTCCTGACTTTCAATCATCATTCATCATTCCGCATTCATCATTTACTCAATCCTGTGCATCCTGTCCATCCTTGTTAATTCCTTCATGTGCCAATCTCGCGTGTTCCGATTTAGAAGTCGGCTTGAGTAGCAACGCTGCTGATCCGGCATCGCGGCAAAAGTTCTTCAGTGAATGTTATTTGAAAAGGGGCTTTTTTCGTATCAGGTAGACGTAGAAGTTTTCGTCTTCAACAACGCTCCCAGTGAATGATGCCAGTTCGGCAATGTCGAGAAGCGGTGTAATGCTATCCAAAGCGTAATTTGAAACGAACAGCACGTCTTTATTCTGTGCTTCGATAAGCGCGCTCACCTTGCCGATGGCCTCTTCGGGACTTACCTCTTTTCTGTACTTGCTCCACACCGTAAAACTCCCAAAATCGCTTTTCTCCAGATAGTAAATTTCCCCGCCGAGGTAACCCGGTATGAAATTCGTCGTATTGTCCGGGCTGCCTACAATCAGCACGTCGCCCGCGCCGAACTGCCGGATGAACGCGGCGGCTTTTCGGCTTGTCGAGAACGGCTCGCGGAACTCTTTGGTGACGGCGAAGACTCCGGCGGCGAGGTGAACGCCGAGAAGCGTCGTCACGATTTTACTACGATACGTATTCAAAACGTCGCTTGCGCGTGTGATTCCCAGCCCGATCCAGTTCGATTGCAGTTCGGTTTCCGAAATCCATAGACAGGATATAAGCAATATGAACAGATGGCCGTGATGCCTTATGTAGCCGGGGTATACCGAATAGATGAACAGCAGTAATCCTACATTCCCCGCAAGGTATAGCGAACATACGACTGGCCGGCGGGCGAAGATGATTGTCGCCGTGGCGAGCAACAGCAGGGAGAGACCGAGGCTCAATCTTCTTTGGACGTGATTGGGAAAGACCATCAGGATGTTCGTATTCCAGAAGTTAGGGGAGGAGACTTTCGGCACCGGGGCGTAGCTCTCCCAAACTTTCGTCAGGGCGCGCACGGCGCGGTCTTTATTTCTGGACGTTACCGCCAACCTCTTATCAAACACATTTGCGAGCGTGTTTTGTTCGGACTCTATCGCACCTTGCGGCGGAGGAATTATCTGAATGAGCGACGCCGCGACACTCAATATGAATATCGCCGCGCCGCCGGCGAGACTCCATCTTTTTCCCGGCTGAGAATTGGAGGGGTGGTCGTTCAAAACAACTCGGAGCAGCAGTGCCAGACCGAAGGCGACCGCGAGGATCAGGCCGTAAACACTGGTGTTGGCGAGCAGGGCTAACACACATAAGAGTGCCAGATAATTCTTCCTATGTTTACTGTACAGAGCGCAATAGATGAACGTCAGGAGCAATCCCAGCGCGTAGCATCGGCTGATTATGGCGTACTCGTAGAAGGGGAAGTAGCCGAAAGTAAATAGCAATTTCTGAAGCTTGGTGAATGGCGAGAACTTGGCGAAGAGGTATACGACTCCGGCCGCAATCCCTAAATGAAACAGCTGCATCGCCAGCGGGTTGGTCGTGAATCGGCTGATGAAGTACAGACACAGGTGCCACAGTCCGGGGTGTTTCTCGTACCTTAGATTGTAGAAAAGGTCGCCGAGTGATGCGCTGTCTCGTGCGATCAGCCAAGCCTGTAGCTCATCACGCCACATTTCATGGTGGAGGATGCCGGCAGCGCCGATGAAAAGGAATGCTACGACGATGAGCCCGGTGAACGCCGCGTCGCCCCGAACTTTAAGCGAGGCGGGCAACTTCGCAGCGAGGCGGTCGGCAACGCCGGCGAAGCTCCTTCGTTTCGCATGCTCCGTATCACTCATTGAATGTGGGCTTACTTTGTTCGGGCGGAAAGTTCGTTCGTTTCGGCGACCGGAGACGCTCGTACAAAAAACCGGTCGTGTTCGCCGCCTGCGAAACAGCGAATAGCATCGAGAGCGGCAACGCCGCGCGCCAACTTTCCGAGCGCGCTCGCGGGTGTCGCAGCAAATTCACGTAAAAAGACAGCGGCTCAACTCGCACGGGCGCGTGATTGCGGCGGGCGCGAGCGCGGTGAAAGTGGAGGGCGCTGCGTCCGTAATTGAAGTGCTGTCGCCAGAACTTGCGGAGTGTGAGGGCGTGCGCATGATTAACAACAATCTCTGAGGCATAAGTCATTTGATAGCCGAAAGACAGCCAGCGGTCGCACAATTCACGATCCTCGCCGGCGGCGAGAGGAAACGACGTGTCGAAGCCGCCGACCTCGCGGAAGCGGGCGGCGGGCAGCGCCATGTTGTTCGACGTAAAGAAAACGGCTTGGCCGGGAACATTGTTGTAGTAAACGTAGAGGTAATCAACGAGCGACTGACTCGCCGTCGCATACAAGTCGCGCGGAAGCGCGTTGAGCGTCCGCCCGCCGATTAGTTGGTCAGGCGAGTCGGCGAAGCGCGCGGCGAAACCCCGCAGCCAATCAGGGGCGGGCGCACAGTCGTCGTCGGTGAAGGCAAGAAATTCACCCTGAGCTTTCGCCGCGCCGGTGTTGCGGGCGGTCGCCGGGCCGGCGTGCGTCTGCGCGACGAGCGTGATGTTGATGCGCCCGGAAAACGGCGCGAGCGCATCCGGCATCACCGTCCCGCCGTCGTCAGCTACCACGACCTCGAAGCAATCGCGCGGGTAGTCGAGACTTGCCAGCGCTTCGAGGCACGCCGCGAGTTGTCGCGGTCGCCAGTGAGTCGGGACGATGACGGAGATGAAAGGAAAGCGTCGCGTCATATTTCGTGCGATGATTGGGCGGGCGAGGCGCGCCGACGCAAGGCCGCGCGCAGTGCGTTGATCTCGACGGCGCTGAACTCACCGAGCGCGGCGAACGCCGCAAAGGTAAGCGCGCAGATGACCGGCAGCTTTAGCAATAACTGAAGACCCGGCACGCTCCACAGAAGAGTCACGGCGTAAGCCAACGCCGCGACTAAGATGCTGCGCGCCAGCGTTAGGCCGGGCGGCGCGACGCTCCAGTGGTGATATACGGCCCACACGGCGGCGAGCGCGCCGAGCGTCGCCAAGACCGTCGTAACGAGCGACGCACCTTCGGCTCCGAGACGCGGAATCAGGAGTAGATGACCGATGATTGCCGCCGGCACGAGGGGCGCGGCGAGCATCGCCGCCCACCCCGGCTTGCTGGTGGCGGTCAGGATGGTGGTGGCGACTGAAATCATCACCGCCGCCAGCGCGCCGAAAATAAGAATCGCGAGAATCGGCGCGGCGGGCAGAAAAGCGCGCCCGAAAATCGCCGCCACCAACTCCGGCGCGGCGGCAGCGGACATGCCCGCCAAAGGCAGCAACAGCAACACGACGCGCATCGCGTTACGGGCCAGAGCGCGCGCTTCGTCAATCTGTCCGGCGCGTAGCATGTGCCCCAGATTGGAAAGCAGTAGCGGCGAGAAAGACAGCGCGAAGAGGCCGGGGGCGAGCGCGAGGTTTTGCGCCGCGCCGTAAATGCCCGCCAACTCTGCCGAGCCGCCCGTCGCTTTCAGCACGAACAAATCGAGCTTATCGAACAATCGCATGCTGAGCGCGAACAGAAACAGCGGCAGCGCATAACTCCACAAACGGAGCGCGGGAAACGTCGAGCGGGTGAACAATGACGGGCGAACGTAGTAGCGGCTGACGGCGAGTTCGATGAGCGATGCGCCGATTTGGCCGAGGATCGCGCCCGTGACGGAGAATCCCAGTTCGATGAACAGGACGATCAGCAGCAGTCTGCTCACCCAACGCCCGGCGGTGGCGAGCGCGCGCTGTCTGAAGTTTCCGAGGCCGATGAGGATGTGGCGGTGGGCAAAAGCCAGAGCGAACAGAGGAATGTCGAGCGCGAGCAGGCGCAGGTACGTCGCCAGCACCGCTTCTCCGAGCAGCGCAGCGACGGGCGTTGCCAGCGCCGCGAGCAACAGCGCCGCCGCGCAACTGGCGACGAAATAAAGTCGGATGACGGCGCTCCCGACGGGACGCCAGTCTTCGGCTTCGCTCACGAACTTGACGGTCGTGCGCGCAAAAAGCGACGTGACGCTCCACTGTATCCACGCGACGATCACCGTCGCCAAAGTGAAGAGTCCGTAATCGGCCGCGCCGAGTCGCCGCGTCAGAAAAGCGGCGCTCACCAAGCCGGTCGGCAGGATCAAGCCTTCCGCCAACAGAATCCACAGCGTCCCGTCCAGCATGCGGCGGCCGGAACGAGCGGAATGTGAGACGGGTGAATTCATCAGACCTGCGCTTGTTGCCTCTCCCCGGCGGTGAGGTGATCGAGGCGGTCGAGTTCAAACGTCTCAAGGAATCGCGCCGCGCCACCAACCCCGAAAGCATAGCCCACAACTTCGCCGATGGCTTCGAGTGCTAGACCGAAGAGCAGCGCCGGCAAAACTCGCGGCAGCAATTCGCGTTGACGACCGCGCGCCCGCACTTCGCGCAGGATTCGCGGCAAGTGCATCGCGGGAATCAGCGGCAGTGCGCCGATGTAAAGAACGCGGCGAAGCGGCGACCATCTTTCGTTGCGCGCGCGCGTCGCGCCGAACATTCGCCCTGCCTGAAAGCGCAGAGTGATTGTGGATGACAGACGGGAAGGATTCAGATGATAAATTTCCGCCGCCGGCTCCATGAAAAACTTGTGTCCTTTGGCGCGCAAGCTTCGGTGCAAACTGCCCGCTCTTCCGACCATGTTTTCAATCTCGTCGCCGAACTCCATCAGCACGGCGCGTTTGTATGAGACATTGTGATTCGGCAAATCGTCAACCACCATGCCGGCGGTCGCCCCGCCCCATTTCCCGTAAGCCATCAACAGGTTAATCCAACTGAGCATCGTCGCGGGA